>Ga0102924_1005985_pt1 | contig 11536 bp, 10 predicted proteins | sample PaiPotPPM11metaG_FD_80116 | JGI IMG/M metagenome (GOLD analysis project Ga0102924, IMG submission 80116) | Iron sulfur acid spring bacterial and archeal communities from Banff, Canada, to study Microbial Dark Matter (Phase II) - Paint Pots PPM... ...
CACCGGCGGCCGGCTGCGGATGCAAGGTGTCGGCGGCTGAGCTCGCGCCGCTGCTCGAGTCATTGCCGCAGTCGACAGACCCGAACCTGCTCGTGGGCGCCGCGACGGCCGACGACGCCGGGGTCTACCGCGTTCGAGACGACCTCGCGATCGTCCAGACGGCGGACTTCTTCACGCCGATCGTCGACGACCCGTACGACTTCGGCGCGATCGCGGCGACCAATGCCCTGTCTGACGTATACGCGATGGGCGGTCGGCCAGTGAGCGCCCTGAACCTGGTCGCGTGGTCGGTGGGCGAACTTGGGGCCGAGCCGCTGCGCGCAGTGCTGCGCGGCGGCGCCGACGTCGCCGCGGCGGCGGGTGTTGCGATTGTGGGTGGCCACACGATCGAGGACCGCGAGCCCAAATACGGGCTGGCTGTGACCGGCGTGGTTCATCCCGATGAGTTGATCACCAACGCAGCGGGACTTGCGGGCGATGTGCTCGTCCTGACCAAGCCGCTCGGGGCAGGCGCGGTCGCGACAGCGCTCAAGAAGGGGTTCGCAAACGACGAGGACGTCGCCGCGGCGGTCGCCGTGATGTGCGAGCTCAATGCGGAGGCCGCCGGCGCCGCCCGTGAGGCAGGCGCGCACGCGATGACGGACGTGACCGGCTTCGGCCTGCTCGGGCATCTGCACGAGCTCGCGGCGGCGAGCGGTGTCGCGGCTGAGGTCGACAGCCAGGCGGTGGCGGCGATCCCCGGCGCGCTCGAGCTGCTTAAGGACGACCGGGCGCTGGCGGGCGGCAGCCGCAAGAACCGGTCGGCGGCTGAGGGCTACGCGATGTTCGAAGCGGGCGTCGAAGAGGTCCGCCTCAGGCTCGTGTGTGATGCGATGACCTCGGGCGGATTGCTCGTGGCGCTACCGGATAACGCTGCGGCTCGGGTCCCAGGCCCGGTCATCGGGCGGCTCGTGGATGGCCCGGCGGGAACGATCTTGGTGCGCGCGTAGCTACCGCGCGCGGGCGTACAGCGCGCGCACGATCGTCTCCATCATCGGCGCGGTCTGTCCCCACGACGGGCAGCACGGCGGGCCTCCCGGTGCGCCGATCCCGATCTCGAGGTGGGGTGCAGTCGAGATGCCGACGATGCCGCAACCGACTTCGGCGATCGGCTGGCCGGCGACGACGTAGTCACCGACCTTGACGAGCGCCGGCTTTGCGTGGCCGTAGTAGATGTAGCGGCCGGCATAAGGTCCGCTCGCCACCTTCAGCACTGGCGCCCAGCCTCCGAATCCGCTGATCCCTTCCTGGACGATCGTCCCGGCGGCCATTGCAACCTCGAGCACCTTTGACCCGCAGGCGTTGTTCAGCGTGCCGATGTCAACGCCCTGATCCGGGGTCCAGTCACCGGGCGGCAGTACGAGCGACTTGGGCGACATCGGGAAGACCCAGTCGGGAGGCACGATCGTCGACGCCCGGCTGCCGAGCGTCACCGATCTCTTCTGGGTCACCCACGCCTGAAGAGTTGAAGCAGTCAGCCGTCCGACGTAACCGCTGGGACGGAGCTGTGCAGCTCGCTGGAAGCGCATCACCGCACCGCGCGTCGTGGGGCCGAAGTTGCCGTCGGCCGTGATCGGGATACCTACCGTCTCGAGCCAGCTCTGGAGCGTTGCAACATCGGTCCCGTGATCCCCGACGTGCATCAGGCGGGCAAATGGCGCGCTGGCGCGCTGCAAACCGATCAGCGAGGCGCCGCCGCTGGCGGCGATCGCCACGGCGGGGGCGAGCGCCACGAGCGCGAGCACGATCGATACGAGGGCTGGCCGTATTGAATTCCGCAAGCTAAAGGCACTGCGCACGCCGGCTTCCTCCAGGGAGTCGGACTTGTGTTGGCGCCTGGAGCCGGCGGGGTTAGCTGACGGGCTAGCGCTCGGTCGATAAGCGCTTCCCGCGGATCACCGCGGAATTCGCCCCAGAGGGGTGGTCCCCCCGCTCCCCGGATTGGCCGCCCGGGGATTAGGCAGGGGGGTTTGTAACAGATCCAGGCGACGGACGGATTCACATAATGATTGCCGGGCATGGCCCCACGGCGGTCGAGCTTGCCGGCGCGCTCGCAGAGAGATGCAAGCCGCTTGCAATAGAAACGTAGGATGCGAGCGATCCGATCCGGCCCGCGCAGTGTTCTTTGCTGGCAAGTCATGAGACCGACGGCATCGCGCTCCCTGCCGATGGCGATACTGACGGCCGTGTTGCTTGCGGTGGCGGCCCCGGCGCTCGCCGCGCCGGCGACACGGGCCGTTCGCTACCTCGGCTACCGCATCGACATTCCCGATTCCTGGCCGATCTACGACCTGCGTACACAGCCTCGAGTGTGCGTCCGCTTCGACCACCACGCGCTCTATCTCGGCACCCCGGGCTCGGAGCAGCGGTGCCCGGCCCATGCAGTCGGCCGAACCGAAGCGATCCTGCTCGAGCCAGTGAGCTTCGGTCGGCGCTCAGTCCCTGGCCCCCTCACGGATCCTGGTGGCGCGGTCACCGTCGCGCGCGGGCGCGTGCTAGCGACCGCTACCTGGGGCAGCAACGCCGGCACGGTCCAACGTGCCCTTGGGCTGCAGCGGTTGCCGGCGCCGGCAATGTTCGCGTCGCGCGCACCGACTACGCGGCGACCGACGGCGCACCCGGCTCAGTCGGGTGGCGTCTATACCGGCCTCGGCTTCGATGCCTGTGCGGCTCCGAGTCCTTCCGCGATGTCAGCGTGGGGGATATCGCCCTACCGCGCAATCGGCGTGTACGTCGGGGGCACGAATATGGCCTGCGCTCAGCCAAACCTGACGACAACCTGGGTCAACAACGAGACCGCGGCTGGGTGGCACCTGATCCCGACCTACGTCGGCTTGCAGGCGCCGGGCGCCTGCGGGTGCGCGGCAATCATTCCCAGCCAGGCGAGCGTCGAAGGGGCCCAGGCGGCGAGCAATGCCACCGCCGCTGCGCAGGCCGTCGGGATCGGGCCAGGCAACCCGATCTACGACGACATGGAGGCCTACACCCGGAGCTCCGGCAACACCCGGGCGGTGCTCGCGTTCCTGGCCTCGTGGACCTCGACGCTCCACGCCGCCGGATACCGCTCGGGCGTCTACAGCAGCGGCGGCTCAGGTATCGCCGATCTGGTCGCGAAGGTCGGAACCAGCTATCTGGAGCCCGACGACATCTGGATTGCCGACTGGAATGGGCAGCGGACAACGAGTGATCCGTACGTGCCGGCCAGCAACTTTGCCGCCCACCAGCGCCTGCACCAGTACGCAGGTGGCCACAACGAGACCTACGGCAAGGTCACGATCGATATCGACGGCGACTACCTCGACGGCGATACCGTCGGGGCCGGTGCGCCGCCGACGCCGGTGGTCAACACCGCCCCGCCGTCGATCAGCGGCGTGCCGAGCGTGGGGCAGACATTGTCGGCCTCACCAGGCGCGTGGAACGGCTCTCCGGTCTCGTACACCTACCGGTGGCAGCGCTGCACAGCCCTGTGCGTCAACATCGCCCACGCGAGGGGCCAGTCGTACCGGGCTGCCGCCGCGGATATCGCGGCCCAACTTCGCGTGTTGGTAACGGCGTCGAACGGCGGCGCTCGCGGGCAGGGGGTGTCAGGCGAGGTCGGCCCCGTCGCGCCGTCCGGGTATTGGCTCTTCACCTCGTTCGGAAACGTCTACACGAGCGCGGGCAACGGCCGCTTCGGGTCGCCGGCAGCCCGAGGGCTGCGAGCGCCGGCGATCGTGGGTATGGCGGCAACGGCCGACGGCGGGGGCTATTGGCTGGCTGGGCCTTCGGGCCGCGTGTGGGACTTCGGCGACGCTGCACGGTTGGGGTGGAGTCATCGCTCTCATCCCGTCGTCGGAATCGTTCCCGACCCGGCGGGCGGCTACTGGTTGTTCACCGCCTACGGGAACGTGTACTCGAGTTCGGGCGCAGGCAGGTTCGGCTCACCGGCCGGGCGCGGTCTGCGCGCGCCGGCAATCGTCGGCATGGCGGCGACGCCGGACGGTGGCGGATACTGGCTCGTTGGCGCGACCGGGCGTGTGTGGTCATTCGGCGACGCGGCGAGGCTGGGGTGGATCCGGCGCTCCCAACCTGTACGCGGCATCGTCGCCGACCCGACGGGCGGCTACTGGTTGTTCAACTCCGCAGGGAATGTTTACCCGAGTCCGGGCGCGCGCTGGTTCGGATCGCCGCGGGCGTTGGGCGCCCGGCTGCCCACGATCGTCGGCATGGCGGCGACGTCTGACGGCGGCGGTTACTGGCTGGTCGGAGCGTCAGGGCGCGTGTGGTCGTTCGCTGACGCGCCGCCGCGGGCGCCGCTCCTGCCGGTACATCCAGTCACCGGGATCGTGGCCGGCTAGAGTCGCCATCACTCGGACAAGCTAAAGGCGTGCCTCGGGCGAAGAACGACCTAACGATTGCGTCCTTCGCCTCTTCGACGCTGATCGACGGCTCGCCGTAGTCGGCCGCGGTCCGCCCCGTCTCGAGCTGACTGAGCTCGCGGCCTGAGCACAAGCCCGCTCAGGTCGAGCCCGGGGCCGCGGCGATGTCGGTGGCGTCATACCGCATCGACGTGATCGCTGCCGGCGGCTGATTCGGTGAGCGTTGTCTCACGGGCTTGTTAGCGCTTTCTCACCGATCGTTTAGCGAATCATTCGGGCGGGATCACATCCTGGGCCGTGACGATGCGCCGAAATGATGTCAGCGTCCGCGACCGCGGCTCGCGCTCATCTCCCGCTGCAATCGCTGGCTGATCGCCGGTGCGGTCGGGCTGTCGGGCGTGCTGTCGGTCGCGGCAGCGAACGCGTTCCATGGCCGCCAGCGGTCGCCGACCAGCCAGTCGGCGGGCACTGGCAGCAGCGCCCCCCAACAGCAGTCGTCCGGGAGCTCGGGCTCGCTCCAGCAGCCCGCCCAGGCGCCGGCACCCGCGGCGCCGAGCGGGGGGGGCGTGGTCTCGGGCGGATCCTGAGCGTTGGGATGATCGTCACAGCCACCGCTGGACCGACCGCGTACTGGTACCTGACGCGCGGGACGGGCATCGTCGCGCTCATCCTGCTGACGCTCAGCGTGGCGCTCGGCGTCGCCAACGTCCGCCGCTTACGCACCCAGGATGTGCCGCGATTCGTGTTCGACGCGGTGCACCGGAGCGTGTCCCTGCTCGCCGTCGCGTTCACCGCTGTGCATATCGTGACCTCGCTGCTGGACGGGTTCGCGCCGATCCGGCTGATAGACGTGATCGTGCCGTTCACCGCTCCGTACCGCCCGCTGTGGGTCGGATTCGGAGCGGTCGCGGTCGACCTGCTGATCGCCGTGACGATCACCAGCCTGCTGCGACGGCGGCTCGGCTACCGCGCCTGGCGGGTCACGCACTGGACCGCGTACGCGTCGTGGCCGGTCGCGCTGCTGCACGGCCTGGGGACCGGGAGCGACGTCAAGGTCGGCTGGGCGCTGACGATCATGGCCGGTTGCGTGATCGCCATCATCGTCGCCGTGGTCGCGCGCGCGACGGCGGGCTGGCCCGACCGCATTGGCACGCGGATCGCGGCCCTCGGCGCCGCGGCGCTTGTGCCGCTCGGCCTGCTCGTGTGGCTGCCGAGCGGTCCGCTGGCGGCGGGTTGGGCCAAGCGCGCCGGCACCCCCAGCTACCTGTTGAAGGCGGCGACCTCCTCCACCTCCGGCGCGCCCGCCTCGACGCCGGCTGCGACCGGCAGCAGCACGTCCTTCACCGCGGATGTGAGCGGGACCGTGCGCCAGGGCCAATCTGGGGGGCTCACCGTTGTCGACATCACCGTGGCGGTCTCAGGGCAGCCACTCGATCAGCTCCACATCCAGATCGCCGGCGAGCCGCTCGAGGGTGGCGGGGTGCAGATGACCTCGAGCACGGTGACGCTCGGCACGAACTCGAACCCGACCCAGTACCGCGGCCAGGTCACGGGCCTTGAGGCCGCGAAGGTCGCGGCCGCGCTTCGGGACGCGAACGGCAGCGCGATCAGGCTCGTCGCGCAGCTCCAGATTGACTCCGTCAGCGGGTCGGTCACCGGGGCAGTCACCGTCGGTCCCGCACGATGAGCGCTGCGATGCTCCCACGCCTGCTCGAGGGAGTCGGCGAGCTGCCGATGGCGACGCTCGAGGCACACGAAAGCGTCCACGGGCCGCCACCAGACCTCGGTCGCATCAGGCCCGCCGATCTGATCCGGCTGGTCGAGCAATCAGGCCTGCGGGGTCGCGGCGGTGCCTCGTTCCCAATGGCGCGGAAGCTGCACGCGGTCGCGTCCCGTCGTGGCCCGAAGGTAGTCGTGGTCAACGGCACCGAGGGTGAGCCAGCAAGCAAGAAGGACAGGATGCTGCTCCGCGAGCTACCGCATTTGGTGCTCGACGGCTCTGCGATCGCCGCTCGCGCGATCGGTGCGAGCGAAGCGATCATCGCCGTCGCCGAAAGCGACGAGCGGAGCGTCGCCAGCCTCGAGCGGGCCATGGGGGAGCGGTGGGACGCCGGGCTGCGGGACGAGCCGCAGTTCGAGCTGGTCGTGATCCGCGACGGTTTCGTGTCCGGGCAGGAGACCGCACTGGTCAGCGCGCTGTCGGGCGAGGAGGCCAAACCGACCTTCGGGCAGCGGCCGTTCGAGCGCGGGGTCAGGCGGCTCCCGACGCTCGTCCAGAACGCCGAGACGGTCACGCACCTGGCTTTGATCGCGCGCCACGGCTCACACTGGTTTCGCGAGCTCGGCCCACCCGGTGATCCCGGTTCGCGGCTGTTGACACTCGCGGGTGCGCTGGGTGCGCCCGGCGTGTACGAGATCGAGACCGGCATGCCGCTCGCCGATCTGCTCGAGCTGGCGCGCGTCGAGGACGGGCTGGCCGCTGTGCTGGTCGGGGGCTATTTCGGCGCGTGGGTACCGGCCGCCTTTGTCGCGGACCTGACGCTCTCCAACGAGCATCTTGGCTCCTGTGGCGCGGGCCTCGGCGCCGGCGTGATCGTCGCGCTGTCAGACGTAACCTGCGCCGTCGCGGAGACCGCGAGGGTCGCGGACTATCTCGCTGCCGCGAGCGCCGGGCAGTGCGGTCCTTGCGTCCACGGCCTGGCCGCGATCGCAGACACGGTCCAGCGGCTGGCGTGCGGTACCGCTCCCGCGGGCGCCCTCGGCGAGGTTGAGCGCTGGGCGAGCGAGCTGCGGGGGCGAGGGGCCTGCCAGCACCCGGACGGTGCGGCACGGTTTGTCGCGAGCGCCGTGCGCGCCTTCACGGAGGAGTTTCGCGATCACGCCCGCCGCGGGCCGTGCAAGCGCTGCGCGGGCACCCCGGTTTTGCCCACACCGATTCCCGTCGGCTAGCGATGCGCGTACGGGTTCACCCGATCAACTGCATCGGGCACGGCCTATGTGCCGAACGGCTCCCCGAGTGGATTCGCCTCGATGACTGGGGCTATCCGATCGTCAACGACGAAGAGCTTCCGCCAGAGCTCGTCGGCCACGCGCGCCGCGCAGCCGAAGCGTGCCCGACGCTCGCGCTGTTGCTCGATGCAGGTCGAGAGTGATCGACAAGCGCCTCCTCATCTGCGGAGTTATGGCCCTCGCGGCCAGCGGCTGCGGTGGCCACTCCAGGCCGGCGGCCACGGTCACCCAGACGCCGAAGGCGACGCCGGCCAGGACCGGATCGGTTCGGGTCTCGCGGCCCAAGCCGGCTGAGCCGTCATACCCCGTGCTGCTCGCAGGTGCGCTCGGCACGCAGCCGACCGCTGGCTTCGCGCCCGCCGTCGCGTGGCACGGACAGACCGCGGCCTGGGTCGCGCGCACGCCCTCTGGGGTAGAGCTGCTGTCCTTCGACCAACGCCTGCTCGAGCTCCACCTGCACTCGGGCACGGTCGACGCCGGCACGCTCGGGTGGCGCTTCGGTCCCGACGCCAGCGGCGCGGAGCTCGGCCAGCTCGTCGCGGGGTTCAACGGCGGCTTCAAGTTCTCGGTCGGCGCCGGCGGCTTTGAGTCCTACGGGAGGACAGCGGTGCCTCTCCAAGACGGGCTTGGCTCGATCGTCACGTACGGCGACGGCAGCACAGACATCGGCTCCTGGCATCAGGAGGTGCCGGCCCCCGGCCGCACGGTGGTGTCGGTGCGCCAGAACCAGTCGCTGCTGATCGACCATAGCGCCAGCGCTCCGAATGCTGGCTGCGACAGCTGCTGGGGCGCGACCCTCGGAGGAGTAAGCGACCCCGCCCGCGCCGGGCTCGGGATAACCGCCGACGGGCGCCTGATCTGGGCCGGCGGCGAGCACGTGACCGTCCTGGAGCTGGCGGATGACTTGCTCAGCGCGCATGTGGTACGCGCGGTCGAGCTCGACATCAATCCTGAGTGGGTCGCCGCCTACGTGTACGGCCACCGCGGCGGCCAAGGTCCGCTCGCGCCGGTGCCGATCGTGCGCGGTCAGCAGGGGATTCCGGGACAATTCCTCGCGCCCTGGAGTCGCGACTTCTTCACTATCGTCGTGCGATGAGGCGCCTCGCGCCGGCTGCGCTGTGCGCGATCGTCGTATGTGGTTGCAGCGCGAGCGTGCACCACGTGCGCCGCACGCCCGCGACCGTCTCGCACCCCGCGGAATCGACTACCAAGCAGCGGGCCGAGCCAGCTCCAAGGCCGCATCCACCGTTCGCGGTCGGTCTGCGCGTGGTGACGTTCGTCGATCACAGCCGCACGATCCCCATCTCCGGACTACCTCCGCAGCCGCGCACGCTCGTGACGCTGATCCGCTATCCGGCGCAGGGCGCCCCGGGTGGTGTCGACGCCGCGGGAGCGGCACCGTTGCGCGCCGCCGGGCCGTTCCCGCTGGTGGTGTTCGGACACGGCTACGACGAGACCCCGGTGCCGTATGCCGGCCTGCTCCAAGCGTGGGCACGCGCCGGCTATGTCGTCGCCGCTCCGGTGTTCCCGCTCGAGAACGCCAACGCACCTGGCGGGCCGAACGAGTCCGATCTGGTCAACCAGCCGCGCGACGTGAGCTTCTTGATCAGCCGTCTCGAGGCGCTCCTGGGTGGCCTGATCAACTCGCGAGAGATTGCGGTCGCAGGACAGTCGGATGGCGGCGAGACCGCCCTGGCGGTCGCCTACAACCGCTACTTCCTCGATCGCCGCGTGAGCGCGGCCGTGATCCTGTCGGGCGCCAAGATCCCCGGCGTGGGCGGCTTTGACTTTCCGCGCCCGAGCCCGCCGTTGCTTGCCACGCAGGGAACGGCCGACCCGATCAACCCGCCGAGCTTCACGAGCGCGTTCTTTGACGTCGCGCCGCCGCCCAAGTACCTGCTGACGATGTTTGGCGCGCCCCACCTGGGTCCTTACACCGACGAACAGCCGCAACTCGGGATCGTCGAGCGCGTCAGTGTCGCGTTCCTCGACCGCTACCTGAAGGGTGTCAGCGGCGCCGCGCAGGAGATCGTGAAAATGGGCGATGTCCCGGGCATCTCCACCGTCGAGTCGATCGGCTGACTCAGGGAAGCAGGTCGAGCCCGTCGGGTTTCTGCAGGTATCCGGGCGCGCTCCCCGGCGCGTTGAGGTGGCCGTACTGCCACACGATCCGTTTGGTCGTCGGGTCGATCAGGACCACGCGGTCGTGCCAGTCGTCGGGGCGATCATCCGCGGCGGCGGCCCTCACCCGTGGTGATGGTGCAGGAAGGCCGAATGCGCGGTCCACGGCGCGAACTGCGGGATCAACACGATCGCCAACACGATGCCGGCGACGAGCGCCCCTGCGAGCGCGAGCCAACGGCCCGCGGCTCCCGGCGCGGACCCCGGCAGGTGGCTGTCCGCCCCGGCTGGCCGCAGGGAGCGGGCGAGCTGCGGCAGGTGCCCGAACACGTGCAAGCCGGTGACGCCTAACCAGACCACGAAGCTCGCCTTGTGCAGCAGCAGGTACTGGCCGCGGGCACGGGGACCCAGGGCCAGCAGCAGCACGCCGCTGACGAACACGACCGCGGTCGAGACAACGACGATCGGTGCGCTCAGACGCATTACCAGCTCCGGCGGGCCTTTGGACCGGTAGGCCTGATCGCGGGCGTAGTAGCGAGCGAACCGGTAGCCGGTGCTCGCTACCTTGACGGCGAGCGGTCCCACCAGCACGAGCCCCACGAACAAGTGCAGCCAGATCAGCTGGCCGATCCGCAGGATCGTGACACCGAGCACCGCGAGCAGCACGATCAGCAGCATGCCGGCCATCGACGTCAGGCGCTCGTTGCCGTCCGTCCCGCCGCCCGTGAACGCCGCAGGTAGCCCGCCGGCGTTCGGGGCTGTTAGCAGCTCGGCTGGCTCCCCCGGGCGACCCATCCGTGCTCCATCGTGTGCATGGAGGCAGTGTTCTGCGGCAGCTTCAAGTCGGCTTCAGCGGTCGATGAGAACCCTCCCACATGCACCTGGACGAGCGCGGCGGGTCTTTATCATCGCCTGGGATCGTCTGGTGATGCCCGAGGTGATTCTAGTGATCGAGGATGAGCCCGGGATCGTCGACTTCCTCGAGCGCGGCCTAGAGGCCCACGGCTTCGAGGTCCGCTGTGCGTTAGACGGAGCCACCGGCGCCGCCCGAGCATTAGACGAGGACATTGACCTGGTCGTGCTCGACATGATGCTTCCCGGCCGCAGCGGCATGGAGGTGCTGGCGGACTTGCGCGCCGCTAAGCCCACGCTGCCAGTGATCGTGCTGACCGCTCGCGGGGAGATCGACGATCGGGTCGCCGGCCTTGACTCCGGCGCGGTCGACTACCTGACCAAGCCGTTCTCGCTCCAGGAGCTCGCCGCGCGGATCCGCGCCCAGCTCCGGGTCGCCGGCCAGACCGCGACGACCGGGTTGAAGGCCGGGGACATCGAGGTCGACTTGCTCACTCGCGAGGTGCGGCGCGCGGGCCAACCGGTGCGACTGTCCGCGACCGAGTTCGACCTGCTCGTGTACCTGGTGCGCAATCGCGGGCGAGTCCTCTCCCGCCAGCAGATCCTCCGCGCCGTCTGGGGATACGACCACGACCCGGGCACTAACGTGGTCGATGTCTACATCGGCTATGTGCGGCGCAAGCTGCACAACAGCGGTCCCACGGTCCCGATCACCACGGTGCGCTCGGTCGGTTACCGGCTCGATGCGAGCGATTAGGAACTTTCTTCCGAGCGGGCTGCGCTGGCGGCTGGCGGCATGGGTGGCGGGCGTGATGCTCGTCTCGGCAGCGGCGATCTTCGCCGTGGTCTACACCGACACCGGCACCCAGCTGAGGAACCAGATCGACCGCGACATCGCCAACGACACGGCCCAGCTCGCGCAAGCGCTCCGCCCGCTCGCCGGCCAGCCGCCCGGCCAGATCGCCGACGGCGCGCGACTGTACCTGAACGCCCAGCCGTACACGGCGACCTCGACGCTCCTGTTCGTGCTGATCCCTGGGCAGGCTACGGTCAGCAACCACCCAGAGGTGTTCGGCACCGCCACGCCCGAGGAAGGGGAGACCGCGGCCCAGCAGACGGCAGAGAACAGTCTCGGTCGCAGCCTTGCGGTTCCACGG
>Ga0102924_1005986_pt1 | contig 11536 bp, 7 predicted proteins | sample PaiPotPPM11metaG_FD_80116 | JGI IMG/M metagenome (GOLD analysis project Ga0102924, IMG submission 80116) | Iron sulfur acid spring bacterial and archeal communities from Banff, Canada, to study Microbial Dark Matter (Phase II) - Paint Pots PPM... ...
ATCTTGATCCGCGTCTCCTCGCCGCTGTCGTCGAACAGGCACAGCTCGACCGCGTCGGCGTGCTCTGAGAACAGCGAGAAGTTGGTCCCGTAGCCGTCCCAGCTCGCCCCCAACGGGAACGGATCGCCCGGCCATACGTCGGTCACTGGGCCTCCAGCAGCGCGCCGGAAAGAGGTGCGATTAGGAGCTGGGCGCGGCCGGCGGCCGGCTGCTCGGCGGCGCGCTCGAGGCTCGGCTGCTCGGCATCGCGCTCGAGGCTCGTCTGCTCGGAGGTCGCGAGCCGGATCCGCTGGCCCTCAGCGGGCAGCTGCCGTGGCTCGTCGGCGAAGTTGGCGACGAGCTCGAACGCCCCGCGCCTGACCCGTAACCAGCGCTCGGGTTCGTCGAAGGAGATCTCGTCTGCCTCGCCGACGCCGAGCTCTCGCCGCACCGCCAGCAGCTGCGAATACAGCGCCGCCAGCGACTCGTCGCGCTCGCGACGGAGCTTGGAGCGCTCGAACGTCGCGACGTCCTGGGGATCGGGGACCTCCGCATCGGAGAACTGGACGAAGGCGGCGAACTCCTTGCGCCGCCCCTCGCGCGTGGCGTCGGCGATCTCGACGTCGATGTGGTCCGAGAAGAACTGAAACGGCGCCGGCTCGCCGTATTCCTCGCCCATGAACAGCTGTGGCACGAACGGCGAGAACAGGGTGCAGAAAGCGGCCAGCGCTCGCGCCCTGGTGGGCATCCGGTCGCCGAACGCGCGGTTGCCGACCTGGTCGTGGTTCTGGGAGAAGACCACGAAGCGCTCGGGCGCCACGTCCTCGGCCGGGGCGCCGAAGCGCCGGCCGCGAAAGCTCGAGAAGTCGCCGTCGTGAACGTGCGGGCGGTGGTAGGCCTTGGCGAGCTGCGCCACGCGTCCGAACTCGGCGTAGTAGCCGTCGCGCTCGTCGGTGACGAGCGTCCGCAGCGCGTGGTGGAAGTCATCGGCCCAGGCCGCATCGCAGGCGTACCCGCCGCGGCCGGCGGGCCGCATCACGCGGGGATCGTTGAGTCCGCTCTCGGCGATCACGAGCGCATCCTTGCGAACTTCGTGCACGCGGCGTGCGACCGCCGCGACGATCTGCTCCGCGCTCGAGTCGAAGATCGCGTGGATCGCGTCCAGCCGCAGACCATCGATCCCGAACTCCTCGACCCATCCACAGGCGCTCTGGAGGACCCACTCGCGGACCGGGTCACAGCCGGATTGGTCGTAGTTGATCGCCCGCCCCCAGGGTGTCTCGTAGACGTCGGTGAAGTAGGGACCGAAGGCGTCGAGCGCCTTCACCCCGGAGGTACCGACGTGGTTGTAGACGACGTCGAGGATCACGGCGAGGCCTTCGCGGTGCGCGGCTTCAACCAGTTCCAGTAGGCCCTCCGGGCCGCCATAGGAGGACTGCGCCGCGGATAGATAGACGCCGTCGTAGCCCCAGCCGTGATGGCCGGGGAACTCCGCCACGGGCATCAGCTCGATCGCGGTCACGCCGAGCTCCGCGAGCGCGCGCAGATGCGGGGTCGCCGCGGCGAACGTGCCCGCGGCGGTGAACGCGCCGACGTGGAGCTCGTAGATCACAAGCTGATGCAGCGACGGCGCCTGCCCGAGCGCGGCGGGCCGCTTCGGCGCCACCACCCGCGAGGGTCCGCGCAACCCCTCGGGCTGTGATCGCGAGCATGGGTCCGGGAACGGCCGGCCGTCTAGCAAGAACACGTAGTCGTCCCCGGCGTGGGCCGGGGCGACTAGCTCGTAAACGCCATATCCGGCTTCAGTCATCGGCAGCTGCTCGCCGGACAGCGCCAGCGCGACGGTCGTAGCTCGCGGGGCCCACACGCGAAACTCGACGCGGTCATCGTCGATCGGCCGCGCGCCCAGCGGCCGCTCCCAGGGATACTCGCCGGTCACTCGGTTTCCGGAACGAGCCAGACGGCTGCCAGCGGGGGCAGCGTGACCTCGGCGGACACGGGCTGTCCATGCCAGGGGATCGGCTCCGGGGCCACGCCACCGAGGTTGCCCATGTCGGTTCCGCCGTAAAAGGTCGAGTCGGTGTTGATCGCCTCGCGCCAGCGGCACGCGCGCGGGAGCCCGAGTCGGTAGGAGGGCCGCGGGACCGGGGACAAATTGGCCGCGAACACGAGCACGCGCTCGCCGTCGCGCGACTGGCGCGCGAACGCGACGACGTTCGAGTCGGCGTCGTTGGGCTCGATCCACCAGAACCCCGACGGGTCGGAGTCGACCTCCCACAGCGCCGGCTCGTCGCGATACAGGCGGTTCAGGTCGCGGACGAGCGCCTGGATTCCGGCGTTCTCGGGGCGCTCGAGCAGGTGCCAGTCGAGCGAGCGCTCGTGGCTCCACTCCGCCTCCTGTGCGAGCTCGCCGCCCATGAACAGCAGCTGCTTGCCCGGATGCGCCCACATGTACGCGTACAGCGCGCGCAGGTTGGCGAGCTTCTGCCAGCGGTCGCCGGGCATCTTCGAGAACAGCGAGCCCTTGCCGTGCACGACCTCGTCATGGGAGAGCGGGAGGATGAAGTTCTCGCTGAAGGCGTACATCAGCGAGAAGGTCAGCTCGTGGTGGTGGTAGCGGCGGTAGATCGGCTCCTGCTGGAAGTAGTCGAGCGTGTCGTGCATCCAGCCCATGTTCCACTTGAAGCCGAACCCGAGGCCGCCGAGATAGGTGGGGCGCGAGACGCCGGGCCAGGCGGTCGACTCCTCCGCGGCGGAGACGATCCCCGGCTCGTGTCCGTACATGACTTCGTTGAGCTCCTTCAGGAACGCGACCGCGTCGAGGTCTTCGCGACCGCCGAACTGATTCGGCACCCACTCGCCGGCGCGGCGGGAGTAGTCGAGGTACAGCATCGAGGCGACAGCGTCGACGCGGATCCCGTCGACGTGGTACTCGCGCAGCCAGAACAGCGCGTTGGCGATCAGGAAGTTACGTACCTCGTGGCGCCCGAAGTTGAACACCAGCGTGCCCCAATCCGGGTGCTCGCCCCGGCGCGGGTCGGCGTGCTCGTAGAGCGCGGTGCCGTCGAAGCGGGCAAGCGCGAACTGGTCGCGCGGGAAGTGCGCGGGGACCCAGTCGAGGATCACCCCGATCCCGGCCGCGTGCATCTTCTCGATGAACTTCCGCAGCTCGTCCGGGTCCCCGTAGCGGGGGGTCGGGGCGTAATACCCGGTGACCTGGTAGCCCCACGACCCGCTGAACGGGTGGTGCATCACAGGCAGCAGCTCGATGTGGGTGAAGCCCATGTCCTTGACGTACGCGGTCAGCTCGTCGGCCAGCTCCGAATAGGTCAGCGGGCGGTTGCCCTCGAGCGTGTTCAGCCGCCAGGAGCCGAGGTGGACCTCGTAGATCGAGATCGGCTCCGATAGCGGCAGCTGTTCGCGCCGGATCGCTAGCCACTCGCTGTCGGTCTCGCTCCACTCGTGCTGCGAGCGGAACACGACCGAGGCGGTTTGCGGCGGGTGCTCGGCCTCCTGCGCGTAGGGATCGGCCTTCAGCACCAGCTCATCGTCGGCGCCCAGGATCTCGAACTTGTAACGCGTGCCGGGCTCGATCGCGGGCAGGAACAGCTCCCACACTCCGCTCGAACCGAGCGAGCGCATCGCGTGCAGCCGCCCGTCCCACGAGTTGAAGTCCCCGACCACGCTGATCGCACGCGCGGCCGGTGCCCAGACCGCGAACACGGTTCCCTGGACGCCCTCGATTTCGCCCACGTGCGCTCCGAGCTTCTCGTAGATCTGCTCGTGGCGGCCCTCGGCGATCAGGTGCAGGTCGAGCTCGCCGATCGTCGGTCCGAATGCGTACGGGTCGTCGATCGTGAACGTCTCACCGTCGCCGTAGTCGATCTCGAGGCGGTAGCGCAGTGGCAGCTCGGCGCCCGCGGCGAGGCCTTCGAACACGCCGCCGGGGTGGATCGGCTCGAGCTCGACGGTGGTTCCGTCCCCGAGCTGGGCGGTGATCGCACGTGCATCCGGGCGCAGCGCCCGGATCGCGACGCCGCCGTCGGCGGGGTGGGGGCCGAGCACGCCATGCGGGTTCGTGTGCTCGCGCCGGATCAGCGCGTCGAGCTCGGTCGTGGCGAGGGTGGTCACCCCTTACCTCCGTCCAGTCGGCGCTTTTGATGACGTCCGCGGGCCTCCAGCCCGCGTTGTTCGCTCGGCTGCGCCTCGCTCACGCTGACTCCAGCAGCCGCCTGATTCCGGCGACCGGGATCACGACCCAGTCGGGGCGGTTGTTGAGCTCGTACTGGAGCTCGTAGATCGCCTTCTCGAGCTCGTAGATCGAGAGCAGGTTGGCGATCGCCGCCTCGCCTGAGGGCAGCAGCGTCGCATCCACGTGCTGGAAGTACTGCTCGAGGAAGCGCTCGCGTGCGCGCTGCTCGAAGCCCTCGGGCGCGGGGCGCCCGCCGATGATCTCGACCGCCGAGGTGACGTAGGCAAAGGAGCGCAGCATGCTCGCGACGTCGCGCAGCGGCGAGCGCTTCTGCCGGCGCTCGGGCAGCGGCCGGGCGGGCTCGCCCTCGAAGTCGATGATCACCCATCCGGTTGGCGTGGAGAGCGTCTGTCCGAGGTGGTAGTCGCCGTGCGTGCGGATCACGCGGCCGCCGGTCCCGATCTGGGCACGCGCAGCGAGTCGCTCGCGAACATCCTGGCCGCGGCCGGCGATCGGTGCGACCCGCTCGTCATCGGGGAGGCGCACGAAGATCCGCTCGATGTCCTCGTCGACCGTCGCGGTCAGCAGCGACAGCGCCTCCTGGCTCGGCTCTTCCGGCGAGAACGCCGGGTCGCCGGCGTCGGAGGCGAGCACGTTGTGCATCTGGGCCGTGACCTCGCCGAGGCTCCCGAGCCGGTCGAGGAACGCATCCGGTCGTGAGGGAATCTCATCGAGCGCCAGCTCCCAGCCGCCGATCGCGTCGGGCAGGTAGGTCTGAGCGACGCCGAGGGTGGCCGCCAGCGGCTGCCCGTCGTACTCATACCAGCCCTGCAGCGGCGCGATGTTGGGAAACCCGTGGGTGGTCAGGAAGCGGAGCAGCTCGAGCTCTGGGTTGACTCCGGGCTCGAGCTTGCGAAACGCCTTGAGCACGAGCCGGTTGTCGAACACGATCGAGGAGTTCGACTGCTCGACGCCCATCAGCCGGGCGCTGGGCTCGTCGCGCAGCTCGGTGAAGCCGTCGACTCGGTGGAAGCTGAAGCGACCCTCCTCGGTCTCGATCTCGTCGGTCGTGAGGATGCGCCTGAGCAGCTCGAGCGCCTGCGGCGGATCGGCGAGCGCGTCGTACACGTCCCACTCGTCGACCCGGGCGATCAGCTCCGGAGCCGGCGCGTCACCCGCGGGGCGCAGCGCCAGCGGCAGCTGGTAGAGCTCGTGCGTGCCAGTCGCAAACCGCGTCTGCACGAGCGTCAGCAGCAGCAGCGGCTCCTCGCGCAGCGCGACCTTCTCGACGATCTCGATCCCCGTGACCGAGCGCGCCTTCGAGGCGTACCAGCGCTGGACCTGGATCCACTCGCGCAGCGTCTCGTCGTCGAGCAGCTGGGCGACGTCGACTCCCTGGAGCCTGGTGGGCTCAGACATCGTTGGGCTCTTCCTCTTCCTCGACCAGCTCGAACCAGAAGAATCCACGAGGGCCGAGCGTCAGCAGGTAGGGCAGCTGCCCGATCCGGGGAAAGCGCGAGCGGCCGAACAGCTCGACCGGATAGCGGCCCTCGTAGGCCGACAGATCGAGCTCAACCGCCTGGGCTGAGCGAGCCAGGTTGTGGACGCACAGCACGAGGTCGTCCTCGAAGCGCCGCAGGTGGGCGAAGATCCGTGAGTTGGAGGGCTCGATCGGCTCATAGGTGCCGAAGCCGAACACCGGGTGCTCCTTGCGCAGTGCGATGAAGCGGTGCAGCCAGCGCAGCAGCGAGGTGGGGGTGCGCAGCTGGGCCTCGATGTTGACGGCCTGGAACCCGTACACGGGGTCCATCAGCGGCGGGGCGTAGAGCTGGGCGAAGTCGGCGCGGGAGAAGCCGCCGTTGCGGTCGCCGGTCCATTGCATCGGCGTGCGGACGCCGTCGCGGTCGCCGAGAAAGACGTTGTCACCCATCGCAACCTCGTCGCCGTAATAGAGCACGGGTGAGCCGGGCAACGAGAACAGGATCGCATGCATCAGCTCGATCTCGTCGCGCCCGTTGTCGAGCAGTGGGGCGAGTCGCCGGCGGATCCCGAGGTTCAGCTTCATCCGCGGATCCTTGGCGTACTCGGTGTACATGTAGTCGCGCTCGTCGTCGGTGACCATCTCGAGCGTGAGCTCGTCGTGATTGCGCAGGAACAGGCCCCACTGGGAGGTCTCGGGGATCTTTGGCGTGTGCTCGAGGATCTCGTAGATCGGGACGGCTTCCTCGCGGCGCATCGACATGAACATCCTCGGCATCACCGGGAAGTGGAACGCCATGTGGCACTCGTCGCCCTTGCCGAAGTACTGGACCACGTCCTCGGGCCATTGGTTGGCTTCGGCGAGCAGCACGCGATCGGGGTAGCGCTCGTCGATCTCGCGCCGGACCCGTTTCAGGTACTCGTGCGTCTCGGGGAGGTTCTCGCAGTTGGTCCCCTCGCGCTCGAACAGGTAGGGGACCGCGTCGAGCCGGAAGCCGTCGAGCCCGATGTCAAGCCAGAAGCGCAGCACGTCGAGCATCGCGTCCTGGACCTCGGGGTTGTCGTAATTGAGGTCCGGCTGGTGGGAGAAGAAGCGGTGCCAGTAGTACTTCCCGGCGACCGGATCCCAGGTCCAGTTCGAGGACTCGGTGTCGATGAAGATGATCCGCGCGTCCTGATAGCGGTCGTCGGCGTCGGACCACACGTACCAGTCGCGCTTGGGGTTATCCGGGCTCGAGCGCGACTCCTGGAACCATGGATGCTCGTTGGAGGTGTGGTTCATCACCAGGTCGGCGATCACGCGGATCCGCCTGGCGTGCGCGGCGTTGATCAGCTCCTGGACGTCGTCGACGTTGCCGTAGTCGGGATGCACCTTCTCGAAGTCGGAGATGTCGTAGCCCCCGTCGCGCAACGGGGACTGGTAGAAGGGCAGCAGCCAGATGCAGTCGATCCCGAGCCACTGCAGGTAGTCGAGCTTCTCCGTCAGGCCGCGGAAATCGCCGATCCCGTCTCCGTTGGCGTCGTAGAACCCACGCACGTGGATCTCGTAGAAGACCGAGCGCTTGAACCACAGCGGCTCAGCCTCGAACCATTGGCGCGTCTGCGCCTGGGCGGCCTGCTCGGCATCTCGCTCGGCCGCCTGCTGGGGCACCGCGGCCGACCGCTCTGCGGCCAGCAGGTGCGTGAGCGTGGGCGGTCCTACGGACATCAGCGCCCGCCCTCGTTTGCGCGGACGGACACTAGTTCTCGACCCGAATCACGTGCGCCTGGCGAATCCCGGGCTCGAGGCGGACATAGTTGGGGCCGATCCGCCACTGGAAGCGCTCGTCCGAGAGCAGGTCGTGGGCGGTGAAGCTCGGAGCCAGGCCGAGGCTCGCCGGAACGTTGGCGGCGCCCGCCTGCGCCTGATGGGGGTCGAGGCTTACCACTGTCACCACGGTATTGCCCGCGGACTGCTTGGCGTACGCGATCAGCGCTTCGTTGCCGGTCTCCAGGAAGGTGACGTTCGAGAGCTCCTGGAGCGCCGGATTGTCCCGGCGGATGAAGTTGATCAGCTTGATCAGCGGCAGCAGCTCGCCGTTCAGCGAGCGGTCTTTCAGCTCGTACTTCTCGGAGTGCAGGTACTCCTCCGAGCCCTCCTTGACCGCGACGTTCTCGACGCTCTCGAAACCTGAGTAGATCCCGTAGCTCGGGCTCAACGTCGCCGCCAGCACGAGCCGCGCCTCGAATGCCGGGCGCCCGCCGTGCTGCAGATAGGCGTGCAGGATGTCCGGCGTGTTGACGAAGAAGTTGGGGCGGAAGTACTGCTGCTCGCCCGAGTACGCAAGCTCGGAGACGTACTCGGCGAGCTCGTGACGCGAGGTCTTCCACGTGAAGTAGGTGTATGACTGGCTGAAGCCGATCTTCGCCAGATGGCGCATCACGGCCCTGCGCGTGAACGCCTCAGCCAGGAACACGACGTCGCGGTCGTGCGCGTGCACCCGCTCGATCAGCCAGGCCCAGAACGCGAACGGCTTGGTGTGCGGGTTGTCGACCCGGAAGACCTTGACTCCGCAGTCGACCCACTGGAGCACGACTTCGAGCAGCGCGTCCCACAGACCGCGCCAATCGGGCGACTCCCAGTTGACGTTGTAGATGTCCTGATAGCGCTTCGGCGGGTTCTCGGCGTATTTGAGCGTGCCGTCGGGACGGCGGTGAAACCATTCCGGATGCTGCTTGAGCCAGGGGTGATCGGCGGAGGCCTGGATCGCGAAGTCCAGGCAGATGTCGATCCCATGCTGACGCGCGGAAGCGGTCAGGCTGCGGACGTCCTCGATCGTGCCGAGCTGGCGGTCGACGGCGTCGTGGCCGCCGGTCTCGTCGCCGATCGCCCACGGCGAGCCCGGATCCTTGCGGCCCGCGCGCAAGGCGTTGTCGCGGCCCTTGCGATTGGTGAGCCCGATCGGGTGGATCGGTGGCAGATAAACGACGTCGAAGCCGAGCTCGGCCAGCCCCGGCAGGCGCTTCTCGACCCCGTTCAGTCCACCCCACGAGCGCGGGAACAGCTCGTACCAGGCGCCGAAGCGCGCGCGGGTGCGGTCCACCTCGATCGCCAGTGGCTGTTCCAGCGTGACGCTGCCGTGACGCTCCTGGTTGCGGTCAACCGTCTCGAGCAACTCGGGGCCGAGCGCTGCATCGTGCTTGGCTGCCTCCGGCACGGTCGCATCCTCGAGCGTCGCGAGCGCGTGCTCGATCAGCTTGCGGTCTGCGTCCGACTCGGCTCGCTGCGCCGCGGCGCGCAGCAGCAGGATGCCCTCGGAGATCTCCCCCGCGAGACCATGCTGTCCCGCTTCGAGCTTTCGCGCGAGCTCCTCGCGCCAGGTGCCGAACACATCGGTCCAGGCCTCGACCGTGTACTGGAAGCGTCCCGTGCGGTCGACGTCGAAGCCGCCCGCCCAGCGCACACCGTCGAGCTGCGCGTCGATCCGCTCCAGCTCGGCCTCCTGCCACGTGGTCGCCTCCGGCGCGCGGTAGCGTACGACCGCTCTGAGGAGGTCGTGACCATCCCTGAAAACATCGGCCTCTACGCGGACGTGGTCGCCGACGCAGCGCTTGGCGGCGTAGCGGCCGCCGTCGACCGACGGGGCCGGGTACTGGATCGCGATCCGCGTGGGCGGCGGCTCGGTCGGCCGGTGGGCTTTGGCGTCGGCTGGCTTCGCGCGTGTGGCTGGGATCGCCATAGCTTGAAGGTATCCATGTTCGGGCGTGGGGTAAACCACGCGTCGTGACTGACCTCGCGCGCTCGAGCGGCGTGCTGCTGCACGTGACCTCGCTCCCGGATCGCCGGCTCGGGACCGAGGCGTACAAGTTCGTCGACTGGCTCGCGGCGGCGGGGCAGTCGTGGTGGCAGGTGCTCCCACTGGGACCGCCCGACCGCTACGGCTCTCCGTACAAGTCGAGCTCTGCCTTCGCCTCGTGGCCGGGCCTGCTCGCTGATCCGCGGGCGCCGGTCAGCTCCGCTGAGCTGATCGAGTTCCGTGAGCGCAACGCGTGGTGGATCGCCGATTGGGAGCGGTTCTCGCGCGGGGACGCCGTCGCCGACCAGGTCCGCTTCGAGCGCGAATGGAGCGCGCTGCGAGGCTATGCCCTGGAGCGAGGCGTCCGGTTGCTCGGCGACATCGCGATTTATGTCGCGCCCGACAGCGCCGACCATCGCGCGCATCCCGAGCTGTTCCAGGACGGTTTCGTAGCGGGCGCGCCGCCCGACGTGTACTCCGACAGCGGGCAGCTGTGGGGCAACCCCCTGTACGACTGGCCGGCGATGCGCCGGCGCCGGTATCGCTGGTGGGTGCAGCGTCTGCGCCGAACGCTCGAGCTGTTCGAGCTCGCGCGGCTCGACCACTTCCGCGGCTTCGTGGCGTATTGGGCCGTCCCCGCGGGCGCGCGCACCGCGCGCGGCGGCCACTGGAAGCGCGGTCCCGGAGCTGCACTGTTCGACGCGCTCGAGCGGGAATTCGCTCCGACCCACCCGCTGGCGCTGATCGCCGAGGACCTCGGTGTGATTACGCCCGCGGTCGAGCGTCTGCGAGACCAGATCGGCTTGCCTGGGATGCTGATCTTGCAGTTCGGCTTTGACCCCCACGATCGACACAGCCCGCACCGGTTCTCCAACCACGTGGAGAATCGCGTGGTGTACACCGGAACTCACGACCAGGACACGGCGCGGGGCTGGTACGAGTCGCTCGATCCAGATCGGCGGGCGGTGGTCGACGATGAGCTTGCGGCCCGCGGCGTCGCTTCGCGGGACGAGCCATGGTGGGCGCTGATCCGCCTGGCGCTGGCCTCGCCCGCCCGGCTGGCGATGATGCAGGCCCAGGACGTGCTCGGGCTCGGCAGCGATGCGCGGATGAACGACCCAGCGCGGGCGAGCGGGAGCTGGCGCTGGCGGATGGAGCGCGGCGCGCTGACGCCGGCGCTCGCGCGGAGGCTCCGTGAGGCCACGGATCAGGCGGGTAGGCTGGCCGAATGAGCTACACAATCAAGAATCTGCGCACCGTCCAGGACATGGCGCCGAAGTTCGGCTTCTCGGACGTCCAGGAGGCGCGCTTTGCAAGAGGCGACCTCGAGTCCGAGACGATTGGGCTCGCCTTCCACACTGTCAAGCCGGGCTGCCGCCAGGCGTTCGCCCACCGTCACGAGCAGGCCGAGGAGATCTACGTGGTGCTCTCTCGGGCAGCGGGCGGATGAAGCTCGACGGCGAGCTCCTCACCGAGGACTTCTGGACGGGCCTCGCTTGAGCCAGGCGGTCCGCGCCAGCGCCCGCACGGCCTCCTTCGCCGCGCGGTAGGCGTAGCTCCAGTCACCTCGCAGTCGCTGCCACCTGGTCGTCTCATAGACGACGAGCGCCGAGGGGCGCACAGCCACGGGCATGCCGTCTTGCTCCAGCACGTCGAGCGCGCGCTCGGCGATCGCGATCTGTCCAAAGGCCGTCGGGTGGACGCGATCGGCCATCACCAGGTTGCGGGCCCCGAAGTCACGGAGGTCGAGGATCAGCGTCTGATTCTCAGCCGCCGCTCGCTCGATCGCCGCATTCAGATCCTGAACCTTGCTCCGCACCCGCGGGCGGCCGAGGTCGAGCGGCGCCGTCACGGTCAGCACGCGGTCGCAGCGCCCCCGCAGAAAACCCAGCGTCTGGCGGAAATCGGTCTCGAAGCGCTCAGGATCCCAGTCGAGCGCGCGCACGTCGTTGACGCCGATGTACAGGCAACCGAGCTCGTAACGGCCGCCCGGGTGAGCGCTCGAGCGCTCGAACGCCGGGATCTGCCGGTGCACGACGTCGTCCACCCGAGCGCCGTCGGCCGCATAGCCCGTGAACGGCAATCCGAGCGCTCGCGCGACCCACAGCGC
>Ga0102924_1005987_pt1 | contig 11535 bp, 7 predicted proteins | sample PaiPotPPM11metaG_FD_80116 | JGI IMG/M metagenome (GOLD analysis project Ga0102924, IMG submission 80116) | Iron sulfur acid spring bacterial and archeal communities from Banff, Canada, to study Microbial Dark Matter (Phase II) - Paint Pots PPM... ...
AGTAACGAGTACCGAAAATCCTGGTTTTGCTCGGTACCCGGTACTCGGTACTCGCAACTAGCGGTTATTCGATCGAGATCTTTCTCAGCAGCTTGAAGTCGCTCAGCATCTTCCCGGTGCCGAGCACCACGCTGCACAGCGGATCGTCGGCGATGGAAACCGGCAATCCGGTTTCTTCCCGGATGCGCTTGTCCAGGTTCTTCAGCAGCGCCCCGCCGCCGGTCAGCACAATGCCGCGGTCGCTGATGTCGGCGGAAAGCTCCGGCGGCGTCCGCTCCAGAGCAACACGAATCGCATTCATGATGGTCGATACGCACTCGCTGAGGGCCTCGCGGATTTCGCCGTCATCTACCGTGATCGTCTTCGGCACGCCCTCGATCAGGTTGCGTCCTTTAATTTCCATGGTCATCGGCTTGTCGAGTTGATGCGCCGAACCAATCTCCATTTTGATCTGTTCGCCAGTGCGCTCGCCGATCAGCAAATTATATTTCCGCTTCAGATAATTCATGATGGCTTCGTCCATCTGATTGCCAGCCATCCGCACCGAACGCGAGTAGACGATACCGCTCAAAGAAATCACCGCGATGTCAGTGGTGCCACCGCCAATGTCCACGACCATATTTCCGCTGGGCTCGGTGATCGGCAACCCCGCTCCAATCGCCGCCACCATCGCCTGCTCTACCAGATGCACTTCACTCGCCTTAGCGCGATAGGCTGAGTCCATGACCGCGCGCTTTTCCACCTGCGTGATCTCGGACGGCACTCCGATCACGATGCGCGGATGCACCAGCATCTTCCGGTTGTGCGCCTTCTGGATGAAATAGTTCAGCATCTTCTCGGTAACCTTGAAGTCGGCGATCACGCCGTCCTTCATGGGCTTGATGGCGACGATGTTGCCGGGCGTGCGCCCCAGCATCTCTTTCGCCTCTTTGCCTACGGCCTCCACTTCGCCGGTATTTTTGTTGATGGCAACGATGGAAGGCTCATTCACCACAATGCCCTTGCCGCGCGCATACACCAACGTGTTGGCCGTCCCCAGATCGATCGCCAGATCGCTGGAGAACAGGCTGAATAAAGACCTGAGGTTATGGGAACGTGATGAATGAAAGCCGTTGCTTGACATGACGAATTCTTCTCTCGCTTTACCTAATTCGAACCGCTCGGTTTCCAGGCAAGCCCGGATTCTCGAACCCGCTGCGCGAACTCACTGCACAAACTCACTGCACTTCCCTGATCGAACTGCCGATCTACTGAATAATGATCTTCTTCTGTTGCGTGTTCACTCCGCCCTCGGAGGTTTGGGCCGTTACTGTAATAACAGCTTCTCCGGTTGCCAGCGGCGGCGTGAAGTAATGGAACGTGCCGTCAGAGGTAACCATGGGTACCTCTCGCCCGTTGACCATCACCCGCGCCCCAATCTGCGTCTTGCCGGTCACTTCAATCACGTGTCCATGCTGAATGAACGGATCCAGTTCCAGGTCGATGGCTTCGGTCTGCTTTCCCTTGGGAATAATCGTGAAGCGATTCTTCTCGCTCTCCACCGATTCTTTTCCCGACGCTTCGTACGACTGTACCACCCAGTAGTAGGCACCTTCGCCCAGGCTTGTAACCGTAACGTCCGCTGTGTTCACTCTCTTATCTACCAGTGTAGAAGAAAAGTAGGGATTTCTCGATATACGAAGCCGGTAACCAGACGCATTCGCCATCGACGTCCAGGAAAACTCCACATCTTTAGTGGTCTCCCCGGAAGTAAAAATCGGCGCCATGTTCGCGGGAGAAATCGGCGTCGGCGGTCCCGTGCCTTTCGCCTTCTCCATGTGCGCTTCTTCCTGCCGGAAACTTACTTTCTCCCAGTTGGCCAACTGCACCGTCTCCCCGTTGCGTGTGACCTCGCCGGCGCCCTTCTTCATCAAAATCTCGTGCTGATCCAGCTTCGGATCGTTGTGTACCTGCGCGGTCGACTGGGGAGCCAGTGATGCCGTCGCTCCTGCCACAATCACCTGCGATTTCGATCCCTGTGAATAAGTCGCCGTGGATAGGTCCACTGTTCCTGTGCTCACCGCGACGGCTACATTCGTCTGCTGCTGATCGTTCGCCGAATTTTCTTCAATCACAATCAGCGAATCCTGCTTCACGGTGTAACTGGTGCCGTCGTTGAAGGCCACCTTTGCCATGCCTTCCGATCCCGTCTGCACCACGTCGCCCTTATCCAGAGGAACGTTATAGTCCGCCGCCAGCCAGCTACTGCTGCTGCCCTTCTTCACCCGCACCGTGCCATCGAGCGCCGTAAAGTGAGCCTGCTGCGCCGTGGATACCCCACTCCCCGCGGGCGGTGCCATTCCCGCCACCCGCTCCAAGACTTTATTTGCCACACCGTCAGCCGCCTTGATGCTGCTCTCAGTAAATTGCGGAAAGGCCAGCCTAATCCCAACCAGGCACACCAGGGCGGCGGCCAGGATCAGCAGCGCCACACTGCGGTACGTGACCGTTTTCCATGCGATGTGGACGCCCGGTTTGCGAGTCTGTGAAGACACGTGGACCAAAACCTTATTCGAGCCTCTTGAATATGCGGTAGTTCAAACGTTACCACAAGCCTGTCGGCACCAAGAATAGGTAATCAACAAGGAACGTTACCTTCGTTTGCGAAGCGTGTTCACCCCGCCGTCGGCGGTTCCTTATTCTTCTCTAATGCGAACCTGTGTCCTCCATTCTTACGTTTAGGACACTGTTTTTCGATCTGCCGATGACAGACCCTCCGTCTTCCGCTATCCTTTTCCACTCATGGCCACGCCTGCGCCAACAGTTTGCCCTCGCGATCACCCAACCTTCCTCGCGGGTGGCATGGCAATCATCTGGGCAATCGCGCTCGCCAAACTCCTCTTTCATATTTACTTCAACAACCGCTACGGATACTTTCGCGACGAGTTCGATTACCTGTCCTGCGGCGACCACCTTGCCTGGGGATACGTCGACCAGCCTCCGCTCATTCCGTTCCTCACTCACATCAGCCGTGCCGTACTCGGCGATTCTCTCCGCGCCATTCGCTTCATCCCCGCTCTGGCTTCTTCGCTGCTAGTAGTTCAAACCGGCGTGCTCGCCCGCGAATTCGGCGGACGCCGTTTCGCCCTGCTCCTCAGCGCCATCACCGTGGTGATCGCGCCGCAATATTTATCGAACGCCAGCCTGCTTGGCACCAACTGCCTCGAGCCCAATCTTTGGATGGGCTGCGCCTACTTCGCCATCCTCGCGATCAAGCGCGATAATCCACGCTACTGGTTCTGGTTCGGCGTGGTCGCCGGCATCGGCCTTCAGGAAAAATATTCCATCGCGCTCTTTGGTCTCGGAATAGTCGTCGGCCTTCTGCTCACCGCGCAACGCCGCATCTTCCTCAATCCGTGGATCTGGCTCGGCGGCGGGGCGGCGTTCTTGATCTTCCTGCCTAACCTGTTGTGGAACATTCACTATCAATGGCCCTTCCTCCAACTCATGCACAACATCCGCGTCGAAGGCCGCGACGTCATACTTCCTTTCCCGCAATACTTCTTTCAGCAGACCCTGCTGCTTCACCCGCTCACCGCACCCATCTGGCTTACCGGACTATTTGCCTTGCTCTTCTCGGCGCGCCTCAAGCCTTACCGCGCGCTGGGCTGGTGCTACCTGGTCTGCTTCACTGCTTTTTTTGTTCTTCACGGAAAGAATTACTATCTCGCCCCCGTCTATCCCATGCTGCTCGCCGCAGGCGCCGTCGCGATCGAATCCGCCATCGACGGCAAGCACGAGGCAAAGCAAAGTGAGCCGGCACGATCTCGACTCGCGTGGCTCAAGCCCGTGATCGTCGTCATCCTGCTGGCCGGTGGTGCACATCTGGTTCCGATCACTGTACCGGTCTTTTCGCCTGAACATTTCCTTGCCTATGCCAAAACCCTTCCCTTCAAGCTGCCGGTCATGGAGCACCACCACGCCCGCGCTGCGCTCCCGCAGTGGTACGCCGACCAATTTGGCTGGGAAGAAATCGTCGCCGAAACTGCCGTAGCTTGGAGTCGCCTTCCCGCCGCGGACCGTCAGGATGAAGCCTGCGGCATTTTCGCGCAGGATTATGGCCAGGCCGGCGCCATCGACTTTCTCGGCCGGCAGTACGGCTTGCCCCCCTCGCTCAGCGGCCATCAAACCTGGTTTCTATGGGGACCGCGCGGTTACTCAGGCGATTGCATGATCGTGCTCGACGACAACCGTGCACGTCTCGAACAACTCTGGGACCACGTGGAATACGTGGGCACATCCGCCGACAATCCTTACGCACTGGAAAAGGAAATCGACGTTTATATCTGTCGCGGAGCAAAGTTCGGCGCCCTCGCTCAACTCTGGCCGCAATTAAAGCGCTGGCGTTAAATATTGGCGCGAAGAGAGCCGAGTGTCGCGTGGCTGGTTCCCTACACAACATCCCACATCCGTTTTGTTCAGCCAAGCAATTTCTCTCGGCGGCGCTTGACATCGTCAGACGCCGTCATCAACAATTCATTCGCACTTCAACGCGGTTTTATGTAGGTTCGAATTCGTTCCACCCGAGAAATTCTTGACGAGGTCCCATTTAATGATCATCGCTCGCCTGACCATAGTCTTCTGTCTCCCGTTTGTTCTCGCGGCCGTCCTCTCCGCGCAGAAGGTTACGCTTTCGCAGCCCACAGTCTGGGCGACGAAGCCCGACGTTGCTTCCTTCGAAAAAATCGAGACCGACCGCCTCGCCGCTTCCCAGCGCTCCATCGACACGTTGCTCGCCGCTACGGGACCCCGCACGATTGAGAACACTCTCGCGCCGCTCGACGAAGCGTTCCACCAGATCAACTCCACCGCTTACTTCGCCCAGTTGATGGAGCAAGTCCACCCCGACACTACCTTTCGCGACCACGCCACGGCGATGCTCACGAAAGCCAGTGCCGCCCAGACCGCCATCGCTCTTAATCACGAGGTTTACAACGCGCTCGCCGCGGTCGATCTTTCCCACGCCGATGCCGCCACTCATTATTATGTGCAGCGCCAGTTGCTTGAATTCCGCCTCGCGGGCGTCGATAAGGACGATGCCACCCGGGCTCGCCTCAAGAAGTTGAACGATCAGGCTACCGAAGAGCAGTCCATGTTCGACCGCAACATTGCCGACGGACAAAAAGTTGTCGAAGCCAATCCTTCCGAACTCGACGGGCTGCCTCAGGATTACATCGACCGCCATAAACCGGACGCCGCCGGCAAAGTCCACCTCACCACTGATTATCCCGACGCCCTTCCTGTCTTCACCTTCGCCAAAAGTGATTCTCTGCGCCGCCGCATGTCCGTTGCCTTCAACACCCGCGCTTATCCCAAGAACCAGGAAGTCCTCACCAGCCTGATGAAGACGCGGTACGAGATTGCCACGCTTCTTGGCTATTCCTCCTGGGCTGACTTCAACGCTGCCGACAAGATGATCGCCAAAGGCCACAACATCGCCGACTTTATTCAGCAAGTCGACGACGCCAGCCGCGCACTTGCCCAGAAAGAATTCGCTATGTTGCTCGCCGAAAAGCAGAAGACCGATCCTGGAGCCAAGGAGATCTGGAGCCATGAAGGGGGCTATCTATCGGAATTGGTGCGCCGCACTAAATATGATTTCGACTCTCAATCCGTTCGCCCTTACTTCCCCTTCATGGAAGTGAAGCAAGGCATCCTCGATACGGCAGCCGATCTCTTCCACGTCACCTTCCGGCAAGAGCACGACGTTCCCGCCTGGGATCCCGCCGTCGAAACCTGGATCGTCATCGACAGCGGCAAGCCGATCGGACGCTTCTATCTCGATATGCATCCCCGCCCCGGCAAGTATAGCCACGCCGAAATGGCTCCGGTGCTCGACGGCATCCGCGGCAAGCAACTGCCCGAAGCCATCCTGGTCTGCAACTTCCCCGCGCCCACTTCTACCGATCCCGGCCTCATGGATTACGGCGACGTGCAAACCTTCTTCCACGAATTCGGTCACCTCATGCACCACATCCTCGGCGGCCAGCAGGAGTGGGCCGGCATCAGCGGCATCAGCATGGAATCGGATTTCGTCGAAGCCCCTTCGCAAATGCTCGAAGAATGGATTCGCAGCCCGCAGGTTCTTGCCAAGTTTGCCCGCCATTACAAAACCGGCGAACCCATCCCCGCCGACCTGGTCGCCCGCATGAACCGTGCCTCCGCCTTCGGACGCGGCGGCTGGGTTGGACGCCAAAATTCCTTCAGTGCCATCTCCTACGATATTTACAAAACCAAGCCTGCGGATGTGAACCTCGACGCCGTCACTCTCGACGACGCGCGCCGCTACACCCTGTTCACTCCCTTGCCCGACACTCACACCTGGGCCTCATTCGGCCATCTCGGCGGCTACTCTTCGGCTTACTACACTTATCTCTGGGACAAAGTGATCGCCGAAGATTTTTTCCTGCAATTCGACCATCACAACCTTCTCGCGGGCGACGCTCCCATGCGCTATCGCCGCGTAGTCCTCGAACCCGGTGGATCCATGTCCGCCAACGATCTGGTCAAGAATTTCCTCGGCCGCCCGCAAAACATCACCGCCCTGCAACACTGGATGGCGGAGGAATTTGACACGTCCTCGGGAGATCAGAAGTCAGCCGGGCAATGAAGCTTCAAAGAGAATCTCGGCAGGAAATCGAAATGTGTCGCGAGGCGAAGCCTCAAAGGCTGCGTCGTTCCCATTCCACCTACTTGACGGCTTGGACCGCTAGCTTGCGGAATCCGGCGAATTGCGGCAGAAGGCCCAAGGTCCCGAGGCACGTCCGGTCAAACTCCCGCAGTTCAGCTCCTGTCTCATCCGCGGGATGCGCTTCCAGCTCATAGGCCAATAGCGCTGCAACGTAGAGGGCTACCGAGCTGTCAAAACCAGAATGTGGGATGCGGTCGGGATGATGGTGATGGGCGATGGCCTCCACTGCAAGGTTGGGCAGCCCCCACAATCCAAGGAGATACGCACCAATCTCTGCATGCGAAGTTCCCAGGATTTCCTCCTCGGCCTGAAACGGCTCGCATCCCCTTTCCTGGGCGCGCTCGAGCACAGAACAGAACTTGTCCGGCATTTTGCTGGCAAGGACAAGCCTTCCCACATCTTGAAGAAGCGACGACAGAACGGTGACGTCGCGCGTCTTCGGCTCCAGCGGAAGCACCACGGCGATGGCAGCTGTCCTCTGAGCTCGTTGCTGGAGAGCCACAAAAACCGATTGCGGAATCCGCGAGTCTGGGACAAAGACCCGAAACGCTTCGGAGACTAAAACCAGATTCTTGATGGTCTCCATGCCCAGATACGACGCCGCGCTCTGTAAGCTGGTTACAGTCTGCGCTAACCCGAAAAAAGCGCTGTTCACCAATTGCAGCACCTTGGCGGACATGGCCACATCATGCTCCAGAATGTCCGCAACTTGGCTGATGGAAGTGTCGGGACGGCTCAACGCCTGGGTAAGCGCGTTGTACGAGGTGGAAAGAGACGGCAGCGCACCGACGGTTCCAATGATCGCGCGAATCTCCGGGGTGCAGAGTACATCCTGCAGCGTGCACACGCGTTCGATCATGGATCGCAGCTCGGAAGCTTCGCATGGCTTCCCCAAGAAGCGATGGGCCACGTGCACGGAACGCGCTACCAGCGTGATTTCAGAATATCCCGACAAGATAATTCGCGCGGTACCGGGATAGCGGTCACGAATCTGGCCAAGCAGCGTAGCTCCATCCATACCCGGCATTCGCATGTCGGAGATGACCACGTCGAAGCTGGCCTTTTCGCAAGCTTGCAAGGCGGCTTCGCCCCCGACTGCAAACTCCATGTCCCAGTGCTTTCGATCAGCGTGCAGCATGCGCTGCAATCCGTCGAGAATCTTGCTTTCATCGTCTACAAATAAAATTCGCTTCACGCGCCGACCGCCTTGGCCGCAAGCGCTGTTCCATCGTGAGGCAGCCGAACGATAAAGGTCGTTCCTTTTCCCTCTTGCATCTCGAAGTGAATGGTGCCCCCGTGTTTGTCCACGATCACGGAACGCGCGATGGCCAGGCCCTGCCCCGTCCCCTTGCCAATTTCCTTCGTGGTGAAGAAGGGATCGAAGACGCGGGCTCGCACCTTTTCAGGAATTCCAGACCCTGTATCCTGGATTCGGATTTCCACCCATTCCGGATGGTCCCGAGTTTGGATCTTGATTTTCCCCTTTCCCGAGCCTCCTTTCTCGATCACGTCCGCAATGGCATGCGCGGCGTTGACGATTAAATTCAGAGTCACCTGGTTAAATTCTCCGGGCTGGCAGGCGATCAGAGGCAGTGACGCATCAAAGTCAGTCTCTAGATCAGCCACATATTTCCACTCATTTCTCGCCACCGTAATCGTGTTTTCAATGGCATGGTTCAAATCGAGTGGGATTTTCTCCTTCGTGCCGGGATGGGAGAACTCCTTCATCGCACCCACCAGCCTCGACACTCGAGTTACACCCTCCAGCGCCTGTTCGATGGCCTTCGGAATTTCCTCCAGCAGGTAGTTGGCGTCGACACTCTTTACCGCAGCTGCCACTTCCTGCAATGTTTCGCTGGACAGCGTATTGCCTGTGGCGGCCGCCAACAGCCGTTCGTAGTTCACTAGAAGGCCCTTCAGATCCACGAAGGCATCCTGCAGGAACCGCACGTTGTCGCCGATATACTGCGTTGGCGTATTAATTTCGTGAGCGATGCCGGAGGCCAGCTGACCCACGGACTCCAGCTTCTGCGCGTGACGGAGCTGCACTTCCAGGGCAGTTCTCTCGGTGACGTCGGAACCGATGACCAGTAACTCGGTCGTGTGTTTAGTGGCGACGTGAAGCGATGTGATCGTTAATCCCAGCAAACGCGTTTCGCCATTCATTTCAAACGGAACCTGATCGCACCGCCGGGACGATTGTTCCGAACGCCAGGATCGGATTTCGTCTCGCATCCCGGTCCGCAACCACCGCACGCCGCATTCCCCGAGCTGCTTTCCAACCACGTCGGCCCCGGATAAGCCGAATGCGGCCGCGGCCCTCGAATTCCAACGCGTGATGCGCGAATCGTGGTCCACACCGATGAGAATCGAGGGCACGGAGTTAATAAAAGCCTCCGCCTCCTCCAGGATTGACTGTTGAAGCGAGAGCCGGCGATCAAACAGCGAGGTGGTGACCACCGCGCCCAGGGTAACGAAGGTGACGGTTAGGACGGCACAGAGCGCAAGCGCAGATATACCGACCGACCGCGACAGATCTGGCTCCACGCCGGTAGCCACGAAGCTGACCGCTGCCATTCCCGTGTAATGCATAACAGGAATGGCCAAACCCATCGCGACTGCACCCGCCAGCTTCTGTATCCATCCGTGGACCTCATCTCGAAAATACGAGATCAGCAGCAACCCCGCCAAGGAGATCACAATGGCCAATATCACGGACAGGATCCACGGGCCACGATGGTAATGGTGCATCGCCGCGAGTCGCATTGCAGCCATCCCGGTATAGTGCATGGTCGCAATGCCGATTCCCATCAACGCGCTTCCAACAGCAACCCCAATCAGCGTTATGCGTTCGCGGCTGACCACGTACAACGCGATCAAAGAGGCCATGATCGCTGCGAACAGCGAGAACACCACCGTGGGGACGTGGTAATAGACCGGGATCGGCAAGCGGAAGGCCAGCATCCCGATGTAGTGCATCGCCCAAATCCCGTTTCCCATGGAGAACGCGCCGCCCAACAGCCAGGCAAGGCGGAGCCAACCGCGATTTGCGATCACGCGTCCGGCGAGATCCAGCGCCGCGTACGAAGCGAAAATGGCGATTCCGATCGAGACTGCGACCAGTCGATAGTCATAGGTTGCCGGAATCGGGGTAAAGCCATTCATCGGTCGACCTTGTGCGCCAAGACAAGCTGCTGTCGGAGATCATCGGCAGAAGGCGTCCTGCACTTCATCCCTCGGCAAATTCCGTTGAATTGGACGCCGAAGACTTCCCGTTTCACTAATGCGGCGACCGGGTTTGCCGATGAAATGGAAGTCACCTCCTTTCGAAGTGCAGGCATTCGAGGAGTGCCGGGCGACGCCCACCATCGGCTGTCCGGCTGAAATCGAACCTTGATGGGTAACAGCGAGAGTCGAGAAATCGACACAAACTCAGGAAATAGAAAAGGCAGGACATCATGGCGGAAAAGATCCTTCTCGTCGACGATGACAACAACATCCTTGATGGGTATCGCCGCAGTTTGCGCCGCGAATTTGAGATGGAGACCGCCCCAAGTGGCCGCGAAGCCCTGAAGCTGATTGCCGAAGCCGGACCCTACGCCGTCGTGGTTTCCGACATGCGAATGCCTGAGATGGACGGCATCCAGCTTTTGTCCACCATCCGGGCACAATCGCCCGACACCATCCGCATCATGCTCACCGGCAACGCCGACATGGATACGGCCATTGATGCCATCAATGAGGGTGCCATTTTCCGTTTCCTGAACAAACCCTGCAGCAAGGAAGCAATGGCGAAAACCCTTACCGCGGGCCTGGTGCAATATGGTCTGGTCATGGCCGAAAAGCAACTATTAGAGCAAACTCTGAGCAGTTGCATTCAAGTTCTCACGGAAGTGCTCAGCCTGGTCAATCCTGCCGCCTTTGGTCGCGCCGAGCGCGCCCGGCGCTACATCCACCATGTCGTGACCGCAATGAAGCTGGGAAACCCATGGCAGTACGAAGTCGCCGCCATGATGTCGCAATTAGGTTGCGTCACTCTGGCTCCGGAGACAATCGAGGCCGTGTACAGGGGCGAGCCGTTGTTACCCAGCGAGCAGAAACAATACGACGCGCATCCCGGTGTGGCTTACGATCTGCTTTCGAAAATCCCCCGTCTGGAAGCGATCGCATGGATGATCGAACACCAGAACCGGCCCATCGTCGATGCCAGCGAATCCGAGTCACCCGATATTTGCATGGGAGCGGAAATCCTGAGGCTCGTCCTGGCGTACGAAAGACTGATCCATAAAGGAAGCTCCCGAACTGAAGCCGTGCATTTGCTGACTCGCCAGAACCCGAACTTCAATCGCGAGTTCTTCCAGGCCCTCGTCGCCCTGGATCCGAACGCCGAGGCAGGCGAAATCCGCAACTGTCGCGTCGAAGAGCTTGCGCCCGGCATGATCGTCCAGCAAGAGGTACGCACTCACGATGGCGCCTTGCTGGTTTCCAAAGGACAGGAGGTCACTCCGACCGTCATCTTCAAGCTCAAGAACTTCCACGCTCGCCGGGCCATCTCCGGGACTCTCAATGTTTCTATGTCCACCACCACACTGGCCTTTGTGAAAGGCGCCTCGTAGCCGGCCACGATCCCATCGCCAACCAAGCCCGTTAGAAACAAGCAAGGGGAAACATTGACTTGCCGCCGCTACCCCTCCTATCATCGCGCGACAGGGCTCGTCGTAGTTCTCCCCCATGATCGGCCAACTCATCTCCCATTACCGCATTATTGAAAAGCTGGGCGGCGGCGGCATGGGTGTGGTCTACAA
>Ga0102924_1005991_pt1 | contig 11533 bp, 8 predicted proteins | sample PaiPotPPM11metaG_FD_80116 | JGI IMG/M metagenome (GOLD analysis project Ga0102924, IMG submission 80116) | Iron sulfur acid spring bacterial and archeal communities from Banff, Canada, to study Microbial Dark Matter (Phase II) - Paint Pots PPM... ...
AGTCGCGGCTGGCAGAGTCGCGGGCTGCGGGGTCTCCGGTTGCGCTGTCACCGGCTGCGGCGTCGCCGGCGGTGGCGTCGCCGGCTGCGGCGGCTCGGGCGGCGGCTCGGGCGCGGCACCGGTCAGGTCCTGGCGCCGGACCCGGATGGTAATGATCCCGATGACCAGGGCGAGCAGCGCGATCCCTGCGGCCACTACGAACCCGCGGGAGAAGCCGACCGCCAGAGCGTGCTGATAGATCGACGCAGGCGGCGGGGTGCCCGGCCCGGGCACTGGCCGGCCTGCCTTCGCCGCGGCCGCGACCTGGGTCCTGGCGCTGGCCGCGACGGCGGTCCAGGCGACGGTGCCCAGCAGCGCGAGCCCGATCGCGCCGCCGACCTGCTGGCCGGTGTTCAGCAGGCTGGAAGCGACACCGGAGTCCTGCTCGGCCACGTTATGCAGGGCGACCAGGGATAGCGGGACGAACACCAGGCCCAGCCCCAGCGAGCTCACCAGCATCGGGCCGAGCAGGTGGCTGACGTAGCCAGCGTGCTCGGTCAGCCGGGAGAACCAGAACATCCCGCCCGCGACCGCGGCCGCGCCGACCAGGATCAGCGGGCGGGCGCCGACCCGCGAGACCAGCTGCGAGGCCACCGCGGAGGCAAGCACCACCCCGATAGCGAACGGCAGGTAGGCGATGCCCGTCCGGATCGCGCTGTAGCCCAGGACATTCTGGATGAACAGGGTGAGGAAGAAGAACAAGCCGAACAGCCCGGTGGCGATGCACAGCATGATCAGGTAGGAACCCGACCGGTTACGGTCGGCCAGGACCCGCATCGGGAGCAGCGGGCGCGGGCTGCGCCGCTCGATCAGCACGAACGAGACGAGCAGCGCCGCCGACGCGGCCAGCGATGCCACCACCTGCGCGTCGCCCCAGTGGGATACTCCGCTGATCCCGGCCGGGGCGGCCCTGGACAGGCCGTAGACCAGCAGCGCGACGCCACCCGAGCCGGTGACCGCGCCGGCCGCGTCGAACCGGCCCGGCCGGCGGGGCGACTCGCTCAGCACGCGAGGCGCCGCGACCGCGACCAGGACCCCGATCGGGACGTTGACGAATAGCACCCACCGCCAGGACAGGTAGGTGGTCAGGATGCCGCCCAGCAGCAGGCCCGCCGCGCTGCCGGCGCCCGCCATCGCCGCGTAGACACCGAATGCCCGGTTACGCTCCCCACCTTCGGGAAAGTTGGTCGTGATCAGCGCCAGCGCCGTGGGCGCGATCACCGCGCCGCCGACACCCTGGACAGCCCGTGCCGTCAGCAGCCACCACTCGCTGGTGGCGAACCCGCCCAGCAGCGAAGCCGCGGAGAACAGCAGCAGCCCGAAGACGAACACCCGCCGCCGGCCGAGAACGTCACCGGCCCGGCCGCCGAGCAGCAGCAGGCCGCCGAAGGTGATCGCGTAGGCGTTCACCACCCACTCCAGGCCACTGCCGGAGAAGCCCAGGGCCCGCTGGATATGGGGCAGGGCCACGTTCACGATCGTGGCGTCCAGCACCACCATGAGCTGGGCGGTCGCGATAACCAGCAAAGCCACGCCGAGGCGGCGGCGGCCTCCGGCCGTGGCCGGGCCGGGCGTGACGTCGGTTATGTCGGGGGTGCTGCCCGCGCTAGAGGCCGGTGATGTCACGGCTACCTCCCTTGGATCTCGGAGCACGTCCCTGGCGGCCGCGTAAACCTTCGCGACATGCTCAGGCTCGCCGCCAGCCCGGTGAGACGCCGTCACCGGATCCCGGTGATTGCGAGCGCGCGCGTTAGCCTGAAACCGGAGGCGGCGCAGGCCAGGACTGCTTGACCGGCGCCCAGGTGGCAGGCCTAGATACCGAGGCAGGTCTTTGACGGTGGCTCTAGCGGTTCCGCGGCTGATCGACCGGGGTGACCTGGTCGCTGCAATGGATCGCGCGGCGACCCGGAAGGTGACGGTCATCTCGGCCCCGGCCGGCAGCGGGAAATCGTCGCTGCTGCGCGCCTGGGCCGGCCGACCCGGTCAGCCGCGCCGGCTCGCGCTGGTGCAGGTGCACCGCGGCCAGCAAGACTCTCAGCAGTTCTGGCTGGCCCTGCTGGGCGCGATCCAGCACGCCCGGGCCACGGCCGGCCGCGCGGATCCGCCCGCCGCGACACCCGACTTCAACGCGCCGGCGATGGTCGACCGGGTGCTCTCGGAGCTCGCCCACGCGGAGGGCGGCATCACGCTGGTCATTGATGACCTCCACGAGCTCCGCTCGGCAGAGACTCCGGCTCAGCTCACCCGGCTGCTGACCAGCCTTCCCCCGGACGTGCACGCGATCCTGACCACGCGCCACGATGTCCGGCTGCGGCTCCATCAGCTGCGCCTGGCCGGCGAGCTAGCCGAGATCCGCGCGGCCGACCTGCGCTTCACCGAGCGCGAAACGCGCGAGCTGCTCGACGCCTCGGGCATCGCGCTATCCGACTCCGGCGTGGCGCTGCTGCACGAGCGGACCGAAGGATGGGCCGCGGGCCTGCGGCTGGCGGTGCTGTCCCTGGCCGGGCACCCCGACCCGGAGCGGTTCGTCGCGGAGTTCTCCGGCAGTGACCGCACGATCGCCGAGTACCTGCTGGCCGAGATGCTCGAGCGCCAGCCGCTCGACGTCCAGGATCTGCTCCTGCGCACCTCGCTGCTCGATCGGGTCAACGGCGAGCTGGCCGACCTGCTGACCGGCCGCCCCGGCTCGGAGCGGATCCTGCTGAGCCTTGAAGACGCGAACGCGTTCGTCGAATCGCTGGACCCCGAGCGGACGTGGTTTCGCTACCATCACCTGTTCGCCGACCTGCTCCGGCTGGAGTTGCGCCGGACGCTGCCCGAGGAAGTCCCGGCGTTGCATCGGCGGGCCGCCGGATGGTTCTCCGTGCAGGGCCTGGTGGCCGAGGCCATCCGGCACACCCAGGCGGCGGGCGACTGGGCGGATGCGGCCCGGCTGCTGGCCGACCGGTCGTTCAGCATGACCTTCGACGGGCAGGCGCAGACCATGCAGGCGCTGCTGGAGGCCTTCCCGCCGGGCGAGGATCGCCCCGAGCTGGCGCTGGTGCGCGCCAACGCTGACCTTCTCCAGGGGCGCCTGGACCAGACGGCCGCGCACCTGGCCGTGGCGCAGACCCACGCCGAGACGGCGCCGCCGGAGCGCCAGCGCCGCCTGCGGGTGGCGGTGGCGTCGCTGCAGCTGTCGCTGGCCCGGCGGCGTGGCGACCTGGCCGACGTCGTCGAGCAGGTCAGATTCCTGGCCTCCCCGGTCACCGGGCAGTCCGATGAGGACATCGCGCTGGGCAGCGACCTGCGCGCGGTAGCGCTGCTGAACCTGGGGGTCGCCGAGGCCTGGACACTCGGGGGGCGGCCCGACGCGGAACGCCACCTCCGGGAGGGTGCCGCCCTGGCCAGGCAGATCGGCCGGCCTTACCTGGAAGTCGCCTGCCTGGCGCACCTCGGGTTCGCGTCGCTGGTCCTGCAGCCGTTCGCCACGATCCGGCAGCGCTGCCGCGAGGCCATCACCCTCGCCGGGCAACATGGCTGGGGCACGGAACCGGTGATTGCGCCCGCGCTGATCATGCTGGCCGGCCTGATGTTCTGGGCCGGTCAGTTTGACGAGGGCGAGCGGTGGCTGCGGCGCGCAGAGCCAGCCCTGCGGACCGACACCGGGCCGGACCTCAGGTTGCATGCGCACATGGCCAGCGGCCTGCTGCACGCTGGCCGTGGCCGCCACCGCGAAGCGTTCCTGGAGTACCGCGAGGCCGAGCACCTGCGATCGCAGATGCTGGGCTCGCACGGCTGGACCAGCCAGATGACCGGCTCGATGCTGGCCGCCCAGGCCCGCTCCGGGCTGACCGGCGAGGCCCGCGCCGTGATCGCGGCGCTCGATGACCACCAGGCCAGCGCCGGTGAGATCCGTAACGCCCTCGCGGTGATCTGCCTCGAGGAAGGCAAGCCGGCCGCGGCTCTAGCCGCGGTGGCCGATGTCCTGGATGGCGCGGCACCGGTCGTCGGGTACGTCACGGTCGTCGAGGCACAGCTGCTGGCCGGGCTCGCGCATCGTGAGCTCGGTGACCGGCGCGCGGCGAACCAGGCGGCGGAACGGGCGCTGGCCCTGGCGGAGCCTGACCGGCTGGTCCTGCCGTTCGCCGCGACCGGCTCGGCCGGGCTGCTGGAGGCGCTGCCGCGGCACCAGACAGCCCACGGCGCGCTGCTCGCCGACATCCTCGACGTCCTGCACGGCTCATCCCCGGCGGCCAGGGAGCAGCCCGCACCGCCGCCGACGCAGGAGCTCAGCCCGGGCGAGCTCAGGGTGCTGCGGTATCTGCCGAGCAACCTGTCCCGGCCCGAGATCGCCGGCGAGCTGTCCGTCTCGCTGAACACCGTCAGCACGCACGTACGCAGCATCTACGCCAAGCTCCAGGTCGGTGACCGGACCGCGGCGGTGCGGCGGGCCAGGGAACTGCGGCTGCTGGCGACCGGCCGCACGCACTAGCCCGCCGGGTCACCGGTTCGCGGTGACCCTGGCTCACCTGTCCGCCGGTGACCAGGCGCGAATCACCGTGATCCGGTGACGCCTTCCCACCTGCCGGGCGGCAATCCTGGCCACCGGTCCCAGCGCAGCCCGCGCAATCGTGAACGACAGGAGTCCGGCATGAGCGACATACTCGACTGGAACGCCAAGACCATCGCCGAGTTCCGCGCCAACGAGGGCCGGGTCGGCGGGAACTTCCAGGGTGCTCCGATAGTCCTGGTGCATCACCGCGGCCGCAAAAGCGGGCGGGAGTACGTCACCCCGATGATGTACCTCCCGCATGACACCGAGCCGGACATCATCTACGTCTTCGCCACCAAGGCCGGAGCACCCACCAACCCGGACTGGTACGCCAACCTGACCGCCGCCGGTGCGGCCAGTATCGAACGCGGAACCGAGACATACGAGGTGACCGTCCGCGAGCTGACCGGGGCTGACCGCGACCGCATCTACGCCGAGCAAGCCCGGCGTTACCCGGGCTTCGCCGAGTACGAGCGCCAGACCGCCGGAGTCCGCACCATTCCGGTGCTCGAACTCAGCCGGGCGTAACCACGCTCCTCACTGAACCGGGCATGGCCGTGGTGACGGGGTGGTGCGGGTGGCCCAGGGCCAGCCCTCTCCGCACCAGTTCAGGGTGCGTACGCCGGTGAGGATGTTCTTGTTCCAGGTCAGTATCAGGTAGCTGTCGACGTGGTAGGTGCGAGCTGGCCGGCCAAGGGTCTCGGTGAGGCTGGCCAGGGACAGGCAGTCATTCGCGCAGTCGCCGGCCGGGGTCAGGATCACGAAGCTGGCGTCCTGCAGGCCCGGGCGGTACCAGGAGGAGTCGGACTCGGCGGCGGCGGCGGTCAGCTGGCCCTTGAACTCGCGGACCGGACGAACCTGGGTACGGTCCCCGGTGAAGGCCGTGATGCTGCTGGCCTGCCAGTATCCGGCCAGGCCGTCCCTCATGTCGTGCCGCACGAGCCACGTCGCGACGACCTGGTTCCGGCCGACGGCCGTGGGCATGGCCGCGTTGGCACCCAGAACCAGGCAGTTGCCGGCCAGAAACAGCACCAGCGCCAGGGTCAGGCCGCGGCTGACGATCCGGTCAGCCAGCATCCGGGCGGCCAGCACGGCGCCGAGGGGCAGCAGGCCTACCGCCTCATTCACGTCCGCCTTGTCGGAGAACAGGTAGGCGAACAGGAGGACCGCCAGCCCGGCCGTCACCAGCTGCACGGCCAGCCCGCTCGAGCTGTACCGGCGCAGTGCGCGCACCAGGGCCGCGGCCACCAGGCCCAGGCCGACCAGATGCAGCAGGGCCACGCCCGCCTGCACGCCCAGCGGCAGGGCGAAGAAGTTCGCGCCGAAGACGGCCAGCACGCCTTCGAGCCGGCCCCCCATGCCGAGCCACACCGTCTGCGCCCCGGAAAACGACGCGTTCAGCGCCAGGACGTGAAAGCCGCCGGCGGACCTGATCGCGTTGATGATCAGGCTGGCTGCCGCCGTGGCCAGGGCCGCGGCAGCAGCCAGCGAGAACTCATACCACTGCCGGGCCAGCCGCCGTCGGTGGCGGTAGACCTGGATGCCGCAGACCGCGATGAGCGGCAGCGACACCTCATACAGCACCAGCGCGTCGGCGATCTGCGCCCAGGTGAGCAGGGCGGCGACCGCGACCGGAACCCACCACCGGGGCCGCGCCCGGTCGAGCAGCAGCAAGATCAGCAGGACAGGCACCTGCGTGCCCAGGTGGTCGGGTCCGGCCAGGAACAGGTAGGTGCCCAGCCGGACCTGCGGGGCCGCCATGACGGCGGTAGCCACCAGCACCCGGACCAGCCCTTCTGGCCCCGTCGCCCGGCCCCTGGCCAGTGCTGCCGCCAGCGCCACGACCAGGGTGAAGCTCATCGCTCCGGCGATGTGGACGGTCGTGCTGTTCAGGCCGTGCAGCGTCTCGATCAGCATGTACTGCGGCAGCTCGGTCGTATAGAAGGACACGTCCGAGGTCGTCCACCCGCGCAGCAGGGGGTTGCCGTGCAGCATGTCCCACGCCTGGAGCGCTTTCACGCCGCTGTCCGAGGTCATGGCCAGACTGCTGGCCTGGCGCAGGTAGACGAAAAACAGCGCTATCAACGCCGCCACCCAGGCACCGCGCGCCACCCATCGCTTCCGGAGCGAGCCCGCCAGGCCATCTGGACCGGCTTCGGGTGCGGGCACCGGCGCCGGACCCAGGGCCGCGACTTGTGCTGATCCGGCCGCCACGGCTGGGCCGCGCGGACCTGATTCGCCCACTGATACCTCCGGGAGATTGGCGGGCGGTCGCCACGGTGGGGACCGGTTCGCCGCTATACACGCCCGCCGGCCCTTATTCGCTGAATCGGGCCGCCGCCGGTCCGTAGCGTTCTGGCACCTGGCCGGGCAGACTCAACGCTGAGGGGGGCCGCGGCGTGTAACAGACATGCGGACGAACGCCCAGCCATCCCTGACGGCCGGAGAGACAACGGGCATGCGGCCTGCCGACCCGCCGCCTGGCGAGCTGATCAGCGACCTGTATCAGGCCCACGCTCTGGGCCTGGTGCGGATGGCCCGGCTGATGCTGCGCGATCAGGAGGCCGCCGAGGACGTCGTCCAGGACGTCTTCCTGAACCTGCACCGGGCACTGCCCCGGCTGCGTGACCACGGCCAGATGCTGCCCTACCTGCGAGCCTCCGTGGCTAACGGGTGCCGCTCGGCCATGCGCCGCCGCTTACGCGGCATGGCCGGGCCGGTGCTGCATGAGCCGGCCGCGGACTCGGCCGAGTCCGCGGCGATCTTGGCCGAGCGGCGGCGCGAGGTGCTGGACGCGGTGGCCCGGCTGCCGCGCCGCGCGCGACAGGTGCTGGTCCTCCGCTACTACCTGGACCTGCCGACCGCCGAGATCGCCGCGATGCTCGGGGTCAGCGAAGGCACCGTCCGGTCCACCGCGTCGCGCGCGCTGGCCGTGCTGACCCGCGAGCTGAAGAGGGAATCATGAACGAGATCGAGGACCGGCTGCGCGACGCGTTCCGCGCCGACGCCGAGGCCGTCAGCCCGCAGTCCCTGGCCGGCCTGGCCGAACGAGCCACCCGGGCCCGGCCGCGCCGGCCGCACTGGCGCAGCCGGCTGCTGGTCCCGCTGGCCGCCGCGGCCGCGGTCACCGCGGTCATCGTCGCGGTGACGACGCTGTCTCCGTTCGGCAGCGGAGGCAGCCCGGCCGCGGCGCTGCCGGCCGGGGTGCCGCGGTTCTATGTCATCTCCTATGACCAGTCTGGCCTGAGCCTGGTCATCCGCAGCACGGCCACGGGCCAGGTCACCGGCACCATTCGGCTACCGCGCAGACGCAAGATCACATCGGTGGCCCCGCTGGCCGGCGATGAGGCCTACCTCGCCCTCGTCCAGCCGGCCGACGCCCGCCCCGGCCCGAACCGCCTCGAGCAGTTCACCCTCAGCAAGACCGGCCGGCCAAGCGCCCTGCGGCCGCTCCGCGTCCCCGTCCCGGCCGGGAACCCTGAATTCACCGTCACCCCGGACGGGCAGACGATCGCGTTCTTCGGCGGCGGCACCCGCGACGATACCCAGGTCGAGGTCATCAACCGGCGCACCGGACAGACCAGAACCTGGACCGGATGCGCCTGCGCTGCCAGCGCCTCGTGGTACGGGCTCACCCTCTCGCTGTCCGCCAGCGGCAAGCTGCTGGCCGCGATACCGCTGCGCGGCGGCACTCCCCCGAACAACTGGTTGCTCGGCATACGGCTGCTGCCCACCACCGCCAGGTCCGGCTCCTACACCCGGCACAGCCGCCTGGTTCTGCCCGGTGCCGCCTGGGCCGTGCTCAGCCCCAGCGGATCAACGCTCTACGCCTGCCTGGCCCGCCCCGGGCAGCGCCAGTCCACCTGGGTCGCCTACTCCGTCGCCACCGGGCGGCAGCGCACCATCGCGAGCTGGCACGGGGCCTACTACGGTGGCGGCGCCGGATGCGGCGGCGCAGCCAGCGCCTCGGGGCGCTACGAGCTCATCCAGCTCGGCGGTCACGGCCACCCGCCCGCCGGAGCGCTTGACGCCCGCACCGGGCGAGTCATCCCGCTGCCGCACTTCAACGCCGGCCAGATCGGCTACCTGAGCGGATACCTGTACTGGTGAGAGCCGCAGCTATTAATGCGTGGAGTCGCGGCCTGCGGGCGGCCTAGAGTCCGGGCTATGGGGATCGCGGTCCGGCTGATCGGCAGCCATCTGGACTATGAGGCGTGGCGGCAGGTGCGGCTGGCGGTGGTGCCGGACGAGCGGGCGGACTCGGCGGCTGATCTTCGCGCGCAGGCCGGACCGCGGCATCAGCTCCTGCTCGCCGAGGTAGACGGCGTGCTGGCCGGGTCGGGGGTCGTCAGCAAGTCGGACCTGGCCGGCGCGGGCGCGGTTTCCGCGCGGGTACTACCGCAGTGGCGACGCCGTGGCGTCGGCACGGCGATCTTGCGGGAGCTGGCCGGGCGGGCCGCCGGGATGGGCTTTGACGTGGTGGGCAGTAACGTGGTGGATCCTGGCTCGGTCTGCTTCGCCGGGCGGTACGGCTTCCGTGAGGTGGACCGGCAGGTCGAGCAGGTCCGCATGATCGGCGTCGAGCCTGCCCCGCAGGTGCCAGCCGGCGTGGTGATCGTCCCGGTCAGCCAGCAGCCTGAGCTGTGGCGCGCCGCCTACCAGGCCGTCGGGGTGCAGGCGTTCCAGGACATGGCCACGGTCTCGCCGCTGGACATCAGCCTCGAGCAGTGGGAGCGGGACTGGATCGCCGACCCGGAGGCGGTGTTCGTGGCCCTGGCCGACGGCGAGGTGATCGGCTGCGCCGGGCTGCTGCCCGACACCGACGACCCCGGCCGAGCCGAGCACGCGCTCACCGCGGTGCGCCGGGACTGGCGGCGCCGCGGCGTGGCCGCCGCGCTCAAGCGCAACTGCCTGGCCTGGGCCGCCGACCGGGGACTGCGCGAGGTCTACACCTGGACCCAGCGCGGCAACGAGGACATGCGGGCGCTGAACACCCATCTCGGCTTCATTACCCGCACCGAGAGTCTCAGCATGCGCGCCAGCCTCCCCCTGAGCGGGCTCTGCTGACCGAAGAATCCTGTTATGAGGCCCGGGCCGCTGGCAGGCTGGGAAGCACCTCGAAGTACCCGCTGAGCATGGCCGCTTTCAGCAGCCGCATGAAGTTCCGCCGCGGAGCGACAAGAGCGTGCTGGGTGCCGCGCTGGGCCAGCCTGCGGCGGACAGCGGCCATCGCATTAAGCCCGGATATGTCACAGAAGTCCAGCCCTGACAGGTCGAGAAGGACCAGCGAGCCTGGCCGCGCGGACCGTACCTGTATCTGGCTCAGAGCCGCGCTCAGGCTGTTCGCCAGCCGCTCAGCGCACCTGCTGCCCTCGCGTTCATCGATGACCACCACGACGCGGATATCGGGCTCCCCGAGATCGCCGGCGCCGCCCGGGTCAGCCCGCGCGCCCTGCAGCAGGAGTTCCGCAGGCACGAGAACACCACGCCGCCGGCCTACCTGCGGCGGGCCAGGCTTGCCGCCGCCCACCGCGACCTCCGGCAGGCCGACCCCGGCACCGGAATCACCGTGTCGGACATCGCCAGCCAGTGGGGGTTCGCCAACCCGGGCCGCTTCGCGGCCGCCTACCGCGAGGCCTACGGCCAGCAGCCCAGCCGCACCTTGCATGACTGACCGCTGGTACCTGCGGCACATACGAGCCTCAGCCGCGGCCAAGTTGGGTAGTCCGATCAGTTGCCGACAACTGGTCTTCATACGGACGTTCTCTGCCGGCCGGAATGGATTTGAGAGGCTAATTACCGGACGGTAACAATCCGGGCCGGGAGGCTTCAGATGAGCGAGCTGCCAGGCAGCACAGGAAACGGCGGGGCGAATGGCCGCGTGACCAGCAGGCGCCGCCTGCTGCAGGCGGGCCTGGTCGCCGGAGCGGTGGCCGGGGTCGGCGGCTGGCGGCCGGCTGCTGGCCAGTTAGGCGGGCAGAGCCTACGCGAGCCAGGCTCGCTGCCTTACCCCAAGCTGCCCGCGGGCACCGATACGATCCCGCAGATCAGGCACATCATCGTGATGATGATGGAAAACCACTCCTATGACAACAAGCTCGGGATGCTGCACCGCCCGGGCGCCGACGGATTCCGGATCGGCAAGAACGGGAAGCCGCTCAACACGAACCTGTATCCGAACGGGGACATCCAGCACGCCTTCCGGATGCCGACCACCTGCCAGAATGGCGCACCGGCCCAGGACTGGCTCAACAGCCACGTCCAGCTCGGCACCGGGCACAACGACGGTTTCGTCAAGTCGGCCAGCGGCGGAACCGCCATGGGCTACTGGGAGCGAGCCGACCAGCCGTTCTACTACTCCCTGGCCTCGGTGTTCCCGATCGCCGACCGGTACCACTGCTCGGTGCTCGGCCAGACCTACCCGAACCGGCGCTACCTGATCTCCGCCACCTCGCTGGGGCAGGTCGATACCACGGCACCAAAGCTCACGGACTACCCGCCCAACGGGACCATCTTCGACCACGTCGCGGACGTCGGAGTCAGCTGGAAGGACTACTACACCAACCTGGCCACCGCGGCGGTCTACCCCGAGTTGTACATCAAGAACGCGGGCAAGAAGGTCGTCCCCATCGCGGACTTCTACAAGGACGCGGCCACGGGCAAGCTGCCCGGACTGTCCCTGGTCGAGCCGAACTACAGCGTCGCGTCCGAGGAGAATCCGCAGGACATCGTCGAGGGAGAGCAGTTCGCGGCCAAGGTGACCAGTGCTGTCATGAACGGCCCCGGCTGGGAGCACTCCCTGCTGATCTGGACCTACGACGAGCACGGCGGCTACTACGACCACGTGGTCCCCCCGCCCGCCATCAAGCCGGACAGCATCGCTCCCAATCCGCCGCCCGGCCAGTCGGCCTATAACGGCTTCGCCCAGTACGGATTCCGGGTGCCCTGCGCCGTCGTCTC
>Ga0102924_1005992_pt1 | contig 11532 bp, 9 predicted proteins | sample PaiPotPPM11metaG_FD_80116 | JGI IMG/M metagenome (GOLD analysis project Ga0102924, IMG submission 80116) | Iron sulfur acid spring bacterial and archeal communities from Banff, Canada, to study Microbial Dark Matter (Phase II) - Paint Pots PPM... ...
GCTTTGAAGATGCTCGGCGAGATCGGCAGCGTCGATCGCATCCCCGAATACATCAAGCGGTCGAAGGACCCGAACGATTCATTCCGGCTGATGGGTTTCGGCCATCGCGTCTACAAGAACTACGATCCGCGCGCCAAGCTGATGCAGAAGACCTGTTACGAGGTGCTCAACGAGCTCGGCGTCAAGGACCCGCTGCTCGACGTCGCCATGGAGCTCGAAAAAATCGCCCTGCACGACGATTATTTCATCGCCAAGAAGCTCTATCCCAACGTCGATTTCTATTCCGGCATTACGCTGCGCGCGATGGGCTTCCCGACCACGATGTTCACCGTGCTGTTCGCGCTGGCGCGCACCGTCGGCTGGATCGCGCAGTGGAAGGAGATGATCGAGGACCCGCACCAGAAACTCGGCCGTCCGCGCCAGCTCTATACCGGCGCGCCGCGGCGCGACTATCAGCCGATGTCGAAGCGGAAATAAAACGGGCGAATGGCGAAATAGCGAGTAGCGAATAGGGAGCGGCGATTGCTACACCCCATTCGCTATTCGCCACTCGCCATTCGCGCTCACTGCTCAGCGCGGATCATACGCCCACGTCAAGTATGCCCCGCCCCAGGTGAAGCCGCCGCCGAAGGCTGCCATGATGATGCGGTCGCCTGCTCTGAGCATGCTCTCGTAGTCCCACAGGCACAGCGGGATCGTCGCCGCGGTGGTGTTGCCGTATTTGTGGATCGTGATCATGACGCGGGCCGCCGGAAGTTTCATGCGTTCGGCAGTCGCCTCGATAATGCGTTTGTTGGCCTGGTGCGGCACCAGCCAGTCGATCTTGTCGCCGGTCAATTGATTGCGCTTCATCAGCTCGGCTGCGACTTCCGCCATTCTCGCCACGGCAAATTTGTAGACCGCGGCGCCTTCCTGATGAACATAGTGCAACCGCTTGGCCACGGTCTCCGCCGTCGGCGGCATGCGGCTGCCGCCGGCCTTCTGATGCAGGTGCGGCATGCCCGCGCCGTCCGAATGCATCACCGTATCAATGATGCCGTATTCTCTGCTCGGCTCGATGAGTACGGCGCCGGCGCCGTCGCCGAACAGGACGCAGGTGGCGCGGTCGGTGTAATCGATGATCGACGACATCTTGTCGGCGCCGACAACCACGATTTTGCGGAATTTCCCGGTCTCGATGAATTGCGAGGCAACGCTCAACGCATAGACGAAGCCCGAACAGGCCGCCTGTACGTCAAAACTGCCAATACTGCGGATGCCTGCCATATCGCAGATGAGATTGGCGGTCGAGGGAAAGACAAAATCGGGCGTCGTGGTGGCGCAGATCAGAAGCTCGATCTCGGCCGCGGCCGTCCCGGTTTTCTTCAAAAGTCCGCGAACCGCCTCGGCACCCATGTGCGAGGTGCCGAGCCCCTTGCCCTTGAGAATTCGCCGCTCCTTGATGCCGGTGCGCTCGACGATCCACTCGTCGCTAGTGTCGACCATCTGGGCCAGTTCGGCGTTGCTGAGGACGTCGGGCGGCACGTGGCCGAAAACCCCGGTGATCGCGGCGCGGATCGCGGGTTTCCGGACGGTTTTCGTGCTCTTACTCACGCTGGACGCTTTTTTGGGTTCGTTGCCGATGGGCTGGATGCTTGCGGCATTAGCAGGATGCCCGGTGCAATGGTAGAGCCGCGGCGGATCGGCGGTTAACGCGGGCCGAGCGGGGTTGCCGCAGCCGCTGGAACGCGCCGGCCGCGCTGGGCAAAGCCAAGCACGATGTCGGCGGCCTTGGCGCTCGGTGCTTCGCCGCCCATCCCCATGATGGCGTCGAGGCGCTGGAAAGCCTCGATCTGGCGGCGGCGCTGCGGCGTGTCGGACAACAGCGGCACAAGCGCGTTAGCCAGCAGACCCGGAGTGCACTCCTCCTGGATGAACTCGGGGATGGCGTTCTCGCCGAGCGCCAAATTGCCGAGGATGACACTCGGGAGCTTCGATTGTATCCCCACCAGCCGCGCAATGAACGCTTCGATGATCGACCCGCGGTAACCGGCGACCGTCGGCACGCCGGCGAGCGCAAGCTCAAGCGTGACCGTGCCGGACGCCGCCAACGCCGCGCGGGCGCAGCGAAAGGCGGCCCACTTTTCCGGCGGTTCGACCACGATACGAGGCTTAGCGGTCCAGCCGGCGCTGGCATCACGCACGAAGGATGCAAGATGCGGAACGGTCGGCAGCACCACTTCCAGCGGCCCGGCGCGATCGGCAACACGCGCAATCGCAGCGCCGAAATTGCCCATCAGCCGGCGGATTTCGGTCAACCGGCTGCCGGGCAACAGCAGAACGATTGGGGGACTGCTGCGGCGGCGCTGCGCTTCGGCCGCATTGGGGCGCAGTTCGCCGATGCGCTCGATCAACGGATGCCCGACATAAACGCAAGGCGGGCCACCGAGCTTGGCGTGCGCGGCCGGCTCGAACGGCAGGATGGCGAGCACCTCATCGACATAAACGCGCATGGCGCGCGCTCGCCCGGATCGCCAAGCCCACACCGAGGGAGAAACGTAATCGAGGATCGGGATCGAAGGCACCTGCCGCCGCACCCGCCGGGCGACGCGGTGGGTGAAATCAGGACTATCGATGATGACGAGCGCATCCGGACGCTTCGCAATGACTGCGTCCGCGGTCTCGCCAATTCGGCGAAAGATGGTCGGCAGGCGCCGCGGGATCGCGTTCAGGCCGATGATGGAAAGATCCTCGATGGCGAACGGACTCGCGACGCCGGCGGCGGCCATGGCCCGGCCACCTACGCCCGCAATAGTGAGCGTGCCGCCATGGCGCGCCCTCAGCGCGCGTATCAGCGCTGCGCCCAGCGCGTCGCCCGATTCCTCCGCGGCGACGATATAAATCGAAAGCGCTCGCGGCTGCGGCGCGTCCGTCATCGCGCGCTGTCCTCGGGCACCCCGACGATGAATATTTTTTTCCGATCGGCCGCCGCGACGACCTGGTCCGCTTCGGCGATGATGGTGCTGCCCGCGGTCACGGCAACCCCTGCAAGTCCGGCGCGTGCCGTGTTTTCGATGGTTAGGGGACCGATCGACGGCAAGTCGAACCGGCGGTCTTGACCCGGTTTTGGCGCCTTCACCAGCACGCCCACGCCGGGAGCGGAGGTAACACGCCCCTGTCCGCGCAATTCGGCGATTCGGAGCAGCATGTTGTCGGTGCCTTCCGCGGCTTCGACCGCGAGCACGTGGTTGTTGGCAACGATTGCGGCTTGCCCAACGTCGAACGGTCCCAGCGCGGCAATCACCTTCAGCGCACGCGTGATGTCGGAGTTATCGCGCTCGGAAGGTTGGTAACGGCCAAGCACGCCCTCGGGAACGAACACTTCGGGCGCTATCTCCTTGAGGCCGACGACCCGAAGGCCGCCGCTCTCCGCAATGCCCGCGACACCGGCCAGCAGCTTGTCGTCGCCGCCGCGAAAGAAGCGAACCGCGCGCGGCATCAGCCGGATCATCTGCCAGTCGAGGCGCACTTGCGACAGCGGTGGCCGCAACAGCGTGCCGATAAACAGCAGTTCGCGGCAGTTCTCCGCTTGCGCCAGACGGAAAAACCGCCCGGCCTGCCCGAGTGCGATCCAGTGATGGGTGTACCGTTCGATCATCGCGGCATCCGCCCAGCCCCTGATGCCGAACATCACCGGCCGCCGGCCACGGCGCGCCACCGCGTCAGCAACGGCGCCGGGAAAGCTGCCGCCACCGCAAATAATTGCAAGCGGCTCACCCGGGCGAGCGTCAGCCATGGCTCGGCTCATTCGCCTGCATCTTCGCCCTGCCCCTCGCGCATGCTTCGCGCGAGCGGCCGCATCAGCGGACGCTTACCGCCGGCGCGGATGAAAGCGATAATCTTGCCGACCAATGGATCGTCGGCAAACTCTTGCTCGACGGCGTCGATCCGTTCGGCGATCCGCCCTTCGGTGAAGAACAGCGAGCGATAGGCGCGGCGCAGCCGATGCAATTCCGCCCGGCTGGCGCCGCGGCGCGTAAGACCCACGATATTCAGTCCGACCAGCGCGCCGGTCTGCCCGAGCGCAAATCCGAACGGGATGATGTCGTCGCGCGCGGCCGACATTCCCGCCATCATGACGCCCTCCCCGATCCGCACATGTTGATGGATCGCGACGTGGCCGCCGAGGAAAGTGTGGTCACCGATCGAAACGTGACCGCCGAGCACCACGTTGTTGGCAAGATTGACGTCGTTGCCGACCTGGCAGTCGTGACCGACATGGCAACCGACCATGACAAAGCAGCGATCACCGAGACGCGTTACTCCGCCGCCGTCTTCGGTGCCGGTATTCATGGTGACGCTTTCGCGGAGCTCGCAGTTCGCCCCGATGATCAGCTTTGTCGCGCCGCCGCGATAATGCACCGATTGCGGTGGCGTACCGAGCGACGAAAACGGATAGACGACGGTGCCCTCGCCGATCGTCGTAACGCCGGTGAGATTGATGTGCGCTAACAGGCGCACGCGGTCTTTGATCTCGATATGCGGCCCAACCAGGCAATACGGCCCGATCTCCACGCCCTCGCCAATGCGCGCGCCATCGGCAATACGCGCGGTCGGATCAATCGCCATCTATTCCTCGACGATGGCCGCGCCAACTTCGGCCTCGGCGATGACAACATCGCCAACCTTGGCCGCGGCCCGGTACCACCACATATTGCGGCGATGGGCAATTTTGTCGACGTGATATTCGATGGTGTCGCCCGGCACAGCCGGTTTGCGAAATTTGGCTTTGTCGATGGTGAGAAGATACATCGAGCGCCGCTTGTCGGAGGGCGGCATCTGCCGCAGGCATAGCACGCCCGCCGTTTGCGCCATGCCCTCGATCACCAAGACGCCCGGCATCACCGGATTGTTCGGGAAGTGCCCGAGAAATTGCGGCTCGTTGAACGTCACGTTCTTGATGCCGATGGCGTGTTCGTCGCCGCGCATGTCGATGATGCGATCAATCATGACAAAGGGATAGCGATGCGGCAGATGCCGCAGGATTTCGAGGATATCGGCGACGTCTATGCTCTCGCCGCTCATCCCTCATCCTCCCGGTCGCCTTTACCGGCGCCGCGCACCAGACGGCGCAGCGTGGCGACGCCTCGCAACCATTCACCGCGCGGTTGGGCGGGGAAGCCGCCCCAGCGCGCCTTGGCTGGGACATCGGAAATAACGCCGCTTCTTCCTGCGAGCACCGCGCCTGACCCGATCGTGAGATGGTCGCTGACGGCTGCTTGCCCGCCGATCATCACGAAATCTCCCACGTTCACGCTGCCCGCAATGCCGCTTTGCGAAACAATCACGCAATGCCGCCCAATGGAGCAGTTGTGTGCGATCTGGACCAGATTGTCGATCTTGGTGCCCTCGCCGATGACCGTATCACGCGTGGCGCCGCGGTCGATCGTCGTGTTGGCGCCGATTTCCACGTCGTCTTGAATGATGACGCGGCGTGTCTGCGGGATTTTCTGATGCCCCTGCGGGCTTGGCAGATAGCCGAAGCCGTCCTGCCCGATACGCGCGCCCGGATGGATGATCACGCGATCGCCGATCAGCGCGTAGAGGATTGTCGCGCCGGCGCCGACCGCACAGTCACGACCGATGCAGACGCCGGGACCAATCACCGCGCCCGCCGCGATCACGGTGCCCGCCCCGATCTCGGCACTGGGCCCGACGACAGCGAGTGGATCGATGGTGACGCCCGCCTCGAGACGCGCCGAAGGGTGCACATGCGCATGTTGGCTGCAGCCACCGACGCCGAATACCGACGACGGGCGCAAAGCCGTGGCAAACAGCACCCGCGCAACCGTCACAAAAGCGCGATAGGGCTCGGCTGTCACCAGCACCACCGGCCCTTGCGGCGCCGAGGTCTCGTAGTGCGGCGCCACGAAACAGGCCCCCGCGCGCGTGATGGCCAGCGCGCCGATATATTTCCGATTGTCGAGAAAACTGATGTCGGAGGCGGCCGCGGTGTCGAGCGGGGCAAAATTTACGATGCGGCGATCAAGCGGATCGCCCACCCGCGGTTTTGCCCGGGTGAGCGTTACGATCTCCTCGATCGTCAACTCCCGATCGGGGCGAAGCATATTGGGCGTACACCCGGCCATGACGAGAGCCTGGCCGCGATCAGAAATGAGTTCCGCCGCCGAAGGCGAAAAACTGGGTTCGGTCGTACCACTGCTTCATGATTGGATAGGCGAAATCGAACCGTAACGGGCCAAACGGCGAATCCCAGATGATGCTGGCGCCGACCGACATGCGCACGGCGGCATTATTGGTGTATTGCAACCCGCACTGACAGACGAAAGTGCCGCCGACACCGCCGGGGTACGTTGTAATACTACCGTTAATTTCGCCGGTTGCTGGATACTGCGTCTCTCCCTTGTACCCCCAAACCGATCCAGCATCCACGAAGACGGCGCCGCGGAAACCGGAATCCTTGGGCAAGAAGTAGAACGGATACTGGAATTCCAGGCTCGCGCCCCAGTAATTGGTGCCGCCGATGGCGTCGTTCGACGTTCCGGGGGTGATGTCGCGCGGGCCCAGACCAGCCGGCGAAAATCCGCGAACGAGATTGGGACCCATCTTAAAGTCATCGAGCAAACGCACTCCTTGGCCATTCGCACCGAACATGTTGCCGGCCTGGAGATGGACGATGCCGACGAGATCAGGTACCACTTCGTAGTAAGCGTGAAAATCAACAGTCGAGCGCAGATAGTTGACGTCGCCGCCGAGACCCGCGAAATCCTGGCCGAACGTGGCCAGCAGACCATTGGTGGGGTTCTTGTTATTGTCGAGCGTGTTGTAGGTCAGACCGTATCCGGCCGCCGATGTCAGCGTCGAACCGTTAGCGAGCTCGACCCGGACGGGCAGCGAAGCCTGCCCGTAGATGTAGCAGTTTGCCGATGTCGCGGGGTTGTATGTCGGATAGTACGCATTAACGCCGCCCGGCGCCGCTGTGGCAGCCGCGATCGCAGCAGGCGTCGCGAATGTAGTGGCGAAATCTGGATTGATGTTGTTGCAGTCGTTGAGATATTGCGGCAGCGTTATCTTCTGCGTGTAAAGCGAGTAGCGAAGCTGGAAGCTGAGATCTTCGCGCAGCGGAATGCCGAATGTCAGCGTGCCGCCATACGATTGCGTTCCGTACGAGACATAGCTGTTGGACAGGCTTTGCTTGGCAAACAAATTAATGCCGGCGCCAATCCGTTCGCCGAGAAAATATGGCTCGATGAAATTGAGCTCCAAACCGCGGACAAATTGACCGTAGGTCGCGGACACTTTTGCGTAGCGGCCGGTGCCGAGCAGATTGCGTTCGGAGACCGAGACCGTGGCGAGCCAGCCTTCCGCCGTCGAAAAACCGCCCATGATTGAGAAATCGCCGGTCGATTGTTCCTCGACGTCGACGTTGATCACGACCCGATCGGGCGCCGAGCCGGGTTCATTGGTGATCTTCACGGACTTGAAGAAGTTGAGATTCTTGATCCGGCGCTCGGCGCGGTCGACCAAGGCGCGATTATAGGGATCACCTTCCGCAATATCGAATTCGCGCCGGATGACGTAGTCGCGGGTGCGGATATTTCCCCGGATATTGACGCGCTCGATGTAGGCGCGCGTGCCCTCATCCACGACATAGGTGACACTAATCGTCCGCGTCTGCGGATTGCGGTCACCGCGCGGCCGCACGGTAGCGAACGGATAGCCGCGGCGCGCAACCTCGATGGTGATATCCTCGACGGTCTTTTCGATCGACTCGCCGTTGTAAATGTCACCCTGGTGCGACAGCAGTCTGGGCCGCAGCGACTGAGAGTCTATGGCGCGGACATTGGATTGAAGGTCGATCGGGCCGAAATGGTAGAGCGGTCCTTCCTCGATCGTGAAGGTGATGATGAAGCCCTTCTTGGCGGGATCGTATTCCGCCGTCGCCGAGACAACCTGCACGTCGGCGTAGCCGTGTTTCAGATAGAACCGCCGGATCAGATCGCGATCGGCTTCGATGCGGTCGGGGTCGTAGACGTCGGTGGTCTGCATAAAACTGAGAAGGTTGGACTCGGCAGTTTTGATCACCTCTCTCAGGCGCCAAGCCGAGTAGGACTTGTTGCCGACGAAGATGATGGACTTGACGCCCGTCTTTTCCCCCTCGTTGACGACGAAAATCAAATCGACGCGATTGTTTGGGCGCTCGATGATCTGGGGCACGACGGTGACGTCGAAGCGGCCATTGCGGCGATAGACTTCGATGATGCGCTGGGTGTCGGCCTGCACCTTGGGCCGTGACAACGAGTCACGCGCCTTCGATTGGATTTCCTGCTGGAGTTGCTCGTCCTTCATCCGGCGGTTGCCCTCGAAGGCAAGCCGATCGATGACGGGCGCCTCGACGACGGTCACGACGATGTGTCCGCCCGATTGGGAAATGCGCACGTCCTGAAAAAGACCCGACGCATAGAGCGCCTTGAGCGCAGCGTTGATCTTGGCGGCGTCGAGACGTTCGCCGGGGGCAACCTTGAAATACGAGCGCACCGTGTCGGCTTCGACGCGGCGATTGCCTTCGACAATGATGGTGTTCGCGGCCGCGCCGGTCTCGACCGGCGGCGCCGCATGCGCCGCGCCGGCCGTAAAGCCAACGCACCCCAAACCGAGGAGCAAGCCGGCCACGGCGAGCCCTCGTCTCACCCGCACACAAATGCTCATGCGCAACGCGCCTTCATTCCCCTCGTGGCCGCCCCCAAATGGCGGGTTACGTGATATCTCCCTCGTCTCGTTCTTCTCAAACTATTCAATCTGCTGGAATTTTCCCCATATCCCCACGCTTGCACAGGCATCCCCTTGCTTGTTCCCAGTCCCAGCAAGTGCGACGGCAAAGTGGCCAATCTAGGACGTCGCCAAGTGAACTATGTCATTGAATGTTGCAAAGATCATCAACATCAAGACGATCGCGAGACCGACGCGGAAGCCCATCTCCTGGGCGCGTTCCGAAAGGGGACGGCCGCGTATCGCCTCGATCGAATAGAACAAAAGGTGACCGCCATCGAGAAGCGGGATCGGGAACAGGTTCAAAAGCCCGATCGATACCGACAGCACGGCGGCAAGGTGAATGAGCGCCACAAAGCCTAGCGTGGCCACCTGCCCCGACATCTCGGCAATCCGGATTGGCCCGCCCAGCTGATTGGCCGCCTCGCGGCCGACGACAACGCCGCCGATATAGCTCATCGTCCGGTCGATTACGAACCAAGTCTCTTCGACGCCCATCCAGACGGCCTCGGGCGGAGAAACCGGCTGAAATTTCAGATCCGCCGGAGCCGTTGAACGCTTGATGCCCAGCATGCCGATGCGATGGACGTTGCCGAAAACATCCTTTTCCTCGGTCAGTGTCGGGGTCGCCGTGAGCACGCGCTGAACGCTGCCGCGCTGGACCGTGACCTGAAGAGGCACGCCTGCGCTTTCGCTAACGATGCGCTGCATGTCGGCAAAGCTTTCGATGGCCGTGCCGCCAATCGATAAGACCATGTCGCCTGGCTCAAATCCGGCAGCGGCCGCGGCACTATCCGGCTGCACCGCATCAACGCGGGCACTCATAGTCTGCCTGCCGTACAGCATGAAGACGCCGGCGAAGATCGCGATGGCGAGGACGAAATTCGCCATCGGGCCCGCCACGACGATGGCCGCCCGCTTGGCGACGGGCTGGAACACAAAACTTTGCGCTTTCTCGGCTGCGTCCATGCTTGCCAGGCGCGAGGTGTCCGGCGTGCTCGCAGCACTGTCGTCGCCGAAGAATTTGACGTAGCCGCCAAGCGGGATAGCGGCAATTTTCCAGCGTGTGCCGTGGCGGTCGTTAAAGCCGACGATTTCAGGCCCAAAACCGATGGAAAACACCAAAATCCGCACGCCGCACCAGCGCGCGATCAGGAAATGGCCAAATTCGTGAAAAAACACGACCAGGCTGAGGACGAACAGGAAGGGTACGAGGTAGCCCACCACGCCTCCGCCAAGCGCATGCAAATGCGACAGAAAATATGACCCCATGACGCTTGACGTCCCCCGTTGTCCCGCTCCAACCCTGCTTATTAACGCTATGATGCCATTGCGGCAATTTCGGGCAGCAGGTCGGCCGCTAACCTTCTCGAAATATGGTCAATTTCGAGGGCTTCCGCGACGGATTGCGGCTCTTTCGTCTCGCCCCGCCGCTCCGCCGCGTCGAGGGTCGCTTCGACCAGGGCGGCAATGCCGGCAAACCCCAGGCGCCGGTCAATAAACTCGCGAACCGCAATCTCGTTCGCCGCATTGAGCACGGTCGGCGCGCCGCCTCCGGTTGCGAGCACCCGCCGCGCAATGGCAAGCGCCGGAAATCGCACCGGATCGGGCTCCTCGAAGTTGAGCGCGCCGATGCGGGCAAGATCGAGCCGCGGCGCCGGCGTCGCCATGCGCGCCGGCCATGCCAGACAGTGCGAAATCGGTATCCGCATATCCGGCGAGCCAAGCTGGGCGATGACCGATCCGTCGCGGAATTCGACGAGGCCATGCACGACCGACTGCGGGTGAACGACGACATCGAGCTCGTCAGCCCGCAAAGCGAACAAGTGATGCGCCTCGATCAGTTCGAGGCCTTTGTTCATCAATGTTGCGGAATCAATCGTGACTTTTGGTCCCATATCCCAGGTCGGATGCTTGAGCGCCTGCTCCACGGTCACTTTGCGCAGAGCTTCGCGGCTCAAGGTGCGAAACGGTCCGCCTGACGCAGTCAGGATAACGCGCCGCACTTCGTCACGCCGGCCGGCGCTGAGCGCCTGAAAGACTGCATTGTGTTCGGAGTCGACCGGCAGAACCGTGGCGCCGGCAGCCGCCGCGCGTCGCATGAAGAGTGCGCCGGCACAGACCAGACATTCCTTGTTGGCGATTGCGACCGTCGTGCCGCGTTCGGCGGCGGCAAGCGTCGGCTCCAGACTGGCCGCGCCCGTAATTGCCGCCATGACCCAGTCGGCGGGCCGTTGCGCGGCTTCAACCAGAGCCTGCGCGCCTGCGCCTGCCTCGATGCCGGAGCCGGAAAGCTCTGCTTTCAGTTCGCCGTAGGCCGCGGGATCGCCAACGGCGGCAAAGCGCGCGCCAAGCTCACGCGCAAGCCTCGCCAACGCCGCGGCACTGCGATAGGCGGTCACCGCCTCAACGCGATAGCGCGCAGGCTCACGCCGCAGCAAATCGACAGTGCTCGCACCGATCGAGCCGGTGGCGCCAAGCAGCGTCACCGTCCGCGGCGCCGGCGCGAGTTCTATCTTGTTACGCGGCTGTCTGCGCTGCGCCTCTTTCATCGGCCCTACCATACCAACAAGCCCTGGGCCGGCGTGCCCGTTCCCTGCCGGAGGATTCCGATCAGAAGCGCGGTCAGCGCGGCGACCAGAAAGCCGTCGAGACGGTCCATCAGTCCTCCATGACCGGGTATGAGCCCGCTCGTATCTTTGGCGCCGAAACGCCGCTTCACAGCGGATTCCAACAGGTCGCCGGCCTGCGTCAGGACTGAAA
>Ga0102924_1005994_pt1 | contig 11531 bp, 8 predicted proteins | sample PaiPotPPM11metaG_FD_80116 | JGI IMG/M metagenome (GOLD analysis project Ga0102924, IMG submission 80116) | Iron sulfur acid spring bacterial and archeal communities from Banff, Canada, to study Microbial Dark Matter (Phase II) - Paint Pots PPM... ...
GAGCAGTTCGAAGAAGGCGCGAAGCTGACGCGAATAGCAGCGGTAATTTATTGCGAACGTGATGGACAAAAGCGAATCCTGATCGGACATCGCGGAGAGATGCTGAAAAAGATCGGTACCGCGGCGCGGCTTGAAATCGAGCGCATGCTGGGGACGAAAGTGTTCTTGGAGCTGTTCGTGAAAGTACGCCAGAACTGGCGCGAATCGCGGGGTTTCGTTGAGGAGCTTGATTGGAGGAGGCAACTCGAACATCTGGTCAGCGCTGAAAGCAAGGAAACCGTTGAATAGGATGCTGCTCCCAACGACCCCTATTCCTTCAACGCGATTCCCAATGCTCTCATCTTTCGATAAAGATGGCTGCGTTCCAGCCCGAGGACTTCGGCTGCGCGGCTGATGTTCCCGTGGTTCTCGTCCAGCTTCTTGAGAATGTAGTCGCGTTCATAAGCCGAACGCGCCTGATGCAAGGTGAGGAAGTCACCGCTGCGGCGGCTGCCATCGCGGTAAACCAGGGGAGGCAAGTGCTTGCGATCAAAGCGGACGGTGGTCGGATTCATAATGACGATCCGCTCGATCACGTTGCGAAGTTCGCGCACATTGCCCGGCCATGAGTAACGCATAAGACCCTCTACAGCGTCATCAGTAATTTCGCGAGCTCGGCGGCCATAGCGTCCTGAAAACTCTTTCAGGAAGTGCTCAGCCAAAAGCGGAATATCTTCTTTGCGCTCGCGTAAAGGCGGCACTGAAAACGGAACCACATTCAGCCGGTAGAAAAGATCTTCGCGAAAATTTCCGCGCGAAATTTCTTCTTCCAAGTCCTTGTTAGTAGAGGCAATTACGCGGACATCGACGGTCACCGGCTCGTCTCCTCCCACCGGGGTGAAGTTCTGCTCCTCGAGCGTGCGCAGCACCTTCGCCTGAGTCTTCAGGCTCATGTCGCCGACTTCGTCAAGGAACAACGTGCCGCGATTTGCCTTGAGAAACTTGCCTTCTTTGTCTTCTGCTACGGAGGGAATTGAGCCTCTGCGATGCCCAAATAGTTCACTCTCGATCAGGTCTTCCGGTATCGCGGCACAATTTACCTCAACGAAGGTTTCATCTGTCCGCAAGCTTTGTCCGTGGATGGCGTGCGCAACCAGTTCCTTACCGGTTCCCGATTCGCCGAGAATCAGGACTCGTCCGTTGGTGGGAGCCATCAATTGAATCTGCTGGCGAAGGGCTTTCATGGGAACGCTGTCGCCCACAATCGCGGTCTTCGGCGCGAGTTGCTTCTTTAAATCCTTGTTCTCTTCGCGCAGCTTCTTGGCTTCGAGGGCGTTTTTGAGAAGGATCAGGGTTTTATCGATTGAGAGCGGCTTCTCGAGAAAATCAAATGCCCCAAGCTTGGTTGCTCTGACCGCGGTTTCAATTGTGGCGTGGCCGGAGATGATGATAACCTCCGGAGAATTTTCCAGCTCGCGGATTTTCTGTAGTACGTCAAGCCCGTCCATTCCGGGAAGCCAAATGTCGAGGAGAACAACGTCAAAGGCTTTCTTGCGCAGCAGTTCCAGGCAGGATTCGCCACTATCAGTGGCAGCGGGGTGATAGCCTTCGTCTTCAAGAACGCCTTGAAGCGAGTCGCGGATCGACGGCTCGTCATCAACGATTAGGATGTCAAGCATTTTGGGTTGCGTGCGCGACGCTCGCAGGTTGGGCAGCAATCGGCAGTTCGATGATGAACCTGGCGCCGACGGGTTTGTTCTCCTCTACGCGAATCGACCCGTTGTGGTCTTCGATGATCCGGCTGACGATCGCAAGCCCGAGTCCCGTGCCGCGTTTCTTCGTCGAGAAGTACGGCAGGAAAAGCCGTTCTTTCAGGTCATGGGTAACACCGGGACCACTGTCGGAGACGCAAATTTCTACCAGGTCGTGATTGGGCACCAGGGATGTAGAAATTTCAATCTCCTTCACCGCGGATGCCTGAACCGCTTCCGCCGCGTTATCCACCAGGTTCGCAATAGCGCGTTTCATGGCGTCAGAATCTGCCATCACTTGCGGCAGGTCCGTTGAGAACAGGGTGCGTATGTGGATTTCATCCACTCTGCCGTTGAACATGGAGAGTGCGCTTTCCACAATCCCATTAATATTCGCCGGCTGCGGCTGCGAAGAAGGGAAGCGAGCAAGAGTTGCGAACTCGTTAACCAGAGTACGAACAGTCTCCACCGCTCCGCAAATGGCTTCTGCGCAGCTCCGCACGATCTCAACCGAGGCACGATCAGGCGGCGTGCTGCGGTCGAGATGCCGAAGAATACGGTCGGCAGAAAGCGCAATTGGAGTCAGCGGATTTTTAATTTCGTGCGCAACACGGCGTGCCACTTCGCGCCAGGCGGCCTGCTTCTGCGCTCTGAGCAAGTCTGAGAGATCTTCGAATACAAGTACATATCCGATTCGTTCGGTTTCATGCTCCAAAGTAGCGACCGTGATCGCGACATTCAGTCGCGAGCGTTGAATCGCGAACTCCATCTGCGTGGTGGTGTTTCCCATTCTGTCCGCACGCCGTAACAGATGCTCCAGGTCCTCGAGGATCTCGGCGGCAAACAAATCGCGCAACGCAGCGCCGATCAGCGTTGATGTAAGGTGCGGCTTCTCCGAGGGCCTGAGCATGCGCAGGAGCGCCTGATTCACGTGACGGACACACAATTGCGCGTCCAGCGAAAGCACGCCGGTCGGAATGCTCTCAAGAATCGTCTCGATGTGTTGCCGGCGGCGGTCCAGTTCGGAATTGGCGGCGCTCAGTTCCTGGCTGGCAGTTTCCAATTTGCGGCGGCTGCTCGAAAGTTCTCCGGCCATTTGGTTGAACGAGCGAACCAAGTCTCCCAATTCGTCGGCGGCTGGCACTTCTACTCGATAATCCAAGTTCCCGCGCGAGATCTCCTGAGTGGCCTCCGCGAGGGCGACGACCGGCCGCGTGACCAACCGGGAAAGGTAGAGCGCCAGCCACATGCTGGCGAATAGCACCATACCCGTGATCCACCACAACAGCACCATGTAGGTGCGGCGAACTGTGCGGCGCGCCTTGGCCAACTCAAGGTAGCGTTGCTGGCTTATTTCCAGCTGCTTCTGGGCTTCGGCAAAACTCTTAGGAAGAGGCATCGCCACCAAAATCTCACCGGAATCGCCAACCGGGGCGGTGCCCAGGACGTATTCCACGCCGTTCCAAGAAATGTGTTGGGGCTCGGAAGAGACTGGCGGTAGAGGAATTTTCGGCTTGAGCAGCGGCCATTCAGCGGGCGCTCCAAAACTGGCCTCTGCATCACCGGAAAGAATCGCAATCGCGAAGCCGCCTTGTAACGTGGCTTCGTGTACCCGGAACTGGTTTAGTACTCCCGAAAAACTGTGACCTTCGAAGGCGTGCTGGGTCTCCGGTGCAGAAGCGATCGAGAGAGCCTCAGCGTGGGCGTTCTCAGCCGCATATGTAGCCAGCAGCCTTGCCATTAAGGCCGTGTCCTGTCGTACTTCTTCGACTGGAGTGGAAAACCAGCGCTCGATCGACCGGTTCATTAATCCATAGGCGAACCAGAACATCACAATGACCGGAAGAAAAGAGAGCAACAGGCTTCCAACTACCAGGCGAGTGCGAAATTTCGATCCCAATACGCCCAAGCGGCGTTCGGCAAAAAGCTTGATGAGGTTCCGCGCCAGGACGAAGGTGAGGGTGACAAAAAGTAAGAACACCAATGCCGAAAGGGCCGCAAGAAATACTGTCTGCTGAGTGGTGCTCGGATTGATAAATGGCAGGTCGAAGGATGATTCCGAAAGCAGGATTGCAAACAGTAGAAAACTTCCTGCCGCCAGCATGATAATCAGGCGCTTTCGTTCTTTGCCGGGTCTGATTGGACTTCCCGAAGCCATAGATCAACCGTCCGGCCGCTACGCGGTCGCAAGTAGAGTCATTATAGCCTCGGTTACCGGCGCGGATCGCTCAGGCGCGCGGTGGAGTTCACACGTTGCTGGTTCTTCTCACGGCCACGAAAATGGGAATGGCTATCAGCTGCGTCGCGACCGAGAAGACGAGTAATGCGGACAGGGAGACGTCGTACAGTCTGCCGATAATGACGCTCCCAATGAACCAGAACACGCCGTATACGCCGGTGAAGATCCCGTAAGCTGAAGGCCGTCGCTGCTGCGGGACCATAGTGGCCACGGCTGCAGGAATGATGGATTCATGAACCCCCATGCCTAACCCCCACAGCGCCACTCCCGTGAGCGCGAGCCAGAAGCCACCGAGAAATACCAAGGGCGCGGAAGCTGCCCCGATAAATGTAAGAGGAACTAAAATCCTGATTCCAGTCCGGTCGAATAAGCGCCCGAACACCAACGATCCCAGCCCGCTGGCGGCCATGGCGACAGAGTAGAAGATTGGTATCCAGAGGTTCGGAACGATGGAGGCTTTCTGAAAGTGGAAGGCGATCAATGAGAAATCGGCGAACCCGGCGGCGACCAATGCGGCGCCCGCCATGTAAATCCAGAACACGCGAGGCAATCCGGAAGCTTCGACGGTTGTGGGCTTGACCTCGAGGTCTTCCGGCTTCGGATACAAGATTCTTGCTACGACGAGGAAGCAGAGCGTCGTTATGGCGGGAAACAGGAGGACCGCAAACGCGTCCCTGTACGTGCCATAACGGGCGAGGATCACCGCCACCACCAGCGGCCCGATCAGCGCCCCAGCCTGGTCCATGGCCTCGTGTAAGCCGAAGCCGAATCCCAGGCCGATCTCCTTGCTCGCATGAGAAAGCATCACGTCGCGCGGTGGATTGCGGATGGCCTTGCCAACCCGTTCCAAAACAATAAGCAATCCGGCGATTTTCCAATTCGGCGCCCAAGCCAGGAGTGGAACGGCGGCCATCTGCACGACATAGCCGAACAGGGTGATCGGCCAGAATTGGCCGGTGCGCTCGCTGAGAGGGCCGGAAAAAAGCCGCAGTCCGTAGCCGAGCAATTCGCCAAGTCCGGCGATGGTTCCAACCAGCGTGGCGCTTGCGCCCAGGATCGCTAAATACGGGCCGTTTACACTGCGTGCTCCTTCGTAGACGAAGTCCGCGAAGAAGCTAACCACTCCGATCAAGAGAACAAATCTGAATGCCCGATTTTTCATCGACGAAACCATGCTACGTCAATCCAAACCTGTTGGGATTCGTGCAGGCGTCTAAGTCGCCGCAGAGCGGCCGCACGGGGTTACGAACGGTGGCCAGGCCCGGCGATCCGGCGCTTGGTTTGCGAACTCTGAGTTTAGAATTCGTTGGATGCCATTCTTCCTCGGAATTGACGGTGGCGGCACCAAAACCCGCTGCATCGTGGGTGACGAGAAGTCTCAGCTGAGTGCAGGAAGTTCTTCAAGCAGCAAAGTGCAGCGGGTCGGCGAGGCTTGCGCGCGCGACGCCCTGGCTGCGGCGGTCCACGAAGCCTGTGTGCAGGCCGGTATTTCTCCTCGACAAATTGCGCGCACTTGCGCGGGCATCACAGGAAGCGCGCGGCCTGAAATTGCCGGAGTGATGCGGGATTTGATGACCAGCATTGTTGGCGGGCAAGTCGAGATCGTCGGCGATGTTGAGATCGCATTCGAAGACGCGTTCGGCAGTGGGCCCGGGGTGATTGTGATTGCGGGAACGGGTTCAATCGCCTACGGGCGAAACTCGAAGGGCGAAACCGCGAGGGCCGGCGGATGGGGGTATGCCATCTCGGACCAAGGATCGGGGCACTGGATTGGCGCCGAAGCCGTGCGTCAAGCATTGCGTGAGCGCGATCGCGGACAGCCTTCAGCATTACTAGATGACTTAATGGCAGGGTTCGGCGCGCGAGATTTCGAGGACTTTATCGTGCGACTGAACGGAAGCCCGTCGGTAGATTTCGCCCCGCTATTTCCGATTGTGTTAGCAACGTCCGACAATGGTGATCCAATAGCAACTGAGATTCTCACGCATGCCGGACAAGAATTGGCAGGCTTGGTAGGGCTTGTCATCGACCGACTGTTCGGGGAACAGTCACTTTCGGTTGCGACACACGGTGGGGTTTTGGCGAGCAGCACAATCGTGAGGAAATATTTTGCGCAGGAGCTAAAATCGCGATCTTCACGGGCGGAATGTCTCGATCGCGAGGTCGATCCAGCACGGGGTGCGTTGGAGCGGGCAAGAAGAGAATTCAAACCGGCGAGCGCACAGTCAATTTAACGCCATATGAACACCGAATCGCAGACACCCAAGAATCCAGAACCGGAACAGCAGAACCCTCAGTCTGCCCCGATATCTGAAAGCGCCCATCTTCCCGGCATAAGCGAAGATGTTGCACTGGCACTGCTGAAAAGCCCCGATACTACTGCCGAAGCATTAGCCCTGCTCGCCAAAAACGCTATTTCGTCGACGAGCCGCAAAGTGATGTACGGGCTGGCCACACACCCACGGACTCCTCGCCATGTCTCGATTCCGCTGCTGCGGCGCCTGTTCACATTCGATCTCATGCAGCTGGCCCTTGTGCCTGCGGTTGCGCCTGACATCAAGCGAGCGGCTGAAGAGCAGATCCTGACGCGGCTGGAATCACTTCCCACCGGCCAGAAGATTACGCTGGCGCGGCGCGCCTCGGGACGGGTTGCGGCCGGATTGCTCCAGGCCTCCGATCGCCGCGTGATTCTGGCCGCGCTCAATAATGCGAAGCTCACAGAGCCGTTAGTGGTGCAAGCGCTCATGAAGCCGAACGCGCCCGAAACTTTGTTCGTCCTTGCAAGCCAGCATCCTAAGTGGTCGCAGCGTCGCGAAATTCAAATCGCGCTGTTGCGAAGCGAGAAGACACCGCTCGATCGGGCGCGGGAATTTGCAAAGAATTTTTCGGAAGATTTTTTGCGCGAGATAGTCCCGGACGCTCGAATTGCTCTTTTGCCGACACCCGAACGCGAGTAGTCGCTGCTGGCCTACTATTTCTGAAAATGCTGCAGGATGGCTTCGGCCTGGTTCCTCGTCACAACCGCTGACAGCGCGGCCACGTCCGCTTGTTTTACCGCCTGCAAGCTTCCGAAATGCTCCAGCAGCCGGCGGGTAGTACGTTCGCCAACCCCGGGAATCTCGCGCAATTCAGTCGAGCGATCGCGCATCTGGCGGCGCTTGCGGTGGAAGGTCACGGCAAATCGGTGGGCCTCATCGCGAATAAGTTGCACCAGATGCAGCACCGGGGAGTGGTGATCGAGCACGACCGGTTCATTTTCCTGACCGTACACATAAATGATCTCTTCGCGTTTGGCGATGGCCGCAAGCGGTTGGTTGATGATCTGCAACGAATTCAAGGCCTCGGCGGCGGCATGGAGCTGGCCTAATCCACCGTCGATCAGAATCAGGCTCGGCATTTCTTTCTTTTCTTGCTGAATGCGTTTGTAACGGCGCGTAACCACTTCGCGCATGGATGCAAAGTCGTCAACGCCATCAACAGTGCGAATGATGAACTTGCGATAATCGGATTTTTTCATTCGCCCGTCGTCCCAAACCACCATCGAGGCAACAGTTTCCGCGCCTTGAATATGAGAGATGTCGAAACATTCAATCCGCCGCGGCAGCTCCGGCAACCCGAGCGCTTCCTGCAGCGCCTCCTGAATGGCGCGAGCATTGGGCTTCATCACGCGGAACCGCTGATCATAAAGCTGTTTTGCGTTGTTGGCCGCGAGGTCGATAAGTGAGCGTTTGTCCCCGCGCGATGGGACCGTAATGTAGACCCGCGTGGCACGGCCACCTTCGCCAGCCAATTGTTCAGAGAGCACCTCCTCGAGTGCCTCGCGGTCTTCGAAATCGACGGGGACGTAGACGTTCCGGGGAACGTATGGCTGTCCGATATAGAGCTGGGTAAGAAAGGATGAAAAGAATTGGCTTGGGTCGAAATCTGGCCACGTAGGGGCGGACGTCCTCGTCCGCCCACCGGTGAGTTGCTCCGCAGAACTGTCTTCAGCCGGGGTGGCGGTCGTCGAGCTTCGCTCGACCACAGAGGCCAGAGTGCCCGTCCCCACATGGTCGGTGGAGGCCGAGTCGCTCGTTTCCGCATTATCATCCACTCCCGGGAGGGCACGACTTCCAGTCGTGCCGCTAGCCTGCGCGAGATCGGTTCCGGCACGGCTGAAAGCCGTGCCCTCCCGAGTATCCGCGGTTTCGAATTCCGGCAGGTCTTCCCAGAAAAATTCCCGGCGATCGAGCACCCGCCCACCGCGCATATGGAACAGGTTCACGGCAAGCATGCCGTTCTCGAAGTGATATCCGAAGACGTCGGCGTCATTGCCTTCGGCGGCAGCGATACGTTGCTTCTCCTGCAACTGCTCCACAGTTGAGATCAGATCGCGATATTTGGCCGCGCGCTCAAACTCCTGGGCCTCGGCCGCCCGGTGCATGCGTTCCCGCAGAGACTTCGACAAGTCCGCCTGCCTTCCATCGAGAAACAACTTCACATCGCGGACCGCTTCCTGATAAATCTCTGGCGTGGTCAAGCCTTCGACGCATGGACCCAGGCATCGGCCGATGTAGAACTGCAAACACGGGCGCGGGTGAGAGCGGTTCAAATCGACATAGCAGGAAGGAACCAGGAAATTCCGGTGGATGAGGTCCACGATTCGATAGGCCAGGTTCGCGGGGAAGTACGGGCCGTAATAGGCGCTGCCGTCCTTCTTCAGCCGGCGAGTGACGTAAACCCGGGGGAAACGCTTGCCCAACGTGAGCTTTACATACGGGTAAGTCTTGTCATCGCGGAGCAGGATGTTAAAGCGCGGCTTCTTCTGCTTGATGAGGTTGTTTTCGAGCGCCAGAGCTTCCTTGTTGTTGGCGACAACTATGTAGTCCACATCGGCTGCTTCGCGGACGAGAGTTCCGGTCTTGGCGTCCGCTACGCGGCCTTCGTGAAAATACGAACTCACCCGGTGGCGCAGGCTTTTGGCCTTGCCAACGTAAATCACCGCACCTTCGGCGTTTTTGTATAGGTAGACGCCGGGGGACGGGGGAATTGAACGAATTTTCTTCTGAAGATCCATGAGTTATAGCGGCGGCAAGGGCTTTGTCGCCTGTTTGGGGGCTGCTGCTTCTATTTTAGTGGATGATTTGGTCCGCTCAGACGAGGCGGCGGTCGTTCACGGGAACCTAGCCTAGGCGGGGCACCGCGCTAGGCTGGCGGTGGCGGGGCGAGTAAAGACATTGCGGCTGGCTCCCGTTTTCCACAGGAACCTGCGGAATTCCGTCAACTGTATAAAATTTCCCTATTTTCAGCATCTACATACAACGGCAGACATACTGGATTAGCATCTAAGCCGTGTATGATGAGTGGCTTGGGGCAGGCTCGGCTGCAGTTCGGAGTTGGCATCCCTCGTGCTCAGATAGAGTTTGGCTGAACAAGCTGCCCGTTTCAAAACGGGTCCAAGTTTTTGATCTGACGTGCCTCAGCGCGTTAGGTTCCAGGCACAGAATTCAAAGATACTGTTGCCCAGGTTTTAGAATTAGAGAAGAGAGGAAGGAGTCCTCCACACATGAATCGCGCTTCGTTAGCATTGACGCTGGCAGTGAGCATGGCGGCGACGGTCGGCTGCGCCAGCAAGAACTACGTTAAAGAACAGACTACGCCAATAATCAACAAAACCAATGAGCTCGACGATTTGACCGCACAGAACTCGAAAGCGATCAAGGATGTCGACGCACGCGCCCAGGCTGGCATTCAGGACGTGAACACCCGCGCGGCGGCTGCCGATCAGAAGGCCCAGGCGGCCGGTCAAACGGCCTCGCAGGCTCAGCAGCTTGCCGACAACGCCGTGCATCGCGTCGGCGTGCTGACAGATGCCGTGGCTAACTTGGACAACTACAAGATCGTCAGCGAGACGGCAGTTCATTTTGGCTTTGACAAGGATTTCTTGACCAAGCAAGCCAAAGACGAGCTTGACAAGATGGCCAGCAGTGTTCCGAACACCAAGGGATACATAATCACGGTCGAAGGTGGTACGGATTCGGTCGGCCCGGCGGATTACAACTACAGCCTTAGCGAACGCCGTGCGGACTCAGTGATTCAGTATCTCAGTTCGAAATACAACATCCCCGCCCACAAGATTTACTTGATCGGCCTGGGTAAGGACAAGCCGGTTGAGCCTAACAAGACCCGCGAAGGCCGTGCCGCAAACCGCCGCGTCGATGTCCGCCTTATGACGAACACGACTGGCGCTGCTCCGCAGCAGCCGAGCGCTAATCCGGCTCCGCCTTCAATGTAAGAGTTTTCCCTCCTCCCCGGAGGACTTCGCCAACAGCCGCCCTGAAACTAGGGCGGCTTTTTTTGGTCACAACCCCGCGTCAGTTCGTGAGCTTAGGGCTGGCCTGCCAAGCGGGGTAAAATATGAACATGCATAGCCGTTCAGTGCTCGCGTTGTCAGCGTTGATCATAGCCTTGTCGTGCCTTGTGCCTGGGTTCGTTATGTCTAGAGCGGCGGCGCAGCAGGATGATTCGTCGCCGCAGACGTCACGCGAGGAAGACAAGGCGTCGAGCGCGGCCCGTGCCGCCGAGGAGAGTTCTAGCAAGGACACCCGAATTGACTTGAGCCCTCCTAAGGACGATGAGAAAAACCATCCTATGAGCGGCGCTGCGATCTCTGACGCGCAAGAGTCAGCCTCGGATGTGCAGGAGTTCCGTCCCTGGGACCCGCACAAAGCAGCTAAGGACGTCGAAGTTGGCGATTACTATTTCAAGCGGAAGAATTACAAAGCTGCGATCGAACGTTACAAGCATGCTCTCATCTATAAGCAGAACGATGCCGTCGCGACATTCCGTCTGGCTGAGTCACTGGACAAAACCGGAAATTCAGGTGAGGCGATTACGCGTTACCAGGAATATCTCAAGATTCTTCCCCACGGCCCTTTTTCGGCTGACGCAGAAAAGGCATTAGCTCGCTTAAACGAGAGTGAAAACAAGCCAAGCGCGGCCGCCAAATAGATTCCCAGGTACCCTGCTTTCTGGAGCCTTTTTTGGCAATCTCACTGCTTTAGCCTCTGGCTATCCTTCAGAGAAGAGTGTCCTGTCCACGCGTTTCTCTGTGATACGCTGACTTCGATCCATGTCTACTGCCCCACCGCTGCAGCGGGAAGCGCCGGACTCGTTGATGCTCACCGGCTTTTGGTATCGCGCGCTCCCATCAGAAAAAGTCAAACATGAGCAATTACAAAAGGCCATGCTGCTCGAAATTCCTCTGGTAATCGGACGTGATCACAATGGGAAAGCTTTTTCACTTCGTGATGCCTGCCCGCATCGCGGTATGCCACTATCCTGCGGCCGTTTCGATGGCGAGCAGGTTGAGTGCAGCTATCACGGATGGAAATTTGACGCGACCAGCGGACAATGCCAGGTGATTCCTTCCCTCACCGCCGATCAAACCTTGAAAGTGGATCGCATCTATGCTGGCAGTTACGCCTGCGAAGAGCGCGAAAGTTTTATCTGGGTATTTATTCCGGATCCCGGACCGGCGAACGCGGGATTCAGGCGACGCGATGAGCCGCTCACTTCAGCAC
>Ga0102924_1005995_pt1 | contig 11531 bp, 12 predicted proteins | sample PaiPotPPM11metaG_FD_80116 | JGI IMG/M metagenome (GOLD analysis project Ga0102924, IMG submission 80116) | Iron sulfur acid spring bacterial and archeal communities from Banff, Canada, to study Microbial Dark Matter (Phase II) - Paint Pots PPM... ...
CCACGGCCGCGCGCGCCAGCACTGGCACGTATTGGCGCTCGCCGCCTGACGAAGTGCCCTGCCCGCCGGGCTGCTGCACCGAATGGGTGGCGTCGAAGATCACGGGCGCGCCGATCTTCTCCAGCACCGGCAGCGCGCGCATGTCGGAGACCAGCGTGTTGTAGCCGAACGACACGCCGCGCTCGGTGACCAGCACATTGGCATTGCCGGCGCCGGTGATCTTGGCGACCACATTGGTCATATCCCAGGGCGCGAGGAACTGGCCCTTCTTCACATTGACGGTGCGGCCGGTCTTGGCGGCAGCGATCAGGAGATCGGTCTGGCGACAGAGAAAGGCCGGGATCTGCAACACGTCGGTGACTTCGGCAACGCGAGCGCATTGATCCGGTTCGTGCACGTCGGTGAGCAGCGGCACGCCGAGTTTTTCGCGGAGCTCGGCAAAGATCGACAGCGACTGATCGAGGCCCATGCCGCGCGCGCTTGATGCGCTGGTGCGGTTCGCCTTGTCGAATGACGTCTTATAGACAAAGCCCAAGCCGAGCTTGGCGGTGAGCTCTTTCAGCGCACTCGCCATCTCGAACGCATGCGCCCGGCTCTCGAGCGCGCACGGGCCCGCGATCAGCGCGAGCGGCAATTGATTGCCGAACTTGGCCTTACCGACAGTGACAACGGAATTGGGCTTTGCAGTCATGAACGTCCTCGCAGGCGACCATGCGGGCCACGCCGGTTGAGGTCAAGGCGCGCCTTCGAACACGAGCGTTGCGCCGAAGGCAAGATCAGGCCCGACCACAAGCTGATGCGACTGTTCGAAAAAGCTGATTTTCTCACGCTGCAGGGCGGCCCGCGCCGTCGCCAAGTCTCCGACGGCGAAGCAGAGCGCCGCGAGCCGGGCGGTCGGCGGTGGCGTCGCGGCGAAGCGGCGCGTGAATGACGCAGGCTCCATCACGTCGATGTCGCCGCGCGGAGTTTTTGCCGTGATGCCGGACCCGTCCGCGGTGACGTCCGCGCCGGTGAAAGCTTTGAGAAACGGACGGTGATCCTGCGGACGCTCCGCGACCAGAACAATTCCGGCAATGCCGGTGACGCCATTGGCATGGCTTTGAAACGCCGGATTCCAGAAATTCTCAGGATAGTGCTGCTTGCTGGTGAAGAAGCCAATGCCGGGCGCGGCGGCATCCCGCGCGAAGGCCAGCGTAAAAGCGACCTTGGTCGGCGTACCGTCCGGCCGCTTGGCGTCGCGGGCAAAATCGAACAGGTCGAAATCGCCGATGCCGGCTGTGCGAAAAGCTTGCGCCTCGGCCGCGCTGTCCTTTCCTTCGAGCACCAGCATCGAAAGCCCCTGCTTGCGCGCCAGGAAATCGCGGTTGAAGGCGCCGAACGAAAAATGCCGTTCGCCATGCGGGACGATGCCGCTGGGATCGGCCATCGCCAAAAGCTCGACGAAGACACCGGGCAACTGCACGATGTGGTTCTGCGTGCCCCACGCCGGCGGATGGATATTGCGCGCGCCGACCGTGAAGCCGGCGCGCGCATAAAACGCGGCCGCGGCGTCGAGATCAGGCACTGCGTGCACGATGTGATCGAGGCCGCGCGCCAAACTACTTGACCGAAGAGAACGCCGTCGGCTTCAGGAAGGCGCTGGTGATATTGGCGATGATCGGTCCGTCCCGCTCGCTATCGTCGCGCGCCTTGTGCCAGGCGGGATCGGCCTGGAATGCATTCCACTTGGTCTCGCGATCGGCCAGCGAGTCCCAGGCCACCATGTAGTGCAGATCGTGATTGCCGTCGCCGACCAGGACGGTCCAGAACCCGGCCTGCTTGATGCCGTGCTTATCCCAGATTTTCAGCGTGTGGTTCTCGAACCGGGCCAGCAAAGCCGGCAGCCGGCCGGGAATGCAGCGATAGATGCGCTGTTCGTAGATCATGGCGTACTCCCTGTGTGTAATTTTGTAAGTCGGCGCTTTTTTGTGGTCAGCTATTCATAGACCGATGCCGCCAGGAGGATATTTGCAAATGTGCGCCACGAAGGCCCCTTGCTCAGAATACCGTGAGCGATAGTTCCCTCGTTCTTGTTTGCATCGAGCAACCAAGCAGACATAGCTTCAAGATAGTCGGTCAATGTATGATTCTCCCACTGATCCGGCGCCTCGGCCAGATGTCTTCTAAGGGCCGTGACGAATTGAGCGAGATCCTCTGGAGAGGAAACCTGCTCCAACATTTCGTGTGGGTTCTTCTGAGTCACTTGTCGTCATCTCCACCGCGGAGTTTCTGGGTGGCTATGTAAAGTAGCAATCCGCGATGACGGTAATTTACACCAGCCGGCTCTGCTCGACCGCGGCGCCGATGAAGGACGAGAACAGCGGATGCGGCGCGAACGGCCGTGACTTCAGCTCGGGATGGAATTGCACGCCAATGAACCAAGGATGATCGGCATATTCGATGATTTCCGGCAGCAGACCGTCGGGCGACATGCCCGAGAAACGCATGCCGTGCTGGGCGAGACGATCCTTGTAGGCGGTATTGACCTCATAGCGGTGACGATGCCGCTCGGAAATCTCGGTCGCGCTGTAGATCTCGGCAACGCGTGAGCCGCGCTGCAGCGCGGCCGGATAGGCGCCGAGCCGCATGGTGCCGCCGAGATCGGTGGTGATGCCGCGCTTCTGCAATTCGTTGCCCTTCATCCATTCCGTCATCAGGCCGACGACCGGCTCGGGCGTTTGGACGAATTCGGTCGAATTCGCCCCCTCGATGCCGCACAGATTTCGCGCCGCTTCGATCACCGCCATCTGCATGCCGAAGCAGATGCCGAAATACGGCACGTCATGCTCGCGCGCGAATTGCGCCGCGCGGATCTTACCTTCGGCGCCGCGCTGGCCGAAGCCGCCGGGCACCAGAATGCCGTCGACATGTTCGAGGAACGGCGTCGGGTCTTCCTTCTCGAACACTTCGCTCTCGATCCAGTCGAGCTTGACCTTGACCTTATTGGCGACGCCGCCATGCGACAGCGCCTCGATCAGCGACTTATAGGCATCCTTCATGCCGGTATATTTGCCGACAATAGCGATGGTCACGTCGCCTTCAGGATTGCGGATGCGCTCGTTGATCAGGCGCCACGTCCCGAGATCCGGTTCCGGCGGGCTGTGAATGCCGAAGGCGGCGAGCACTTCGGTATCGAGCCCTCCGGCGTGATAGGCCTCCGGCACCGCATAGATATTGTCGGCGTCGCGCGCCTCGATCACCGCGCTTTCGCGCACATTGCAGAACAGCGCCAGCTTCTTGCGTTCGCTCTCTGGGATCGCGCGATCGGTGCGGCACAGAAGAATGTCGGGCTGGATACCGATGGCGCGCAATTCGCGCACCGAGTGCTGGGTCGGCTTGGTCTTGAGCTCGCCCGCGCTCGGGATGAACGGCATCAGCGTCAGATGGATATAGATCGCATGCCCGCGCGGCACTTCGTTGCCGAACTGGCGGATGGCCTCGAAATACGGCAGGCCCTCGATGTCACCGACCGTGCCACCGATCTCGCACAGGACAAAATCGAAATCATCGCTGCCGTCGCGGATGAAATCCTTGATCGCGTTGGTGACGTGAGGAATGACCTGGATGGTGGCGCCGAGGTAATCGCCGCGCCGCTCTTTGGTGAGGATTTCCTGATAGATACGGCCGGTTGTTATATTGTCTTGTCGGGTCGCGGGCCGCCCGGTGAAGCGCTCGTAATGGCCGAGATCGAGGTCGGTCTCGGCGCCGTCATCGGTGACGAAGACTTCGCCGTGCTGGTACGGCGACATCGTGCCGGGATCGACATTGAGGTAGGGATCGAGCTTGCGCAGACGGACCTTGTAACCGCGCGCCTGCAGCAAGGCGCCGAGCGCTGCTGAAGCCAGACCCTTACCAAGGGAGGAAACCACGCCGCCGGTGATGAAAATGTACCGCGCCATGGGGCCTAACGCTTAGCGTTCCTTTTTCGATTCGACGAGCGATTTTCCGGAATATCTGTTGCGCCTTGAACAAGGATGTCCGCAGCTGTGGAAAAGCACTTTCGTCTCAAGGCGTTCGGCTTTTCCGCTCACCTATATGGCGGCTCTCGGGCACGACCGAAAGCCCACGGCTGCGGTTAGTTGCGGATAACTGCAGCCGGCCCGGCTATACGACCGCCGGTACGAACTTAGTGCGCCCTTTAGTGAGACTGAGGCACCTGCGGCCCGCTCGGCGGCGGCGGCGCGTTTTGCGGTCCTGCCGGCGCGTTCGGGATTCCATTGCTCAGGGTGCCCAAAAGTCCGCCCTTGCCCTGATTGAGCGGCGCTGTCGGCGGCCCGGCCGGCCCTTCCTGGCCGGGCGGCGCGCCGGTCACGATCGGTCCCTGCTTGTGGTCGTAGCTCGCGAACCAGGACAGAGCCAGGCTGGTGAGGAAGAAGCCTGCGGCCAGAAGCGCGGTGGCGCGGGTCAGCACATTGGCCGTGCCGCGGCCGGTGAGAAAACCGCTCGACGAGCTGACGAGGCCGCCGCCCTCCGACTTTTGCAGGAGCACGACGCCAATCAGGGCGAGGACCAGCATGAGGTGTATGACGATAAGAACGATCATGTGTTAACCCGGACCGTAAGCTCGCGTGAGGCTCTCTGCGCGTAGCGCTTTTGGGGCAAAACCGCGGAAAATCGGGGTGATCCCCGTCCTCCGACCCCGCTCATATGGGAAGTTGCGGGCGTCTGTACACGATCCGCCGCGCCATTTCCATGGCCGATTGTCAGGCCGAACCGGCAATGCCAAGCTTGGTTCACAGACGTTCCGGGGGCCGTTTGGCGCTTGCCTGCCGCCCCAGATGCGCGCGGCAGCCTTTACTTATAATCCTTCAAATAGGCGATCAGATCGTCGAGATCGCCCGCACTGGTGACGCCGCCGAACGGCATGCGGTTGCCTTTCACCTTGGTCTGCGGATTGCTGATATAGTCGTGCAAATTCGCCTCATCCCAAGTGAGATTGGCGCGCTTCATCGCGTCCGAATAACGAAAGCCGTCGACTGTTCCGGATTTGCGGCCGAACACGCCGCGCAGCGCTGGACCGATAGCTCCGGACTGATCGGTATGGCAGGCGGCGCATTGCTGAAACACGACCTTGCCGTGCGCGGCATCGGCCGCCGCAGCCGCTGTGGCGCCGGCAATCGCAAAGGCCGCGGCCATGAAAGCAATACAAACTGCGCCGGGCCGCAGCCCGCTTTCCTCGTTCGGCATTTCCTCTTCCCCCTTGCAGAGCGGCTGGCGCTTGCGCGCCGCCCTCACCCTTCGACCAGCGGCCCCGGGTTCTTCAGATATTTCATCGTGATGGCATTGGCCGACCAGTAAGCGAGCGCGCCGACCGTGCCGGTCGGATTGTAGCCGTGCTGCTGCGGAAACACGGACGCGCCCTGAATGAACAGGTTATGCGCGTCCCAGGACTGCAGATAGCGATTGACCACACTCGACTTCGGATCGGGCCCCATCATCGTGCCGCCAGTATTGTGGGTCGATTGATAGGGCACGACGGTGAACGTCTTCGGTCGCGGATGCATGTCGTAGTGCGTCGGGTTCATCGCCTTGATGACCCCTTCGAGCTTGCTGAGCAGGAACGCCGACATTTTATGTTCATTGTCGGGCGGATTGTAGGACAGCCTGATCAGCGGCCGGCCGAACACATCTTTATAGGTCGGGTCGAGATCCATGTAGTTGTTGCGATTGGCATAGACCGAGCCCTGGGTGTTGAAGCGCGCAGCGTGGTGGTACCACTTCACGGTCGCGCGCTTCCATTCCGAGCCCCATTCCGGCGTGCCATGCGGCACCGTGCGGCCGGCGATCGGCGGCGCGGCTGCGCTGCCGCAGGAAATATAGCCGCCGCCAAAGAAGCCCAGGCCGCCATGGTCGAAATTCTCGCCGTTGAAATCGTCAATGATGACGCCCATGCCGGCCGAGCCCCAAAACGGATTGAGCTCCTTGTCCTCGAAGAACGCCGCGGCGCCGGCCTCATATTGATAGGCGTAGTTCTTGCCGACGAGACCCTTGCCGCTGTCGTGGTCGTAAGGCTCGCCGATGCCGGCGAGCAGCAGATGCTGGACATTGCCGAACACGAAGGACGACAGAATGACGATGCCCGCGGGCTGCTCGTATTCCTCCCCGTTGCGCATATCGGTATAGGTGACGCTCGTCACCCGCTTGGCCGCTTTGTCGTAGTTCAGCTTGGTGACGAAGCACCGCGAACGCAGCTCGAATTTCGGATCGAGCCGCAGCACCGGCAGGATCGCCGAATTGGCCGAGGCCTTGGCATTGGTCTCGCAGGCGATGCGATTGCAATAGCCGCAATATTCGCAAGCTCCGAGCGTGACCCCTTCCGGATTGGTGAAGGCGGCGCTCGCGATCGCGACCGGCGCCGGAAACGGATGATAGCCGAGGCTCTTCGCTGCGGCGGCGTAGATCAAGCCGGCATTGCTCGATTTGATCGGTGCGTTCGGATAGTGCTCGCTGCGCGCGCCTTCGAAAATATTGCCGCCGTCGATCTGCTTGCCGCGCAGATTGCCCGCCTGTCCCGAGGCGCCGCATGTTTTATCGAAGCGGTCGTAGAACGGCTCGAGATCGTCATAGCTGACCGGCCAGTCCGCGATCGTCATGTCGTCGGGGATCGCGGTCTTGCCGTAGCGCTCGGTGAGCGCGCTCCTGATGCGGAAATCGCTCGGCAGGTTGCGCCACAGCAAGGCGCCCCAATGGATGCCGGAGCCGCCGGTGCCCTCGCCCGGCAGAAACGCGCCGATGCGCCGGATCGGCAGCGCCTGCTCGTTCGGGAAATTGCGGAACGTGATGGTGTCGATGGAATTGTCCTGCATCAATTCGAGGCGCTGGGCGTATTTCACCTCGTCGCGCACCGCCGGCAGGATGAAGTCCTCGCCCGGAACGCGGTCCTGTCCGCGCTCGAGCCCCACAACGTTCAATCCGGCCTTGGTCAGTTCACGCGCCAGAATGGCGCCGGTCCAGCCGAAGCCCACGGTAACCGCATCGACTTCTTTCAATCGCGTGACCATGTCCGCCCCCTTTACGAAAAGTCCGCGATGGATTGCGGCTCGGCGACGTAACGTTTGTCGCGATACTCATCGATGACATTGGCATAGGTCCCCGGCAGGCCCGGATAGCCGAGCATTTTCCACGCCACTTTGTTGCGATTACCGCCATAGATCGGATCGCCAAAAAAGCCTTCCATGGTCAGCGCCAACAGTCGGGCGAAGAAGGCGCGGGAACTGAAATTGACAAACTCCGCTTTACCCTCCTGCATCGTCTTCAGCGCCTCGGCGCGCTTGTCCGGCGCAAGCTGATCGAAATCGCGGCTATAGGTCTTGCGCGACCAGTCATTGGCGGCGGCAATGCCGGCCGAGACGAATTCGGCCGGCGTCAGCGGCAACTGATAGCCCTGCTCGGGCTTACCCTTGAGGAACGGACCCGAGCGGTAGGATTTCGCACCGCCGCCCCAGGCGCTGGCGAGCTGGCGGTCGATATAGACCGCGCAGCCGCAATCGCTGCCGGACGGCGATAATTCATCGGCGGGAATGAGCGTATCGACCGCGGCGACCACGAAGGCGTGCTCGGTCTCGTTGAGATAGAGCAGCGGCTCGGGCTGCTCCGGCGGAGCTGCTGCCGCCGCACTGGCGGCATTTGCAGCCGCCGCGACCGGCGATTGCGGCGCAGCTGTGGCAGACTGCGATAACCCGGTCGCCACAGCCGTACCGGCCAGACCTGCGCCGACAAGGAACCTGCGGCGCGGCAGCGCTTCGTCGCTCATGTGTCCTCCCCACTTCCAGAACCTGCTCGCGCGGACCGCGCGGCGGCTTTGTGTTCAAGGCAACAATAGCTCCGGGATACGCTGCCGCAATGGGCACTGCAGCATACCAGCCTTCTCCGGTCTGCCTCAGGTGCGGCGGCTTCCCGGCGAGATTGAAGCGGCGGTCGTGCGCCGAAATTCGATAAGACTTTCACCCGACTCTAGCGAACGCGTGCAACGCAAAAAAATGCTGCGGGCGCTTAGCGAAAACCAAACTATATTTGTGCATGTTGGTTGTTATGTCGTGGCGAATCCACAAACGCTCGCATACCTTATTGGGTGTGACTCTCCCGGTGCGGAGAGTGCAATGGAAAACACCATGAACAATCAAGGCAGAGGAGTTCTGCCGCGGAGGGCGCCCAGCAATTCGGCTGATGCGATGGGCCTCTGGTTCGCGGCTTTGGTGCTTTGTGCAGTATTTGCCGCCGGCGTGATGATCTATCAGAGCGGCAACACCGACGTCGTCGTCACGGCGGCGAATAATACGGCACCGCCGGCCGCGCACTAGCGCCAAGAGTTAAAGGCAGCTAGGTGGGCTCCATTCCCTTGGCCTTGAGCACCGGAACAACGCTCGGGCCAGCGAGGAAGTTTATGAAAGCGCCTGCCGCGGCGGCTGCCTTGCTGTCGGCTGAGATCCCGGCCGGGAGCACCAGATAGGTCTGGATATCCGCTGGAAGTGGTCCCGCCACTTGAACACCCGGCGTCGGAATGATCTCGCTGATCGGACCGAGCCCGATTTCAACTTCGCCCGTCGCAACCCCCTCCGGCGCACCGGTCTGCAAAAGCTTGATCTTGGGTGCCAGAGCGTCGGCGATACCAAGCTTCTTGAACAAAGCCTCGAAACCGGCACGGCTTGCGCCCTGTCCGTTGAAACCGATCGACTTCGCGTTCATCAAAGCGCTCTTGAAGGCCTCGACGGTGCTCAGATCAGGCTTGGGCGCGCCGTTGAGAATGGCGACGCCCATGCCGGCGCGGGCGACAATGTGGCGGCTGTCGGCACGATCTTTCCCGCCGTGGCGAGACCATCATTGACCGCACTGGTCAGCACGGCGACATCGAATACGGCGCGCCTTGCTCGATCTGAGACTTCAGCACCGCGGTCGGCGCAAAACTGAGGACGACTTTATTCTTCGTCGTCTTCTCGAATTGCGGAGCGAGTTCCTCGAGCACGCCCTTAAAGGCGGTGGTGCTCACCACCTTGAGCTCGGCAGCCTTTGCATGCACCATCAAAAGCGGCAAGGCGAACGCAACGACAGCGGCAATCATACGATTGACCGGCATGATCTCCTCCCATCGCCCGTCTTAAGCAGGCCGTTGGCAAAGACTAGCGATAAACGCCTGCAATGGCGAGAAACTCATCGGGATCAAGGCTCGCACCGCCGACCAGCGCGCCGTCGACATTGTCGATGGCCAGGAGTTCCTTGGCATTGGCCGGCTTGACCGAGCCGCCATAAAGAATGCGCACGCCGTCACCCGCCGCAGCGTAATGCGACATCAGCTGCTGCCGAATGAAGCCGTGCATCTCGCCGACATCGCGTGAGGTCGGCGTCAGTCCGGTGCCGATCGCCCAGACCGGTTCGTACGCAATCGCGACATTGTCGGCCCCGTCAGGCAGCGAGCCGTCAAGCTGCCGGCCAACCACTTCATTGGCCCGCCCGGCTTCGCGTTCGGCGCGCGTCTCGCCGACACAGATGATGGCGGTCAATCCGGCGCGGCGCGCTGCCAGCGCCTTGGCCCGCACTTGCGCGTCGCTCTCATGATGATCGTGCCGGCGCTCGGAATGGCCGACAATGACGAAGCGCGCTTTGGCATCGACCAGCATCTCGGCGGCAATGTCGCCGGTATGGGCACCGGAAGGCTCGGGATGGCAGTCCTGGCCGCCGATGGCAACGCGAGTCCCTTGGGCGCGCGCGGCAAATGCCGGGACCAGGAGAAACGGCGGGCAGACCAGCACGTCGACTGGCGCGGGCAGTCCGGCCGCGCCGCCGACGATCCGGTCGAGCTTGGAAGAAGCCCCGGAGAGGCCATTCATCTTCCAATTGCCGGCGATGAGGGGACGGCGCGCCATTCTTGCTTGACCGCGTGCAGGCGGGAACTGTCAAAAGCCCTGTGACAATGAGGCGTTAGCAGACCCGTTGCGCCCGGAAAAGGGTCGTTTTAGCAATCAGAGCGTCAGGCTGACCGTTAGTTGCGGCGCAGGAGCACGCTCCTTATAGTGCGCCGCCTTTGCTCGGCCGACGGGCCGGCAAAGCTTAAAACCCGCAATAACACAGCGTTGGACCTATGCTTCGAGGGATTCGTACCGCTTCCGAAAACTGGCTCGGCCGCATCGTCATGGCGGTGGTCATGTTTTTGCTCGCCGGCGTGTTTGGCCTCTGGGGCATCAACGACATCTTCACCGGCTTCGGCCGGTCGACGCTGGCCAAGATTGGTAGCACCGAAATTGCCATCGACCGCTTCCAGCAGACCTTCCGCGATCGCCTCAATCAGTTCAGCAAGGATCTCGGCAAGCCGATCACGACCCAGGAAGCCGGCATGCTCGGCCTCGACCGGCAGGTGCTGGGCGAAATGATCGCTCAAGCCGGCATGGATCAGCAGGCCCGCAATATGGGTCTCGGCATTTCCGATGCGGAGATCGCACATCGCCTGACCAGCGACCCCAATCTGCAGACCATCAACGGCCAGTTCGACCGCAACAAGTTCGAGCAGGTGCTGCGCAATATGGGCACGAACGAGCAGCGCTTCATCGTCGACATGCGGCAGACATTGCTGCGCCGGCAGCTGCTCGACGGCCTCACCGGCGATCTGACCCCGCCCAAAGCCTGGCTCGAGGTCATCAACCGGTTCCAGAACGAGACGCGTGACGTCAGTTATGTGCTGCTCGGTCCGGCGCAGGCCGGCGACATCCCGCAGCCGACGGACGAACAGCTCAGCAAATATTTCGAGGATCGCAAGATCCTGTTCCGCGCGCCGGAATATCGCAAGATCGCTATCGTCGTGGTGACGCCGACCGAGCTGGCGAAATGGATCGAAGTCTCCGACGACGACGTCAAGGCTGCCTACGAGAAGCAGAATTCGCGTTTCACCACCCCGGAAAAGCGCCACATCCAGCGGATCGTGTTTCCGAACATAGCGGATGCCCAGGCTGCCGCCGACCGCATCAAGAGCGGAACGAGCTTTGGCGCGATCGCCACCGAACGCGGCTTGAAGGAACAGGACACCGATCTCGGCACGGTGGCGAGGACGAGCATCATCGACCCGGCCGAAGCCCAAGCCGCCTTCGCGCTCAAAGGCGGCGAGGTCTCGGCGCCGGTTCAAGGCCGGTTCGGGGTGGTTCTGGTCACGGTGCTCAAGATCGAGCCCGCAGCGACCAAGCCGTTCGCGGAGGTCTCGGGCCAGCTGCGCAACGAGCTCGCGCTCGAGCGCGCCAAGACGCAGGTCCAGGATCTGCATGACAAGATCGAGGACGACCGCGCCGGCGGCGCCACGCTGGAACAGGCCGCCGAAAAACTGAAGCTGCCGCTCGTCAGCGTCAATGTCGACCGATCCGGCCGTGATCCGGACGGCAAGCCGGTCGTCAACCTTCCGCACGCCTCCGATGTCGTCAGCGCGGCCTACGCGTCAGATGTTGGCGTCGACAACGATCCGATCGACGCCGACGGCGGCTATGTCTGGTATTCGGTCGCCGACATCGCCAAGG
>Ga0102924_1005996_pt1 | contig 11531 bp, 9 predicted proteins | sample PaiPotPPM11metaG_FD_80116 | JGI IMG/M metagenome (GOLD analysis project Ga0102924, IMG submission 80116) | Iron sulfur acid spring bacterial and archeal communities from Banff, Canada, to study Microbial Dark Matter (Phase II) - Paint Pots PPM... ...
CATACGGAATCATGCAAAGCACCGGTCCGAAAATTTCTTCGCGCGCGATGGTCATCCCATTGTCGACGTCCGCAAACACCGTCGGCTTAACGAAATAGCCTTTGTCGAAGCCGTCCGGACGGCCCGGCCCCCCGGCGACCAGCTTCGCCCCCTCGTCAATTCCCTTCTGAATCAGCCGCTGCACCTTATCGAATTGAGCCTTGTTCGCCAACGGACCGACGGCGGTTTCCTCAGCAGATGGGTCTCCGACCTTCGTGGCATCCGCCGCCTGCTTCGCCGCCGCGACCGCCGCAGCCATCTTAGAGCGAGGAATCAGCATGCGGGTTGGCGCATTGCACGATTGCCCGGTATTTTGAAAGCATTCCCGTACGCCCTGCTTAACAGCTTTTTCCAAGTCGGCATCATCGAGAATGATGTTGGCCGACTTCCCGCCCAGTTCCTGCGTCACACGCTTTACGGTCGGCGCGGCGGCTTGAGCAACAGCCACGCCAGCTCGCGTCGATCCGGTGAATGACACCATGGCCACATCCGGATGCGCCGCAATCGCAGCCCCCACCGTGGGGCCGTCGCCACTCACTAGATTGAACACACCGGCGGGCACGCCCGCGTCGTGAAGAACCTGCGCAAATAAATACGAAGAGAGGGAAGCAAATTCACTGGGCTTCAAAACCATGGTGCAACCCGCCGCCAGAGCAGGCGCCACTTTGGCTACCACCTGGTTCATTGGCCAGTTCCACGGACTGATTAAGCCACACACTCCCACCGGCTCTTTTCGCATGAGGCTCGATCCCTTCAACTCTTCGAACTTGTAGTGCTCCACCACTTTTACGATTTCCATCAGATGGCCGAGAGCCGCGGGAGCCTGCGCTTTGCGGGAAAGCGTGATAGGAGCGCCCATCTCCTGCGAAATGATCGTCGCCATCTCTTCGACCTTGGACTTATAAACCTCGATGACTCTGCGCAACAGCGCCAGGCGCTGCTCAACGCTGGCTTCCGAATACGATTCAAAAGCGCGTTTGGCTGCTCGAACCGCACGGTCAACATCCGCGGCACTCCCCAGCGAAATCGTCGCGATAGGCTCTTCGTTGGCCGGATTGATCACTGTGAAATCGAGGCGCTCGGCGGGATCGACCCACTTTCCATCGATATAAAATTTGCGGTAATCCTTCATGGTTGCATTTTACCGCTAACGTCAGATGGAATAAGGCTGAGGTCCCAGCAAGAAGTGGACCCACTCTCCCAGTTTCGTGAGGAATTGCTAGCAGTGCATCGGGGAGCAGAAGTCTAAAGAAACTAGTGTTGAACTACATCAAATGTCACAGCCGCAGCTGACGATCCGATGTTCAGAAGGGAAACCGCGCGCTCCAGCTTGTGATGTCCGGTTTTGTGAAACAAGTAACTGACTCCGACGACGCCGACGGCTTCGCCCGCGAAATTCAGGGCCAGACCCGTCGTGCTTCCTGCAAAAACGCGCGTAAACGGGTTGAGTTCCTGGCCACCATTGTGAAGGTTATTTCTGGTTACCACAAAGTCGGCCGTGCACAACGCCGCATTGGTCGCAAACAGAATGCTGTTTTTGCGGTCCCAGAATCGATGGCTCGGCGCTTCGGGCAGCGTTACCGGTTCGACCGGCTTTACCAACGCGCCTGGCTCGATCGATTTAGGTGGTGGCAGTAGCGAGAAAGAAACTTGCTGTGCCAGTGCGGAGCCGCAAAGACCCAAAAATACGAGCAGAACTGCAGCCCGCGGTTTCACAATCGCGCCAATCCAGGTTGTCGGCATAACGTTAGTGAGGGGCCTTACTGGCCACTGGTACTAGTACTAACGCATAGCCGGACCATCGAGAATGGCCCCTCCGTGCCATTCGGGAGTCAGTGGAGTATCTAGATTGGTTACCAAAGGTTACGCAGTGCTCTTCCAAGCTGGAGGAGTTGGATTGGAGATTTCTCGCTTACCGGTGTTTTCCACGGCGGCTAGGCAACATAGTTCTCCAGCGTGCCAATGTGGTCGATTTCAATCCGAATGGCGTCACCCTTCGCCAGCGTGAAGTCATTCGCTGGTACAATCCCGGTCCCGGTCATCAGAAATACGCCTTGGTCAAAGCTGGTGTCGCGGAAGAGGAACTTAACCAAATCCTTCGGGTCGCGCTTGAGCTCTGCCAGGGTCGTGCTACCCGTAAAGACAGTTCTGCTCTGCCGCGTAATCTGTATCTGAATCGTGGTGGTTCTGGCCAACGGCTCATTGGACAACAGCACGCAGGGGCCCAGTGCACAACTGCCGTCGTAAACCTTCGCTTGCGGAAGATAGAGCGGATTCTCACCCTCGATGTCGCGAGAGCTCATATCGTTGCCGACGGTGTAGCCCACAATTTTGCCGGCAGGACTTATCAGCAGAGTCAGTTCTGGTTCCGGTACCGACCACTTCGCATCCGATCGAATACGCACGGCGCATCCCGGCCCGACCACGCGCCTGCCCGCAGCCTTGAAAAAAAGCTCTGGCCTCTCGGCGGCGTAAACACGATCGTAGAAACTACCTCCGCCCGCATCCTTGCTCTCGTCCATCCGCGCATTGCGGCTGCGATAGTAGGTCACCCCCGCGGCCCAAACCTCCTGGCTGACGATGGGAGCAAGCACCGTCGCAGGATCGAACTTTGCCCCTGGCCCCTTGTGAATCGCCGCGCGAACTCGCGAATACAGATCGGAACTGCTGATCAGCTCATCCCAATCCGTGGCCGGTACAAGATAAAAAGTATCCTTCTCCTCGACGAATACGCCTTTTGATGTGCGATAAAGTTTCAAGCAACGAGCCTCACGTTCGCTCTCGCGACGCCCGACAAGGTTTGCACGTCCGCTAGCCATCGGGCAAGTCGCGCCCAAAATAAATCGGCGCACGGGTCAAGCCGAGACAAAGTCCTGCGAAAAGATTATCGTTGCAGACGGCATCCCACTTCCATGTAGGGGGATTTTAACCGTGTTGAATCGGAGAAGCTTTCTAAAAGTGGCGGGCACGGCGACCGCTGAGACCCTCCTCGCCGCGAAGACCTACGCGCTGGCCAGAACGCAGACCGAACCTGCAGCGTCACCGGCAGCCAACGATCATATTCAGATCGCGCTGATTGGCGCTGGTGGTCAGGGCCAGGGAGATACTCGAGTCGCGCTGCAGGTTCCGGGCGTGAAGTTGGTCGCCGTGGCCGACTGTTACGACGGTCGTCTCGAGCACAGCAAGGAAGTTTGGGGAAACGACATCTTTACCGCCCGCGACTACCGAGAAATCCTGGCGCGTAAAGATATCGACGCCGTCATTATCGGCATGCCCGACCACTGGCACAAACAGGCCTCCGTCGACGCCATGAAGGCTGGCAAGGACGTCTATTGCGAAAAGCCCATGATCCATCTCTACGCCGACGGCCCAGAGATGATCGAGACCGCCCGCGCCACGAAACGCATCCTGCAGATCGGAAGTCAGCGCGTGAGTTCGATTATTTACGCCAAGGCGAAGGACCTGCTCGCCTCCGGCGCCATCGGCCAGCTCAACATGGTGAGTGCGCACTGGGATCGCAATTCGTCTATCGGAGCGTGGAACTATACCGTTCCTCCGGACGCTTCGCCTGAAACCTGCGATTGGCCGCGCTTTCTCGGCAGCGCTCCAAAGATTCCCTTCAACGCCGAACATTTCTTCCAGTGGCGTAAATGGAAAGCCTATGGCACCGGGGTAGCGGGAGATCTCTTCGTGCATCTCTTCAGCGGCACCCACTTCATCACTGGAACCAACGGTCCGACCCGCGCCATGGCGACGGGAGGATTGCGCTACTGGAAAGACGGCCGAGACGTTCCCGACGTGATGCTCGGCCTCTTCGACTACCGCGAAGGCTTTAATCTGGCCCTGCGCGTGAACTTCGTGGATGGCGGCGAAGAGAGCGAAGGCCTGATTTTCACCGGCTCCGAAGGCACAATCGAGATTGCGGGCGCCACCGTCAGCGTCAGCCGCACGCCGCTGCAAAAGGAACCAGGCCTGATGATCGGCACCTTCCCCGAAGCCATGCAAAAGCGTATTCGGGAAAGCTACAGGCAGAAGTATCCGCAGTCGCATCCATCGGGGCCGCCGTCCGCAGGCTACGAAAAATATGTCGCCCCTGAGGGCTACGCAGATCGCTATGACCACTTCAACAATTTCTTTGCGGCGGTTCGCTCGCGGAGGCCCGTAGTGGAAGACGCGGTGTTCGGCTACCGCGCCGCCGGAGCCGCTCTGCTCAGCAATCTCAGCATCGAACGCGGTGCCGTGGTGAAGTGGGATCCCGATGCGATGAAACTGGAATGAAATAAAATAGCTCCGCGTGGCGACAGCCGCCTCGGCTGTCAGGTTTGAAGTCAAACGCAGAATCAATGCACCGCCGGAGAATCAACGTGCCAAAACCGATGAAGCTCGCAGTTCCTCTCATTCTGTCGCTATGCGCGGCATTCCTCTGCCTTGCCGCTGTCCAAGGTACGCGCAAGACTACTGCCGGGAACGCGCCTGGCGACATTTCGCAGGTGACTTTCTTCGCGCACCGTCTGGGCACAGATCACGCCGAAGGCATTACCGTGCTCGACATGAACGGCGACGGTCGCCCCGACCTGCTGAGCGGAGCGTACTGGTACGAGAATCCGGGTCCGGCCGGAGGCGAGTGGAAACGCCATCAGTACCGAACCGTGGGCGTCCTGAATGAGTTCGTCTCCGACTGCGGCGAGTGGACCTTCGACGTGAACCATGATGGCGCGCCCGACGTTGTGACCGCCGGCTGGATGTTGAACGGCTTATGGTGGTACGAAAATCCGAAGAAGCCTGATGTGATGTGGAAGGCTCGCATGATCACAGACAGCTACGACACCGAGGGTGGAGCGACGGGAGACATCAACGGCGATGGCCAATTGGATCTCGCACTTGCGCACTACAACCACTCCGGCATTCTCTGGGTTGATTTCTCCGGCAATGAACCGAAGGTGCACCATGTTGGCGGAAAAGAGCAAGACGGCCATGGCATCGGCATCGCCGACGTCGATGGCGATGGCAAAGCCGACATCCTCACTCCTAATGGCTGGTTCAAAAATGTCGACGCCAACAACGACCAATGGGAGTGGCACGGAGATTGGAAAATGGACGACGCCGGCTTTCCTATCATCGGCTACGACGTGAACAACGACGGCAAGATGGACATCATCTACGGCCAGGGACACAGCTACGGCATCTATTGGCTGGAACAGACGGGCGATGCGACCAACCGCAGTTGGGTGAAGCACGCGATCGACGAGTCATTCTCCCAAGTCCACGCGCTCAAATTGGTCGACATCGACGGCGACGGAGTACCGGAACTGCTTGCCGGCAAGCGCTACCGCGGCCACTCCGGCAGTGACCCAGGCTCCTACGATCCGCTGGTGATCTACTACTACAAGATCGACCGCAAGACGGGCCAGTTCATGCGCTTCCCCATTTCAGTCAATGGAACCGGCGGAGCTGGCACGCAGTTCGTCGTGGAAGACCTGGATGGAGATGGCGACCTGGATATCGCGACTGCGGGAAAAACCGGCGTTCACTTCTTCGAGAATCTGAAGATCAACAACGTTCCCAAAGAGACTCGTGAGAAGCAACTCCTGCTCGACAAGAATTGGCCTTTCGAAGGCGAAGGCGTCACCGTGAAACAGGAGGATGGCCCTCCGCCAAAGCGGTAGTGCCAACCTTCGAGTCGCGTTAGCTTGCGAAACGCTATCTCTTGGAGACAGTCTTGATTGTGGCGCGGTGAGCGCTGCCCGTTGAAGACTTCTGCGTTTTCTTTGCGGTTGCTTGCTGCGAGTTGTGCACCGGGCTTCGCTTGACAGCGTGGGGAGCAGGTTGTTTCGCAGCGTGTGCTACGGTCGGCGTCAAAGGATAGTTGGTGGGGTCAACTTCCTGCTGAGCCTGCGCCAGGGTTCCGGACATGGCCGCCAGCAGAGCTACCGCGGCCAGTAAATTCGTGTGCTTCATCACTCACCTCCGACAATAAAACTGATCCACGAAGTTAGGGACAGGATCAGAGAGCCCCCACAAGCCCGGTCAGACCGATGATGTCGTCATAGTTAAGGCGGGTCAACGTTACTTCCGTTATGCGCTCTTTCCCGAAACTGACTCTGCCCAGAGCGGACGAGCGCCGACCGAGAACGATCTCGCGGTCGGTAGAGGTTGTAGGAGTTTTATTCGTGCCGCAAGGCTTCGATCGGATCCAAGCGGGACGCGCGAAACGCAGGGACCATGCCGCTGATCAATCCCACGGCCCCGAGAATGAGAGTGGATGCGATCAGGGTTCCGGGGGCAATGATCAAACGGATGTCACCGGCTTCTCCGTTCTTGGCAAAGGCGCTGTACAACGTGAGCCGCCCCACCGAAAGCGCAACCGCGTACGCCAGCATCACGCCTAGCACTCCGCCAATGAACGTAATGGTCAGAGCCTCAGCGAGAAACTGCATGAGGATGTATCGCCGTCGCGCGCCCAGCGCCTTCTGCACGCCAATCTCGCGCGTTCGCTGCGTAACCGAAACCAGCATGATGTTCATCAGGCCAACGCCTCCAATGCCAAGCGTCAGCGTGCCAATGAATCCCATCAGCACCTTCAGACCCAGCGTAATGATTTCAACTGGTGCACCTGAGTCATCAGGTTGAAAACGAACACAGCCTGATGGTCGCTCTGGTAGAACTTGTGCTGCGTCGCCATGATCGTGCGGACGGTTTGCTCCAGGCTCTCGTACTCCGGCGTCTGGTAAGTGAACCAGATGGTGTCCAGATAATGCGTGCTCTTCAGGTCGCTCATGGTGGTGAACGGGACGTAGATAACGCGGTTGATATCGTCATTTCCCTCTTGCATTTTCGCGGTCAGAACGCCGACAACTTCGAAGCTGAGGCCGTCAATTCGAATATGCTCCCCCACGGCGTTGCGTCCTGAAAATAGTTTCTCCTTCGCTTCCGAACCAATCACCGCCACGCGGGCGCGCTGAATTTCGTCCTCCGGATTGTAGAAGCGGCCCTGGTCCATCTTGAGCGAACGCACATCAAACACGTTCGGATAATTGCCGCTCACCGGCCAGGTAAAAATTCTGGTGTCGTACTGGATGCTGGCCTGTTTGCTGACCTCGGGCGTGATATGCGTAATCTGCGGAAGGTTGGTGGTAAGCGTCTCCACATCGTCTTGCGTGAAACGCACCAGCACGCCCGCCTTCTGCCCGCCAGCCTGCATCGAAGTACGGTTGGGCACAACGATGACGAGCTTGGAGCCGAAATTCGCAAAGATGTTGGCGCAAGCCCGGCCAAACCCGTCGCCATAAGCCAGCAGCATGACGACCGTGGCGATGCCCCATGCCATGCCGAGCATGGTGAGAGCAGTGCGGCGGCGATTGTGCCGCATGGCGCCGTAAGCTTCCTGAAGCAGATCGTGGAACATATCGCATCAACCTGGCGTCACTCCTGCCGCAGGGCCTCCACGGGTTGCAGCATCGCTGCTTTGCGCGCGGGATAAAGACCGGCGACCACTCCGGCCAGTGTCAAGCTGCCAATCGCCAGCACCGCCGACATCGGCACTAACTTCGGCGGATCAAATCCGCCCGGGCCCCTAATATTTCCCAGCATCGCCATCAAGCCTGTAGCCATCGCCATACCGATCAGCCCGCTGCCCAAAGTGAGCAGCGATCCTTCCAGAAAAAAGTGGAAGAGAATGCTGCGATTGGTCGCGCCCAGCGCCTTCCGCAGTCCAATTTCACGCGTGCGTTCCGTGACCGCGACCAGCATGATATTGATGACGCCAATCGCGCCCAACGCCAGCGTGACCATTCCCACCGTCCCCAGGAACATGTTCATGACGTCGAAAATCGTTCCCACCATCTTTGATTCCTGGATCGAATCCCACCCGTCAAAAGCATTCGGATCGGTCGCATCAAATTCGTGGTTGCGGGCAATAATCTTGTGCACATCGTCTTCCGCAAGCTTGTGCTCGGCGGTGACGCGCGGCTGGTATTCAATGAACGAAATGGAGTTTTGGTGGTTCTCTCCCTTCAGTGGAAAGTACGTGGCCATCACCGGGAATGGAATATAGCCGCGCATATTCAGCCAGGTGTTGTCGCCGCGCCCGAGGTGAGGCAAGCTGCCAATCACTTCGAACTGGATGCCGTTCAGCAACACGAATGAGCCCAGAGACGGCCTGCCGGGAAAAAGCGTCTTCAGCAGTTCGTTCCCCAGCACGATCACATTGCGTCGTTGCGCTTCGTCCATTTCATTGAGCCAGCGCCCCTCCTTCAGGGGAAGATAACTGATCTCATTTAGCTGAGGCTCAACGCCCAGAATCTCAACTCCTGCCGTGGCAAATTCGCTGACCTGATGCAGGTCCGAGCGGGTTAGCACCGGGCACGCGTTGCCGACGTGCGCGGCTTGCGTGCGTACATCCACATAATCCTGGTAGGTGAGCAAATAAGGACGCGCGGAGTTCATGCTGCCACTCACTGCAGGGGCGCGCCCGGGAAACAGAAACATAATGTTCCTGCCAAACTCCGACAACTCGCGCTTGTTGCCGGAGCGGAAGCCTTCGCCCACGCCTACGAGCAGGAGCAGTGATCCCACGCCCCATGCAATCCCAAACATGGTCAGGAATGAGCGCAGCTTGTGCGCCCACAAATTGCGGACGATTTGCGCAAAGATATCCGAAACCGTGCGCATAATCGAGCCCCAATTGTACCTCGCCGACCGCGCCAGCATTGGAGAGATGCACAATGGCGAAGGCTTTCGAACAAAAGGCACCCGCACTGGAGACTGGCGTATTTAAGCCTTCATTGGTCCCCCGACTCCAACCCGCAGACTCATGGCATAGGTCGAAATTTAATCGCATTTTTCTTGACAGTCGTCAATCACCGCAAATATAGTTCGGCTCGTGAACTTATACCCAGGGCAGTTCTACATTTTTGCCTCTCGTTATCTGGCATAGGTAATGAAGGACATCTCGTTGGCCTGAGTGGCCTACCGAATCTGATGCGCCGCACGAATTTCACCAATACGGAAGTGGCGTCCAGTGGGACCGCACGTGCCATCAACCGCGGCGTCATACTGAACTTGATCCGGCGGCGGCAGCCTATCTCCCGCGCCGATTTGGCCCGGGTCTCCGGCCTGCAGCGCAGCACCGTTTCGCTGATTACCGAGCAACTCATCGATGAGAAATGGGTCTTATACGGCGCCGTGGGACGGTTGCCCCGCGGACGGCGTCCGAGATTTTTGCGACTGAATGACCGGCGCGCCATCATCGTCGCCGATATTCGGCCCACGCAGATCACCATCGCGGTGGCCGATGTCAACGGTCACTTTCTCGCGCAACAGGGGATGCCGGCCGGCGCAGACGCGCGCGTCGCGATCAAGGAGTTGGGCTCGCGAATCCACAAACTTATCGATGGCCATCCCGACCTCATTTTTGAGGGAGTGGGAATCAGTTTGCCCGGACGATTCGACGAATCGACTCAGCGCCTCATGTTTGCCCCCAACCTGCGTTGGGCGGATTGCGATCTCAAAGGACCGATCGAAAAGGCCACCGGTCTGCATGTGGAGTTGGAGAATGCCGCCAACGCATGCGTGCTCGCCGAAGTCTGGTTCGGACCAACGGACAAGGTCCGCGATCTCGTGGTGGTCACAGTTTCGGAGGGCGTGGGCACGGGGGTTTTTGCCAATGGCCAATTGGTGCGCGGTTTGAATGGCATGGCGGGCGAATTCGGCCATGTCGCCTTGAATCCGGACGGCCCGCCGTGCACCTGCGGCGGCCGCGGCTGTTGGGAGGTTTATGCCTCCAATCGCGCGGCACTTCGTTACTACCACGAGTCCAGTTCGACTAAAGATGGGCCAAGTTTTCGTGACTTGCTGGACCTCGCGGGAGCTGAAAACGCTCTCGCCCTTCGCGCCCTGGAGCAAATGGCCCACGCAGTCGGCAAGGGCATGCGGATGATCGTCGCCGGGCTCGCCCCCGAGGAGATCCTGGTTGTCGGTGAATTCACCCGCTTCTGGCGACGGTTGGGTCCGATTATCGAAGCGGAAATTGCGGGCGGTTCATTTGTTGGAAAACTACCGCGGGTAAGAACTTCCGATGATCCCAGCCGCGCCCGTCTAAGAGGGGCGGTGGCCCTTGTTCTGCAGAAACATTTTGGACCATCAGCGCCTCAACCGCCCGAACGGCTAACGCTGGAAAGACGCGAGAGGATACCCACACTCATGTAAGTAGGCCGCACATAAAAATCGCAGCCGATTGGCGCACTCAATTTCTTTGGTTCTGCGATGCAAGGCTCTCGAACCCCGGTGCCAGCCTGCATCTCGTCTCCGCACTCACTCCGGGGCAAGAGGAGGTTCTATGTCGAAGCTCATGCGAGTCTTGGTGATCCTATATAGTACGAGACAACAACTAACTGTCGCTAGCCTCGCCTCCCTGTTGTTGTTATGTATCTTTTGCGTGCCCATTCACGCACAGGTTTTGTACGGATCACTCACCGGGAACGTAACCGACGCCAGCGGCGCTTTGGTCAGCGGTGCTCAGGTCACGGCCTTAGAGGTGCAGTCCGGCGTTAGCCAGAGAGCGACGACCGACTCCAGCGGCATATATCGCTTCACGACATTGTTGCCTGGGACGTACAAAGTGACCATCAACGCACCAGGTTTCGCCACCCAGGAAACGCTAGGCGTTCTCGTCCGAGCGAATGAAGTCAAACGCGTGGATGCGGCTCTCAAGGTGGGAAACACGCAGCAAACCGTAACCGTCACCACCGAAGCCCCGATACTGCAAACCGACAAGTCCGATGTGCATACCGATCTCACGTCGCAACAAATTCAAGATCTGCCAACCATGGGATCTCAGGGGCGCAATTTCCAATCGCTAATAAGAACCATACCGGGCGCTGGATTGACTGCGGAAACCAACTCGCAAGCCGGCAACCCGCAGCGCGCGATCAATAGCAACGTCAACGGTCAGTCGAATCAGGGAGTCAACACTCGAATTGACGGAGCCCAGGACGCCTATCCGTGGTTACCGGCGAACGTTGCCTATGTTCCACCTGCGGACGCGATTCAAGGGGCCAATATTACGACGAACTCCTTCGACGCCGAGCAGGGCATGGCGGGCGGTGCCGCGGTCAACGTACAAATCAAGTCCGGCACCAACCAGTTCCATGGCGACATTCACGAATTTCACACCGACCAGCACTTTCAGACGCGAAACTATTTCCAGACCGACCTTACACGCTTCCCAGTGAATCTGAACGCCAACCTCCAAAACCAGTACGGCGCTGCTTTGGGCGGTCCCGTCCTAAAGAACAGGTTGTTTTTCTTCGCCGACTACGAGCGCACGACGCAGTCGCAAAAGGCCGGCCCAGATTCACGCGTGTTGCCAACGGCCGCCATGGCGGCCGGAGATTTTTCGGCCTGGCTTCCGGCTCTGGGGAGCACAGCCACTTACAGCAAAGCGCCGTTTGTGGATTGCAATACCACGCCGGCGCCGGGCTGTATCTACGATC
>Ga0102924_1005997_pt1 | contig 11529 bp, 11 predicted proteins | sample PaiPotPPM11metaG_FD_80116 | JGI IMG/M metagenome (GOLD analysis project Ga0102924, IMG submission 80116) | Iron sulfur acid spring bacterial and archeal communities from Banff, Canada, to study Microbial Dark Matter (Phase II) - Paint Pots PPM... ...
CCCCCAATCCCGACCTGCCATCCGGGCGTCGGACCCTGCCAGGAGACCGACCATTTCGGGGAGCTCGTGTTCTACGGCAGTCCGCTGGGCTGCGGCGCGTTGAACGAGTGGGCCTTCGTTCAGCAGACAGGCAATGGCGTCCAGCACATCAACGTCAATGGTGCCCAGGACTTCTGGTTCACGAGCACGATGGTGGGGCCGGCCACACTGGTACTCGGCACCGTTCTCTTAGACAGCCATGGGAGGCCGATACTCGACAGCAACGGGAACCCGATATTCACGCCAGACCCGAAGATGCCGACCTACGCCGGCCAGCTGCAGCAGTGGTTCGGGGCGTCGTTCAACAACAAGAACTTCAGCAACTCAGGCACTATCAACATCCAGGCCACCGGCAGTGACGGGTCGAGCCTCTACCTGCACGCCAATATTCACATCAACACGACCGGAATGGCACCCTTCGTGCCGAACATGAACAGCATGCATTTTGACGTGAGGTGCAGCTGAGCCAAACGTCGTCGTGCAGAGGGCGGCCGCGAGCCCGCCCTTTCTCGTTGCCCGACTGGCTCGTTAGCGAGGCGGCATGATCGGCGGCGGAGCGAGGGCGGCCTCATCGGGATCAGCATGCTGGAGGACATACGACTCACTCACCACGACCCGAGTCTTGAGCAGTGCCAATCTGGCGGTGCTATCCCCAAGCCCGCACCGAGCGTAGTGGTGCTTGCTGTCATCCCAAAAGGTGCCGATCCCGAGATTCGCGCACGAGGTCAGCATCTGTACCGGACATCACTCGATGCCGCGTTGAACTCCACCGGCTGGAACGCGGTGCAGTCGGCAAAGTCCTTGGGAAAAGGACGCATACGGACAGGCGTCGAGCGGCAGCTTTCCGATTACTTCTTTATGCGACCACCATAATGGCGCCGCTGTCAATATGCCGAGTTCGGTGCGTCCCCTAATTGCTGAGCTTGGTGAGCGGCGGGCGGGCCCGGGCATTCTACCGAGAAAATAAGAAGACCCCGGCTTGCGCCGGAGCCTTCGCGAACGATCGGTCGAAGACTATCCGATGGTGACCGTCGCCTGCATCCAGTCGTGGATGGTGCACTGATAGGCAAAGGTCCCAGACGCGCTCGCGTTCGCTGACCAGTCCTGCACAGACGGCCTCAGATCGTAGTGGGCTCCCACAAGCACGCCGGCGTCCACCAGGTCGGTCGTGCTGCTGAGGTTGCCGGGCCGCGCGTTGCCGGGATCACCGGCGAGCTCGAAGTTGGCAGGAGACGGCGGGAAATCGCCGCAGTAAGGCATGCTGGCGGGGTCGGGCGGTGGGAGGAAGATGTCGTCAGTGCCCGGGCCACCGCAGTCAGGTATGAACGGCGGTGGCAGCGTGAGACTGTTGGCCGGGAAGCTCACAGTGTGGAGCTCCGCTTCGGTACCCCAGGTCCAGTGGACACTGTCGCCCACCGCAAGGTTGAGGTTCCTCGGCATCATCTCGAAGAAGGCGACGTGCCCATCGGCCGTGTTGTCGCCAGCGTGAGCCGCCCATGTCTTGTGGCCGGCTCCGTCGACTCAACCGTGGGGGTGTTATCGGCCGCGTAGCGGGCCTGGCCCTCGGACTTATCGGCAGTGAACTGCGCGAGCGACTGGGCGTTGATCGTACCCTGAGTCGTGGTCGATCCGCCAGCAGCAACGACATGCAGCGTGCCGTTCATATCCGGGTGGATCATGCACAAGTAGTTATAGTCGCCCGGCGCAGCATTCACGGTGACGTTCCAGTCGACCGTGCCGTTGAATGCGGCCGGAGTGACTTTCTTGCCAAGCGGCGGCATGGTCTGCAACAACTTCTTGATATGGCCGCCGCCGACGCCGCCCGCAATCACGGGCGCGATGCCATCAAAGGCGCAGTTCGCTTGGCCGGCCAGCTTCAAGCCGCAGGTGGGTGGCGCGAAGAGCGCAAAGGCGCCCGGCCCGAGTAAGACTTTGGCCACGCCACTGCCAGGAGCCACTGGGTCTTCTGTGTCTGGGAGAAAGATTGGAAGCGCGGCCCGCAGACCAGGCCCACTCGAGGCGAGCGCCACGACGTGGAACTCGTCAGGCGGGGTCTGGAAGTCCAGGGTGGTCCCGCTGGTAATGGTGACCTCGCGAGTGAAGAAATCGGTGTAGCTCCAGACCCGACCACCAGTGATCGGATTCCCGGTCCTATCGTCGAACTGCTGGTTGGCGGGATCGGTGTGGCCAACTCCGATCCTTAGCGTTGCCCCACCAGACGCTGAGGCGGCCGTCGCCGGCACCACGACGGCGAGTCCAAGCGTGAACACGGTGGCGACTGCCGCAAGTCGTCTGGTGCGCATCCATTTCGAACGCATGTTCCCGTTCCCTCCTCGGTTCCCACTCTGAGGCACCACTTAGCGTTGCGTGTTCCCTATCTAAGCGCGCCGGTCGGTGGCGTCAATACGCCAGAAGGCGTATGCTGCCGTCGGGAAAGAGGGGCCGTGGAACGGCTTAGACCGTCCGACTACGAGGCGGTGCTGGCTTTCTTGCGCCAGCTTTATGCAGTTGAGCGCCTGGAAGCGTTCCCGCGGCGCGCCATCGCGGGCCTGAGCCGCCTGATCGAGAGCGACATCCTCACCTACAACGAGATCGACCTGCGCCGCCAACGCGCCGATTACATCGATGAGCCAGCCGGCATCATCGACCACTCGCAGCGGGCCACCTTCGAGCGCTTCGCCGACCAACATCCGCTAATCGCGCACTATGCGAGGACCGCAGATCGCCGTCCCCGCAAAGTCTCGGACTTCCTTAGCCTCACCGACTTCAAAGACCTGGCACTGCATCATGAGTTCTTCCGCCCGCTCGGTGTGAACTACCAGATGGCGGTGACCGTCCCATCGCCGCCGGAGCTGGTGATCGCGATCGCGCTGAACGGGTCGCGGCACGACTTCTCCGAGCGCGATCGGTCGGTGCTGGAGGCGATCCGACCGCACCTGGCGCAGGCCTATCGCAATGCCGCCGAGCGAACCCGGTTGAGCGAGCGCGCGGCCATATGCGAGCGGCCGTCGCCGGACAGCGGCTGCGGCGCGCTCACGAACCGAGAGCACGAGATCTTGACCCTTGTCGCCGACGGAAAAACGAACCCGGAGATCGGTGCCCGGCTCTCGATCAGTGGCCGAACGGTGCAGAAGCACCTCGAGCACATCTACGAAAAGCTCCGGGTCCGCACCCGGACGGCCGCCGCGGTGAAGCTGGCGACTACCGGACGCTAGCTGGTCGCGCCACCAGGTGGTAGAGATGCTCGGGGCGTCCCGGTGAGCCGTAGCGCATGACGACTTCGACCCGGCCCAGTTGCACGAGGTGATCGACGTACCGACGGGCGGTGACCCGGCTGAGATTGGCGAGCTCGGCCACCTCCACCGCGGTCAGGTCACGTTCCGCCTCCTGGAGGATGCGGGTAACCAGCTCCAGCGTCGGTCGCGACAGCCCCTTCGGCAGGGTCTCCTCAGCGCCACCGTGCCGGAGGATGTTGTACAGCGTGTCGACGGCGTGCTGGTCGGCCTCGGAGAGTTGCTTCAAGCGCTGATACATGGCCACGTAGCTCTGCAGCTTTTCGTGAAGCGCGGCGAATCGAAACGGCTTGATCAGGTAGTGGACGACGCCGCCGTGCATGGCGGCGCGAAGGCTCTCGACGTCACGGGCGGCAGTAATGGCGATCACGTCGACGCGCGAGGCGCCGCCTTCGCGAATCGTCCGCATCACCTCCAACCCCGAGATGTCCGGCAAATAGATGTCGAGCAGGACCAGGTCCGGCTTGGCGGAATTGACCAGGCGAAGCGCCGCGGCGCCGGTCGCCGCCTCACCGACCACGGTAAAGCCAGCGACCTTCTCGACATAGGCCCGGTGCAACGAGGCGACGCGAAAGTCGTCATCGACGATCAGGGTACGAATCATGCCGTCGCCACCGAAACCGGCGTGGCCGCCAAGGGCAGCCGCACGGTAAAGAGTGCGCCACCCTGGTTGAGCACGGTCACGTCGCCGCCGCGGCGCGCCGCGACTTGTTTCACGAGCGCGAGGCCGAGTCCGCGCCGCGAACCCGGGCCGGCCAGCTTGGTGGTGTAGCCCTCGGAAAAGATCTGCCCTAGTTGATCCTCTCCGATCCCAGGGCCCGAGTCGTGCACCTTGATGATGGCGTCGCCGTCCGCCTTGTGAATCGAGACTTCGACCCAACGCGGGCCGCCGTTCGCGGAGGTTGCGGCGGCGTCCAGGGCATTGTCGATCAGATTGCCCACGACGGTGATCAGATCGCGCGGGTGCCCGGCATCGCCGTCGAGGCGGCTGTCTGGCGAGAGCCGGAACTGGATCCCGCGCTCGGCCGCCACGGCTGACTTGCCGAGTAGCAGCGCACCGAGGACGGGGTCACCGACGCGCTCCAGCAGTGACTCCGTGAGCTCCTGCGATACGGAGGACGACTCCGTGGTCAGCTGGATCGCCTCCTCCTGACGCCCGAGCTCGATCAAGCCGGCGATGGTATGGAGACGGTTGGAAAAGTCATGCGCCTGGGCGCGCAGGGCTTCGCTGACGCTGCGTGCGTTGTCCAGTTCGCGGAGCAGGCTCTCAAGCTCGGTCCGATCGCGGAAGGTCGCGACGTAGCCGATGTTCCGGCCGCGCACAACCACGGGCATACGGCTGACGACGAGCACGCGATCGGCGGCGAGCACGACCTCGTCCGCGCCAGTGACTTCGCCGATCAGGACGTCGCGGACCCGACCAGGCGGTAGGACATCGGTGAGCCGCTTCCCGACGGCGTCACTCGACAACCGCAGCAGGCGCCGCGCCTCATCGTTGATCAACGTGACGCGTCCGTCGACATCGGTGGCGATCGTCCCTTCGCGGATACCGTGGAGGCTCGCCTCCCGCTGCTCCAGCAGCGTGGCGATCTCCTCCGGCTCCAGCCCGAAGGTCTGGCGCTTCAAGTGACGTGCCAGCAGCAGTGAGCCGATGACGCCAAGCGCCACGGCCACCAGCAGGTAGAGCGCCAGGACCGGCAAGTCCGCTGCCAGCTGGCCGGAGACGTCCTGCACTAGGAATCCGACAGACACGATCCCCACGACGCGGCCGGCGCCGTCGAAGATAGGCGCCTTGCCGCGAACCGAGACGCCGAGCGTCCCCTGCTGGATGCCGACGAAGGTGCGCCCTGCCAGTATCGCGCTCGGGTTCTCGTCGATCGGTTTCCCGATCAGCGCCGGGTTGGGATGCGAATACCGAATGCCGTTCGCACCTGCAATCACGACGAATTTTGCCCCTGCCGCCCTTCGCATGCCCTCGGCCAGCGGCTGCAGGGTCCGCGACGGATCGGAATCTCGTAGCGCCTCGCGCACCGAAGGCATCCCGGCGACTGACTTCGCGACCGTGAGCGCCCGCTTCTCGTACTGGGCGTCCAACCGCTGCCGCTGGACGACGATCGAGACAATCGCGCCAACCAGCAGCGCTCCCAGGATGATGACGAGCTGGAAGGCCAGGATCCGCGACGCCAGGCTAAGGCGTGGACGGGGCACCAGCGTCATCGTATCGGGTCCCAGCGTAGACAGGAAGCGACCACAACGACCAAAACGGTCGCAAATTTCGCAAGGCTATTCAGCGGCCGTGTGGCCCATTTACGGTTGCGGCAATGGCCAGCCCGGCGATCGAGCTGCGTGGTGTCACCAAGCGGTTCGCCACTCCCAAAGGCGGTGTCTACACGGCACTGCGCGACCTCACCCTGGAAGTGGCCCCCGGCGAGTTCTGCGCCGTGGTGGGGCCGACCGGCTGCGGCAAGTCGACGACGCTGGCGCTGATTTCCGGCCTCGAGCTGGCCAGCGCCGGCGAGGTCAGGGTCGAGGGGCGCCCGGTCAAGGGCATCACCGACGGCGTCGGCTACGTCTTTCAGAACGATGCCGTCTTTCCCTGGAAGAGCGTCCTGGAGAACGTCGCGGCGGGTCCTCGTTACCACGGTGTACCGGGCCGCGACGCCCGCGACCGCGCGAGGGAGTGGATCACTCGTGTTGGGCTGGCCGGCTTCGAGGATCGTTTCCCGTATCAGCTGTCCGGCGGCATGCGCAAGCGGGTTGGTCTCGCGCAAAGCCTCATCAATGGTCCGCGCATCCTGCTGATGGACGAGCCCTTTTCCGCCCTCGACGTCCAGACGCGGACGCTTATGGAGAACGAGCTTCTATCCCTCTGGTCATCGACGTCGGCGTCAGTGGTGTTCGTCACGCACGACCTCGAGGAAGCGATCGCGCTCGCCGATCGCGTGGTCGTCCTCACCGCCGGACCGGGAACGGTCAAGGGCACCTACGAGGTCGATCTGCCGCGGCCCCGGAACGTGGCGGAGATCCGCTTTCAGCCGCGATTCACACAAATCTACGAGGCGATCTGGAGTCAGCTGCGCGACGAGGTGCTGGTGAGTTATGAGCGTCAGAAGCACGCTGCCGCGGTCTAGCGTGGTTGGCCCCAACCCTAACCCACCGCTGCAAGCGGTGGAGGCAAATCCGATCGATGCCGAGCTGACCGGGCGCCGGTCGCGCGCCGCTCGCCGCCGGCTCCTCGGGATCTATGGGCTGCGCCTGCTGTTCACGGTCGTCTGGATCGGCAGCTGGGAGTTGTCGACCCGCCTGAACTGGGTCGACCCCTTCTTTGTGGGCATGCCATCAGGGGTGGTGCAGCGGTTGTGGACCTGGATCACCGAGGGGACGGCGCTGGGACCGCTCTGGCTGCAGGCCGCCGTGACGATGGAGGAAGCGGTCATCGGCTTCATCATCGGCTCGTTGCTCGGCGTGGTCTTCGGCATCCTGCTGGGCCGCATCGAGCTGCTGGCTCAAACCCTTTCGCCCTTCATCAAGGCCGCGAACGCGATCCCAAGGGTTGTTCTCGGCTCCCTCTTCGCGATCATGTTCGGTCTGTCACTGTGGGGCAAAGCAGCGACAGCGGTGGTGCTCGTCTTCTTCGTCGTCTTCTTCAATGCCTTCCAGGGTGTGCGTGAGGTGGACCGCAACCTGATCGCGAACGCACGCATCCTCGGCGCCGATAACCGCCGCCTGACGACCGAGATCATCATCCCGTCGGCACTCTCCTGGATTCTCGCCAGCCTTCACATTAGCTTCGGTCTGGCCATCGTCGGCGCGGTGGTCGGGGAACTGTTCGGGGCGACGGCGGGCCTCGGCGAGCTCATCTACAGCGCAGGCCACACCTTCGACGTCAACGGGGTGTTCGCGGGCATGTTCCTGCTGGCAGTCCTCGCGCTCATTGCGGAGGGGTTCATCAGCGCGCTCGAAAACCGGCTCATCAAGTGGCGACCCAATCGCGTCAGCGGCGAAATTCCGATTTAGGGAGAGGAGGAAACGATAGATGCAGGCAATCAGTCGTAAAGCGTTTGTCGCGGTGGGGGCGATGGTGGCCCTCAGCGCCTGTGGCGGGACGTCGACGGCGTCGCCCGCGGCGAGTGTGCAACCCGTCGACCTCAAGCTCATGGTCGGCGGACTCAACAAGCAGATCTACCTACCCAACATGCTCGCCAAGCAGCTAGGGTACTTCGACGACCAGAAGATCAACGTGACGCTCGTCGATGAAGGCTCCGGTCAGGGCACCGAGGACGAGGTCGTCGCCGGTAACGTCGACGCCGGCTCAGGCTCCTACAGCCATCCGGTCGAGCTCAACGCCGCGGGGAAGAAGATCGAGACCATCTGCCAGTTCGGCATTGCGCCGGGAGAGGCGGAGATGGTCGCGAGCAAGAAGGCCGACTCGATCAAAGGGGGCGCGGACCTCAAGGGCAAGAACCTGGGGGTCACCGACATCGGCTCGGGCACGCACACGATCACCCTGGCGCTCCTGGGCAGGGCCGGCTACAAGGGATCCGACGCGCACTTCATCGCCGTCGGCGCCGGCAACACGTTTATCGCGGCCATCAAGAATGGCACGATCGACGCTGGCATGACCACGGAGCCGACCATCACTCGGCTGCTGCAGAGCGGCGACGCCAAGGTGCTGATCGACCTTCGGACGCCGGAATCGACCCGCGCCGCGCTCGGCGGCGATTATCCGTTCATCGGCATCTTCGCCAAGAATGACTGGGTCAACAGCCACAAAGACGTCGCCCAGCGATTGGTCAACGTCTACGTCAAGACGCTGAAGTGGATGGCCGCGCATAGCGCCGACGAGATCGCCGCCAAGATGCCGGCCGACTACCTGGTTCCGAGCAAGGACCTTTATATCGCCGCGCTGAAGAACCAGCTGTCCATCTTCGGCACCGACTGCAAGATGCCGGCGGCCGGACCCCAGACCGTGCTCAGCATTCTCCAGAACTACGTCTCGTCCTTCAAGGGCAAGACCGCGAACCTTAGCGAGACCTACACGAACGAATTCGCCAACAAGGCGAGCTAACTCGGTCTAAAAAGCGCCATCCTCCCTCTCCCCCGCAAGGGGGAGGGGGAAGGGCCGGGCCTCTTTACTTTCGCAACGACTGCAGCAGGATGTCGATCTCGCCGGCGTGGACCCGAATGTGCGAGATGCACGGGCGGGCGAGGATCTGCCAGGCCGGCCTGCCAGCGAGGTCGCTGACCTCGGCCCAGACCGGTGGCGTCAGGTAGCGAGGTTTGACCCGCTGATGCGCCTCGAGCTCCGGGACGCGGTCGAGGTCGGTGTCGCTCTGATTCCCTAGCCAGCCGAGCCCGGCATCCTTGACGGCCTCGAGATATCCGCTGACGTCGTCCCGGCTGACTGACCGTGGGACCCCGTCGGCCTCGTCGGACGTGATGCCCGCGCCGTACGCCAGCTCATCGGCACGAAGTCGGCGCCATTCCGGCCGATCGGCGACCTCGGGCACGCCCCGGATGGCGCACTGGATACCCCAGTCGAGGATGCGGGCTGCATGCCAGAACGTAAACCCAAGCAAGCTCGTGCCTGGAATATCGCGAGCGGTCCATTCCTTGTCGCTCACCGTCGCCAGACGATCCCGCAAGATATTGAAGGACCCGGTCAGCTGCATTTGAAGCACATCTTTTCCGGTCACTCCACCTCATCCTTCATCCGCCGAACTATAGATAATCCCCACGCTCGTTCCCACACCGACGCCGACCGTTAGTCCTTAATAAGAGGATGCATACCAGGGATGTCGTGAGGGGCGCTGCGGCGGGCGTGATCGGTGGATACGTCGGGACCCGAGTGATGAACCCGGTCACGACGAAGCTCTATGAGATGGCGCCGGAAGAGGACAAGCAGCGCGAGAAGGCGGTGAGTCCCGGGTCACCCTATAAGATCGGCGCCCGCAAGGCAGCGGATGCCGTCGGCGTCAAGCTCAGCGACCAGCAGATCGACCTCGCCGCGTCGCTCATGCCCTACACCTTGGGGATCGCCGGCGGGGTGCTTTACGTCGTGCTTCGACGGATTGTGCGCCTGAATCCGATCCTTGCCGGCCTGCTCGCCGGGATGACGCTGTTCGTGGTGGTCGACGAAGGCTTGACGCCAACCCTCGGGCTCAGCGCGCCGAATCGCGAATATCCACTGTCGACGCATCTGCGAGGGTTCCTGGGGCACCTCGCCTATGGCGCCGCCGTCGCTTCGACTGCTGAAGTTCTTATGTCTTGGGAGGGGAGGGGGGATATGCCTCGAGCGCGTCGTGGAGCGCCGGCAGGTGCTCGACCAGCGCCGCGAAATCCTCGCGGGCAAGGCTGAGCACGCTGGTGGCGGTCAGGGTGCGGACGGTCGCCGTGCGGCGCCCGTTGCTGAGCGCGGCGATTTCGCCGAAGTGATCGCCCGGTCCTAGCTTCCGGATCACCTGCTCCTGACCATCGCCGTGCTGGAGCACCTCGACCTCGCCGGCGGTGATCACATAGAAGCGCCCACTGATGTCACCCTCGCGCACGACGGTTTCGCCCGCGCCAAACCGCATTGGCACCACGGTGTTGCTGCGGCCGAGCGGGAGGGGGGTCAGGTTGTCGGGCATGACGGCACTCCCCATCCAATGCAAGGCCAGCCCGAACCGGCGACGCCAGGTGGGCATGAAGGAAAGAAACAACGCGCGCGAAACCAGCGAGGCCAGCCAGCCATGAAGGGCCACGCCACGTACCTGGGCAACACCGTAGCGGCGGCTGAGCAGCGCCACCTCACCGAAGCGCGCCGGATGACACGGCGCCGGCGGCTCGCCGCGGATGTCGGCGAGGATGTTACGCGCCGCCTGCCGGCCTTCGCCGAACGCCACCATCACCATCGCGCCGAATGGCTGGCCGCTGGCCGGATCGGGAACCGCCGCGTTATCGCCAGTAGCAAATACTCCTGGAAAGCCGGGGACACGGCAGAACGGATCGCATGGGATGCGTCCCCGCTGTAACTCCAGCGGCAGCGTCCGGACCAGGGGATTGGTCCCGATGCCGACGGTGGCGATGATGCTGCGGGTCTCGATCCGTGAGTCGTCGGCCAGCACGATCGCACCGGCCGTGGCTTCCTTGATGCCGACGCCGAGCCGAAGCTCGATGCCGCGTTGCTGCATCCGGTCGAGCACGCGTTGGGCAAGCCGATCATTGAAGGTCGGAAGCACGCGCGTGAGGATGTCGACCGTGATCACGCGCAGCTCGCTTGGCGAGATCATCGGATAGGAGCGGAGGGAGGCGCGCAGAAACTCGTTGGCTTCAGATGCGATTTCTACCCCGGCATAGCCCGCACCGGCGATCACAAAGGTGAGGCGGCGCTGCCGCTCCGCTGGATCGGACGTCACGCTGGCCGCCTCGAGCATCTCGATGAGGTGGTTGCGCAGGTGGATGAAGTCGGCGATCGTCTTGGTCTGCAGCGCGTGCTCGGTCAGGCCCGGGAAGCGGGAGAGGTCAGTGACGGAGCCGAGCGCGATGACCAGGTAGTCGGCCTCGAGCGCGACTTCATCACTCTCGCCGCCCAGACTGAGCACCGCTCGGCGCGCGAGCGGGTCGATCGACTCGATCTCTCGCGTGTAAATCGTGACGCCCGGCAGGATCTCGCGCAGCGGGATCAGCACGTGCTGGGCCTGCAAGACGCCGGAGACGATCTGCGGCATCAGCCCATGCCAGACTTCGACGTTCTCCCGGCTGACGAGCGTGATCTCGACCTCGTCGTTTGCGCGCCGGTGCTTGATCAGCTCGCGCGCGCACCGCACGCCGGCATGGCCGCCGCCGAGGATCAGGACCCGCTTGCGACTCACGACCAGTCGGCGCGGTCAAGTGCCTTTCGCGCCGCAAAGAAGCCGCACATTCCATGCACGCCACCGGTTGGCGGTGTGGAGGACGAGCAGAAGTAGAGCTGCCGATTCGGCGTCGCGTAGAGGCGGGGGGTTGGCCGGATGAATAGCTGCCGCAGGTCGGCGATTCCACCGTTGATGTCTCCACCGACGCAGTTGGCATTGTGGCGCTCGACGTCGGCCGGCGTCATGACGTGACGGGCGAGGATGCGCGACGTGAAGCCCGGAGCGAATCGTTCGACCTGCGCCTCGATTCGCTCGCGCATGTCGACGGTCGATCCATTCGGCACATGGCAATAGGCCCAGCC
>Ga0102924_1005998_pt1 | contig 11529 bp, 9 predicted proteins | sample PaiPotPPM11metaG_FD_80116 | JGI IMG/M metagenome (GOLD analysis project Ga0102924, IMG submission 80116) | Iron sulfur acid spring bacterial and archeal communities from Banff, Canada, to study Microbial Dark Matter (Phase II) - Paint Pots PPM... ...
CGGCTCTATAGCGGCACCTCAATCACAATCCACAACATGGCCAGTTGATAATCCAAAGCAGCCATTGTTCTTTACCTTCTTGGTATTCCAAAAGGCTGACATCAACTACACTAACAGTAGTGGTAGCAATACTGGTAACATGACAAAGAGCGGCTGAAGATAGCGCTGCTACAAACAATCCCTCCTTTCTTTTTGATTTGCTTTGATGTATTAACCAAACCGACATACTCTATATGAGATATTAAGACAAGAAGAATTGTTATGCATAAATTTCCAATCTTCATAATAGCAATAGCAACATTATTTTCTAGTTCGCTTTTATGTGCATCCGTGTTGAGATCATCAGCTATTATCCAAAAAGATCTCAGTATCGGAAATAGTAGTGATACTAAAAATACGTGCAGTAGCATGAAAAGCACAACAAGTGGGGGTACTCTAGATGTTTTCCTAGATCCGTCGCCACAACCAGTTATAAATAATGACCAGACAAAATTTAAAGTAATTTTCCTACAGAAAGGAGGAATTGACAACGTCCAGAGCCACGTTGATTATGATTTTATAATTGCGAGAGACGGCGGTAAAAAACTATTTCAGGCCTCAGCATTAGCCGGTCAAGCAGGAATACCACTACATAGTGCAGAGGGTATCGTAACCATACCTTATAAATTTCAAGAGACAGGGCACTATTCAATTAACGTTACGGTATATGGAATTCTTTTCAACTCAATTAGGCCTGAATCTGTAATATTTCCGATTCATGTGACCCCAGGTGTTGCAAGCACAAATCCTAAAAATAGTACTACTACCACCGTAATGCAGTTACATAGTCCTGGATCTATTTCGGGTGCACATCAACAACAACAGCAACAGCAGCAATATTTTTTTGTCAGAGATTGGGGGAATGTTGGTCCTTATCGATTTCAATATCCCACTGGTGTAGCAGTAGACTCTTTAGGAAATGTTTACGTGGTAGACTCTGCAAATAGTACAATCCAAAAGTTTACCAGCGATGGCAGGTTGGTTACAAAGTGGGGATCTTCTGGAGATGGAAACAGTCAATTTCATTACCCAACCGCAGCAGCTGTTGACTCCACTGGTCATGTGTATGTATCCGATTTTAGTAATTCAGTTCTTTTTAACAATAGTACAATCCAAAAGTTTGATAGCAACGGGAACTTTGTTACAAAGTGGGGATCTTTAGGTGATTGTGATGGACAATTCGATCACCCCACTGGTATTGCGGTAGATCATATGGGTAATGTATACATATCCGATCATGATAATGGCCGGATCCAAAAGTTTGATAGCAATGGCAAGTTCTTAACTAAGTGGGGTTCTAAAGACAACGTCGTCGGCAGTTTTGATAACATAGATGGGTTGGCCGTGGGTCCTTCAAATAATGTGTATGTAGTTGACTCAGGTAATAATCGCATCCAAAAGTTTGATAGCAATGGTAAATTCATTACAAGCTGGGGCTCTGGAGGAAAAGGTGATGGCCAATTCAACCAGACAAGAGGCATTGCAGTAGACTCTTCAGGTAATGTGTATGTAGTTGACTCAGGTAATAATCGCATCCAAAAGTTTGATAGCAATGGTAAATTCATTACAAGCTGGGGTTCCTATGGTGTTGGTAGTGGTAAATTCAGATTTGCAGACAGTATTGCAGTAGACACTATGGGTAAGAATGTCTATGTATCTGATTCGGATAATCGTAGCATCAAAATATTTTCTTTAACACCCAGTATTAGATAGATAAATGAATAACCGACGCTGCACGAAAATGCTGTGAACCTTTGCCAATATACCTGGAGAATGGTATGGCACTAAATACTCCTACCTCATAGTACGTTAGTCTGGTTGCGTGTATTGTTAAATCCATATAACTGAAGAGATATGCTATTCAGGAGTCGTTATCATTGTATCCTGCGATTGATGGTTTGATTGGGGGCATAATGTCAACAGCAGCTATGACATTGAGTGAGATACCATCATGGAAGAGGTGGGGTCTTCACGGTGTCTTTGAATGGCACGAAAATCAAATTATAACCACGCATTTGCTTCATTTATCGGATGCGAAAAGAAATAAGAATCATTTCAAAGGAGTCTTCTTCTTTCATTTCCTCAATGGTTCTTTAGCAGGAATAGTCTTCCCCTATATCGTTTCATACCTTATACATTCTACCAACATTCTCTCGTTCTCATTCCTTGGATTAATATATGGAGTCGTACTGTGGATTCTTACTCTTGTGCCTATACATAAACCAATAACAGGATTTTCACCTTGGAACCATCCTTTAGGCCACCTGCCAGCACTTGCAAGCTTAGGTGGTCATATATTGTATGGTATTGTCCTGGGCCTTGTTGTTGTACTGATAAAATAATAACTTAGTCTTCTTACTTTAGTTCGATAAGATGACATAAAGAATTAATCTAAACTTGCTAGAGGAATAGAAAACAATTAATTCCAAAACAACTGGTACATCAGACCATTAGGTAGCTAACAAATCCATCTTAGTTAGTGGTCATGATAGTATAAAGACAAGTAAGTTTTCCATCATGCATACACTAAAACTCTCGTACCCTCATCTTGTGAAAGATATTGTGTGAAGTAGCCATAACTACTGCTGCAATAACAGAGCCGATAATGTTTCTAATAGTCATTACTAGATTGGGAGAATTAGATATTAACGAATGACCTGATACAGTATAGATAATATCAGTTAGCCAAAATGCAAGAGTAACCCAGCCAATAATACCAGCAGTCAAGGCACCTAGCCTAGCTCCCTTGAAGACGAAATATAAAGAGTTCATAATACCAATATACCAGAGTCCGCTCAATAATAGCCAACGAATTTGAAATATTTCTGGTCTAGAATTTAACATATAGTAGGTAGATCCAACAGAAGCCAAGGCAAATAGAAATATTATAAGGAACTTGTTGTTTAACGACCGAGAAGTTCTTCCACTTCTCACAATCCTTGGTTTCTGGATCTGGCGGTCTTCTTTGACAGCAGCCGTTATTGCTTCTTCAAAATTTCTTAATCTAATAGGAATTATCTTTTTTATTGAATCATCAGTTACTATTGCTTCATGTTTGAGACTATCAATTAATGGTCTTGCTAACGATGCTCTAACTGGTGTGATAAGATCTACCCAATAAGAAGAGAGTCTAGGAGTCAGAAGAGGAATTATTAGTATCCTTATTGATTTGTTTATCATTTTTGCATATCCTCTCATCATATCCATATATGTAAGCAGGTCTGATCCACCGATATCAAAAGTGCGGCCTTCTGTCTCATCGATATCGACAGATTTAGCTAAATAGGTTATAACATCATCTACTGCGATAGGTTGAGACCTTGTCAAAACCCATTTTGGGCATATCATAATAGGTAGTCTTTCAACAAGGTATTGTAACATTTCAAATGATCCTCCACCTTGTCCTAATATGACAGCAGCACGAAATATTGTAACTTTTGCTGAGGATTTCTTTAATATCTTTCCAACTTCGTTTCTACTAAGAAGATGTTCTGATAATTCTGCTTCTTTCCCTTTTTTAGGGCTCAATCCTCCTAGATAGATTATTCTCTTTATTCCACATTCTGTGGCAGCTGTTGCAAAATTTTCTGCTGCTAATCTATCCTTTTCTGCGAATTTTTCCCAATCTTTTGATGAACCTTCCATTGAATGTATTAGATAGAAAGCAACGTCAATTCCACTCATAATATTGATGAGTTCTCGATAATTCATGACATCTGCTTTGTTTACCTTAACATTTTCATTATAATGACGATTTAGCGACTCTACATTTCTTGTCATACATACTACTTCGTATTCATTGGAAATCAAAGGATCCAACGAGGATGTAGACAATCTATCTACTAAGCGACTACCAATAAAACCACTAGCACCTGTAACTAATATTCTTATCTTTTTTGCTCGTGTCATTATCGAATCCGAGTTACGCTACCTAATGGGCCTCTTGCCAGTCTAGTTGATTCATGATCCACCTGGATGGTGTCTCCAGTTGTTTACTGTCACTCAATTTATCGGTTTTGTATTTTCAGAACTGATGACTGGCAAACTAAATGCAAACGTAGTACCTTTTTCGTCCGAATTATTCTCGGCCCAAATTTTACCTTTATGAGCTTGCACAATACTCTTTGATATATACAAGCCTAGACCTTCAGGCTTTTCTTCAACATACATTCCACATACTGGATCCTTTGCCATACCTTTCTATATGCACGTATGGATATATAACATCTGAACTTTACAAATGTAAAATATTATCTGGCCAATATCTAGAAAGATCAACATAAATCATAATGCCGTTTAAACTAACCGATACCGACACATCTATTCTAAAAGAATTGCTGAAGGATGGTCGTAAGTCATTTCGGCAAATAACCCGTGATATGCGTCTAAGCAAGTTAACTATGATGCTACTGTGTCAAACTGCAGTTATCGTGTGCAGACTTTATTTCGTCCGAGTTAGAATTAATTAAAATAAAGCGTAAATAACCAGCGGACAATTCCTCGCATTAAAGAAATTAACGTACTGATCTAACTAATCTCATCATATCACACCACATTATTTCTAGTGCATTAGCCTAATGGGAATCATTCCGGTATACAACAGTTGCAATTATTACTCCAATCATTAACAGTCACAACGAACTTATCGTCGCTTAATCCAATGAATGGCTGATCGGAGCAGTTATTGGGCTGGGGCTCAAAAGGAAAGTTGTAGACTCTCCAAGTACCTGTGGGATCATCCGTTAGTAAGTAATACAAGTATTTGCTGTTTTAATGTAAGCAAAGGGATTTCGTCGTGATTTTATCCAATATATATAACTCATCTATCCTAATTGTTTATGTTCGTTCAGAGATAAGCGAGATGTGCTTTTCTCATTTACACCCTCATTTGCATTTTATTAGAATTTAACGTCTTTCATGTAGGAATATTTCCAGAAAAAAATGAAACAATTCGGAGACTGAGTAGAATCAGGCCAGGGCGGATTGTTCATGGGAGGTGGATACGCTCATTATATTTGAGAGTGTTAAATTCGAAATATTACACTTTTACCCTTAGCTACAAATATCGCAAAGCTGTGCGCATCAATAAAGTCTTTATTTTCACCATTTATTCGAACATAATATTTGAGGATATCTGTATCCCAAAGTTTAGGCATATATGCATCATATGCACAAAGCACTGACAGAGGTAAAGAAAGTTTTCTTTCTATCGCATATTCTAAATCAAACCATTGTTTTCTGAGTCCTCGTGATAAGAAGTAGGATGACAGGTCTGCGGCTAGACGTACACCTTTTTTGCCTTTCGCAATGAAACTCTCAGAAATGCGCTTAGTAGAACCCTTCCAATTTTCTAGATCTGGATTCTTAGGATCTTGGTACAAGTCTTTGCCCTTAAGTAATAGAAGGGAACCGTTTGCTTCATAGTTTTCCGTATCAATTTCGTATCTTTGCATTGCATCTCTTTCTTCTTCTATCTCCTCTGACGCAATAGCATACACAACTCCCCAATTGTCCTCAAGTCCAGACTTTACGAAAGCAAAGAGTATATCGTGCATTTCTTCTCTAGATCTATAAAATACGCAACCATGCTCCCCAGCCTTCAAAGCCTTTAGAAATTCTGCAGGTGAAACATCGATTCTGCTCCTCGAACCATTTAATATAGACACGGCTCACCCAATTTTCTTACGGTTTTACTTGTTAATAGGTTTTAATTACTAATGACAATTGAATGAATCTCATATTTCAATTTAAATCTCTATACTTTTGCGATATTATGAGGGGTTGTTCCTACGATTGACAAGGCAGAATAGTTGTCTACTCTATTGGTAAACTGAAAGAAAAGGTTGTTCCTCTTTCGTCAGTATTATCCTCCGCCCATATTCTACCGCCATGAGCTTCTACAACGCTCTTTGAGATAAATAGTCCCAAGCCGGTGCCTCCTGTCTGCGAGTTGGCAGCAAACTTTGAAAATAGTCTTCTGTGAATATCTGGATCTATACCACTACCCGTATCCTTTATTCTAACGATAATCTCCTTGTATTCAACGTCCCCTACTAGCTCTTTTTCCTTCACCCAAAGCGTAATTGTGCCTTTACGTTCGGTAAACTTAATAGCATTATTCAAAAGATTAGAAATAACCTCGGATATTCTAACTTTATCAGCATATATTACAATGGACTTATTTGGTTCGCCAAATCTCAAGTCAATACTCTTATTATTATTCTTGTTAGCGATTTGCGTCTTAAAGTCGTTTACGAGATCCCGAATTATTTCGTTTAAATCGAATCGTTCTTTCACTAGCCGGAGTGTATTACTCTCGATCCTGGTGACATCCAGTATATAGTCATTTAGACGTTGAAGTCTCTCTGCATTTCTATGTATTGATCGCATGGTTTCTTGTCTGAATTCATGGTCAATTTCATATAGCTCACAATATCCTAAAATGGCTTGGGTCGGCGTCCTGAGTTCATGAGATGCAATATTGATAAATTCCTTTTGCATATTATGTGTTTTTTTCACCTCTTCATTTATTGTGCGCTCATTCCAAAGCAATTCAAACATCATCCTGAATGAATCCACAGTGCCCTTACTATTGGAATATATAGCAAATCCTGTGACCGAGGAGTTGGTTTCTTTAAGCTCAGTTCTCAAGAATTTTTTCCGATCGACCATACATATCTCATTCAGAGAATTATTGCCATTTAGAATTTTGATACTGGGAGCCTGCTCAGATATTCTTTTGACAATCTCCGAATTTTCTTCGGATAATGGGCAAATGATCTTTACGGTCACATTTTCTTGTGATACTCTTATAACATAATCAATAACCCCCAATGTGGCCATCCTTACCATCGATTTATCATTTGCAAGTAGCATTAGTACTTCCTTCTTAGCGGATTTTGTTACGTCAATGAGGATCTGAGTTACCTTTCCATTGTCAGTAAAAACTTCGAAAAACTCTGGTTCTATGCCTTCTTCAATTTCTCTAATTCGCTGTTCAGCTGAGATAGCTTTATTCCAGAGAGCATCAAAGACGTACTCTTGATTTTCTACGAGTTCTTCGACATTCGAACATATAATTTGTGTTGCGGGTTTTCCTTTCTCGTGAAAAGCTGTGGGAGTTAGATATTCTGATTCACTTATGTAAAAATTTCCCTTGAACTCGTCCAAATGCCTAAGCTCGTCAACCACAGCAATTAGTTGCTTAGCATACGCAATATTTTCGGCAGTGACCTCTGTAATATATCTTAATTTTACACCTCTACGTTTGGCAGCAAGAAAAGCTTCCGTTAGCGGCTTAATTTCAACAAATAACATTGGCCGGGTATGATCTATGCATGCATCAATTTTGATCTTTGTTTTGGAAGCAAACTGTAATACTGCACCTATTACGTTCTGACTACCATAGATTATTTTGGTTCTTTCAGTATTCGTACTTGAGTCTGATTGCGATGAAGACAGTGACCTTTTAGCCAGCTTATTTATCAAAATTCATATCAGAATACGAAATATATTCCTTATTCTAAATAAAGTCAATTAATCCCACTGTAGATAATGACCTCGGACGCCTTAGAATTCTTCTAGATTCCTGAATAAATTGTATCAGTGGCTTGAAGTGTTGCGCAGATTCTAAAGCAATTACTCTATCTATACATTCATCTGTAAGGGGCAAAATCTTAGCCGTCCCATTTAATAACCATATATCGGTAGCAGAAGGATATAGAGGCATTAAAAGAAAGTGATCGAAATTGCAAAAAAAGTGAAGAATGAAAGTCAGGATCTAGAAGCCAAGTTGAAAACAGAAAAGGGTTAAGCAGAAGGAAAGCCTAGCACTGCAAGCTCAACAAAGCTAAAGTAAAAGTAAGTTAGCACATATTCCATGTGGTGCAACAACACCTGAACTTCGACCATTCACGTCACATGCATGCGTGACGTCGACAATTGCCTACAATGTTTGATAATATTTTGTTATCTCTAAGTGGGAACTAAAGAATAAATTTGGTAGGAGAGACTAATCAAACGTTAACGTGCTTTTTTTGAGGCAGGAAAGTGATAAAAAAAGACATAGAAGGTTGGCAACTTAAACATGATAACTTTAGTAGTACCTAAAAGTTGTAATGAATGTACGAATGAGTGCGTTTGAAGTTCTGATTCTTAACCAATTTTCGAAACAAGGTTGTAATCCCTCTGTCGCCAAGCTAATTTTTCTATCAATAATCATCATGGTAGTAGTATCATTATTAGTAGGAGCTGACAAACTCTCAGATGTAGTAGTAGAAGACTTTTTGGTTTTCTCTCGATTAGTTTGACTGTTGTTTCTCATTTAACATCCTTATGGACTATCTGTATATTCGCACGCTAAAATATAATCATATTTAGAATTAGTTATTATCTTATAGTAATACATGTAGGTAAAACATATTATTCAAGTACCTCCAGACCTTTTAATCGATCAAAAAATGGCTTTGAGAGGTTTCGCTCCACACCAACACTCAAGTTTTTGAGTGTCTGACATGTTTTATAGTAGTTGTAAATGTCACCGTCTCGGGACGCTGTCATATTTAGCCTACCCCATAGGTCGGAATCGCCAAAGGTTAGTGAGATATATCTTGTTTATTATCAGCAATGAATTTGCAAGAAATCAAAGAAGAACATCTAGTTTTGACGAAATCAGTCGTTTGCAGGTGCTGCCATTTCTGGTCTCTTCGCAATCTTCCACGATGGTACTGATTACTTCAGAATAAAAAATATACCAGATAATGTTGAATCTCATGAAATCTTGCGAAGTCTAGGATTAGAGGTTTATGATAATGTCGATTCCATAAAATCCAGTGCTAGAAGTTCTTCACTTGCAAGCAGTGATAAGCGTTCAAACATTGTTTGAACAGGCTGAGTTTTATATTCTCTCGGTCTCAATATCTCTTATTCGCTCTCCTCGAAATTCATGCCACCATTTTCTATTTCTATTTTTTCTAATATCTCCCCCGTAAACAGTCTTGTCGAAGCCAAAATAACCCAAGGTCGTTTCTGCAGCTTCTAGTAACATTTCACGATATTTCTCTTTGTCATAGTTCAATTCTTGTTCCTGTCCGACAAGCTCAAGCGCTGTTACTCTACAAAGTGGATTTGAATGATGCGCGTCTGTATAGATATACTGTATACTATCTCCTTTTACTGAAGACTTACCGGCTTTACCTAGTTGGATAGCTGCAGCCACATGTGGAAATAAGCTCCTGTACTTATCTAATCCCTGTCTCAGCAATTTAGAAATTACTAGATCTTCTATTTGAATTTCACCAGTCATAACTTTATCAATTGTCTTTGTAATAAGCAAAAGTGCATTCTCGTACCCCTTGGACATTACTTCAGCTGTATCCTTGCAGTCAAATAAAGTGTAAAGCAATTCAGTTTGAAATTCCTTTATGAAATTTGGAGCGTCATGTCTTCTTATTTCTATTCCTCTGGCTATCAATTCGTTGTCTTGAGTAACTCCGAAATACTGCTTTAGAGCTTCTGTCTTTTCGTCGGCTTCTAATGGAAGAAGCACGAGGAATTTGTAATGATGTTGTAGTGATATTGGAAGGCCTATTTCTTTTGCGACTATTCTGTTCACATCTGCAAAATCCTCTAGTGATGCACCGTTCTTCTTTAGAAACACAGAATCAGTATCTGCATATACTAATTCAAACCCCAATCCTTGAACAATGTCTTTCGTTTTTATCAATACTTCACGTGATAGTCTGTTTATTTCCTCGAAGGCTGCTACATTGGCAAATCTATTCCAAAATGATCCGGTTGTACCATAAAGGGAGACAAGGATATCCTTTAGTGCTACAATTCGATGCTCACACCAATGCCATTCATTGGCATTAATGACAAACGTTTTCTGTAAATCCTTGAAAAATATTCGTCTCTTGAGAACACTTTCTAATATGGTTGGAAGTAGGCCTGGTATGTCCTTTCTGTTCCGCATAATTCTTCCATCTTCCGTTGATCTAATCGTTTCATAGCTTAGATTATTTTTGAGAATTAAATTAGCATACTCATTTTCATAGTCTAAAACTACAACGTTTTCATGTAATCCGACTCGAGGAGAGAATATCATTCCGCCTTTATCTTTAGCAATTATTTCGTCAAGAGTACGAATGCGTTCGTAGTTATTGTTTGAACGCGGGATTACAAAGCCACTTCGGATAAGCTCGTAACAATTCCGACTATCTATCAAACGACTTACGCCGTAGCGCGCTGCCAGACTAAGTGGAATGAAACCAAATCGAGCTTTCTCAATTAAGCCCGCCATGTCCAAATCGCTGTGAAACGACTTGCTGCTGAGATAGACCCTTCCTTCAATCTTGTTCGTCTTATTGGTATTCTTGTCTCTTCCAAAGGCAAGATCAAGTCCAAGCCAAGTCATTCTCATAAGTAAATAATCAAGGGCAGTAGTGCTTCGAGAATGCTGGTTTGAAGAAAAGAGAATATCTGGATCCTTAGCCTGAATGTATCCGCAAAAAGATTGGAGTATGGTATCCTCACTTCCTTCCAAAGAGATTTCAGGTTCTTCTTGATATCTGACTCTAATCTCAGTCACCGGGTCATTGACATCATGGCCCAAATCGTAGGATGACGACGTTGTGTGAATTTCAAAATACAAAATTGAAAATGGCAGTGGAGCGGCTGCCATTTTCTCTTCCTCATTTAACTTGGTTATTTTTATTAGCCGTGATTCATTCTTATCATACTGTACCTCCACTTTGCTCGTCGGTTCAACTTTTAATTTTGTAAACAAGTATTGCTGGACATGGGATAGATCAGTATTGAACAATTGTACTACTCTTGGATCCTTGTTCAGGGATTGTAGAAGTGTTTTATGATATAGTATTGATTCTGTAAAAACGCAAATTAGCTTTTTCATTCCATGCCTATCATAGTCAAACAGATCTGTGAATTTATCCTCCCACTCGACTTGCTTCACTATGGACTGCTGAGATAGTACCTGAAAAAGATCGGCGCCTGCATATTCATCTTTTGTTAGAACATAGAAATTGGGTTGATAATTGTCTATTAATTTGAGTATTGTTCCCTCGGATGTCTTAATCCAGATAGTGACACGATTATGTTCTATAGCAACATCAAACAGCCATCCCGTGCCGCAATCCATTATGTCATAGCACTCTCTTTTTTCTTGTCTTGTTCCTGTCCTGTTTTTCCTTTAATCTCCAAGGATAATTGATTTGTTTGGTCTTCAAGTGAAACAATCCTCTCTTCTAATTTCTCGATTATTGAACCTCTTTCATTCAGCTGTCGCACTAGAGCTGCGAGAAGCTTTCTAGTATGTATCGACGCCATTATGTTCAATTTGTCACATACTGTGGGTAAGGTAGAGTTCCCCATAGCCGCCTGTTCTGAATTCCATGCTTCTTTCAATAACAAATCAAATGCACTTTTGTGACCGAGATCTACCAAGGCAGCCTGTAATTCTGTTTTGAGCTC
>Ga0102924_1005999_pt1 | contig 11526 bp, 8 predicted proteins | sample PaiPotPPM11metaG_FD_80116 | JGI IMG/M metagenome (GOLD analysis project Ga0102924, IMG submission 80116) | Iron sulfur acid spring bacterial and archeal communities from Banff, Canada, to study Microbial Dark Matter (Phase II) - Paint Pots PPM... ...
AAAAGGTGCAATATAGCACTACCATACCCAATGCCTATACCCAACCATGTAAGACAACCCAGGGCCAGCAGTACAACAAGCATCTCAAGCAGGGCACGCCACGCAGTCACGCTCAACGCAAATCCGGTTAGAGATCGATAGATGGCATGGTACCAGCGATTTCCAACAGGCATAGTGAATGGCGAAACAATGACATCCTGCTCTTCATATATTTCTATTGGTCGCGCTCCCGTCGGCAGCAAGCCAGCATCGACTACAGCCGTATAAGCGGGCGGCTCAACTTGTTCAGCACCTCGCGCCTGAGCCACAGGGAAACGAATAGAGAAGCACGTCCCCTCTCCAGGCTCACTCGCAACATCGACAGAACCACCCATCGTCTCGGTCAGTTCTTTCACAATCGCCAGTCCCAGACCGGTCCCGTTCCCTGGTTGGTTGCTGGCATTCCTGGCTCGATAGAAGCGCTCCCAGATCCGTGGTAGCTCATCGGCCGCAATACCTTCTCCGGTATCATTCACCTCAAGCACCATCCACTCATCCTCACACCTCAGACTTACGGCAATAATGCCACCCGGAGCTGTATGACGAATACCATTGTGAATCAGATTATGCAAGATCTGCTCCAGGCGATTACCATCCACAATCGCCTGCGGGAAAGATGGAGCAGACTCAGGACCACCCACATTGCAGAGCACCTCAACGCGCCTGCCACGCCAGGCCATAGGAGCCGCCGCATCAACTACACGCTGAACAACCGGTATAAGATCCGTAGGCACACAGCGTGTCTCCAGGTGACCAACCTCAGCCTTTGAAAGCATAAACAAATCATTAATCAACGTCTGAAGATGGATTACCTGTTGCTCCATCACCTGCATATCCTGATACAACACCTCGGCTTGCTGCCCGACCTGGCTCCCCATCGTCATCGACTCCAGATAACTACGTACAGTAGCAACCGGAGTGCGCAACTCATGCGAGACATTGGCGATCAACTCACGACGAGCATGCAATAACGTCTCTACATTATCACGCTCCTCCTTTAGATCATGCATCGTCTGCTCCAGATCGATTGCCATTGCATTAAAGTCACTCTGCAAACGCGCAATCTCATCCATGCCATCGGGAGCAATACGCACGCTATAATCACCACCACGCACACTACTGGTCGCCATAATTAATTTGTTGATCCGGCGAATCAGACGACGTGTAAAGAATGTTGAGAGCAAGATAGAGATAGGCAACATACACAGCAAGACAATTCCAGTCAGCGACATCAGTATCAATAGAAAGACAGTAAATGCAAGTACGAAATCGTAATGACCAACCTGCATTGCAGATAAAGCAAACAAGATAATAGTTCCCACCAGACCCATCACACCTACACAGATCAGGATCACCATCATATGAGCGTGTGATAGCGCCCAGCGCAGATATGTACGTCGCAAGCGATTCCAATGTTTAAAAAAATGGATGCCCATGCGAAACAGGAACAAGCAAGGGATCAGCACAAGCGGAAATATAGCAATGATGGAATATGGAATATCATAAGCATGCACAGTCGAAAGTTGACTGTACAATACAAGCAACCCATACGCCACGAGATTGCAGATCAATGCTTCAGCAATGAACAGACAGTAGATAGCAGTTTCGAGCAGCACTTGCCGCCAACGCGAACGGAGAGGAGGACGCAAGCGCCAGCGTAAGCTAAACCAGAGGCATGAGGAGATATTGCATAGAATGAGCAAGTAGCCAATGATATCTGAACCATTCCATTTTGGAAGATACGGCATATGGTGTATAGTATACATATTATGCGCATTATGCACATTACCTATAATATAGAACATGCCTAACAGAATAAAGCCGACCTGCACTGCTATACTCTCAACTAATGCCCTGGGCGCAGGTATACTATAGAGGCGTGGCTTTACAATACGACGCCCCAGATGCCATAACGTATCTGTTTGAGATGCCTGCTGTGTTTGGCCTGCATGCCTGCTGTGTAAGAATGATGGCCTCATCGACGCCGTTGCTCCTGTGTGACCGGGGTGGCTGATTCTGGACGAAGGCGATAACCAACACCCCAGACCGTCTCAATCGCATCACCAACGCTACCCAGCTTCTTACGCAAACGCAGTACCGCATTGTCGACAGAGCGATCACCACCCACATACGTCTCGCTCCAGATTGTCTCGATCAGATAGACACGGCTAAATGCGCGGCCAGGGCTGCGTAACAGCAACTGTAACAACGAGAACTCGGTTGGACTCAGCTCTAATTCACAGCCTGAGAGCGTCACGATGTGAGTCTGTGGATTCAGCATTAAAGGACCACGCAATAGTATCTCACCAGCATCGCTGCGATCAGCGGCCAGCGTTTGTCGGATCAACTCATTCCTACGTAGCAATGCACGCACACGAGCAATCAACTCACGCACGCTGAAGGGCTTGGTCAGATAATCATCGGCACCTACCTCAAGACCGATCACACGATCCATCTCTTCGCTCCGTGCTGTCAGCATCAGTACAGGAGTAGCAGAGTTCTGGCGCAATTGGCGTAGCACCTCAAGACCATCCAGGCGCGGCAACATCCAATCTAGAATGACCAGATCCACCTGCTCACGTGCATGCTTTTGTAACGCCTCTATGCCATCAAGCGCATGGACGGTCGTATACCCGGCAGCAGCCAGTTCACGTAGTACAATCTGAGCCAGATCGGCCTCGTCTTCTACAAGTAAAATTGTAGCCATAACTCTCTCATTACCCCTGTCCTGGTATTCTCATTTACATAAAAGTATACCTGCTAATTCCATGCAAATACATAATCCTATCCACTATAGCTACTCACCAGCGAGTTCTGCGACAAAATTGCGACATTTATGCGATCCGTCCACGACATACACACGCTATGCTAAGAACAGAACAAGAAAACAAAATGACATGTAACAGGAGGTACCCATGTTGATTATTAATATTCACCCGCTTTTCGCACTCATGAAAACAATTATCGAGACCATCACCTTCGCAACAAGTGGAGTGCTCTTCTTCATGAGTCCTCGCCTCGTCTACCGCACTGCACACAACCTTACAGGAACCCAGATCCTGCAGCCATTCCTCCAACGCTGGATACGTCTTTTCTTATTGGAGAGTATAGCAGGCAGCCTGCTATGTTGCGGACTCTGCCTCAATGGTGTACTCAACGTATTGCCGATTACGCAGGCTGTTCTCTATGTTTTTACTGGCGCGCTCACAGTCTCTTGCCTGCTTAGCGCATATATTTAAACACGTGTGTATATCACTATAATCAAGGCCGAACACTTGCCGCAAATGATTGGGGCCTGTCACAGTTTAGCAACGCAATGCGTATAAAAGATTAGAGACGTAGCAGAAAAGAGAAACACACGCCTCATAACAGCAAAAATTACATAGTGTTACCTATTACCCTGACGAAAACTTTCCTCTTCCGTAGATCTCAAGTATCTATGGTGGAGACTGTTATTCACCAGGAAAGGAGTCGGAAACAGTATGGTCTCCAAAGAAAAAGTGACAAGTAAAAGCCAAGTGTCTACATATAAGCCTGCATCCAAAGAGCTTGCAACTACGACCGATCTCAGTTCAGAGGCGGTACAGGAGATTACAAAAGCGCTGAATCCACTGATTGCAGATGCATTCGCACTTTATGTAAAAACCAAGAATTTCCATTGGCATCTTTCAGGATCCCACTTCCGCGACTATCATCTGCTGTTTGATGAGCAGGCAGACCAGATCTTTGGCGACACTGATACCCTGGCTGAGCGTGTACGCCGAGTCGGTGGCACGACAATTCGCTCCATCTCACATATCAGTCAGTTACAAACCATCGAAGATGACAATAACGAGTTCGTCCCACCCGGCGAGATGGCACAGCGTCTGATGGCGGATAATCAGCTTCTCGTAGTGGCACAGAAAGCCGCACACGAGGTATGCAACAAAAATAACGATTACGCTACAGCGAGCGAACTTGAAACCATCATCGACAACACAGAACGCCGTAAGTGGTTCCTCTTTGAGATCATTCAAGGCTTAGACAACACCAAGTAAAGTAACATAAAAGAGTAGATGAGCACTATGTAAGATTATGCTCATCTACTCTTTTATACTACATCCCTATACTATGTCGCACCTTCCAGGCATAACAGAAACATATTCACAGCTTTACGGAAACGATATCGTCACGAATATGCTATCTTTTTATCGACATGTACAAGTATACTGCAATAAGCGAATTACGGATTCTGATGCAGGAAGGTCTCGATACGCTCGATATCACGGTTGCTCAGTTGTAAGTCTGCAGCACCATTGTTGCGCTTGACTTGCCGAGGATGACGTGCACCAACGATAGCAGCAGTTACTGCCGGATGATGAAGAGTCCAGGCAATTGCAACCTCACCAGGGGAAGCATCGCCATGCTCATTCCCAATCTCCTGTAAGAGAGCGACCAGACGCTGATTACGCTCCAGACGTGGTGGATTGAACTCTGGATCATTCTTACGCCAGTCGTCATTTTCCATATTCTTGACGCGCTCTTCAGTAATTGCTCCGGTCAGCAGTCCTGAACGCATAGGTGAATAGATGATAACGCCGATATTGTGCTCCTCACAAAAAGGCAGAATCTCTTTTTCGATGTCGCGCTTCACCATCGAGTAGGGGGGTTGTAACGAACTGATAGGAGCAATAGCCTGCATACGCTGCATCTGCTCGACACTGAAGTTCGAGAGTCCAATATGGCGGACTTTACCCTCTTCTTTCAGTTTAGCCAGCGTGCTCCAACCTTCCTCGATCTCATCTGCCGGATTAGGCCAGTGGATCTGGTAAAGATCGATGACATCGACCTGCAAGCGGCGCAGGCTATCCTCAACCTCTTTACGTACCGACGCAGCCTGCAAAGAGCTGTAAACTTTACGATTCTCATCCCAAAGCAGTGAACACTTGGTAAAGACATAGGGTTTTTCTGAACGGCCCTTCAAAGCACGCCCCACAACCTCCTCGGAACGGCCCAGACCATAGATCGCCGCAGTATCAATCCAGTTGATACCCTGCTCCAGGGCCTCATGGATAGCTGCAATCGAGTCGTTATCGTCCTGCGAACCCCAACCACTGGCCCAATTTCCGCCACCCATAGCCCAGCAACCGAGACCGATCCGGGTAATCTGCATATCAGTATTACCAAATTTCTTTTTTTGCATAAGAAAAGCCACTCCATCTACATTGTTTGTATAAGAATGCGTGAGAATACACACGTACTCTCTCAGATTCTATTATATACACGCTTGAACTCAACTGCAAAGAGACAAATGAGTGAACAAGAAAGCGGTTGTAAAGGGACGAAAGTAAGGGAGAGGCGGTTTCATGATGAGCGAGACATCACGATCTGGACATTGCTACAAATGACGTATAGAATACAGAGTCAGCACAAAGTCAACTCAGTAACTGTTACAACCTACTAGCGCCCCATTGGGACGGCGCATGCTGAAAGGAACATACATGCAAATAGGCGCTGCCATCATTGGTGTACTTTTAATTTTTCTGATAGCGCAAGACGGTTTTGAGACAATTATCCTTCCACGCCATATATCACGGAAATTCCGTTTAGCTTCACTCTACTACTCAATAACCTGGCTACTCTGGTCTAGTATCGCCAGGCGCATGAAGCCGGGCAATCGGCGTGAACAGTTCCTGGGGTATTATGGCCCCCTCTCATTACTGTTCTTGCTTGGTATCTGGGGAGTTGTTTTTATTTTCGGCTTCGCGCTCCTGTATTGGGGCATTAAAGCTCCACTCAATACGCCAGATCATTTTATCAACTTTGGCACCTATCTCTATATGAGTGGAACAACCTTTGTGACACTCGGCTTAGGAGATGTCACACCTCTGACATTTATAACACGTGAGATTATTTCAATCGAAGCTGGACTTGGACTGGCCTTCCTCGCGCTGGTTATTGGGTACGTCCCTATCCTCTATCAATCATTCTCAAGACGCGAAATCAGTATCTCTTTACTCGACGCACGCGCTGGCTCGCCACCTATGGCGGTGACACTGCTCACGCGACACGCACAAACAAGCTTTCCCCATCGAACTTATCGAGTTCTTACGTGATTGGGAGAAGTGGTGTGGAGAGATTCTGGAGAGCCATATTTCTTATCCGGTCCTGAACTACTATCGTTCTCAACACGAACGCCAATCCTGGCTGGCTGCACTCACGATGCTTCTCGACACCTGCGCACTAGCTCTGGTTGGGATAGAAGGACTCCCAGTCAAACCCATGAAGTTCACTTTCGCCATTGCACGCCATACCGCTGTAGATCTAGCGCAGACCTACGGTACACCACCGCTCACCAATACCAAAAGACTTAGCGCAGAAAATTTCAAAGTATTGTGCAGCCAGCTTGAAGCAGCAGGTCTCCACTTCACGAACCCGCAGACAGCTGAGCGACACCTGGCTGAAATCCGTAACATGTATGAACCATTCCTGGTCTCACTATCCGACCATCTGCTAATGCCGATCCCCGAATGGACCGTTAACGGTGAACGTGTAGACGATTGGCAGACCAGTGCCTGGGATCATTTTCTGCAATCAACACCACGTACTATTGATCGTGCGATACGTCACGAATAGGGTCTCCATAGTTTCGTACCGTTTCTCACTATCAGTAATCAAGATCTACAGAAACAATCCGCAATACGCGAGGCGAGCATCGCGTATTGCGCACGTTCGCAAGTCGTATACAATTGCCAGATCACACCCTTATCCAAGCGTAATGATCTCAATTGGTGGCTCTTGCGACACCGGCTCAGCCTCAGCAATCGTCTCCTGCGAAGCATGAGAGCGAACCGCGTGGCGTGCCAGTACAAGCACAACAATACATACGCTAAATAAGAACAGAATACACGTCAAAGCCAGACGCAAACCAACGATATCAGCAACGCGACCCAACACAAAAGGTGATAAAAAGATCGCAATGCCACCACCCAATATTCCCAGTGCGCTAGCGAGATCAGCATGCTCGGGGATGCGATTCGCTGCAGCCGCATAGGAGAGCGGGAAGAGGTTAGCAATACCAAAGCCAGCGATAAAGAGTCCGGCAACGTTCAATATCGGCAACGATCCCAGCCAGAAGAGTAAGAAACCAACCCCACCTATAACGAGAGCAACAGGCAAGATAGACTCGGCAGAGAAACGGCGAGTTAGCCAACTGCCAATCACACGGGCAAGCAATCCTGCGACAAAAAAGAGACTCATCAACGTAGTCGCCCAATTGCGCTCAATACCAACCACATGAATCAGATAGCCCGAACCCCAGAATACTATCCCCCACTCAATACCTATCATTAAGACCATGGACAGCCAATAGAGCCAGTACGAGCCCGGCAGACGTACACGCCCTACGTGCCCGGTTTTTGCAGCAGCAGGCCGCGCAACCTTTACCTCAACATGCTGTAAAGCATCTGCAATGGGTATCTTGCGCCAGAAGAGTGCGAGCAAGCCGACCGCCAGAAATGGAATTAACACCATACCACGCCAGCCAATACCCAGCGCCACAGAAGCACTCAGACAAAGCGGCGAGAGTACAGCGGCAGCACTACAAGCCGTATTGGCCTCAGTGATGGCAGTCGCACGCTGATCTCCATAGTAATCGGCTAACGCGGACTGAATAAAGACAGATGCTCCGGCACCGCCCATGCCACAACAAAAGAAACCTAGCAGAGTAAAAGGAACTTGATGTCCAAGAGCTAGCAGTAATGCACCCGCCAGCATAAAACCCATACAGGTCCAGATGAGCGTACGGCGATGCCAATAACGTCCCATCACACTACCACCCAGACCCGCAATGATAGAGCCTAGCGCCAGGCTACTGATATGCAAACTATCCAGTGTATAGTTTAAATGAAGTTCAGTATGTAAGTACGGGACAATAGAGCCAGGTGAGACTTGCATGTAGCAATAGCTAGCAATCAGTAGATACATAAGCCAGGTGAACGGAGTACGTACAAAAGGCTTCAGGAAAGCAGTATTGTTCTTGCTTTTCATAAATGTGTAAATGTTTCAATTCTTAATAAATCAGGTTGCATTTAAAGCATGACGATAGAAGGCTCGGTATGAAAGAAAACAACAATGCATTATAAGATGACAATACAAAACAATAAGCAACAATGCATTATTAAGGCCAATGAGAACAAAAGCAGACAATATTCTCATTTCTTCACGCATCAGTGGGAGTCAGTTCTATCTGTAAATACTTCTCACATCCATAGACGACTTGCACAACAATGAGGTAACGCTTAAAGCGACAAATATTTTTCCTATTTAGAGCAAATCAATATACAGTATTTTATAAAGCAAGTCGTATGTTTAAAGCAATTCTTCTGTTAGCGTGAGGGGAGACGCATAGGTGCACTGTGTAAACGGCGGGCATGGCGCACGTATCGTACCCTGAAAACAACCGCCACCACAATCACAGCAATTACAATCAATGCCAGACCGACCCAGCCAATTGTTCTGACAGCCCACTCCACCTGGCTAAAATGGTCATGAAAATATCGCCCCGTGATATACCCTAATAGCGCTACATAGAGCGACCAGACGATGCCACCAAGCGCATTGTAGAACAGAAAAGAACGCCATGGCATGCGATTCATACCAGCCAGTACAGCGGACCAGATACGCAATAACGAAACAAAACGTCCAAAGAAGACCGTCTTTGCACCGTGACGCTCAAAAAACACCTCGGCCCGCTCAAGATGCTCCATCTTCACAAAAAAGAAACGACCGTAACGCTCCACAAACACCCGACCACCCGTGCGCCCAATCCAGTATCCGACATTATCACCCAACACAGCACCAACAATAGCACAGAGGATAATCAGCGGAAGTTGTAATTGGCTATCCGTTGCCGATAAAAATGAAGCGAGCAACAATATCGTCTCACCAGGCAATGGTACACCGACACACTCAATAAAAATGAATACAGCAATCGCAGGATAACCAACTACATGCAACGCATCAATGAGCGTCTGCACAGAAATTAAGGCTGCCAGTAACACCACATTACCTCCTCAATGCTACAAGAAAAAAGATCGTCGGGGCAATAGCGCCGATAAGCAAACACTTCTCCACCTGATTGTACAGGAAAAAGAAAGTGTACAACATCTCTCTACTCATTTTACGAAGAAAAGCGCAACGGGTTTTAAAGTAATCCAATTTATCTTTTATGTATAGCGGATTATATATGCTCAAAACGACACATTACAAGGGATCTCCATAGCATCAGCAGTTGTTCCATAGGGATACAAACGGTATTTCACTGAACATCAAAAAACGCTTAAAATTAGACACAGCCAGCTAATACTGCGAGAAGAACACCAGAGCTTTCTCTATCATAGCTGTTGCATTGACACCTTATAAGCGACTAGAACGTATACTATGAAGCAACTATAATCACCATCATTAACGCATACAAGTCCACCATACCGTCTGAAATTTGCATTCATTAAGGAAAACATTCATGTCTGTGACAAAACGATTGCCAGTGGAAACAAGCGTCGATAACAACATAAATAAATGGAAACGCAGACGCGATATTCCACTTGCCATCCTCGCCTGGATCGGTGTCGTCGCGGTCATCCTCTGGGGAGCGATGCACATTGTGCGTGCATTGTTACTGGTGGTTATCGCGGCAATGCTAGCCTACGCGCTAGCTCCTGCTGTAAAGCTCTTAGAACGCTATATGAAGCGTCCAATAGCAATTATCTTAACCTGCCTGATCGCGCTCTCGTTGTTAAGTCTGCTGGTCTATTCCATAACTGTGGCTATTGTACATCAGTCCACCTCACTTTCGACCTCACTACAAAGTGTACTCTCAACAAAAAATGGAGATCAGCACTCTCCACTTGAACAATTGCTGAACTCGTTTGGTATCTCGTCACAACAGATAGCGGTAGCGCGCCAACAAATCGTGACCAGAGTAGAAAGCCTGGCGGAGAGCCTGATCCCATTGATCAGTCGAGCACTGGATTTTCTGTTGGATGTGGTAGTGGTCGCAGTCATGACCATCTACTTTATGATCGATGGCCCACGCATTAATAACTGGTGCCGCCATAATCTTCCTGCCAACATTCATCCGGACTTTCTGCTGGATACCTTACAGCGTATCGTCGGCGGCTATATTCGTGGACAATTCTTGCTTGCAGTAATCGTTGGCGTATTAGTTGGTGGTGGCATGACCCTGCTACGTGTGCCGTACGGTCTCCTACTGGGTGTACTGGCCTTTATCCTGGAATTTATCCCGATTCTGGGGACGCTGGTCTCTGGAGCTGTCTGCACGCTGGTAGCACTGACACAGGGCTATGTATTAGCTGTTATCGTCCTGATCTACTTTATCATCGTCCATGTCCTGGAGGGAGATATTATCGGTCCACGTATCGTTGGAAAGGCGATTGGACTGCATCCCATTGTCTCATTAGCAGCCTTGATTGCAGGCTCTGAGCTCTTCGGTATCGTGGGAGCCTTACTGGCCTCGCCTGTCGCAGGTGTCGTGCAGGCATCCCTCGTCGCAGTCTGGGAAGAATGGCGCTCGACGCATCCAGACCAATTTGAACATGTCAAAGATACGTCACAAGAGAAACAAGCGCTACCTGAATAACGCACAGAGGGAGACTAATCAACTGTCTAGCCTCCCTCGCCTATCTGCTCATAAGTACAGTCCTATCGAGACACACTACCGGATCTCATTGCAAGTGAACAGATCACACTGGCTGATATCAGCTATAGTGCCAGTTGCCGCCGTACCCATCATGAGCAGCGTCTGGCTCTGGTCGCGGATAGCAAAGAGAGCATTGATGAGCAACTCGCAGCATTCTTACAGCATGAAGTCATAGCATATGGTCTCCTGTTATCTGAAGCAATGCGCGATCGAACAAAACCTGATAAGTTGTAGTAAGGTATGGTAGAATATTTATATTTCCGTAATCACTCTCTATTTCTTACATGGATCTACGGAGGGTGGGTGCCTTGCCAGCACTTCTAACTCCCTTTACTCCTTTCCATGGAAATGTATTGATATTGCATCAAGCAAGAAAGAGGTAGCATGTCTAATTTGAAGACAGCAACGACTTTGGAGTTTACTCACTCACATCCTCATATCAATGCTCTGCTCGCGTTGATACAACCCCTCGAGGATCTGGCTTCGCTGCTTGCTCTAGGCGGCTGGGATCAACAAACAGCAATGCCTCGTAATGCTGGTGAGACGCGTGCTCAACAGTTCGCAACGTTGCAGGGTATCTATCATGAACGTCTGACCAGTCCGAAGATCGGTGAACTGCTCGCTGAACTGGAACCGATCATTCATGAGGAGACGTTTCAAGATGCCGACCGTGGTCTGGTGCGCCAGGTGCGACGGACATATGATCAGGCGACAAAGTTACCACCAGAGCTCGTCGTTGAGGCGACCCGTCTCAGCGCATTAAGTCTGGAAGCCTGGCTCAAAGCACG
>Ga0102924_1006000_pt1 | contig 11524 bp, 12 predicted proteins | sample PaiPotPPM11metaG_FD_80116 | JGI IMG/M metagenome (GOLD analysis project Ga0102924, IMG submission 80116) | Iron sulfur acid spring bacterial and archeal communities from Banff, Canada, to study Microbial Dark Matter (Phase II) - Paint Pots PPM... ...
CGAACGTCCCCTCGACGAAGGTCAGAACCTCATGGCCCTGGTCGTCGTACCCGTCGCCGACGACTCGCGGCGCCCCCGCGAATCCGACCCGCTCCAGGTGCCGTAGCAGGGCATGCACGGCGGACGTCCAGGGCCCGCCACGGCAAACCCTTTTCCGCGGCGGACCGGCGCGGCCGGGTGGTCCCGGGTCATTCGGGGCGGGAACGCTTCGCGCCCCAGCTGCCCCAGTGGACGACTTCCTCGACCGGCCGGCGCCTCGGCTCGGCCCAGCGGCCCTTCGCCGGGTAGCCCATCGGAATCAGCGCCATGGTCAGCGCGTCGGCCGGCAGGCCGAGCAGTTCGCGCAGTTCCTCCTCGTGGCCGCCGTAAAGCGTGGTCAGCGAGGTGCCGATGCCGTAGGCGCGCGCGGCGAGGCAGAGCTGCTGTACCGCGCCGTAGATCGACGACCCGACGCGCGGGCTGGTGGCTTCCGCCGCGCCGCGCAGCACCGGGAAGATCCACACCGGGGCCTCCTGGATATGGTTCGCCAGGTGCTCCGCGCCGAGGAACCCGCGCGGTGTCAGCGCACCCGGTCTCGGCGGCGCGGCGAGGATCTCCTCGCGGCGCGACCCGTAGGCGGCCTCCCAGTTGACCCGGTACCAGGCCGCGACCCGGTCCTTGACCTCCCGGTCGGTCACCACGACCCAGCCCCAGTGCTGCGTGTTGCCGCCGGACGGGCCGCGGATCGCCGCGTCGAGGATCGCCCACAGGACGTCGTCAGGGATCGGTTCCGGCGACAAGTACCGGCGCGACGGGGTGGAGTGCAGCGCCTCGAGGACGTTCAGCGGCGGCTCTTCCGCTATCGGGTCTGATGACATGATCGGCTCACGAACGCTGCTGGTCGGTGACGTAGGCGTTGAGCCGGTCAAGTTCATCGAGGTAGATCCGGTGCATCGCCTTCGGCGCGAACGTGCGCTCGAAGAAGCCGCCGATTCCCGACGCGCCGTCCCAGCTCGTGGAGATGCGAACGAGCGACCTGTCCCCTTGCGGCTCGACGTTGAACGTGGTGACGAGGCTCGAGTTGGCGTCGGACTCGACCAGCGTGCGGCCCGGCTCCGGCTCGGTGACCCGCATACGGTAGTTGCGGGTCCGCCCGCCGGCGGTGACCGTGAAGGTGGTGACGGTGCCCGCGCCCACGCCGCCTTCTTCGACCTGGAAGTCAGAGAACGCGGGGGGCAGGAAACGCGGGTGCTGGTTCATGTCCGCCAGGGAGCCGTAGACCCTGTCCGCGGGAGCGTCGATGGTGCGCTCGGCCGTAGCCTCCACTTTTGCCATGGGCCTATATCTATCACCTGGCGGCCGGCCGCAGCCGGCCCGTGCCCTCGGCGGGATTGATCCGCGTCGCGCTCGCCCGCCTCGCGCTCGCCCAGCGGGGTCACCGCGTGGCGACCCCGCCGTTCCGGTGGCACTCGCTCACGGGCTGCCGCCCATCTGGCTGATGAGGACGTCCCTGGTGATGCCGTGCTGGGCCCCCCATTTCTCGACGTACTCCAGGCTCACTGAGTCGGGCAGCTCTTTCTCAGCCTGATCGGCCGCCTCGGGGAGCCCAGCCTTTCGCAGCATGTCAACGAGTTCTTGCCTGCGGTACTGCACGAAGAGAACCTCCTCGGTGAAGAACGGCTGCGGCTGGCTCTTGTGAGCTTACGAGTTCCCCCTCCGCCAGTCACGCGGGCCCACCCGCGTCCCGATTCAGACCACGCGATCACCACCCGCGCACAACCACCGGTTAAATGCGTGGCGGGCCCTGGTCAATCCGGCGCAGGTACGGCTCGATGCGGTCCATGTCGTCGCCCCAGGGCATACGCTCGTCCCACCAGGTCGCGCCGGCGTCGGCCAGCGGGCCCGTAACATCGCGGCCCGCGAGCCCGGTTGGGCTTACGCCGCCCACCACGATGTCGAACGGCCTGTCCGCGAGTCCGTTCTCCGCCCGCCGGGCGCGCAGGAAGGCAACCAGGTCGCTGACGTCGGTGACCTCCGGCGGCCGCCCGGTCTCCATTCCGGGCATGCCGGGGATGGCACCGTCCCAGCGCGCCGCGCGGCGCATTGGCGCCTTGTGCGGCCAGATGCCGCCGACCCAGATCGGCACCCGTGGGCGCTGCACCGGGGTCGGCAGGAAGACCACGTCCTCGACCGTGACTTGGTTGCCCCGGTAGGTCACCGGCTCGCCGGACCAGAGCAGGTCGAGTGCCTGCAGGGACTCATCGAGGCGCTGGGCCAGCACCTTGGCGTCGGTCGTGTCGCCGAACCTCCCGTACTCGTCGGCCACCGGCTCGCCGAGCCCGACGCCGAGGATCATGCGGCCTCCGGTCAGGCGGTCCAGGGTGGTCACTTCCCTGGCCAGCTTGGACGGCCGCCGCCGGGCCACGGGCGTGACCGCCGGGCCTAGGCGGACCCTGCGGGTCGCCAGGGCGGCGGCGGTGAGCAAGATCCACGGATCCGCGATCTGCCAGCGAAGTTCCTGCTCGCCGGCGACGGAGTCCCAGACGAGCACCGCGTCCCAGCCGGCCTGCTCGGCCCGGCTGGCGACCTCGGCGAAGACTTCCGGCGCCGCGAATTCCCCGAAGTTCGGGACGTTGACTGAGTACCGCATGCCGGGATGATGTCACCAGGCACCGACAAAACCGTCGAATCGTCCAGCCGGTCAGAGCAGGAACGAGTCGCCTGCCTGCGCCAGCACGATCTCCACGGCGCGGTAAGGGCTGCGCGCGGTTGGCGCTGGTGACTATGGGTAACAATATGGTTGCCGTTAGTCACCGTCGGCCGTGCCCTGCGGCCGCTTGCCTTGGGACGGCCAGCAGTCACGGGGGAACATATGGCTGATGCGGGGATCAGCGTTCTGGTGGCCGGCGGCGGGCCCGCCGGGGTCACCGCCGCCCTGCAGGCAAGCGAGCTAGGCGCCAGGGTCACCCTGCTCGAAGCCGGCCAGGTCGGCGGCACCAGTCTCAACCGCGGGCCGGCGCCCGTGCGGACGCTGGCGCGCGCAGCCCGGCTGGCCAGGGACTGGTCGTCATGGTCCTCCTTTGGCCTGCGCGGCCCGGCACCGGTGCTGGACCTGCCCGCCGTGCTCGCCAACATCGAACGGGTCGCCAGGTACGCCCACGACAAGAAGGACCTGGCCGGCCACCTGCGCCGGCACGGCATCGACCTGCTCGAGGACCTGGGGCCGGTCGGCTTCGCCGGCCCGAACACCATGACGGCGGGCGACGGGCGCGCCTGGTCCGCGGACAGGATCATCATCGCCGTGGGCGGTCACGCCGCGCGGCCGCCCATTCCCGGCGCCGAACTGGGGCTCACCTACGAGGACATCCCGTCGCTGGCCAGCCTGCCACGGCGCGTCGTGGTGGTCGGCGGCGCGGACACGGGCTGCCAGATTGCGTCTATCTTCGCCGACTTCGGGTCGGCAGTGACCTTGGTGGAGGGCGGCCCTGGCCTCGTGCCGAGCGCGGATCACAGCGTCTCCGCGGAGCTGAGCGGCGCCTTCGCGGCGCGCGGTATGACGCTGCGCACCGGCACGCTCGTCGAGGCTCTCGACCGGGACGCCGATGGAATCGTCGTCCGGTTCCGTAATGGTGGGCGGGCCGAGAACGTAGTGGCCGATGCCGTGTTCTTCGCGGTCGGCTGGCCCGCCAGCCATCGCCGGCTCGACCTCGACGCAGCCGGGGTCGAGGCTGGACCCGCCGCGATCACCGTCGATGAGTACCTGCGGACGAACGTGGGGCACATCTTCGCCGCCGGGGACGTCAACGGCCACTCCATGCTCGTGCAGACCGCGCGGATGGAGGGCAGGACCGCGGCGAAGAACGCGGTACTCGGGCTGACGAGTCTGGCCAGCTACGACGTGGTGCCGAGCGGCAGCTTCACCGACCCGGAGTACGGCCGGGTCGGGATGACCGAGGCCGAGGCCGCCCGCGACCACGACGTCGTCACCGGCATCGCCCGCTACGAGGACCTGCTGCGCCCAGTCGCCGACGGGCGGCCCGGCGGTTTCTGCAAGCTCATCGCCGACCGGCGCGGCCACGCCATCCTCGGCGCGCACGTTATCGGCGAGTACGCGGCCGAGACCGTGCAGACGGCCGCCGCCGCCATGGCCGCGGGCATGACCGTGGAACAGGTGGCCGAACTCCAGCTCGCCTATCCCACGTTCACCGAGGGGGTCAGCATGGCCGCGCAGAAGATCTGCCGGACGCTTGGCGTCGGGTACTTCCCGCGGACGTGGAGCTACCTCGGCCCCACGGAACGCGAGGTCAGCGCGTTCCGAGCTTCCTGAAGTCCCAGCTCGTGACCGCCTGGGGTACCAGGCGAAGCCAGGCGTGGCGTCCATCGTGGTGCATGACGTCCTCGCCCTGGTACTTGTGCGCGAAGAGCCGCTCGGGTTCTTCCAGCCGCTCGTCGTGGACGCCCCGGCGCGGCACCTCGCCGATGACTTCGACGGAGCCGCGCAGTTCGGCGCCGCGCAGGTCGCCGTACTCCTCCCCCGCGTCGACCACCACGGCTACCCGCGGGTCCCGCTGGAGATCGGTCCACCTTTGGCTGCGGACCACCGACGTGAGCCACAGGGCCGCCCCGTCCCAGACGTACCACAGCGGGGTCAGATGCGGTCCGCTCCGGCCCACGGTGGCGACGCGGCAAGTGCGCTCCTCGCAGAGGAACTTGGTGAGTTCCGCCTGCGTCATGGCGATCGAACGGCCGCGCCGCTGCTGGCCAACCACGTCCGTCATCCCGGCTCCGCTCAGGCTTGCGCGTTCCTTACGGATATCGTGTCACACCCCAGCCGAGCGCGGGCACTTGTGGCCGGCCCCCGGCGACCGCAAAGCCGACGTCGATACGCTGCTGAGTGAGATCGGCGTCGATGTCGCCTTATCCGATGTGAGGCCGCGAAGGCGGCGCGGGATACTTGGCCCGTGCTATCGGACATTGTGCAGTGGGACATTGAGACGCCGGCGGTCGTGGTCGACACGACGCGGCTGGAACGCAACCTTGACCGGATGCAGGCAGTGGCGGCTACCGCCGGCGCGGCGCTGCGGCCGCACGCGAAGACGCACAAGTGCCTGGAGGTCGGGCGGCGGCAATTGGCGCACGGTGCCGTCGGGCTGACGGTCGCGACGCTCGCGGAAGCGGAGGCGTTCGTCGCGGACGGCTGCCCGAGCGTCTTCATCGCCTACCCGCTGTGGGCGGGCTCGGCCGACCGTCCCGCCCGTCTCGCCGCGCTCCGCGAGCGGGCGGACCTGCTGGTGGGCGTGGACAGCGCCGCGGGCGCCAAGGCGCTCGCGGCGGCGGTCCCGGGAACGCGGGTGATGATCGAGATCGATTCCGGGCACCACCGGTCGGGCATCCCGGTCTCCGAGGTCACCGGGCTCGCGACCGCGTGCCGGGGGCTCGGCCTCGACGTGGCCGGGGCGTTCACGCATCCAGGTCATTCCTATGCGAAGCCCGACGCCGCGAACGTCGCCGCGGCCGCCGCGGACGAACGGGCCGCGCTCGCGGCCGCGGGCGCGGCGCTCGAGGGAGTGACGGACGAGGCCCCGGTGCTCAGCGGCGGATCCTCGCCTACGGCGGAGGCCGGGGTGGCCGCGCCGCTGACGGAGGCGCGGCCGGGCACCTACGTGTTCGGCGACCGGCAGCAGATGGCGCTGGCCGGCCTGGCCGAAGACGACGTCGCCCTCGTCGTCGCCGCCCGGGTCGTGTCGGCGCCGCGCCCAGGCGAGGCCGTACTCGACTGCGGGTCCAAGGCGCTCTCGAGCGACCGGGCGGGCTGGCTGAAGGGACATGGCCTGATCCTGGAGGCCCCGGAGGCGACGATCGTCATGCTCAGCGAGGAGCACGCCGTCGTCCGCGGCGTGACCTCGCCGCTGCGGGTCGGCGACCTGGTGCGCGTCATCCCCAACCACGTCTGCACCGTGGTGAACCTGGCGAGCGAGATGCTCACCGCGGACGGCGATCGGCTAACCGGCCGGTGGCAGGTCACCGCCCGCCACTGAGGTCACTCGCGTTCGACCTTGCGCAGGCCCGCCGCCGGAGTCCACCACTCGACGACCAGCATCGTCGCCGCCTCGTTGAGGTGCGTGTGCACGACTTCGGCGATGTCCGCGAGGAAACGGTCGCCGTCCGGTCCTTCGGTGACCGGTCCCGCGGCGACCGCCCGGCCGGCGATCTTTGCCTCGCCCGGCCACTGCGCCTCGGCGCCCTCGACCGGGTCAACCGTGGCGCTGTGCAGGGCGAACCGCGGATCGCGGCGAAGATCCGCGCCCTTGCGCGCGCTCGGCATCGACCCGAAGACCAGCTCACCGTCCTCGAAGACCGTCTCGATCCCCGAGATCCGCGGCGACCCGTCGGCGCGCAACGTGGCTATCGTCTTGTGCCGGTGAGCGTCGAACAGCGCGCGCACGCGCCGCGCGAACTCCGGCTCTGCCCCCTCGACGTCCTTCCATGCCGTCATGCGCCCATGATCGCACCCACGACCGGCAGCCTTCTGCCCGATCCCCCCAAGAGCACTTCGTCGTCCGGCGCCGTGGTCTGGGCTAGGCGCGGGTGGCGATGCCCCAGACGAAGATATCGGCGAAGGACTTCGCGACGTCCTTCACCGAGAAGCGGCCGCCGGCGCGCAGCGACAGGTAAGTGTAGTTGTGCATGCCGAGCCACGCGCTGACCGCTAGCCGGGTGTCGAGCGGCCGGAAGTCGCCTGACTCGATGCCCTGCTGGAACACGGCCTCGACCCGCCGCTCGTACGCGCGCCGCCGCTGCCGGAACATCTCGGCGTTCTTGCCGGTCAGCGCGGGGAAGTCGTGCAGGAAGACCCAGACGTGGTCGGGGAAGCGGAAGATGACGTCGAGCAGTTCCTCGCCGAGCATCGCCAGCCGCTCTGGCGGTGTCCCCCCGGCCAGGTCGGCCCGGTCCGCGCCCAGCATGACCTCGTCCATCACCCGGTCGTGGATGGCGGCGAGCAGCTGCTCTTTGGAGCCGATGTAGTAGTACAGGGCCCCCTTGCCGATGCCGTTCGCCTCGCAGAGTTCTGTCGTGCTGGTGGCATGGTAGCCGCGCTCAGCGAACACCTTGGCCGACGCGTCCACGATCTCGTGGCGGCGCGCCTGCCACTTGGCGCTCTTGCCCTGCTTGTCCTTCACCCTGGTTTGCGGCATCCTGCAGCCTCATCTAGTCCGGAGTTTGCTTGCCCATAAAATAGCCTGTTCCGACGGGTCGGTCCCGGAAGACGCTCCTGGCCAGCACCAGGGACCCGCGAAATCGGAGTTAGCCAGGTATCAATGCCCCGCTCTCGCGCCGCCACATTTTGTAACGACAATACTACTGACTGGTCGGTCTATTCAAGGCCGCCGCGAAACGACCCGGGCCACCGGCAATCACGACCGCTCGGTACAAGGTGTCGTCGTGTAGCGATGCCGGCCATCGAGTCCGTCCAGGTTGGTCATTGCGGCGGTCAGCTAGCTGTTCCTATTATGTACTGACCAGTCAGTGTAGGACTGCAGGGGCGAGAGGGCCATGGACTTCACACTCACCGAGTTCGAGGGCGAACTGCTTGACCTGGGCCGCACCTACGCGGAGCGCGAGATCGCGCCGCGACCGGCGCGGGCGTGGCACGAGGAGCGCTGTCCAACCGAGGTGCTGCGCGGCCTCGGCGAGCTCGGGCTGCTCGGCCCGCTGGTACCGGAGGAGTGGGGCGGCATCGGTTCCACCACGGTCGGCTACGTCGCGCTGCTTGAGGCCCTGGCGGCGGTTGACCCGTCGGTGGCGACGGCCTGGCAGGCGCATTCCACCATTGGCAGCATGCCGCTGCTGCTGTTCGGCAGCGACAAGCAGCGTGAGCGGTGGCTCCGGCCGCTGGCCGAGGGCCGCAAGCTGGGCGCTTTCGGGCTGACTGAGCCGGGGGCAGGCTCGGACGTCCGCTCGCTGCGGACCCGGGCGGAGCGGGTCTCCGGCGGATGGGTGCTCAACGGGCAGAAGGCCTTCATCACCAACGCGGGCACCGACATGAGCTTCGGCGTCACCGTGCTGGCCCGCACCGGCGAGGACGGTGACGGCAAGCCACGCTACGGCAGCTTCATCGTCGAGCACGGCACCCAGGGGTACACGCTCGGGCCGAAGCTGCGCGGCATCGGGTGGAGGGGCGCGGACACCCGGGACCTGTTCTTCGACGACGTCTGGGTCCCCGACAGCCAGGTGGTCGGCGAGCCCGGCGGCGGGCTCGGCCAGTTCCTCAGCGCCCTGGAGGTGGGACGGATCTCCGTCGCCGCGCTCTCTCTCGGCACCGCCGCCGGGGCGATGCGGATGGCCCTGGCTTACGCGAAGCAGCACGAGGCGTTCGGCAATCCCATCGCCGCCTTCCAGGCGATCCAGTTCAAGCTGGCCGACATGGCGACCGAGATCGAGGCCGCCCGGTGGCTCACCTACTACGCCGCCTCGCTCCGCGACGCGGGCGAGCCGTTCAAGAAGGAGGCCGCCATGGCCAAACTGAAGGCCAGCCAGGTCGCCACCGCCGTGGTCAGCGAGGCGGTGCAGATCTTCGGCGGGGCCGGCTACATGCTGGACAGCGACGTCGCCCGCTTCTACTGCGACGCGAAGGTGCTTGAAATCGGCGAGGGAACCAACGAGATCCAGCGTCTCGTGATCGCCCGCGAACTCGGCTGCTAACGCCCGTGGAGAACGAAAAGCCCGGCCCCGGATGTGCCCACGGGCACGCCGGGGTCTCCGGGCGGCGAGTGGTGATCACTGGCGCCGGGCGCGGGCTCGGCCGCGTGCTCGCCGCCGCCTTCGACGCCGCCGGGGCGAGCCTCGCCCTGGTCGCACGGTCGAAGCCGGCCTTGGAGGGCGTGGCCGGCCAACTCGCGGGCGACCACCTGGTCTGCGCGGGCGACGTGCGGGACGAGCTGTTCAACGACACCGTCGCCGAGCGGATGACCGAGCGGTTCGGCGGGGTGGACGTGTGGATCGCCAACGCCGGGGTGTCACGCGAGGACCCCGACATCACGAAGCTCTCCCCCGCCGCCTGGCGTGAGGTCATCGACGTCAACCTGACCGGGACGTTCCTCGGCGCGCGGGCCGCCGCGGGGCGGATGGGCGCGGGCGGCCGCATCATCGTGACGGGGTCAGTGCTCGGCGACCGGCCGCACGGCCGCCTCGCCGCCTACTCGGCCTCTAAGGGCGGCATCCACGCCCTGGTCAGATCGCTGGCGCAGGAGCTCGGGCCGCGCGATATCACGGCCAACGCGGTGGCGCTCGGCTGGTTCGAGACCGGGCTCGGCGCCTTCTGGCAGCGCGACGAGCGCCGTGAGCGGGACATCGCGGCGCACACCGCCCTCGGCCGCTGGGGCACCGCGGACGACCTGCCTGGTATCTACCTGTTCCTGGCATCCGCGGCGTCGGCTTACATCACCGGCACCACGATCACCGTTGACGGCGGCTATTCGCTGCTGTGACGCTCGATCTCGGGCAGACGTCGAAGGAGATGGTCATGTTCAACCTCGCCCGGTCCCTCGACCGTAACGCGGACCGCGCCCCGCACGAGGACGCGGTGATCTTCCGCGCGGCCCGGCTCACCCACCGGCAACTGCTTGACCGGGTGAACGGACTCGCTGCTGCCCTCCTCGAGGCCGGCGTCGGCAAGGGGGACATCGTGGCGCTGCTGATGGGCAACCGCCCGGAGTTCCTGGAGAGCGCGCTCGCGGTTAACCGCGTCGGCGCGGCGTTTCTCCCGCTCAACGTGCGGCTGGCCGAGCCGGAACTCGAGTACATCATCAGGCACGCCGGCGCGGTCGCCATTGTGACCGAGCCTGACTTCGCCGCTCCGGTCGCCGGCCTCGGCGCGCGGCTGACCACCCCGTGGACGGTGGTGATGGTCGGCGCGGACGACGCTGGGGACGGGGCGGCGGCGGAGCGGGGCACGTTCAGGTACGAGTCGTTTCTCGGCGCCCACCGCGGCGCGGATGTCCCTCCCGCTGACGTGGGGGAATCCGACCTGCACCGGCTCATGTACAGCTCGGGGACGACCGCACACCCGAAGGGCGTGCCGATCACCTACGGGAACTTCTACTGGAAGACGATCGGGCACGTCGCCGAGTTCGGCATCAGCGCGGCGGACCGCACCGTGATGGCCGGGCCGATGTACCACGTCGGCGCCTTCGACCTGCCGGGCATAAGCACCTGGTGGGTCGGCGGCAGCCTGGTGATCCTTCCCCGCTTCGACGTGCCTGACCTGCTCGCCGCCATCAAGCGCGAACGGCCGACCAACGTGTGGCTCGCACCCGCGATGGTCAACGCGGTGCTGAACGCGATCGCGCAGTCGCCAGAACTGGCCGACTTCAGCACCGCGAGCATCCGCTTCATTACCGGCGGCGGTGAGAAGATGCCGGTGCTGCTCATCGAGCGGCTGCTCGCGGCCTTCCCCAACGCCCGGTTCGCCGACGCGTACGGGCTGACCGAGACCGTGTCCGGCGACACGTTCAACGACCAGGCGCACACGCTGTCGAAGATCGGCTCGGTCGGCAAGCCCGTGGTCAACCTCGACGTAAAGATCCTCGGCCCCGATGACGCGCCGGTCGGGCCGGGCGCCCCCGGCGAGGTGCTGCTGCGCGGGCCCAAGGTGGTGTCCGGCTACTGGAAGAACGAGGAGGCCACCGCGGCCGCGTTCACCCCGGACGGCTGGCTTCGCACCGGGGACATCGGGCACCTCGACAAGGACGGCTACCTCTACATTGACGACCGCAAGAAGGACATGATCGTCTCCGGTGGTGAGAACGTCGCGACGTCGGAAGTCGAACGCGTCCTCTACGAGCACGAGGCGGTACTCGAGGCCGCGGTGGTCGGCATGCCGGACGCGCGGTGGGGCGAGGTACCGCGCGCGTTCATCGTCTTGAAGCCAGGCCAGGAGGCGGGCGGCGTCACGCCGGAGGCGCTGATCGCGCACTGCCGGTCGCGGCTCGCCGGCTTCAAGACGCCGAAGCAGGTCGTGTTCATGGACGCGCTGCCGCGAAACCCGTCGGGCAAGGTGCTCAAGCGCGAGCTTCGCCAGATCGACATCCAGGCGGAGGGGTAGCTAGTGCGGGACACCAAGGTCCAAGCAGCCGCGGGACCGGCTGAGCTGTCGACGGACGGCCTGCTCGAAGCCTACGGGCGGATGACCCTGATCCGGGTGTTCGAGGAGCGGGTCTCTGACCTTTACCGCGATGGCGAGGTGCCGGGCTTCGTGCACCTGTCGATCGGCCAGGAGGCGTCCGCGGTCGGCGCCTGCTGGCCGCTGGCCACGACCGACGTGATCACCTCCAACCACCGCGGGCACGGTCACTGCCTCGCCAAGGGCCTCCCCCCTGAGCCCATGATGGCCGAGCTCCTCGCCCGGGCCACCGGAACGAACCGTGGCCTTGGCGGGTCGATGCACATCGCCGACCCGGACCTGGGCATCTTCGGCGCCAACGGGATCGTCGCCGCGGGCGTGCCGATCGCCGGCGGCGCGGCGCTCGCCGCGCAGCTGCGGGCG
>Ga0102924_1006001_pt1 | contig 11521 bp, 11 predicted proteins | sample PaiPotPPM11metaG_FD_80116 | JGI IMG/M metagenome (GOLD analysis project Ga0102924, IMG submission 80116) | Iron sulfur acid spring bacterial and archeal communities from Banff, Canada, to study Microbial Dark Matter (Phase II) - Paint Pots PPM... ...
CCCCTAAAGGGGAGGGGGAATGTTGTTTGTTCAAGCTTCGCTTGAATGACGAGGGGGCTTCGCCCCCTCGACCCCCTACAAGCAGGAAGGGAATGGTTTGTGTTCAAGCTTCGCTTGATTGACGAGGGGGCTTCGCGGCCTCGACCCCCTTTTTCTTTTGAGTGGGGCTGCGCCCGACGCTCCCTACAAAAGCGCCTGTGGCGGGCCGGGGCTGCGGGACCTTCGCTCCGCGCAGCCGGCTGCCGCTCGCGGAGCATCTTGCTATGCGAAGGGGTCGAGGGGCGCAGCCCCTCGTCATCCAAGCGAAGCTTGAAAACAAAGAATCCCCCTCCCCTTTAGGGGAGAGGGTTAAGGGGTAGGGCCCAAATCGAAATGACCATAGAGCGAAACCGTAAGCCGTACGACAGTGTCCTGGACACGATCGGGTGGACGCCGCTCATCCGACTGACGCGCGTGGGTGCCGGGATTAGGACGCCGGTGTTCGGAAAGGCCGAGTTTTTCAATCCTGGTGGATCCGTCAAGGACCGGATTGGATTGCCGATTATCGAGCGCGCCGAGCGGGACGGGCGCCTGAAGCCCGGCGGAACAATCGTCGAGGGCACGAGCGGCAACACGGGCGTGGGGCTAGCAATTGCGGCGGCGCTAAGGGGGTATCGCTGCATTTTCACGATGCCCGACAAGATGTCGCAGGAAAAAGTGCGACTCCTCAAAGCCTTCGGCGCGGAAGTGATCGTCACGCCAACCGCCGTACCACCCGATCACCCCGACAACTACATCATGATGGCTCGCCGCATCGCGAGCGAGACTCCCAACGCGGTGCTGGCCGATCAGTTTTACAACCCCGCGAACCCCGAAGCGCATTACACAACCACGGGGCCCGAGTTGTGGGAGCAGACCGAAGGGCGAATCACGCACTTCGTCGCCGCGGCCGGCACTGGGGGCACCCTCACTGGCGTGGGTCGCTACCTCAAGGAGCGCAACCCGGCGATAAAGGTGATCGCGGGCGACCCAGCCGGGTCGATTCTAGCGGAGACCTGGCGGACGCATGGAACCGGCCCCGTCGAGGGCGCACCCTACAAGGTAGAGGGAATCGGGCAGGACAAGCTTCCGGGCACTCTCGACCTGGGAGTAATTGACGAGTATCACACGGTGAGCGATCGCGACAGCTTCGCGATGGCGCGGCGTCTCACGCGTGAAGAGGGAATCTTCGCGGGCGGGTCCACGGGTCTCATCACGCACGTCGCTCTCACGCTCGCGCGGCGGCTGGACGACCCGGATGCGTGCGTGGTGACGTTCCTCTGCGATACGGGCGAGCGCTATCTCTCCAAGTTCTACAACGACGAATGGATGCGCGAGAACCAGCTGCTGGAGCCGGACCGAGCGACCTTAGCCCAAGTGCTGCGAGCGAAGGACGGGGGTGTGCCCGCAGTCATCAGCGTGGCGCCAGGCAGCACGGTTCGGCAGGCATTGTCGCTCATGACGCTTCACGACGTCTCGCAGGTGCCGGTCATGGAGGGTTCGAACTCGGTGGGCTCCGTCAGCGAATGGTCGCTCTCGGCCCGTAGCCTCGCCGACGCCAAAATACTGGACTCGGCCGTGAGCGACGTGATGGAGCCGCCGTTTCCGGTGGTGGAATCCGAGCATGCAGCCGAATCGGTCGTCAAACTGCTGTCGAAAACAAATCCAGCAGTCCTCGTCAAAAGTGCGAGCGGCGTGCAGGGGATCGTGACCAGATCGGACCTGCTGCGATTCCTGATGTCGCGATGAAGGCCAGGGTCATATCCCGGCCCCGCGATTACTAGAGCCGCGTGAACATTACCGTATTGCTGGGAGGCGCGTCCGCTGAGCGCGACGTATCTATCGCCTCTGGGGTGCGCATTATCGACGCGCTTCGGTCGATCGGACACGAGGTGACGGCCGCTGATCCATCGACTGGCGCCGTGGGCGACGATGCGGAGCGCAGCCTGCGCGCGACGCATCTACGGGCAGAACCTCCGTCGCTCGAAGAGCTAGCTCGGCTGGGCGGTAGGCGTCGCCGTGGCCGAGCGGAGTTCGTCCCGGACCTCGTAACCATTCCGGCGGTGCGCGACGCCGACGTCGTGTTTCTCGCTTTGCACGGCGGACAGGGCGAGGACGGCACCTTGCAGGCAATTCTCGATACGGCCGGCGTTCGATATACCGGGAGCGGCCACCTTGCGAGCGCGCTAGCAATGGACAAGGATCTGTCCAAGATCCTGTTTCGCGCGGCTGGCGTGGGCACGCCAGATTGGCTCATGGCGCCGGCAGATGAGTCGCTGGTGGAAGACCGCCTCGGCTTTCCGGTCGTGGTTAAGCCGTCAAAGCAGGGCTCCACGGTGGGACTGACATTGGTGAAGCAGCGCGGGGAACTGGCCGAGGCTGTGGCCCGCGCATGGCAGTACGACGACGAAGTGATGCTGGAGGAGTTCGTTCCCGGCAGGGAGCTCACGGTTGGCGTGCTAGGCGACCATCCGCTACCCGTTGGCGAGATTTTTCCGACGCACGAGATCTATGACTACGAATGCAAGTACACCGCGGGAATGGCACGAGAGGAGTTTCCGGCCCGCCTGACCTCGTCGGAGTCCGCGCGAGTGCAGGACGAGGCGGTGCGAGCATTTCGGGCGCTCAAGCTTCGGGGTTATGCCCGAATCGATTTCCGGATGGGCGCCGCCGGTCAATTCTATTGTTTGGAGGCGAATACGCTCCCTGGAATGACCGCGCTGAGCCTCATTCCGCAGGCCGCGGCCGCGTGCGGGCTTTCGTTTGGGGCCCTGTGTGAACGAATCGTGCAGTTGGCCATAGGGTGACGGCGATCCTCCGCGATCGTCGCTCGGAAAACCCCGTAATTTTTCGCGGAACAAGCCACTTGCTCCCCGTGTTAAACTGCTAGGCACCATTCGCTCAACGCATCTCGCCCTCCCCAGCAGCCCTGCGTAGTCGATGTCCTATTCCACCTCCGACGACTTCGAAATATCGGGCTCACCGGGCCGGCTGACCCCCGCTGTGCAGTGGCTGATCGGGATCAACACCGTCATCTACTTCCTGCAGGTGACGGTCGTGGGCGCGGGCGACATGCAACGGTGGCTCGGCTTCGAGGTACACGACCTCACACGCCAATGGTGGACAATCTTCACGTACATGTTCGTCCACGCCGGGCTGCTTCACCTGGCGTTCAACATGGTGACGTTGTGGGCCTTCGGTCCCAAAGTAGAGCGGGCGTGGGGGTCAGGCGCATTCGTCCGGTACTACGTGTTGTGCGGCCTAGGCGGATGGCTCGCTCATCTACTGGTTGCGCGGGATACAGTGCTGATCGGCGCCTCCGCGGCGATTTTCGGCGTGATGCTGGCGTATGCGGTGCGCTGGCCGAACGACGAGTTTCTGCTGTGGTGGGTCGTGCCCGTCAAGGCCAAGTGGTTGGTCGCGTGCCTTGCTCTCTTCAATCTCGTGGTCGGCGTGTACACGCTGGGCAGCACCGGCTCGGGTACGGCGTACTTCGCGCACTTGGGCGGGCTGGCGGCTGGGTGGCTATACCTGCACACTCCGCCGGCGCACGCGTTCGAGCGATTCCGCCAGCGAGTATCGGCGGCGCCCGACGTTCCAGACGAATCGCCGCGCGCAGTGCCTCGAACGCTGCCTTCACCAAGGCCGCGCGAGCGCCAGGAGATCGATGAGATTGTTGCCAAGAGCAAAGCCGCGGTGGTCAAGCGCCCGGCTGTGTCGCCGGCCGCGCATCCCGCGGCTCGCGGAGCGCGAGCCGAAGATCAGCTCAACATCGTACTCGACAAGATCTCGCGCCAAGGACTGGACAGCCTGACCGCGGACGAGCGTCGCATCCTCGAGGAAATGTCGAAGCGGTTGCGGACCGACCCATCGTAGGCACGGACGGGGTCGCGCGAAACGGGTGGGGCCGGGAGAGAAGGGGAGACGTCTGTTACGTCCGTGTTCCTGCTCGCACGGTGATAACCGACCTGATCCCGCCGCGTGCGTTGAAGTTGCCCACGACCTGAATCCAGCGGGGCGCGACCGCGGCGACGACGTCGTCGAGGATGCGATTTACTGCCCGCTCGTAGAAGATGCCCTCGTTGCGGTAGCTCCAGAGATACAGCTTGAGGCTCTTGAGCTCGACACATAGCGCGTCCGGTACGTAGGCAATGAGCACGGTTCCGAAATCCGGCGCGCCGCCCTTGAGCAGCGCGAGCTCGGCCGCGTCGCCCTCGATACCGCCTACGGGACACAGCGACGTGAATTCCGGGCACGTCATGTGGATCTCGTAGTCTCGGCCGGGATACGGGTTCGGAAAGGTTTCCAACAGATCCGGCTGAGGCATATCCGGAATGTATCAAACTGTCGGCCTTTTACGCTGGCCGACCCAGTTGATCGCTGGCGCCCATGCCGCGCTTGACGGCTACGAAGCGCGTGTTGTTGTCCTGCACGTCCGCGATGTCGTCCTCGAGCACCGCGAGGCCGTAGCGGACAGCGGCCGGACGCCCGGCGATTGCCCCCGTAGCCCCGTCGTGATGCAACGCGACGTCTCGCGCGGCGCCGGCGGTGTCGTAGCTCGGCATTGCCTGCAACCACGGGTGGTCGCGGAAATATCGAGAGCATTGGGCGAGCGCGGCCGGGTGGCTGTAGATCCGGCGGAGGTCGCGAACGCTCACACCTTCGGGCGCGAGAAGGCATGGTCGGATGCGGACCCGGGTCTCGTCCACGCGCACGAGAGTTGGAAATTCCTGCAGCGCCTCCGCGCTACCCGGGATGCGACCAACAGCGGTGTTCTCGACTGGTATCACGCCGGCGTCAACAGCGCCGTCAGCGACGGCGCGAAGCACATCATCGAACCGGCGGCACGGCACGGGCTCGGCCTCGGGACCCCATAGTTGCGCGACCGCGAGCTCGCTGAAAGCGCCAAGCTCACCCTGGAACGCGACCCGCATCGTGGCGCGCGACGTCGGCGCTCACGCAGCAGCTGCTGCGCGGAGATGCGGGGCCGGAAGCGAGCGGCCGGCGGCGTTCGCGAACGCGCCAAGCTTCGCCATGACTCCGTCGAATTCTGAGTAGGTGAGCGACTGCTCACCGTCGGAGAGAGCGGATTCCGGCTCGGGATGCACCTCGACAATCAGGCCGTCTGCCCCGGCGGCGATGCCGGCAAAGGCGAGTGGCGCGACGAGTGAGGAGCGTCCTCCCGCGTGGCTCGGATCCACGAGAACCGGCAGGTAAGTCTCGGCCTTGAGTACTGGGATTGCTGAGACATCGAGCGTGTTGCGCGTCGCAGTCTCGAATGTGCGGATCCCGCGCTCGCACAAGATCACGTCGCGGTTTCCGCGAGCCAGGATGTATTCCGCGGCCATGAGCAATTCCTTCACCGTCGCCGATGGCCCCCGCTTGAGCAGCACGGGCGTACGGTGCTCGCCCACCTCGGCGAGCAGCGAGAAATTCTGCATGTTGCGCGCGCCGATCTGGATGACGTCGGCTATCGCGGCGACGCCGTCGACCTGGCGTGGGTCCATGACTTCGGTCACGACCGGGAGCCCAGTTTCGGACCGAGCTTCCGCGAGAAGCTCGAGGGCCGGCGGGCCCATGCCCTGAAAAGCGTAAGGAGAAGTGCGCGGCTTGTAGGCGCCGCCGCGCAGCGCGTTTGCTCCAGCCGATCGCACGGCGCGTGCAGTATCCAGGAGCATCTCGCGGCCTTCGACGGAACAGGGTCCCGCGATGATCACGAGCGACCTGCCACCGACCACGCACGGAACGAGGCTGCGGCCGTCCCCAACTGCGATCTCGGACCCTCGATTTCGGTCGGCCGCGAATTCGCGGGATGCAAGCTTGTAGGGCCGGAGTACCGGAGTAACCGACTCGACGCCCGGGAGAGCTAGAAGCGGGACCCCGGCCAGCGCGGCCTCGTCGCCGACGCACCCGACCACGACTCTGTGCTCGCCGCGTGAGACATGGGGCGTAAGCCCGAGCGAGCTGACACGCTCACATATGTGATCGAGCTCGCTTTCGGTGATTCCTGCGCGGGTGACGATAATCATTTCTGGGCTCCGTGGGTGGTCCTGATTGCCGTGAGATCGACGCCGCCGCAACAAAAAACGGCCCCTGTCTAGACAGGGGCCGTCGGTCCGCTCCGAGGCGCCGGCTGAGTTACCGGCGCGCGCGCATGCGACCGAGACCCCTGTTAGGGCCCCAGAAGCGATAGGTAAAGTACCAAGTGGCGACGCGGGGAGCGGACATCGAATCGTGAATATTTATTCGGCCTGCGAATTGCGCAAGAGGTATAGCGTTCTGCAGGGGGCCCGGTGTGCATAAGTCCGGCGAGATGGTCCAGTGGCTCTCAATGAGCGACTGGCTCTTGGCGCATGCGTCTTGCATAAGATTTCTCTAATTTATTAGCACGCCCCAGAGCGCGTGCGGGAAGTGATATGACCGCGAACTCGAAGGCGGACATCGAGGAGGGGACCCGTCGTGCGCTTAGCGGCGATCGGACCGCTATGGTCGTTGCCCTCCAACAGGCTTCCGCCGGCCGGCGACTCGATTCCCAGGCCCTCCAAATCGCGGTCGCCAGGTTCGCCCGACGCAGCCGAATGACAGGACTGCCGCCCGAGCAGCTTGTGATTCAGCTCAAGGCGATCGTACGCGACGAGGCCGGCAGCGTTAGTGATTGGTGGCGGACTGTGTTGACAGACCGGTCCGTGCGTTGGGGAGTGGAAGCCTACTACGATCTCTTGGACATCGACCAGCCGGCCACAGGATTGGCAGACGTCTGAGGTAATCCACTACGGCGACACTTGCTCGCCCCTCGGCGGAGGACCGGCGAGAGCGAGTGCAGCCGATTCCGAGTCGTCAAAGAGCCGCGAGCGTGTGAGAAAGCGAACCCCGTCGGGTGCCTCGACCGAGAATCCGCTTCCGCGACCGGGCACCACGTCGATGGTCAGATGCGTGTGCTTCCAGTACTCGAACTGGTCCGCGCCGATGTAAAAGGGAGTGTCGGCGATCGTGCCTAGGTACACATCACGATCGCCGATTTTGAACTCGCCTCGCGGATAGCACATGGGTGAGCTGCCGTCGCAGCAGCCGCCCGACTGGTGAAACAGGAGATCCCCGTGTCGCGCTTGGAGCTTGCGGAGCTCTGAGGCTGCGTCCGGCGTGACCGACACGCGCGACACAGGGCACCTCATCGTCGTTCTCAAAAGAAGCCCAGCTTCTTCGGGCTGTAGCTCACAAGCAGATTTTTCGTTTGCTGGTAGTGGTCGAGCATCATCTTGTGGTTCTCACGCCCGATGCCCGAATGCTTATAGCCACCGAACGCAGCGTGGGCGGGGTAGGCGTGAAAGCAGTTGACCCAGACCCGCCCCGCCTTGATCCCGCGACCCATGCGATAAGCAGTGTTCTGCTCCCGGGTCCACACGCCGGCGCCGAGCCCGTAAAGCGTGTCATTCGCGATCGCGAGGGCATCGGACTGGTCTTTGAAAGGGGTGACTGAGACCACCGGGCCGAATATCTCCTCCTGGAATATCCGCATCCGGTTATTCCCCTCGAAGATTGTGGGCTGGACGTAGTACCCCCCGCGCAGCTCGCCGTCGTGTACGCGACGCGCTCCACCAGTGCGTACACGGGCGCCCTCCTTCCTTCCGATGTCGATATAGCTGAGGATCTTCTCTAGCTGGTCATTAGAGGCCTGCGCTCCCAGCATGGTGCGAGAGTCGAGCGGGTCTCCCTCGACGATAGCCTGCGTGCGGGCGGTAGCGCGCTCCATAAACCTGTCGTAGATCGACTGCTGCACCAGTGCCCGCGAGGGGCACGTACATACCTCGCCTTGATTGAACGCGAACATGACGAATCCTTCGATCGCTTTGTCCAGAAAGTCATCATCGGCTTCCATGACGTCGGCAAAGAAGATGTTCGGCGACTTCCCACCCAGCTCGAGCGTGACCGGAATCAGGTTCTGCGAAGCGTACTGCATGATAAGGCGGCCTGTGGTCGTTTCACCTGTGAATGCCACCTTTCCGACACGCGGGCTCGAAGCCAGCGGTTTGCCGGCCTCGACCCCAAAGCCTTCGACGACATTCACCACACCGCTCGGGATCAGGTCGGCGATCAGCTCCATGAATGCCATGATGGATACCGGCGTCTGCTCCGCCGGCTTAATGACCACCGTGTTCCCGGCCGCGAGAGCAGGGGCGAGCTTCCACGTGGCCATCAAGAGCGGGAAATTCCATGGGATGATCTGCGCAACGACGCCGATCGGCTCGTGGAAATGGTACGCGATGGTGTCCTCGTCGAGCTCGCTGATTCCGCCTTCCTGCGCCCGGAGCGCACCGGCGAAATAACGGAAGTGGTCCACCGCGAGTGGCATGTCGGCGTTCATGGTCTCGCGGATGGGCTTCCCGTTATCGATCGTCTCAATGATTGCGAGCGTCTCGATGTTCTCCTCGAGCCGGTCGGCGATCTTGTTTAGGATGTTTGCGCGATAGGTGGGCGACGTATGGTTCCAGCTCACAGCGGCCGCATGCGCGGCGTCTAGAGCGCGATCAATGTCTGCCGCGGTCGATCGCGCAACCTCGCACAGCGGCTGCCCCGTGATCGGGGTCGGGTTGGTGAAGTACTGGCCGCTGACTGGCGGGACGTATTCACCCCCGATCCAGTTGTCATATCGCGCTCGGATCGGAATCCTAAGCTTGGCCGCGTTGGCGGATGACGGCAGAGTTGCTGATGAGGTAAGTTCGAGCGTAGTGGCCATGCTCGGCTCCGTGTTGAAGGTGAGCGGCACTCGGGCGGCGGCACCAGTCATTTCTAATGAAGTGCGCTCGGCGGGAGCAGTTCCGCGCGAATTGCAATGATACCAAACGTGCGCATCTCAATCTACGTGGGTGAGAGAGATTACCCTACAGCCTCGTAGTGAGCCGTAGAGGATCAGGGAGCACCTGCGTGCTCGGCCGCAGCGGAGATTACCCCGCGCGCCCCGTGCCCAGCAAAGCGCCCAGCGCCAACTCTCCGCCGCCAGTGCACACGATCACCAAGTTCATGACGGTGAGCATGAGCTCATAGTGCCAGCCTTGGCCGTCCTTCCCCCAGTAGCCCGTGTGCCACACGAAAATTTTCTTTTGAATAGCGCCGAGCATTACGAGAATCAGGCCGATCGCGGCGAGCTGAGTCAGAACGCCAAGCACGAGCCCGAGACCGCCAAGTACTTCGGCCGCGCCGAGAAAGATCGTGAATCCTTTGCTCTCGCTAATCTGCTTCGAACGCTCAGCGGGTTTCGTGATGTGACTCCACCCACTTGGAACGAATTCACTCGCTACCATGAGTCGTAAGAGCAACAACGCGACATCGCCGAAATTCAGCAACTGAGGCAACACAACGCTCGCATTGTGCGGGAACGAAATACTCACATTGCGGAGCCCGAGCATTTTCGGTGCCCAACCGGGCCACCCACACTCGATGGCCCGCGAACAGCCTCAATGTCCTGACGTCGCAGAAAGAGCGCTGGTGCCGGGCTGCAAAGTGATCGTCACGCGGCCTTGCCGAAACGCGTCGCCCGCGGCGCCTATGTCCCATAGAATCGTGACCGAATCGCCCTGTCGCGTGCGCTCGATGCCGCGCTCGGATTGCGCTACGGTCTCGATCGGATAGGTCCATCTCTCGGCCGCGGGCGATGCAGCGATGGTGCAGGCGTGCGCGAGCGAGAGCTCCGTGGCGAACCGATCCCGGGGCTGCGCGCCGCCGGCCCAACGATAGGTCACAGTGATCCTGCCATGGCTGTCGAAACGAAACCTCTTTTCGAGACCCTTGGCCACGCACACGATCTCGGCGGCGGCGCCGGACCTCTCCACGGCAAACGTGAATTGGGCATCCGACCATCGTAGTACCGGTTCGTACCGGCCGGACTCATAGGCGCTCTGCTGCATCGCGGCGGGGAGCACCCGCTCGAGAAACAGCGCGCGCGATTCCGCGTCGATCGGCAGTGCACCGGTTGCGACTCGCCCGCGCTCGAGGTCATGAATCGATGGCGCGCCGGCGGCCCCTTCACCAGCCGCCACTCCACCGGCCGCCACTCCACCGGCCGCCACTCCGCTAGCTGCCGCGGACTCGTCATTGACGCGCTTCGCCACAGGCTCGTGGTACGCCTCGATCCGGCGGGTCAGTGTGTCGGCGTAGTTCACCTCATCGGCGAAGAGTGTGTAGACCTCGACTCCTGCCCCACGATGCGGTGCGATCACGGCAGAAAAACGTGAAGAGTGAACCCATACTTCGGGCTCTCCATCGCCGTCGAAATCCAGAACTTCCACGGCGAGGCTCTCCTCTCGCCGCAAGCTGCCCTCGGCCACAGCCAGCTGCTGCCAGATAGCGCCCCGAAGGTGAGGCAAGTACAGCCCGCCGAACACCCCGTGCCAGTACGCATCGTTGCACTGCGCGCGCGCGATCGCGCGACGAGCATCGGGCGGATCGCCGCGCTCCCGAGCCAGGGTGGACAGAGCAAGCATCATCTTATGCGCGCGATTGGCTTCGGGATACTTGACGAGAAAATTCCGCCAGTGGCCGCCGCGCACGAATGAGCCGGCCGGCCCGGCGAGCCGCTCTTCACCAAGGTCGCGCTCGAGCTCAGCCAGCCTCCGCCCCGCATCGGCCGGGAGCGCCCATCCTTCCATCTCTCGATAGGATGCGGTCGGCAAGTAGGCGATCCCACCGCTGGGCACAGCTCGCAAGGCCGCTTGGCACGTAGTGAGCTCGATCACGCCGTCATGCCGAAGGCGTTCGATAACGTGGAGAAATTGCTCCAGCCAGCCGTGCTCGTAGACCCACGCTCGTGTCCCGGGCCAGCCGCCAAATTTTTCGCCGTCATCCGCCAAGACCGCGAGGGCGCGTCCGGCTCTGTGCAGCTCTTGGAGATACAGCTCCAGCTCCGCGACTGGCCGGAAAGGCACCAGATAGCGAAGTCGCTCGTGGATCGGGAATAGCGCCACGTAATCGCCGCTCGACTCGGTCATGTAGTACGTGTGGAGCTGCTCGGGGCGGAATCCGGTGATAAGGAAGTGGCGGTCGTCCACGAGCGAGTAGCGAACGCCGGCGGCAGCGAGGTCGGATGCCAGCTCCGGCTCCCACACGCGCTCCGTCAGCCACAATCCCGTCGGATCGACACCGAATCGCGCGCGGATTGCGTCCCGCATCCACTGTATTTGTTCCACGCGGTCGGAACGTGGCAGTGAGGCGAGCACCGGCTCGTACACGCCCGACATGAGGAGCTCGACTTGGCCGTCCGCAACGAGCCTTCCCACGAGGTCGAGATATCGGTCGCCATGGGCGTCGAGCCACTCGAGCAGTGGCCCCGAGATATGCAACACGAGCGGCAGGCATTCACGTTCGGCCAAACGTGTGAGCAGCGGCAGATACACTTCTCGCGCATGCTCCTCGAACACGTGATCGAAATTGCCGACTGGCTGATGCACGTGCAGCCCGAAGATGAAACGCAGCGCGGTCACGTGACTATTTCGCGGCCGCTTCTTGTCGG
>Ga0102924_1006002_pt1 | contig 11520 bp, 12 predicted proteins | sample PaiPotPPM11metaG_FD_80116 | JGI IMG/M metagenome (GOLD analysis project Ga0102924, IMG submission 80116) | Iron sulfur acid spring bacterial and archeal communities from Banff, Canada, to study Microbial Dark Matter (Phase II) - Paint Pots PPM... ...
GATCTGGCCCTTGCCGCGCATCGCGTGCTCGAGCACGAGCACCTCGGTGCCGCCGGGCGCCGCGAGTATCTCGAGCGGCAGGCCGATCTCGGTGTTGAAGTTCGCGCGCGAGGCCACGGTGCGGCGGGCAGGCGTGAGCAACGCGAGCAGGATGTCCTTGGTCGTGGTCTTGCCCGTCGAGCCCGTGATCCCGACGACCGTCGCCCCGAGCTCTTCGCGCCAGGCGGCGGCAAGCTGCTGAAGCGCTTTCAGCGGGTCGTCCGCCGCGAGCACCACCGCGCCGCCGGCGGCTTGCGCGTGCTCGGGTTTGGTCAGGACGCCCCATGCACCCGCGGTGAGCGCAGCGGGCGCGAACGTGCCGCCGTCGGCGCTGGACCCACTCAGGCCCACGAACAGTGCCCCCGGACCGGCGTCGCGAGAGTCGATCGTGATCCGCTCGGGCCCGCGGTTCACCCCCGTTTGGGAGAGCAAGCTCGCGCCGGCCGCGCGGGCGATCCGGTCCGGTCCCCAGGCCTTCACCGGTGCGCAGGCACCCCGCGCAGCACTTCGGCGGCTACCACGCGATCGTCGAACGGGATCTTCCTGCCGCCGGCGAACTCCTGGCCCTGCTCGTGGCCCTTGCCGGCGATCACGACCACGTCGCCGGGCTCCGCGCCGGTGATCGTCTCCGCGATCGCCGCTCGGCGGTCGGCGTTGTGGGGCACGTCTGGACCCGCGCCGAGGAGGATCGCGGCGATGATCGCCTCAGGGTCCTCCGAGCGTGGATTGTCCGAGGTGACCACGACGCGATCCGCCAGGCGTCGCGCGACCTCGCCCATCAGCGGCCGCTTTTCCCGGTCGCGGTCGCCGCCTGCGCCGAACACCACGTGGACGCGCCCCGTGCTCAGCGCACGGGCCGCCTGGAGCACGTTCTGGAGGGAGTCGGGAGTGTGGGCGTAGTCGACCAGGACCGCAAACGGCTGGCCTTCGTCGACAGGCTCGAACCGGCCCGGGACCTGTGGCGCCGCGTCGATCGCCGCGGCGACGGTGCCGGCGGAGATGCCGAGCGAGCGCCCGGTCGCGAACGCCCCGAGCGCGTTGTAGACGTTGAAGCGCCCGCGCAGCGGGCTGTGTAGCTCGAGCCCGTCGACCGTGAAGCGCGACCCGTCGAGGCCTACCTCGACGTCGGTCGCGATGTAGGTGGCGTCGTGCTCGAGCGCGAATGTCACGGGCTTCCCGAGCTCGTCCGCCAGCCGGCGGCCATACTGGTCGTCGACGTTGATGACCGCGACGGCGGGGTGCGCGTCGGTGAACAACTTGCGCTTGGCGATGAAGTAGTCCTCCATCGTCCCGTGGAAATCGAGGTGGTCCTGGGTCAGGTTCGTGAAGACCGCCGCCGCGAAGTGGATCGCGTCGGCTCGGTGCAGATCCAGTGCGTGGGAGGACACCTCCATTGCACACGCTCTATCTCCCGCATCGAGCATCGCCTTGAACGTCCCCTGAAGATCGATTGCCTCCGGCGTGGTGCGCACGACGTCGTGCTCGATGCCGCCGATCATGCTCTTGACCGTGCCGAGCAGGCCGGTGCTTAGCCCGTCGGCCTCGAGCAGCGCCCGCAGCAGGAACGCGGTCGTGGTCTTGCCATTGGTGCCTGTCACGCCGACTGTCCGGAGCGTGGCCGTTGGATCGCCGAAGAATCGCGCCGCCACCGGCGCCATCGCGGCACGAGCGGACGGAACCTGAATCTCCGGGACCCCGCTCGACAACGGCCGCTCGACGACGAGCGCTACGGCTCCGCGCGCGATCGCCTCTGACGCGAACTCGTGCCCGTCGCGGGTGAAGCCAGGGACGCAGAAGAACAGGGTCCCGGGGACAACCTGGCGGGTGTCGTAGGCGATGTCGCCCACCTCGATGTCGCGTGCGCTATCGGGTACGCTCGCGATCAGGTCCGAGAGCCGCATCGCGGCCCGAGTGTAGTTGTGGGCTCACCCGGCTCCGTTGCCGAACCCGCGGCTGCGCTGAGCGAGCTCCCGCCGCTTAAGCACGCGGTCGACCAGTCCATAGGCGACGGTCTCCTCGCCGGTGAAGTAGCGGTCGCGCTCCATGTCGGCGTGGACGCGCTCGATCGACTGCTTGGTGTGCTTGGCATAGATCTCGTCGATCCGGCTGCGAAGCGCGAGGATCTCGCGCGCGTGGATCTCGATGTCGGCGGCCTGGCCCTCGAACCCGCCCGAGGCCTGGTGGATCAGGATGCGGCTGTTCGGGAGCGCCATGCGCTTGCCCTCGGCGCCGCCGGCGAGCAGGAGCGAGCCCATCGACATCGCGATCCCGTAACAGATCGTCTGCACATCGGGGCGAATGAACTGCATTGCGTCGTAGATCGCCAGCCCGGCGTAGATCGAGCCACCCGGCGAGTTGATGTAGAGCTGAATGTCCTTGTCGGGATCGTCGGACTCGAGGTGAACGAGCTGGGCGACGATCAGGTTCGCGGTCTCCTCGTCGACCACGCCGCCGAGAAACACGACGCGGTCGTTGAGCAAACGCGAGTAGATGTCGAACGAGCGCTCGCCGCGCGCTGTCTGCTCTACGACCATCGGCACGAGTGGCATCAGGGGACCTCCTGTATAGTGCAACTGAGTGGTTGCACGGCAAGTTAGCAGACGCGCAACTGTCTGGTTGCGCATTCCAGGATGACCGACCGCATCCAGCGTGAAACGACAATCGACGCCCCACCTGAGAAGGTCTGGGAGGCGATCACCTCCGACGGCTGGCTCGCCGACGAAGTGCGCCTCGAGCTGACACCCGGGGGCGACGCTCAGTTCGTCACCGACGGCACCGTCAAGACGGGTTGGATCGAGGAGGCGCTGCCCCCGGCTCGGCTGACGTTCTGGTGGGCGACCGGCGACGAGCCGGCGACCCGCGTCGAGCTGGTCCTGGAGCGCGTCCAAGACGACCGCACGCGCCTGCGCGTCGTCGAGACGCGGCCGCTCGAGATGCTCGAGCTCGTCGGCGTGCCGCTTACACGCGCCGGCGGCACCACGTTCGGCCCGGCGCTCGTGGCCTGCTAAGTGTCCGCCGACCGCGTCTTCGGGGCACTGTCAGATCCACGGCGGCGAGAGCTGCTTCGGACGATCGCCGAGCAGCCGTCAGCGACCGCGACAGAGCTTGCCGCCGGGCTGCCGATCAGTCGTCAGGCGGTGCTCAAGCATCTCGCGGCGCTCGGCGAGGCGGGCCTCGTGGAGCGCGAGCGCACCGGGCGCGAAGTGCACTACCACGTCACCCCTCAGCCGCTGTCGGACGCCGTCTCGTGGATGGCGGACGTCGGCGCGGCGTGGGACAAGCGGCTCGCCAAGCTGGGGCGCGAGCTCTGAGCCTCAGCGCGGATCGATTCCGAGGTAGGGAACCGCCCAGCCGACGATCTTCTGGAACGCCGGCGCTGCCACCGAGCCTCCGAAGATCGATCCGTGCGGCTGGTTGACCACGACCGCGACCAGCAGCTTCGGGTGGCTGGCGGGCACGAACCCGATGAACGACGCTATGTACTCGCTGTTCGAGTAGCCCCCGGACTGCGCGATGCTGGCCGTCCCGGTCTTACCGGACAGGTCATAGCCCGGGATCGCCGCCCCAGAGGCCGTTCCGCCGTCGGCGAGCACCCCGCGCAGCATGTCGCGCAGCTCGGTGGACACGGCGCTCGAAATGATCCTCCGCCCACGCGGCATCGGCAGCGGCTTGCCGCCGACCGCCTCAACGATCCGCGGCGGGCGCAGGATGCCGCCGTTCGCGATCGCGGCGTACGCCGCCATCATCTGCATCGGTGTCACCGACTCGCCCTGCCCGAAGGGGAGGTTGGCCATCGAGGTTCCCGAGTATTGCGACGAGTGCAGGACGATTCCTCGGTCCTCACCGGGGAGATCGACCCCGGTGGGCGCGCCAAAGCCGAACCGGTGGACCCAGTAGCCGAACCGCTGCGCTCCCAGCTTGGCGCCGATCTCGTCGGCGCCGATGTTGCTCGAGACCTTGAGGATGTTCGCCACCGACAGCTGCTCGAAGCCGTGGGGCTCAGCGTCGTGAATCGTGCGGTCAAAGACCTGGAGCACCGGCGGGATGTCGAACATGGTCGACGGCGTCACGAGGCCGTCCTGCAGTGCGCCAGCGACCGTAATCGCCTTGAACGTCGAGCCGGGCTCGTAGTTGAAGCCGACCGCCTGATCCTCGAGCGGGAACGGCGATGCGGCGTCAGCCGGGTGTGATGTCGCCCAGTTCGCGAGCGCCAGGATCTCGCCCGTGTTCGGATCCATCACGACGGCCGTGGCACCCTCCGGCTGGTAGGTCTGGGCAACGCCCGCGAGCACCTGCTCGACCTCGTCCTGCAACGCGGCGTCGATCGTCAGCTTGAGCGACTCGCCAGGCGCGGTCGTGCGCTGGTCCGCGATCGAGATCGGCTGGCCGATCGCGTCGCTGACGATCCGCCGCAGCCCGTTGGTGCCGTGCAGAGCCGCGTCGTAGCGGTACTCGATGCCGCTGGCGCCCTGGCCTGCCCAGTTGACCTGGCCGAGGACCTGGGAGGCGACTGGGCCGCGCGGATAGACACGCTTGACTTCCGGGATCAGCGAGATGCCCTCGAGCTTGAGCTTGACGATCGCCTGCGCGCGGTCGCCCGGGAGCAGATGCGCGAGGTAGACAAATCCCGTGTGTGGCTTTGAGAGCTTCGCCTGCACCGTCGCCGGCGGCTGCGAGAGCAACGGGGCCAGCTGTGCCGCCATCGTGTCGGGATGCTTGATCAGATAGGGGTCAGCGACGATGTCGGCCGCCGATTCCGAGATCGCAAGCTCAACCCCGTGCCTGTCGGTGATCGTCCCGCGCGGCGCGGGTACGGTCACCGTCTGTAGCTGCTGGGTCCGCGCAGCCCGCTTGAGCGAGCTGGCCTTCAGCGTGCCCAGCTCGGTCGCGCGCAGGAGCGCGATCCCGAGCAGCCCGATGAATGCCACGAACAGGATCCCGATCCGCCGGTCGACCGCCGTCATGGCGCGGCGCCGCCGGTGGTTCCAGTAGCGGTTGTGGCGGTTGGCGCGGTCGCGGTCGGGGTGAGGGCAGTCGTGGGAGCCCCGGCAGTCTGAACAGTCTGAGTGGGGCCCGTTGAGGCCGTGGCGGTGCCTGTCGTCGTCGCCGGCGCCGCCGCGGCGGGCGTCGTCGTTCCACCGCCGGGTGTCGTCGGTGTGACCCGCACCGCCGGGCTCGTCCCGACGCTCGCTTGGAGCGCGCTCGCCTGCAGCGCAGATGTGAACATGGCTTGATCCGGCGTGTGGATGCCGGCCGCCGCCCCGCCGGCGCTGGCCTGCCCGGCGGTCACGAAGTCAACGGACGTTGGACCGGGCATCACCATGCCCATCTTGGTGGCAAGGCCCTCGATCCGCTTCGCGTCCGACAGCGCCGCGACAGTCGCCCGAAGGGAGTCGTTGCGGCTCTGGAGCGTCGCCGACAGCGCGAGCGAGCGGCCGATGCTTGCGTTGAGCTTCAGCACCTCGACCTGCATCGCGACGATGCCGGCCAGCATCACGCCGAGGATCGGGATCCACCCCCGGCCCCGAACGATCCTGTCGAGCAGCGGATGCTCCGGAAGCCCACCGATGAGCGGCAACCGCCGCGGTACGGCGCGCTTGCGCACGGGACCCGAGACCCGGCGGGGCGCCGCAGGCACCGGACGCGGGCGCACTGCCGGGCGCTGCGGCGTCGGCTTGGCCCGCGCTCGCCCGCCCGCCGCCGTCGCCGCCGACGGTGTCATGCGCCCTCCTTGAGCTTGCGCGCCGCGCGAAGATGCGCGGACCGCGCGCGTGGATTCGCGGCGACCTCACCGGGGGACGGCGCGATTGCTCGGCGAGTCAGAAGCTCGGCCTCCGGGACGCGACCGCAAACGCAGATCGGGAACTCAGGCGGGCACACGCAGCCGCGCGCGCGGGCGGCCAGGCAGCGCTTGACGCGGCGATCCTCGAGCGAGTGGAACGAGATCGCCGCGAAACGGCCACGTGGCGCGAGCAGCTCCCAGGCATGTGGCAATCCTGCATCGAGCTGTGCCAGCTCGTCGTTGACGGCGATCCGCAGCGCCTGGAACGTTCTCCGTGCGGGGTGGCCCGAACCGAACTGCGCCGGTACCGGAACCGCGGCTTTGATCGCGTCGACGAGCTCGTGCGTGGACGACAGCGGGCCGCGCTTGCGAGCGCGCACGATCGCGCGGGCGATCTGGTGCGCGAAGCGCTCTTCGCCGTACTCGCGCAGCACGCCGCCCAGTCGGCGCTCGTCCCATTCGTTGACGATTTCCTGCGCGCGCAAGTCCTGGTCCGGATCCATGCGCATGTCAAGCGGGGCGTCATAGGCGTAGGAGAACCCGCGAGCCCAGGTGTCAACCTGCATCGAGGACATCCCGAGGTCCATGTAGACGAGGTCGGCGTGGATCTGCTCGTCGCGCAGGAGCTTAAGCGCGGTCGCGAAGTCGTCGCGGACGAAGCGCGTCTGGCAGGGAATTTCCCCGGCCAGCTCCGCGAACCTCTCCTCAGCGAGGGGGTCGCGGTCGATCCCGATCAGCATCCCGTCGGGCCCGATACGGTCCGCGATCAGCCGCGCATGGCCGCCGCCGCCGGCCGTGCAGTCGATGGCGAGCTCGCCGGGCTGCGGATCTAGCACAGCGATCAGCTCGCCGGCCAGCACCGGGACGTGGACCTGTGTCATCTCAAGTAGTGTCGCCAAGGCTCTGTGCAAGGTCGGGGATGCGGTTCAGTTGGCCGGCTGCCCAGGGCTCGTAGCGCGTCCGATCGAACACCTCGAGGCACTCGCCCGAGCCGAGCACGATGACGTCCTTGTCGAGCCCGGCGAACTCGATGTGGGTGCCGGGGATCATCACCCGGTGGGCGGCGTCGAGCTCGGTGTCATGCGAGAAGCCGAACAGGAAGCGCTTCAGGTCCCGGGCTCTGGGCGAGAGCGGGTTGAGTCCCGCCAGAGCGGCGGACGTGTATGCCTCGTACGCCTGCGGCGTCCAGATCGCGATCGAACGCGGCGCGTCGGGAGTGGTCTCGACCGACGCGGCCAGCACGACGCCGTTCGCGAGCGCGGCCCGGTACTTCGCGGGCACCGTCAGGCGGTGCTTTGCGTCGAGCGCGTGTTCGAAGGTGCCGTGGAAATTCAAGGGTTTCCATCTGCTGTCGGCGAAATCGAACCCGGGTGGCCGGGTGGGAGGAGCCCTGCCACCCGGGTTCCGCATGCAGGGCCCACAATAACCCACTGTCTCCCACATTGCAACTCAAATCTCATCACTTCCCCCACCGTGATCCCCTTCGCCCCTCGAGGCGCCAAAAGCCCGTCGTTGCAGGCGATTAGCGTCTGCGGCCGCGGCGACGCGGCTGCACGATCGCGTGCAGCGCGGAGGCCTGGGCGGCGAATTGCGGAGCGATGGCCCCGATCGCCCCTTTCGGGGCCGTTTCCGTCCGGACGCTCTGCTCTTATTTAGGAGTTACGCGCGCCGTGGGAAGCTCGAGCACGAGCCTCGCCCCCCGCTTGGTCGGCGCGGCGGCGAGGCGGCCCCGATGAGCGCGCGCCACGGCGGCGGCGATAGCGAGTCCGCGGCCACGCCGACCGCGCCCACCGCGCGCTCGTCGCGTCAGCTCGGCCACCGGTGCCGGCAGTCCTGCGCCCGAATCGATGACCTCCACGCGGACGACGCCGGCGGTCACATGTCCGCAGACCTCGGCCGGCCCTTCGCCGTGCTCGAGCGCGTTGGCGATCAGATTGCCGGTCGCCTGGGCCAGCCTGATCCGGTCCCCGGCCACAAATCCGGTCTGCCCGTTCCAGCGCAGCCGAAGGTCCACTCCCCGCGCGGCGGCGACTGCCCGCCACGCCTCGACCGAATCGGCCAGCAGTGCCCGGATGTCGACCGGGTCTTCAGCCGCGCCTAGGCGACGTCCGTCGAGATCATCGAGCGCGCGGGCCGCGCGATCGAGCTCGAGCCCGATCGCACTCGCCCGCGCGGACGCCAGCTCGCCCAGCCTCGCCGACAGCTCGACCCCCAAGCGGACCGCGCCGAGCGCCGCCCGCAGCTCGTGCTTGGCGCGCGCGGCGTCCTCGGCAGCGATCTCCACCGTTCCCACGGTCACGGCAACTCGCCGTCCATGAGCCTGTACCCGACGCCCCAGACGTTCACGATCAGCCTGTCGCCGGCCCTCCCGAGCTTCCTGCGCAGCCGCGATGCGTGTGAGTCGAGCGTGCGGGTGTGCCCCATTGACCTGAACCCCCACACTCCGCGCAGGAGCTCCTCGCGCGTGAAGACCCGCGTGGGATCGCTCGCGAGCGCGCGCAGGAGCGCGAACTCCTTCTTGGAGAGCCTCAGCGGCTCGCCGTGAAGCCACACCATTCGCGACAGCGGGTCGAGCTCGAGCGGACCGATCCGCAGCCTTCCAACGCCAGGGCGGCGGCGCCGGCCCCGGCGCAACACCGCGCCGATCCGAGCGTGCAGCTCGGAGTAGCTGAACGGTTTCAGCACGTAGTCATCGCAGCCACGGTTGAATCCGCGCAGGAGGTCGAGCTCCGACACCCGGCCCGAGAGCACGATGATCGGCAGTTCGGGATCGAACCGCCCGGCGACGCGGTCCGCACCGCGAACCGCGCGCAGCAGCTCGAGCCCATCGTGGTCCGGGAGCCCCAGATCGAGGATCGCGAGGTCGGGAAACTCGCAGGCGAGCATCCGATCGCCGTCCGCGGCGCATTCGGCTGTAAGGATCTCGTACCCGTCCGCCGCGAGGTTGTCGGCGAGGAATGTTCGAGTGGCGCGGTCGTCCTCGACAATCAGGATGGTTGCCTCGCCCGCGTTCACATGTGTCATAGCGTCGAGCGCGACAAAACCTCCCCCCTGCAACATCCATTTCACACCCTGCGCCACAGCAGGAATCCCCCATATGATCTCGACGCCCGATGTACCGCCGTGGGAATTACAGCTCGGGGGACGACTTCGTCCTCGAGTACGGAGAGTTGCGATTTACGTTCAACGAACGTGATTTCCGCGAGCGCTGCGAGCAGGCGGCGCGCAAGCTCGGCTTCCTCTGGGGCACTGTCGAGGAGCACGAGGCCGAGGACCTGATCAACCTCGTTGTCAACGGCGAGGTCACCGAACCGGCCTCGCCACTCGGCGAGCACGTCAACGATTGCTGGCCCGAGCTGGTCGGGCCATCCGAGCGGTCGCTCGTTCATTGGCTCAGAAGGCTGATCTTCCGCGGGGCGTGGCTCGATCAGCGCGTGAAGGAGGGCGAGCTCGACGTTGCGTTCGATGAGGACATCAACGCCTTCCTCTACATCCAGCCAGACCGGGGCGGTGAGCCGATCGAGCTTGCCCCCGAGCCGAGCTGGAATCGCGTCGCGTATGTGAAGCGCTGAGGCACTACCGTTCCGACCCATGCAGCCGCGGGTGTGGGTCGTCATGCCGACGTATAACGAAGCGCCGAACATCGAGCGCATCATTCGCAGCACCGACGCCGAGCTTAAGCGGATTGCTCCTTCGCAGCACCGGATCCTGATCGTCGATGACAACTCGCCGGACGGAACCGGCGCCCTGGCCGACGAGCTCGCGGCCGAACTGGGCAGCGTCGAGGTCATGCACCGCGCGGGCAAAGACGGTCTCGGCAACGCGTACCGGGCCGGATTCGCCCACGCGATGGCCGGCGGCGCCGAGCTGCTGATCGAGATGGACGCGGACTTCTCCCACGACCCGCGCTATCTGGAGTCGCTGCTCGCAGCGGCCGCAGACGCTGACCTCGTGCTCGGCTCTCGGTACGTCGCCGGCGGCGGCGTCCGCGATTGGGGCCTCGTCCGGCGAGCGATCAGCCGCGGGGGCGGGTTCTACGCGCGCAAACTGCTTGGCGTCGACGTGCGCGACCTGACGGGAGGATTCAAGTGCATCCACCGCGAAGTTCTGAAGGCAATCGACCTCGACAGCGTGCGCGCCGACGGCTACGTGTTCCAGATCGAGGTCACATACCGCGCTCTGCGCGCCGGCTTCACCGTCGTCGAGGTGCCAATCGTGTTCTCGGATCGCAAGGTGGGGACCAGTAAAATGTCACCCCGGATCGCACTCGAGGCCATGCTCCTCGTCCCCCGCTTGCGCCGGAGCGCTCCCGTCGCGATCGCCGAGTCGGGAGAGGACGTTTATCGCGCGCACGCGCGCCCCTAACGAGATCGCAATGTTGCTCAAACGCCAATCTGATGCCCCACGGGCATCCTGTAGCTGATGAGCGCCCCCGGTCCGCTCGGCGCCACGCCGCAGAGCGGCTCTTTCGAGTTCGAAGCGCAGGTAATTCCGTCGCGCGTCGCCGCGCGGCGGCGTATCGGCGCGATCGCGACGCGCCAGCGCGTCGGGCTTCTGGCGCTCGGCGGACTGCTCGCCACCGGACTGCTTGTCTCGCTCAGCGCCGCGCACACCGCGCAGCTGTTGCCCGAGTCGGTGCGCCCGGTCCCGAAGTCGCTGGCCGGGGCTTTCGGAGGCGCTTCGATCGATCTGCGCTCCTATGGCGTAATCGCCGTGCTCGTCGCGATGTTCGCGTTCTACGCACTCGCGGTGCGCGCCGCGGACCGCCTGCCCGCGCGTATGGTGCTGATGACGATTGCGGGGCTCTACGCGTTCGTGCTGCTCGCCCCACCGCTCGTCTCGACGGACATCTTCAGCTACGGGGCTTACGGCCGGATGGGAACGGTCTACGGCGCCAACCCGTACCTGCATGGGCCGATCGCGATAGGCCTCGATCCGCTTTATTACCTCATCGGCGCCAAGTGGGTGACCACCCCGTCGGTCTACGGACCGGTCTTCACGGCGCTCAGCTACGTATTGGCTCCGCTCTCCATCGCCGCCAGTGTGCTGGCCTACAAGGCGATCGCGGCGATCGCGGGGCTGGTCACGGTCGCTGCGGTTTGGAACGCGGCACGTTGGCGCGGGGTGAATCCGGTGAAGGCCGTGGCGCTCGTCGGGCTCAACCCGCTGATGGTGTTCTACGGCGTCGGCGGAGGTCACAACGACCTGTTGATGCTCGCCCTCATGGTCGTTGGCCTGTACGCGATCCTCCAGCATCGCGATCGCGCGGGCGGTGGCCTTCTGTCGCTCGCCACCGGCATCAAGCTGACGGGCGGGTTGCTGCTGCCGTTCGCGATCGCCGGCGGTGCGATCCGGCGCACCGGACGCCGCGACATCGTGATCGGCGCCTCCTTCGTCGCGGCCGCGATCCTTGCGGGTAGCATCGCGCTGTTTGGCGCGGGGCCGTTCCACCTCCCCGCGACGATTGAGCACAGCCAGAGCGTCGGCGATTGGCACAGCATCCCGGGCTTCATCAGCACGAGGCTCGGACTCGGGACGCTCGGCCACGTCACCGGCTACGTCCTGACCGGCGTGTTCGTGATTGTGTGCGGCTGGCTGGTTCGCCGGGTCTGGCGCGGCGAACTCGACTGGATTGACGGCGCTGCCTGGGCCACCATTGCGATGCTTCTGACCGCCAGCTCGCTGCTGCCGTGGTATGC
>Ga0102924_1006003_pt1 | contig 11520 bp, 11 predicted proteins | sample PaiPotPPM11metaG_FD_80116 | JGI IMG/M metagenome (GOLD analysis project Ga0102924, IMG submission 80116) | Iron sulfur acid spring bacterial and archeal communities from Banff, Canada, to study Microbial Dark Matter (Phase II) - Paint Pots PPM... ...
CCCTCTGCGCCGGGATGGCGGCGAAGCGGCTGCCGCCCACGACCGTTGTCGTATCCGTAAACCATCCAGAGATGTCGACGATGAGATCGACCTGCCCTGCGGCATTGAAGAGGTTGATAGTTCCACCCGCGCCCACCGGGACGACAACGCGATTCGGCACCTGCCGGCCGGCAACGAAGTTGACATTGGATGTCCCCTGCCGGGCGGATCCGCCTGGAAACACCGAGATGTAGCTGGATGCGGTTCCATCGGTCACGGTCACGTTGACAACCACGGCCTCGGCTCCGGTGGCGGGCACGCCTCCGCGGCCTGTGACCGACAGGCTGCGGGTCTGGCCAGGTCCGAGCGGACCGCCGTTGCTGCGAGTATCCAGAAGGCGCGCCGGAGCGAGGGCGTTGAAGAGTCCATCACGCGTGGTGGTCGGACTCGGGCCGTACCAGCCCTGCACGTCGAAGACCACATCAACGAGTCCTCCGCCGTTGTAAGCGCTGACCATGCCGTTCGCACCAAGCGGGACGGTGACGAGGTTGGCGACGGTCTGCCCGGCTCTCCAGTTGAGGTTCGAGGCCGGTGGTGGACTCCCGCCGGAGGGGTAGACAGTCAGGAAGCCGGCTGCGCTGGCGTTCGTCGCGGTGACGTTGAGCACGACGGTGTCGGCGCCGCCGGCCGGCACCCCACCCTGGCCCGTCACCAGAACATCGACGTGGTTGCCGCCGGCGACGGGACGCGTGGGCACGCCACCCGTTCCATTACGCGTGTCGAGGATGCGCGCCGGAGCGAGCGGACGGTAACTATCCTGGGGCACCGGGGTCGGTCCCTGGATGGTGGCCGCGGAGGTACTGGTGCCCGGTCCGACCGCCGGGCCGCCGAGAATCACCGCCATGTTGTTGAAGGTCGCGTAGGACGACTCAAAGGTGGACTTGCTGATCCACTGCACTCCGAACCAGGGGTTGTTGATCAGGAGGTAGCTGCCGGTGACGCCGGCGATGGTGACCGCGTGCTCGTACGGACTTCCGAACTGGACGGTCCGGCCGTCGAAGGCGACGTAATGCGAGACGTTGTGATAGATCCAGTCGAAGGAGGTCCAGGCGATGACCGGATGGCCGCCGAGGACGGCCTGGTAGAGCGTGCCGGGTGCGATCCCCTCGCCCGCCTGCTGGACCGAAGCGCCATGAGCCTGTGCGACCCGCACCATCGGCGGGTAATACTCGCCGTACCCGGTGAGACCTCGCTCGCTTCCGTCCGGGTTGCCGACGAAGCTGGCATAGGGGTCGCCCCAGTGAAAGGCGCCGGAAGCGTCCCAGTACGCGCCACGACGGTCGATGCCGCCCTCGTTGAGGATCGTGTCCTGGGACAGGTTGATGTTGATGGCCGCGAGGGCCATCTGGAGAGCGGCCGCCTCGCAACTGAGCCCGTGGGTCTGGTGATACTCAGGAACATTGAGATATCGCCAGTTCGTCGCCAGCGCCGTAAATGTCATGGCGGCGCTTGCGGGTATCACCTGGGCAAGGGCGGTTGCAGCCAGGAAGCCACCGATCAGGAGCTGGCGCAGGCGGTATTGGAGCGAGTGCTGCGAAGTCTGCTTCATGACCCTCCGTTCGGCACGCGGAGGGCGCACCGGGTACCCGAGGAAATATAGCGAGCGGCTCTCCTCAGAGCAAACCTGAGTAGTACCCAGAAACCTGTAGGCAGTTTGCCCTCTTAGCCGCCGCGCGAGAGGCCTGTCACCACCGTGCTACCGGCCCGCGCACCGCCTTCGCCGGACCGTGATGGCCGCCTCACAAGGGCCCCGGGGCGACGGCGTTGCATCGTAAGGAGTCTCCTGGCACAGACGCTGGCCGAATCAGTCGGTCTCGTGCAGCGCGGTGTAGAGATAGGCGTCGCGGCCGACAGTCCCGACCAGGTGGTAGTGGGCGGCGAGCCAGTCCGAGAATCCGGGAACGCCACGGAGCCTTCCACCGTCGGTCAGCACGACTTTCACGCCGTAGTAGTCGCGGGCGGCATCCAGGTCCGCGACCGTGAGGAGCCCGGCGAGCGTGCGCTCATGCGAGGCATCAACCAGCGGGCCGGGGAGATCGCGACCGGCAAGTGCGATGGCGAAGGGGTTGTCGCTGATCACGTAATCGCCCGGTTTCGTGGCGGAGCGGACGGCGGCGGCAAGGCCGGCGTCGTGGCCATTGGGAATGAAGCTGCGCCGCGCCTCCCCGAACCCGAGCGCGAGTCCGACCACTCCAACCAGGAGCACGGCGGCGGCGGCGACCCCGAACTGAGCGGGTCGCCACGATGCGAAGTCGTCGATACCGACCGCGGCCGTCAGCGCCAGTGCCGGCGATAGCAGCAATAGATGATGTGGGAAGAGAGGCTGATAGATCAGGATGGCGACGGTTGCGGCGATCGACCAGCCAAGCGGCGCGATGATCCGCGGATCTCTGCGAAGGGCGGCAACTAGTGAAGCGGCGATCGCAAGCATCACCACGGGCAGCTCGCGAAGCTGTAGCAGTTGCCCCAGGTTGGCCGTGATCCCGGCGTGCGTCGCCTGGCCGGCGAGCAGGTGGCCGGCGACGAGGTCGTCATAGGCGGTTGCCGGGGACCCGAAGGCCGGAATCAGGATGATCAGAAGGCCGACGACAGTACCGGCGGCGAAGCCCGCCATCAGACGCAGCGGCTGGCGTCGCGGCATCAGCAGGTGGACGATCAGCGGAACCACCGCGACCGCGGCGAGAAGCTTCAAACCGAGCGCGCTCGCGAATGCCAGGCCGGCAAGGATACCGAGGAGCGAGGCCTGCCGACCCTGCCGGCGGGTCGCGGCGATCATGACCGCCACGGCGACCACCATCATCGCAATCGCCGGCATGTCCGCCTGCACGATGGCCGCCTCCTGGATGTAGAGCGGGCTGCTGACCAGCAGGATGACGGCAACCACAGCCGCGCCGGGCCCAGCCAGCAGGCGACCGGCAAGGTAGACGGCGGCGACTCCAACGATCGCGAAACAGAGAACCGTGAGGCGCAAGGCGGCAAGCGAGTGCGAAATCGCGTAGAAGGGGAGAAGAGCGTAGTAAAAGGCGGGCGGTTGGGAGCCAAAAACCGATCCGAAGAGCGGCTCTCCTCGGAGCAGGGCGCGGATCGACTGCCAGTAGACGCCCTCGTCGTAATCGCGGCTGCCGGCATGGATCAACCAGAGTTGTAGCGCCAGAAAGCCGGCGAGTGCGATCACCGCGCCGCCCAGAAGGAGTGTCCGCCAGGGGATCCGGTTCGTAAGCTGAGGTTATCGCCCGCCGCTCCGCCGTCCCGCTGGCACTCGCGACCTTCGTCGCCTTCAACCTGCGCTCGGTCATTCTTGGCGTCTCTCCCGTCCTGCCCGCGATCCGGTCGGAGCTGCATCTGAGCTTCGCCCTCGCGGGAGCGCTGACCTCGCTGCCGGTCATGTGCCTCGGGCTTTTCGCCGTCCCGGGTGCGCTACTCTCGAACCTGCTGGGCCCACGGCGCCTGATCGCGATCGCAACCGCCGCGCTGGCCGCGGGAGCCTTCATTCGGGTCCTTCAGCCTGCCGTCCTGGCGCTATATGCGGGGACGCTGGTCCTCGGGATCGCAACTGCGGTGGCGCAGCCGGCGGCGTCTGCCGTCATGCGAGGGTGGTTTCCGGGACAGGTGCAGCGTGCGTCGGCGATCTACACCGCCGGACTGAACGCCGGCGGCGCGGTGGCATCGACCAGCAGCATCTACCTGTTTGTGATCGTCGGCTGGCGCGGCAGCTTCATCACCTGGGGCGTGCCCGCCCTGCTCGCCTGCGCCGCCTGGCTCTGGCTGGCGCCCCGCGAGCAGCTCGAGAGCGCGGCGCCGAGCCATCTGGCGGAACTGCTGCAGAACCGTGAGGTGTGGCGGGCCGGCGCGCTCTTCGCGACCCAGAGCGCCGTGTACTTCAGCGCCGTAACCTGGCTTCCCTTCCTGCTGCATTCACGTGGCCGGGGCGCCTCGGCCTTCGTTTTGCTGGTGCTGGGCCTCGTGGTTCTCGGCATGGCAGTCACGCTGGTGGGCGTGAAAGGCCCCTTTGCCACCTCGCGAAGCTTCTACCTGGTGGCTGGAGCGTTAACCCTGGGGGGATCGCTGGGATTGGTGTTCGGTCTCGTGGACCTGGCCTGGTTGTTCGTGATCCTGCTGGGTCTCGGATCCGGCATGACCTTCAGCGGCGCGATGGCGCTACCGCCTCTCCTCGCGCGCCGCCAGGGCGAGGTCGCCGGCTTCTCCGCGCTGATGCTGGCGATCGGTTACCTGGTTGCCTTCTCGGCCCCGCTACTCGGCGGCCTTCTGCTGGACGCCACCGGCGCCGTCACCGCTCCCTTCGCCCTCCTGGTCGTCGGAGCCTTCGGCATGATCGCCATCGGGCTGACTTTCCGCGGATCCAAACGCTTCGACGCGTAACCGGGGGCCGCAGGTATCGTTTCCTCAGGGGGGACAGCTGAAGGCATTCACCGAGCGCTGGGGAATTAGTCGCGAGGCGCTGGCCTTTGGGCTGGCCGGTCTGGTCGTGCTTGCGCTGGTCCTGCTCCAGCTTCTCCGCCCGGTGCCCAGGATCGGGCCGACCTCCCTGCAACCGGTCAGCAAGCAGCTGGGCCCGACGCCCCCGGATCTACCCTGGCCCACATTGGGCAGCTCCGCAGTTGCCGTAGCGGGACTGGGGACGATCGGGACCCACGGGTCGCAGACCGCTCTGCCGCTGGCGAGCACGGTGAAGATGATGACCGCCCTGCTCGTGCTGGAGGACCATCCGCTGCCACTGGCCCAGCAGGGACCGATGATCCCGATCAGTGCGGATGACGTTGCCACCTACCAGAGCGAGAAGGGCCAGGGTCAATCCGTCTTCCCGGTTGCGGCAGGCGAGCAACTGAGCGAATACCAGGCGCTGGAGGCATTGCTGGTGCCCTCGGGCAACAACATCGCTGATCTGCTGGCAGTCTGGGACGCCGGATCGCTCTCAGCCTTCGCCGGGAAGATGAACGTGCGAGCCACCGCCGCCGGAATGACCCACACGAAATATGTCGACGCCAGCGGCTTCTCGCCGGGTTCCGTGGGGACGCCCGCAGATCTCATCACGCTCGCCGAGCTGGCGATGCAAAATCCTGTCTTTGCGGAGATCGTCAACCAACCGGAGGCGACCCTGCCGGTGGCGGGACGCGTCTTCAACGTCGACGCCGCGCTCGGCCAGGAGGGGATCATCGGGGTCAAGACGGGATCCAGCTCCCAGGCCGGCGCCTGCTTCGTTTTCGCCGCCGACGTCAAGGCGGATGGCCAGTCTGCCCGGATCTTCGGGGCGGTGCTCGGCCTGCCCACGCTCGATGATGCCTTCAACGCCGCCACCGGCCTGGTCCATGCCATTGTGCCGGGACTTCATAACCGCTCGATCATCTCGACCGACCAGGTCATCGCGGAGTACTCGGCCCCGTGGGGCGATCAGGCGACGATCTTCGTCGAGCAGGACATCAACTGGGTCGTCTATGACGGGATGACGCTGCACGAGACGACCGACCTGAAACCGATCGCGCCGCCGCTGGCCTCGGGGTCCAACGTGGGATCGGTGACAGTCCGGGTTGGCGACAAGAAAACGAGCATTCCCCTGAAGACGACCGGCGGTATCTTCGACCCCGATGTCTTCTGGCGCCTGACTAGACTGGGGTCAAGCGCCCTCTTCTAGACGGAGTCTCCCTCCCCCTTGTGGGAGGGTCCCTGAGTCAGGAAGAGACAACTAGCTCGACGAGTCGTGGGCGAGGGTTGCCTCCAGGTCGTTGCGGGAGATGATGCCCAGCAGGCGCCCCCCGGGAGTGGTGATCAAGCTGTGGCCCTTCAGGTCGCGGTCACGCATGAACTGGAGCATCTCCTCGAGGGACTGATTGGGGCGGAATGTACTTGGACCGTCGTGCATGACCTGCTCCGCGGTCGCGGAAGCGTCAGCCGCGAGTGCCTTTTTGCGCAGTACACCGAGCACGATCCGGGCTTCATTGACGACCACGGAGATCTCACGGTCGTCGCCTATCAAGCCCTCTCGGATGGCGCCAATCCGGTCGGTCAGCCCACAGGTCGCAACGGTGGTGTCCAGGACGTCGCCAACCCACGTCTCTTCAGAAGCCTTGCCCTCACGCGGTTCGTTCTCCTCGTACCACCCCTGCTTTCCCGGAACGTAGTCGATGGCCTCGTAGCCCAGCGTCTCGAGCCGCCACGCGGCCCTTGGTGAGTTGTCTCAAGCGAAGTCGTAGCAATAGACGATGACCGGTCGATCTTTGCGGAGCTGCGCTGCGGTCGTTGCGTTCAGTTCCTTGATCGGGATGTTGATCGCGCCGGGCAGGTGATCTGCCTCGTAATCCTCGAGCGTAAGGACGTCGACCAGTTGAGCACCCTGCGCGAGCCGCTCCTTGAGCTGACGCACTTCGAAGATCTGTCCGGGCATTCGCTTACTCTACCCTCGACCGGCGCTAACTATTCTTAGTCTTCTTCGCCTGGGCGTTGCTGATCGCGGCGGCACGGGATTTGTGCAAAGGACGATCAGGTCGACACCTTATTCTGAACCGGTGGGCCGGGCTGCGGCAATGCTCGTCGTGTCGACGCTTGCAGCGACGCTGTTGGGCGCCTGTACGAGTTCTCCCAGTGCGGTGAAGGCCGCGCAAACGCTGTCAGTGCCCACCTCGGACATCCCTGTTGCCGCGTCGCGCGTCGCTGCCGGCTGTGGTTCGACGCCGATCATGCGGGGCCCCATCCCGAAATGGCTCGTCGACGCGTCCGGCGACAACTACCCGGCGGATGTGCCCTGGGTAATTTCAAGCCCGCCGATTGCCGGTGGCTTTCTCTTCACTTACCCGCTGGTGGCGCCAGCCAATGGGAGGGGATCGAAGATCCTGTGGGCGATGCGGCTGCCACGGAATGGAACCGACTTGACGATCGATGCGCACCCTGGAGGATCGTCGAGTCCGGATCTGCACTTTGTTCACGGAGCCGGCTCGGGCCCTGGCGAGATCTACCCTGATGGCGCCGAGCTACCCTCTCCGGGCTGCTGGCATTTCACGCTGCTTTGGGCAGGCCACCGGGCTACCCTCGATCTCCAGTACAGAGCAGCTTGAATCCCGGGCCGCACGTGGCCACCGGTTGTTCTCTTATTTAGCTGGCGGCGTCGACATCGGCGTTAGCGTTGAGGCGATACTACGTGGATGCCTGAGCCGGTAGCGCCATCAATGTCGCCCGACCCGCGGCCGCCGGTGCCGGCTGTGGGGGACGAACGCACCTTATTGCTGGCTGTCCTGGATCACGACCGCCGCACGATGATCCTCAAAGTCGAGGGCCTCTCGCTGGAGCAGGCCACCCGGCGACTCGTGCCTTCGGAGACCACCCTGCTCGGCATGGTGAAGCACCTCGCGGTGGTGGAGGGGCACTGGTTTCGGACAGCACTGCACGGCGCAGTACTACCCCTGCCGTACTCGGAGGAGGACCCCGATGGCGACTTCCGCATCGAACCGGGAGAAACGGTCGACGGCATCCTCGGCCTCTACCGCGAGGCGATTGCTGCGTCAGAGCGGGTTATCGACGGCGTCAGCCTCGACGCGATCGCTAAATGGAACCGACCGAAGCGTCCCAGCCTGCGCTGGATCCTGCTCCATATGATCGAGGAGACCTCACGGCATATGGGTCAGGCCGACATCCTGCGCGAGCAGACCGACGGCGCGATTGGAACCTGACTCAGGCCGGCTGATAGCCTGAGACGGCAGTGGTGGGGGAGGCTGCCGTCGCCCTGGTCGAGCTACGAAAGGTCTACCGAAGCACGCGCGGCTTCTTCAAGCGGGAGAAGAGCGAAACCACTGCCCTCGCCGGCATCGACCTCGAGATCGCCCCCGGGGAGTTGTTCGGACTTCTGGGGCCGAATGGCGCAGGCAAGACGACCATGGTCAAGATCCTCACCACATTGCTGCTGCCGACCTCCGGTAGGGCGACCATCCTGGGCCATGACGTAACTCGCGACCTCGGTCTCGTCAGGCGAAGGATCGGCTTCGTTTTCGGCGGCGACCGCGGCCTCTACACGCGCCTCTCCGGCCTCGACAACCTTCGTTATTTTGCCGACCTCTACTCGATCCCACCCGAGGTCAGTCGCCGGCGGATCGCTGAGCTGCTGGAACGATTCGACCTTAAGGCGCGTCAGCACGACAAGGTGGAGCGCTACTCCCGCGGCATGAAGCAGCGCCTGCATCTGGCGCGAGGCCTCTTGCACGATCCCGCCGTGCTCTTCCTCGACGAACCGACCATCGGTCTCGACCCGGTCGGCGCCCGGGAGCTGCGCCTGCTGGTGAGCGAACTGGTGCAGCGGGGCAAGACCGTGTTCCTGACCACGCACTACATGTTCGAGGCGGACGAGATCTGCGACCGAATCGCGGTGATCAACAAGGGAAGGATCATTGCCGAGGGCACACCAGCCAGCCTCAAACACAACGTCGAGGACGTGGGCGTCGTGGAGTTCGAGGTTGAAGGTATTCCACCGGCCCGTGTCGAGGCGCTGCGCCGGCTGGGGGGCGTCACCTCGGTGATCCTTGCCAACCGTGAGCTGACCCAGCTGGTCACGATGCACTGCGCCCAGCCGGGTGACCTCGTCAGCCAGTTGAGCAGGCTGCTCGAGGGACTGCGCTATCGCGAGGTAAGAGTGCGCGAACCGACCCTCGAAGATGCCTATGTCCGGCTGGTAACCCAGGAATGAACCTGCGCGCGGCGCTTCGGGCGGCCGAGGTGCACCTGAAGCTCCAGGTGGTGAATCCGCTCGCCTACCTCGGCACCATCATCTTTCCCGTCGCCATGACGGGGATCGGGCTGGTGCTGCTGGCGCCCGGCGGCCACGGCTCCCGAATCACCTACGCAGCTCTCGGCGGCGGCCTGGTCGGCCTTTACGGTGTCGCCTACACCGACGCGGGCTTCAGTATCAACTCGGAGCGATGGACGGGGACCCTGGAACAGCTGATCGGCTGTCCAACAGCCCTTTCCGTGATCGTCCTCGGTAAGGTGGCGGCCAGCCTCCTCTACGGACTGGTCGCCGTCCTCGTCAGCCTCACGCTCGCCTTCGCCGCCTTTCACCGCCTGCTCGCGGTGGTCGACGCCGTGCCCTTCATCGTCTCCTTCCTGCTGACGATCTTCGCGCTCTTCGCCCTCTGTATGGCGATGGCGCCTGTATTTCCAATGGCACGCTGGGTCTTCACCATCGTCAACGGATTGGAACTGACCGTATATCTTCTCTGCGGCTTCATGTTTCCCACCGGCCAGCTACCCGGCTGGGTGCAGGCGATCTCCGCGCTGCTGCCGCCGACCTGGACCATTCGGTCGCTCTACGCCGCGACGGGTCAGCCGGTCGGACATGATTACGCCCGCTGGTGGCTGATCGCAATCGCGCTGAGCGTCATCTATCTCGCAATCAGCATCGTGGTTTTCAGGATCGTCGAGGTGCGTTCCCGGATGTCGGGTCAGCTGGCGCTGGCATGATGCACCTCCGGCTCTTTCTGCACGGCTGCCTGCTTCAATACCGCGCCCTCTTCAACTGGGCGTCGCCACTTGGCTATGCGACTTACAAGGTGCTCGTTCCGGTGACCCAGGTGATCTTTTTTACGCAGCTCGGTATCTTCGCGACCGGAAGAGGCAACTCGATCTATTTCGCGGTCGGAAACGCCTTGCAGCTGACCGCCATCAACGGGCTCTACGGCGTAGTGATGACGGTCGGCAACGAGCGCCGCTACGGCACCCTGCCCTTCCTCCTCGCTTCTCCCGCCAACCGCCTGGTGACATTTCTCGGACGCGCCCTATTTCACATCCTCGACGGTGTGAGTAGCGTGCTGATCAGCTTCGTGATCGCTGCGGTTCTCTTCGGCCTCAATTTCGCCCACTCCAACCTGCTGTTGCTGGCGGGCTGCATCCTGCTGATCTCAGCCACAACCTCGGGCCTCGGACTCATGTTCGGAAGCCTCAGCCTGATCATGCGCGACGTGCTGACGATTGCCAACTTCGGCTTCTACCTGGTGATGGTCTTTTGCGGCATCGACTTCGCCGTCAACCGGTTGCCAGCCTGGGGACAGGCGATCTCATTCGCGTTACCGATGACCCGCGGTGTGCAGGCCGCCCGTGAGGCAGTTAACGGCGCCGGACTGCATGACGTTGCTGGCCTTCTCCTCGGCGAGGTTGTGGTTGGAGCCGTCTACGTGGTTCTCGGCTATGCGCTCTTCCGCTGGCTCGAGAACCGCGCTCGTCTCGGCGGAATGCAAGAGGCTTACTGAGCTTCACCATCCCGCGCGGCCAAGGCGTATAAGCAAGTCGTCGAATCGCCGGGCGAGTGGTCCGTCGACTACCTCCACACCCTGCTCGGTCCGCCAGAGGGCGTCGCCAAGGTCGGTCAGGATGTGCCAGGCAAGAACTCGGTGCAGGTCGAGCGCCCTCCCGCTGACCCGTTGATACGACGCCATCACAGCTATGACAAGGTCCAGCGTCGGGGCGAGCGCCGGCAGGTAGCGCAGGTCGTAACAGGGGTCGCCCGCTGCCGACTCTTCGAAGTCGAGCAGGCCGGTGACGCGGAGGCCATCGTTCGACAGCAGCAAATTGTGGCCGTGGAAGTCACCGTGAAGAAAGGTCCTCGCACACGGCGAATGGAGAGCTTCCTCAACCTGGTTGACGAGAATCCGGGCTCGGTCGGCGCGACCATGATCGAGCAATGGGAACATGCGAGCACGTAAGGCGTCCGGCGTCGATTGGGGAAGAGGAGGCGGCAGCGCGATGCCGGCCGCTTCCAGACGCTGCAGGGTCGAGGGGCTGTGCAGCCGCGCCAGCAACTCTCCGAGCTGGCGGCCAATCGTCTCGATCGTAGCGGCATCGCCGGCCGTTTTTGCGGTCCACGACAGCGCCTTACCCGGCAGCCGTCGATAGGTCAGCAGGGCTGGATCCCGGGTAACCGCCAGTGGCACGGGCACCGGAAACGAGAGCCCCGCCAGGAGCGTGAGTATGGGCGCCTGGTCCAGGACGAGGCGCGAAGCGGAAACTGACCAGGCGAACTTGATCACGTAGTCGCCAGCGACCGCGATGCCGTGCCGGTGGCGTGAGGGAACATCGACCGGCCGGGCCTGGATCTCCAAGCTGGCGTCGGCTGACCCAGGCAGCAGCTGAGTCAGGATCGCCCGGAGTTGCGCCTCAGTTGGCGGCCGCTGCCAGCCGCCCTCGCCGGTCACCGAGCCATGCTAAGGCGCGCCGGGCTTACCGCCGCAAGCATTATGCTGCGCCTTTCAAGGGAACTCTAAGGATGGACTTCGATCGCCTTACCGTCTCACTGCTGATCGCTGGAGCGGGTTCACCGCCGGCGGACAACGCGACCAATACGGCGGAGCAGGATGCTCATCTATCCCACCTCGCCGACCTGCATCAATCGGGCGAGTTGCTCGCCGTCGGACCGGTGCTGGGGCCGCCGGGCGACTACCGTGGGCTCGGCCTCTACCGGGCGGATCCGGAGCGGGTGAGGGCGGTCAG
>Ga0102924_1006005_pt1 | contig 11517 bp, 8 predicted proteins | sample PaiPotPPM11metaG_FD_80116 | JGI IMG/M metagenome (GOLD analysis project Ga0102924, IMG submission 80116) | Iron sulfur acid spring bacterial and archeal communities from Banff, Canada, to study Microbial Dark Matter (Phase II) - Paint Pots PPM... ...
GCAACACGCTCACCGTGTTGCCCCCGTAGTTCGCCACGGCCAGATCGAGATGGCCGTCGCCGTTGAAGTCGCCCACCGCCACGGATACGGGGGCAGTACCCACGGGGTAGGTGACCTGAGGCGCGAAGGTGCCGTCACCGCGGCCCAGCAACACGCTCACCGTGTTGTCCCCGGAGTTCGCCACCGCCAGGTCGAGATGGCCGTCGCCGTTGAAATCGCCTGTGGCGACAGCATAAGGGGAAGAGCCAACCCCAATGGAGGCCGGATGCACGCCGCCCTTCTGCTGCCGCGGCGCATGGGGCAATGGCCGTCGCGGTGGGGGTGACGCCGCCGAGACCGGACGCGCTAACACGCTGCTCAGCAACAGCAGCAGGAGCAAACTCACGCCTGCCAGCGTGACACGATGCAGGTGGTACCTGCCAGGAAAGAGGCTCATCGCAATCAATCCTTTCTTTCGGCGGCGTCGATACGCCGCCTTTCTTCGTTTCGAGAGCGGGTTCAGTTGAGGCTTTTCATGCGCTCACTGAAAGCATACTGATCGTCCGTGACAAAATCGCAACACAATCGCAACAAACCGGCTCAATTTTCCGTGCGGGACAAACGCATGCAAGAAGGCTATGGCTCTGTTTTTGCAGGCAAGGAGTTGGCAAGCGCGGAAGGGTCCGGCAATGCCGCCTGACTCATCCAGCGTTGGGGTCAACGTGCCGATGGGTTGCTTGCACGACCCGCCGCACGATGAGGGCAAGAGCGATGGCAAGCATCGCCCTGCCCTCTCACCCCGTCGCAGCAACGACACCACCAGGATGAGCATCTTACTTGACGGTAAGGGAAACTGTCTTGTTCACCTGACTTCCACCGCTATCGGAAATCGTCAGCGTCACGCTATACGTTCCTTTGCTGGCGTACTGATGCAACCCAGCCAGCACAAAGCCCTTGCCAAAGGGATTCTTGTAGACGTTCACTGTTCCCGTATGGCCGTCCCCCCAGTTGACGGTGGCCGTATAATCGGAAACCTGCCCATTGGGGTCAGCGTCGCTGAAGGTTGCTCCCAGCGCAGCGTAGCGGTCTCTCGTGCCTCCGGCCAGCAAATGCGTCAAGGTGAGCGCCGCATCACTGACGGTGGCTGTAGCGTTGCCGGAGGTGCTGAGACTGCCACTGTCTTTAACCGAGACCGAGAGCGCATAGGAGCCTTCCTCCACATAGGTGTGGCTGCCCGACACGCTATAGCTGCCATCAGGATTGGGGGTAATGCTCACGGTGGAACTGTTGCCATCGCCCCAATTGATGATAGCGGTGAGCGGATTGCTGCTGCCATAGGCCGTCCCAGTGGCGACCACCCCGTTAAAGGCGCTCCCTTCGGTGGCCGTCACATTGTTCACACTCACCGACAGTACGGGTTGCACCGTCACGCTAAAGCTCTGGCTCACCGGGCTATTCGAATCGTCACTATCACTGACGGTACAGGTCACGTTCGTCGTGCCGATGGCAAAGGTGCTGCCGGAGGCTGGCGTGCAACTGACTGCTGGCAAGGGGTTATCCTCATCCACCACTGTCGGCGGCGTGTACGTAACGGTTGCTCCTTGCGGGCTGGTGGCATTGGTGGTGATGTTGGACGGCATGTTGGTGAGGTCCAGGTCGTTATCCACTGGATCGCTAAACTCGTAAGCGCCCATGTCGCAGGTGGATTCTCCATTGTCCGGGCGGGTGTTGCCACGCTGATCGGTCTTGGGACAGAAGTTGGTGCTGGTGGGGATCACGTCGATGGCCGGACTACCAGATTGCAAGGCCATGGTCAGGGTTGGCCCACCATTGTTTGCCAGAGCTGCGAGTTGGGGATTGGTGTGCAGGCTGGTTGGGGCCGTGAAGCAACTACTATCGCTATCCAGGTTATAGCCATTGTCCTGGATGCTACCAAAGTTCCGGCAGTCCCCGCCAGTATTCTCGGCTACGATACTGCCGACGCTGCTCACCGTGCCACTACTGTTGTAGATGCCGCCGCCGTCGTAGCTTGCCGAGTTGGTGGCGATGGTGCTGTTGCTGATGCTCACCGTGCCTTCCTGGTTGTGGATGCCGCCGCCTAAGCTGGCCGAGTTGTTGGCAAAGGTGCTATTGGAGATCGTCACTGTGCCGTCGAAGTTGGCGATGCCGCCGCCTAAGCCAAAGTTGGGAGCGGAGTTATTGGAGAGCGTGCTGCTGCTGATGGAGAGCGTGCCATTGTTGGAGATGCCGCCGCCGGAGCCACCCTTGTTGGAAACGGAGCCGTTGGCAATGGTAAGCGCGTTGAGGGTAAGATCGACCCCACTGTACACGCTCAGTACTTGCACCCGGTTTTGTCCATCGAGGGTGACGCTCTGGCCGCTGCCATCAATGGTCATGCTCCCGGAGATCGTGAGTGTGTTGCTGAGCGGGATATCGCCACTACAGCTAAAATTGATGAGATCGCCGTCGTTGTCGCTGTTGGCCTGGGCGACATCGGCTTGTAATTGACTGTCATCGTTACAATTGCTGACGGTTAAGGTGGTTGCCGCGTGGGCCTTGCCGCTGGCAAGCATGGTGCCTGTCATCAGGCCAAAGCCGAGCAGCAGGCTGAGTGCGACGAAGCGCACCCAGGGTGCGAGGTGAAATACTGTTCGTTGGTTCAAGATCATGGTTCCTTTCTGCGGCGTTGCTACGCCGCCTCGTCAAATGGGTAGACAGCGCAAGGTGAGAGAGTAGGTTTCCAACGCTCCTTGGTGTAAGCATACTGGACGACCGTGACAAAATCGCAACACAATCGCAACAAGTCAACCAAAAATTTCCATGCGAGAAAAAGGCACAGAAGAGACGGGTGACGATTCAGCGTAGTGGGGAGTGTGCAAGTGGTGCGCGGGGCGTTATGATGAACGTTAAAAATTAAGGCGGGTATAAAACATGCTAGGATATACCCTCTTAATTTTTTAATCTTCATCATAACGCCCGTACAGCTCAGCATATCAGCGTAGGAGAACGAGTGTCGGCGGTACAGCGGGGCGTTATGAATAACGCCCCGCTGTACCGGTGCTAGTCGATGCTACTTGACGATGATAGAAACCGTCTTACTCACCTGACTTCCGCCAGTATCGCTGACCGTCAGTGTCACGCTATAGGTTCCTTTGCTGGCATATTGATGCAACCCAGCCAGCACAAAGCCCTTGCCAAAGGGATTCTTGTAGACTTTGACCGTTGAGGTATGGCCGTCCCCCCAGTTGATGCTGGCCGTATAATCGGAAACCTGCCCATTGGGATCGGCATCGCTGAAGGTGGCTGGGAGTGTTTGGCGTTGGTTTCGTGGGGTGGCTTGCTGTGAAGTTTGGTTGGTTGCGGGTGCTGTCAGGGTGTCATACACTATACATTACCAGACCCGATAGCAGGAAGGATTTACCTCATGCCAACACCAAAAGTCTCGCGGACGCGGATTGCCTTCGATCAGCGCGTACCTATGCGCGATGGGATCACGCTTTCAGCCGATATTTATTTCCCCGACGACCCGGCAGGCGCTGCTGCTACATGGCCGGTTGTCTTGACGCGCACGCCGTATGTGAAAGCGGTTGCCAGCGCGATAGACGTGGCAAAGTATTATGCTCAGCACGGCTACGTCTTCATGGCGATGGATGTGCGCGGGCGCGGCGACTCCGAAGGAACGTTTACGCCATATCGCAACGATGGACAGGATGGCTACGATAGCATCGAATGGATCGCGGCGCAGGCATGGTCGGACGGCAACGTCGGAACAATAGGCAGTTCGTATCCTGGTCGAATTCAGTGGCTGGCCGCGCTGCAAAGACCGCCGCACCTGCGCGCGATGGTTGTGCGCGTCACGCCCTCCGATCCGTTTGTCGAAACTCCCACCGGCCTGCCATCACCGATGCATCTGTGCTGGCTTCATCTCACAAGCGGGCGCGTCAACCAGGTGATGGAAGCGGTGAACTGGGAAGAGGTCTACGAACACCTGCCGCTTGAAACGATGGATGAGCGTGCTGGTCGCTACGTCCAGCACTGGCACGATGACCTGGCTCACCCACAGCTTGACGAGTATTGGGAACCACTGCGCTATCAAAATAAGTTCGAGCAGATCGATGTGCCGGTACTGCACGTATCGGGCTGGTACGACGACGAGCAGATCGGCACGCCGCTGAATTATATCGGTATGACGACGCGCGGGGCAATGCCGTTCGCGCGCGCCAATCAACGGCTGCTGATGGGGCCGTGGGGACACGCGGTCAATACAACATCCAAACTGGGCGAGGTGGATTTTGGCCCCCAGGCGCTGATCGATCTGCGCGACGTGGAGCGGCGCTGGTTTGATCGCTATCTCAAAGGCAAGAGCAACGATACAGCTGAGCAGCCAGCAGCGCCGGTGCGCCTATTCATCATGGGCGAGAACGCATGGCGCGACGAGCAGGAATGGCCGCTCGCGCGCACGCAATGGACGCCCTATTACCTGCACAGCGCGGGCCGCGCCAACAGCCGTTACGGCGATGGCTCGCTCTCGACGGCAGCGCCCGCGAGCGATGAAGCGCCGGACAGCTATCGCTATGATCCGGCGCGCCCCGTGCCGTTTGTCACCGTGCCAACTTCGTCGCAGATTGGCGGCCCCGATGACTACGCGGCCATTGAACGGCGCGACGACGTGCTGGTCTACGTGACGGAGCCGCTGGCGGCAGACCTGGAAGTAACCGGCCCGCTGCGCGTCGAGCTGTACGCCGCTTCCTCAGCGCCGGATACCGATTTCATGGCAAAGCTGGTCGATATCTGGCCTTCAGGCTTCACGCAGCGCATAGCCGACGGCATGGTACGCGCCCGTTTCCGCGACGGCATGGATCGCCCATCGTTGATCGAGCCTGGGAAGATCTACCGCTACGCCATCGATTGCTGGAACACGGCGCAAGTCTTCAAAACCGGCCATCGCATCGGCCTGGACATCAGTTCGAGTGCATTTCCGAAGTACGACCGGAACCTGAATACCGGCGCACCGCTCGGCCAGACCAGCGAAATGGTCGCTGCGGAACAGACGATTTATCACGACGCGGAGCATCCATCGGCAATTGTGTTGCCGGTAATTCCAAACAACCTTGTTTAAAAAATCCTTTTCAGTGGTGTCCTGCATTGCGGACACCACTTGCCTCTATTGGTATCGCGCCCACCCACGCGCTATTGTCAGGATTCCACCGGATTTGATATTAATCATCCGCCAGCCGAATCGCCACCTCTGTTTCCCATTTCGCTCGATCCGGCTCCTCGTCTGGATTGGTGAGGAAGGATTCAAAGCGCGCGCCGAACGCATCGCCTTTCTCTGTTTTCCAACTATCCCATACCAGACCCTTCTCCGCTCCCCATTTCAGCAGCGCCCAATTCCCCTGGATGCCGTTGTCTATCCCGGTGTAGACGAGCGAGGCATAGCGACCTGCCGGGAGAACGCCCGCGGAGATGCGGTCATCGCCTGATAGGGCGGTCGCCACGGGAACGCCTACTTCAATATCGAGCAGCGCCTCCATATCGATGACGAGATACCGAACGAAGGGCGCACCAGATGGAGCGACGCCTTGCTTTCCCATCCAGGCAGACACTTCCCCAAGTCCTTGCGCGATCGCGGTACCCAATTCTTGCATGGTAGTCTGAGTTCGAATCGCCACGTAGTGCTGCTCAGTGCGATCCTCTATCTTTGGTTCGGTGAACATAGATGTTTCTCCTTGCTCCTATTTTTTGAATGAGATGATCAATTCTTGGAACCTTGATCATTGTAGCATGGAGGAAGGCTCAATACTTCTCCTATCTTGCTCTCATTGCTATTCCGCACTTTGATTGACAGGAATGGAGAAATTTATTCAGGAAGAACGTCCCTCGATGCGCTTCTGTGGGGTATATCCCAGTTTGGGCCGCCAGAAGCCCTTGTTGATGTCGGACCAGAGCGTGCTGATTTCGTGAAGCTCCTGTTTCACATAAGCTACATCTGGTGGTCTTTCGTTCACATCCATACTGAGCATGTTGGCGATAAGTCTTTCAAGTTTGTTCAACAGCACATCTACCATACTCGTCGTGAGCGAGCCGGGGTCGGAGTAGCTTTGGGAGCTTTGGGGACGAAGTGGGAGAAAGCGAAATGGCGCTTCTGAGGGATCGCGCGTCGTCAGTAATTGATGCAGCACGGCTCCCAGGCTGTAGATATCGGCGCGCGGAGTCGTTTGCGCTTTGCCATATTGCTCTGGGGCGGCGTAGCCAGGCGAGCCTAGAGCCACGGTATCTTTCGCCTGCCCTGGCTTGAAGTAGCGTGCGATCCCAAAATCGATCAAGTAGAGCTGTCCTGTGGTAGTACGCATGATATTGGTCGGCTTGAGATCGCGAAAGACAATGGGCGGTTGCTGTGAATGCAGGTAATCCAGGATGAGGCAGAGGCGAATCCCGATATCAAGTACTTCGCTGAGGAGAAGGCGTCTGTTGGGAGCTTTGCTCTGGTATTCCTCAAGTGTTTCGCCCGCGATGAACTCCATGACGAGATACCATTGGTCAGAGGTCTGAAAGTATTCATAGAAGCGTGGCAAATTGGGATGATCCAGTCGCGATAACACATTGACTTCATGCTGAAAGGCGGTGACAGCTTCAACCAGCGCCTGTGGATGCAGACTCTGGAGACGTACTTCCTTGATGGCAACGAGGCGCTCGCCGCTCTCTATGTCCCTGGCCTTGTAAACCGAACCGAAGCCACCCGCGCCAACCTTATTTATAATAACATACCGATCCCGGAAGAGCGTAGAGGGATATAGCTCTCCTGAACAGGTTTGCTGGGAGACCATAGCGTTTGCTCCGTCACTTGCTCATATGTGAAGATATATACACAGGGTCAGTCAGAATGAGGAACGCTCTACATTTTTCTCATGCTACAAGAGTAGTATATAATCAAGAGGGGAATGCTGCAAGAGGACCGATTCAATTATCCCGCCGACGAGATAGCCTCGTCCATCATCTGAGCCAGGAGAGGTGACGCCTGGATTGCTAGCTCATCCAGGCGTCCAGGAAACGCGCCAATCTCCCATCATGTGAATTGAGTAGTTTAGCCTATCGAATCCTCGAAGGGCTGCGGGACGCCGAGACGCCCATCGGCCCAGGCGACATAGACTTTCGTGCCGGTGAATGTGCCAGAGGTCGTGGCAATCACATAAGTGTCGGTATAGTCGCCGAAGTTCGGGACGATATCGGACGAGACGTTATCCCAGTTGCTCGTGCCGGTCGTCACCGTCGTATTTGAGATCACGTTGCGCGTGGCGCGAGGATTCACATCCTCGGCGGCAAAGACGCTGGTTTTGGCCGTGTTTGCCGACGCGCGCCCGTAAAAGGTGATGGTCAAAGTGCCATCAGATTCGGCGTTGCGCAGGCCGGGCAGCATATGCCAGCCGCCCTTGCTGCTGTTGACAATAATTGGGCCGTTCTGCACGCCGGAGAGGTTGACCAGATTGAAGCTCTGCAACAGGATATCGCCCGCCGGGTGGAAGCGCGCGTCATTCCAGACCATGCTCACCGTCCCTGCCGCGTCGCTCACCGCGAGGCGCGGAAAGTCGTTCATGGGGAAGCGATTGTAGCCGGGAATGAAAGCGATATCCATCGACGTGATGGTGGCCGCGTTGGTAGCCGCCGGGCCGCTGCAAGGAGACGTTGCCGCCAGCGTCAGGCAGGAGAACGGGATATAGTTCATCACATCCTGGGCTGGCTCAGCGTTGCACGGACTAAAGGTGTTGGTGTACCAGTTATGCTCATACGCGGTATAGAGATCGCCTGTCGCCACGTCTACCGCCGGGTACTGACCCTCGTTCTCACAGAAGTTCGGATCGCCCGGAGCAACGACGAGGTAGGGAGCCGAAGGACTGGCCGTCGAGCCGAGGCTGCCGTTGAAGCAAACCGGATGCGACGCGGTGCCGCCCGCCGGGCCAGGGCCGCCGGTCGAGGTGCCGATATCGCAGGCAGCAGCCTCCTCGATAGAACTGCCATTCAGACCAAACTCGGTGTAGGTGGCGTAGAGGCGACCATGCACCGGATCAATCGAGAGAAAATCTTTGTCGAGGAAGCTACAGAACGAAAAGCCATTCAAGGTCTGGCACTGCGAACTGGCCCCGATCATGACCGGCTGGCCGCAGCTCAATTGCGCGGAGCTGCCAGAGCCGGTCACCTGACAGGCATCCATCGCGATGAACGAACGCACATCGGTCGTATTGCTTCCGGTCGGGTTATACAGGCTGCTGATATAAAAGTAGGTTGTGCCGCCAGCTTTCCAGACCTCGACGCTGGGATCGCCGCCATAGAGATCGTTGGCGCAATTGGCATTGGGCAAACCACCCTCATCGGTGAAAGACTTCCCGCCGTTGGTGGAAAAGCCAAAACCTGTCAATTCTTCTTTGCTCATGGGCGAAGGACACGGCGCGACAAAGCCGGTGGAATCATTCCAGGCTTCCACCACGTAGCGCCCAAGCCCCGCTACTGACTCTTCAGACTGCCCATAGGAGCGTGAACCGCCGGGGCCAATATCCTCAGCGGGATTGGCAGCATTGACGTTGGAACCAAACGAGCTAGAAGGACTGGCTGGGGGCTTCTGGGCATTTGGCTGTAGACCATAGCAATACATCTGCGCTGCCTGCGATGCCTGATACTTCGTTCCCAGACCACTACAAAAGTTGCTCTTCGTCGTCGGATGACCAGAAGCGCGCGCTGCCTGAACCGGGCCACTCCCGCCAACAAACATGACGCTGGCTACAACGAGGACGAGGGCAAACACGGTGGAAGTTGAAAGGATGCTCTTAAAGCGACTCATGGAGGAATACATCTCCTTCCGTTTTACGCTTTTCCGCCCTTTTCATTCGTACTCTTCCTGTACGAAAATACTTTTTTGAATCAAAAGACTCCAGAGGCAGAAAAGCATCCAATGGTTACCTGTCGTAAAGACGCGCTAAGACACGTTCAGTTGACCAGAGGATCGCCTGTCTCATCTACACCAGGCTCAGGCTAGCGCCTTTTTGTAGTATTGAGACATAAGTCGCGAGACGGATGGGATTGGACGTAGAGGAGCATCATAAACAGCATTGATCCCCCTTCCCCACGCACTATTATACACAGATGATAGATGTCTGTCAAGTAGTTTATTGTTCGGTTTATTCTCTGAATGATTCAGAAATGTGCTGGTCTCAGTCTGCTCTGGGCAGGCGGACCGTGAAGCAACTGCCCTCGCCCACGACGCTCTGCACCGAGACCAGGCCGCCCATGTCCTCGATCCATTCAATGAGTCAGAACCTTATACAGCCCGTTGCCAGGACTGCCCAGCACAAGGGCGGCTAAAAGCAACAGAAAACACGCAAAGGTGATCCAGAGGGCTTTACGGCGCACCTGCATACGATATTCATAGCGGATGACGCCTCCAAGCACGGATAGTTGATACATAACGGTTCTTCTCTCAATCCTTTCGCTAGCGTTTTGGATGCGTTGGTATGATCCGTTACTACAACTATAGCAGGGGTTTGTCGCGCGTTTAGCGCGCAATTGTCGCAACTTTGTCGCAAAGGGAGTAATCGCTAAACCGGTTTTCCAGGGCGGGGGCTTGCCCCGCCCTGGAAAACCGGTTTAGCGATCGATTTCGCCTAGCCAGAGGCTCTGCATCTCGTCGCAGGTGGCAAGCAGCGTCTCAAGCGTGCCTTCGGCTGCAACAGAACCATCTTTGAGGACGATGATATGATCGGCGCGCTGCAAGACGGCGCGGCGATGCGAGACGACGAGACAGGTCATTGCTCGATTGGCGAATAACCGCTCCCAGAGGGCGCGTTCCGTTTCAACGTCGAGGGCGCTGGAGAGGTCGTCGAAAACAAGCAGTTCGGCAGAACGCGCGAGCATCCGCGCCGCAGCCGCGCGCTGCGCCTGTCCGCCGGAGAGCTTAAGGCCGCGCGTGCCAATGATCGTCTCGCTGCCCTCCACCATGCGCGCAATGTCCTGGTCCATATCGGCTATATGAAAAACAGCAGCCAGATCAGTCTCGTTCTCTGGCAGACCGAGCAACACATTGGCTTTGAGCGTATCGCTGAAAAGATGCGGCGTCTGCGGCGTATAGGCGCTGCGCGGCGGCACAAAGAAGTTCGCGGGATCGGTGATGGCACGGCCATTCCAGTACACCGCGCCGGATTCGCCGGGGAAGAGGCCGAGCAGCACGCGCAGCAGCGTCGTTTTGCCCGCGCTGACGCGCCCGGTGATGACAGTAAGCGCGCCGCGCCTGACGGTAAGATTGATATTCGTGATACCGCGCAGTGTACCGAGATGATGATAGGTCAATCCGCTCGCCATCAGCGTTTCCAGGCGATCTTGATCGGCTTTGACAGGCGCGGCGATGGCCGGCAACGCGCCTTTTAAGTACAGAGGCTCGCGTGCTACCAGTCGCTCCACGGGAGCATTTTGCAGCAGCGCCGCCATACGCGCAAATGAGACTCTTGTTTGCACATATTGCGCGATGAGGGTGCCAAAAGCTCCGGTAAAGCCGGTGACGAATTGCAGGTAGTAGATGAAGAGCGCGAGATCGCCGACGGTCAGATGAGTGGACTGCATGGTCAGCGCGGCGAGAATGAGGATGAAGCCCGTGCCGACGCCCGCGATATTCAGGAATATGGCGTCCAGCGCGTCTGCCAGGACGCGATCCCTGAGCATCTGCGCACGCCGGTGATCGTTGAGCGCGCTAAAATGCCTGACGAGGGGCGTTTCCGCGCCCGCCACCTGGATGGCCTGCACGGCGCTGAAGATCTCGCCGAGCGCGCTGGTAACTTGCCCCGTTGCTTGTCGGCTGGCATGGCGATACTTTTCCACGCGCGTGCGCATCCGTTGAGCCAGGGCCACCACGCAGGCCAGCGGCACAAAGACCAGCAGCGTGATTTCGACGTTCACTGACAACAGGATGATAAAGGCGACTATTGAGAACAGGCCCAATCCCAGCGCGGCATAGAGCCAGCCGAACATATCGACAATGTTCTCGGCATCGTCACGAAAACGGTTGATAGCCTCGCCCGTTGCATCCGGCAGCGCCTTTGCGCCGGGCAGTTCAAAGATACGCTCAAGCAGGTTGCGCCGCAGCAGCGATTGCACCAGGAAAAAATTCAGCGGGCGCACGATGCCCGCGCCAAAGAGCGTGGACAGGTAGCGCGCCAGTGCCGAGATCACCGTCACGGCCATCAACTCCCAGAAAAATGGCGTGAGCTGCCGATTTTGCGCGGCCAGCACGTTGAACGTTCCCTGGACGGTATAGCCAAAAATGATGCGTGTGAGAAAGAACATCAGCGTCACAAGCGCGCTCACCAGGAAAACCCAGGGGCGATAGAGAACCAGCCGCCACAGTAACCGATACGTTTTCATGCCTGCACCTCCTCCAAGCCGGTTTGCAAGAGCGCGGCAAACCGCGACGCGCCGTCGCTGGCGAGCGCGGCACGCGGGCCATATTCGCGGATCGCGCCCTCTTCGATGACCATGATCTCGTCTACTTTTTGCAGC
>Ga0102924_1006008_pt1 | contig 11515 bp, 9 predicted proteins | sample PaiPotPPM11metaG_FD_80116 | JGI IMG/M metagenome (GOLD analysis project Ga0102924, IMG submission 80116) | Iron sulfur acid spring bacterial and archeal communities from Banff, Canada, to study Microbial Dark Matter (Phase II) - Paint Pots PPM... ...
ACGGGAACGCCCGGCCAGAGCGCGGCGGCCACCTTGTGGATCGCGCGAGGAACGTCCCCCTCCACGGGAGAATACGGCCCGAACCCGAAGTCGTCGGTCGGCTTGATCTCGACCCCGGGGTCGCCGACGACGCGCTCGAGCGTCTCGAGCGTCTGCTCGCGCGTCTCGTCCGGCAGGATGCGGCAGTTGACCGTCGCCTCGGCGGACGTGGGCAGCACGTTGTCCTGCGGAGACCCCTGCAGCTGCGTCGTCACGCACGTCGTCCGCAGCCTCGCGTTGATCAGGCGATCCGCGGACAGGACGTGCTCGTCGGCGTCCGAGACTTGCCCCGCCTTCGCCACGCGCGCTTCTGCGTCCGCGAGCGGCGCCTTCTCGAGCTTCGCGTCCGCCGCGAGCTGTTCGCGCGTCGCCGGCAGGACGCGCGCGGGAAAACGGAACTCGCCGATCTTGACGAGCGCTCGCGAGAGCGTCAGCACCGGGTCGGAGTCCGTCGGCGGGATCGACGAGTGCCCGCCCTTGCCCCGCACGACGAGGCGATAGCTCTGGAACGTCTTCTCGGCCGCGCCGATATCCACCTGGACGACCCTCGCGAAGTCGTCCGACAGACGATACCCACCGCCTTCGTTGAGCGCGATCTCGGCGTCGATGAGGTCCTTGCGGTTCTGCGCGAGCCAGGCTGCGCCCGCCTTTCCGCCGGTCTCCTCTCCCGCGGTCAGCGCGAAGATGACGTCGCGCGACAGCGCCGGCTTGGTCCGGGCCATCTCGAGCGCGAGCGCGACGATGGCCGAGGCCATGCCCTTGTCGTCGTTGACGCCGCGGCCCCAGAGAAAGCCGTCCTTCTCGGTCACCTGAAACGCAGGCACCGTCCAGGGTTGTCCTTCGACCGGGACGACGTCCACGTGCGCGATGAGAAGGAGCGGGCGCTTGGCGCCGCTCCCCTTGTAGCGCGCGACGAGGTTGCCGCGGCCCGGGGCGCTCTCGACGATCTCGACGGGCAGTCCCGCGGCGCGCAGTCGGTCGGCGATCGGCTTGAGCGCGTCGGTCTCGTGGCCATGGCTCGTATCGACGGCGACGAGGGAGTCCAGCGTGGCCCGCGTCTCGTCGGCGAGCGCCTTGTCGACCGGCGAGGGAGCGGCGGCCGGCTTTGCCGTTGCCGCGGCAGGAGTGCACCCCGAGAGAACGAGCGCTGCGACGGCGAAGGGGAGGTTGGCGCGCTGCATGGGCCCTTCATACACTCGGCGGCCGGCGGCGGGAACGAACGGACACCAGGAAGTCGCGCACATCGAGGGAGACGAGCTCGAGCGAAGTGCCGTCGGCCATCGCGTCGCGCAGGCGCAGCAAGCCCTGGGCGGCGGCTTCGGTGAGCCTGAGCGCATCGGTCGTTCGGGGAACGCGATCGACCACGTGGAGCACGCCGCCGCGCCGGAGCACCTTGTCCGCGAGGCGATAGGCGAGCCGCTGCATCCCGAGGCGATGCTCCTCCGGGCCGGCGATCCCGACGGAGAGCACCCCCGCGTGCCTCATGCGCGCCTCGTGCGAATCGAGCAGCCAGCAGGTGACGGCGTCGAAAGGGCCGGAGCGCGCGAGCGCCGCCGCCAGGCGTTCGTCGCCGACCAGGTCCCCCTCGACGAGGACGACCCGCTCGCTTCCTGTCGGCAGGTCGGCGTCGTCGTACGCGACGGCATACGCGCCGCTCGCGGCGTCGAACGGATGGCCTCGGAGCACGAGCGTTCCCGCGCAGCGCTCGTGCGCGGCGCGGAGGCACTCGACGTTCTCGTCGAACGCGACGACGCTCCAGCCTCGATCGAGGAGCGCGCGCGTGCTCTCGCCGCAGCCGCCACCGATTTCGAGCACCCTCCCGCCGCCGGACGTGCGGTCCGCCGACGTCGCCTCCCGGTCCGGACGCAGGAGGGTCGCCGCGGGCGACGAGGGCGCGCCGAGCAGGCTGGCCATCCACGCGTAGTGCCCGTCCTTCGCCAGCGCGGCGCCGTCGCTTTTCCGCGCCGCGGCGTGCTCGGCGCGGCGCCGGGCGAGGAGCTCGAGCGGACCGAGCGCGCGTTCGTCGCGGAGCTGCTTCTTCTCCCGGCGTCGCCTCTCGAGCTCCAGCGCGCGTCGTTCTTTGCGGGCCATGCGCCGTAGCCTAGGTCACGATAGCCTTGGGTCTCGATGCGGATCGCCCTCCTTTACCCGCCGCCCTGGAAGATTCCGATGCCCGGTGAGGCCGCCGACGCCGCCGGCGACGGCCCGCCGTCGGAATACATGGAGGGCGATCTCGACGCCGACTTCTTCCAGACCCCTTACGGCCTGTTCGCCCTGGGGGCGCAGGCTCTTCGCGCCGGACACCAGGTGAAGGTGATAAACCTCTCCGGTTTCGCCTGGCGCCGCGTCGAGGAGGTGATCGCGGCGCTCGACGCGCAGCTCTTCGGACTCTCGTGCTGGACGGCGAACCGCCGGGGCGTCGGCCTCGTCGCGCGGGCCATCAAGCGCCTGCATCCCGCCGCGCACGTCGTCGTCGGCGGACCGCACGCCACGCCGCTCGCGCGCGAGATGCTCTTGCACCACGCGGAGATCGACACCGTGTGCGTCGGCGAGAGCGAGAGCACGTTCCTCGATCTGGTGGACCGGCTCGATCGCGGGCAGCCGACGCCGGGGATCGCAGGCACCGCGTACCGGGCGGGCGACCAAGTCGAGGTCGCTCCCGAGCGGCCGGCGATCGAGGACCTCGACTCCCTCGCGTCGCCGCACGACTACTTCGACACGCACATCGTCATGACGTCGCGCGGTTGTCCGTGGCGCTGCACCTTCTGCGGGGCCGAGGCGAGCTGGGGACGCGGCTACCGGGCGCAATCGGTCGGGTACGTCCTCGACGCGCTCGAGCGGGCCGTGGCGCGCGCGCCCGTGAAGATGATCCAGATCAAGGACGACACCTTCACGACGAACCGCAAGCGCGTCATCCAGCTTTGCCGTGGCATCCGCGAGCGCAACCTGCGCTTCCTTTGGAGCTGCGACACGCGCGTCGACGTCCTCGGCGACGAGCTCCTGCGCGAGATGCGCCTCGCCGGGTGCGAGCGCCTGAGCCTGGGCGTCGAGTCGGGTTCGCAGAAGATCCTCGACGCGATCGACAAGAAGATCACGGTGGACGAGATCGTCGCGTCGAGCGAGCTCGCGAAGAAATACGGACTCAAGCTCCGCTACTACATGATGGTCGGCAACCGCGGCGAGACGCGCGAGACGTTCGAAGAGAGCCTGCGCTTCCTCGAGCGCGCCAGGCCGCACCAGTACATCTTCGCGGCGCTCTCGGTGTACCCGGGGACGCGCGACTACGACATGGCGGCCCTGGCGGGCTGGCTCGACGCGGAGTTCTATTTCGAGCGCGACTTCCAGGAGCTCAAGACGACCTTCGACGCTTCCGACGCGGACACGGCGTACTTCCGCGACTGGTTCCAGAAGAACAAGGGGCTCCACGAGCCCTACCAGGAGGGGGTGGCCGAGTGCCGGGCGATCCTCGAGGCGCTCGGCGATCACCACGCGGCGCACATGGACCTGGCCGGTGCGTACTGGCGCGAAGGCGACCTGGACGGCGCGGAGGCCCACACCCGGCGCGCGATGGAGCTCGGGTACCCGCTGCCGGGGCTCGCGCTCAACTACCTCGCGTGCGTCGCGGCGAAGCGGGGCGACTATGGCGCGATGAACGAGCGCTTCGCCGAGGCGATGCAGCGCGACCCGCAGCACTGGGTGCTCTCGCGCAACCTGCGCGCCATCCGCGCGGGGAAGCTGGCGGACCTCGTGGCGAGGCACGACTTCCAGCTGCTCGAGCGCGCCGCGCAGCCGACGTTGCCCGGGCCGCTCGCGGAGGATTACGCGACCTGGGCGCCGCCGCTGCCTCCGCCGACGCGCCCCGTCGGCGCGGGGCGGGCCGGGGAAGCGCGGAAGCTCCCCGTCGTCGGCGCGTGACGCTCGGTCGACCGATGTGGGGCGTAGCTCCTCCGCTCGCGATGGGCGCAGTCCTCTGGACGGCCGCTGTCCTGGCGCTCCCTGCTCGCAGGGTGACACTCGTCTGGGCCAATCAGGATGCAAGCTGCATGGATGCGTCGACGCTCGCTGCGACCGTCGAGCGCACGCTGGGGCGCGCCGTCTTCCATGGCGATGCACCCGTCAGCGCAACGATCGTCGGCTCCGCGCGCTCGATCGACTCGGGAGGCTACTCTGCGCATATCTCCCTTCTGGCCGTCGATGGCACGAAGCTTTTGCAGCGCTCTCTCGCGACGGAGGGGGATTGCCGGCGCCTCGACGAATCCATCGCGGTCGTCGTCAGCCTGATGGTCGACAGCCTCGAGGAAGAGGCAAGCGCGCTCGTCATACCGGCAGGCCCGACGCCCCCGCCCGCCGTCCTCTCGGCCGTCGAACGGGTCGCGCCTGCCGCCGGAGCGCCTGCCCACGCTTCGGCCGCGATCGCCCTCGGATTCGGAGCCGGCGTGTCCACCGGGCTCCTGCCGACGATCGCGCCTCTCGTCGCGATGCGCGCCGAGGTCGGGCCGATCGCCTTCATGCCCGTTGCGCTGACCCTACGCGCATACGCCCCCTCGGACGCTCGCGTCGAGGGCGCAGGTGGCGAATTTTACGCATGGAGCGGCGAACTCGCGTTGTGCCCGACCGCGAAGAGAGGGCGCATGGTGCGACTCGGTGTCTGCGTCGGCGCGGGCGCCGGCGCCATCCACGGCAGCCCGTTGGGCTTGCTCGGCGAACACAGCTCCGACGCGCCCATTGTCTTTGCTGTCGCTGCGCCATCGGCTGCCGTGCGGGTTGCCGGCCCGCTTTGGCTTCGCGCCGAGGCGGGCCTGCCCTTCCTGCTCCTCCGGGAGGCGTGGGGGTTCCTCGACGGCAACGGGGACTACGTCCAGGCGTATCGCCCCGGATTCATTGCGCCTTTCGTTTCCATCGTCGCGGAGCTTCGCGCCGATCCATAAAAGGGCGAGCGTCCGGACATACCGATTCCGGAGTGGCCAACGCAGAAGCGATTCGACCTTTGGCGCGACGTACACCATCGCCCGTCACGGCGGTTTCGAGCGCAACGTCTACGCCGGCTGACGCGCACGACTTCGAGCAGGTCTTTCGTGCGGAAGTCCACTACGTGGGTCGCACGCTCCGGTATCTCGGGGTCGACCAGGCGCACCTCGAGGACGCCTGTCAGGAGGTGTTCGTCGTCGTGCATCGCCGGCTCGACGTGTGCAAACCCGGCGGGTCGCTGCGTGCGTGGATACGGCAGATCTGCGTGGGGGTCGCGCGCAATCGGCGCCGCACGATTCGGAGGCGCCGTGAAGACGCGAGCGACAATCCGCCGGAGACGGTCATACAGCCCAACCAGCAACGGGATCTCGAGCTCCGCGAGCTGCGCGAAATGCTCCTCTCCGTTCTGGAGGAGCTCCCGGCCGAGCAGCGCGACGTCTTCGTCCTCTACGAAATCGAGCAGCTCACGATGGCGGAGGTGGCGGAGGCTCTGTCGTGTCCACTTCAGACGGCGTACTCCCGCCTCAACGCCGCGCGCGAAAAGGTGCGAGCTCGCGTGCAAGGGGGACCAGGATGAGCATCGATCCGAAGCGAATCGCGGAAGACGAGGGAGCCGGCCCGCTCGCGGCGATGCTGCGTGCCGCGCGTGACGACGGCTTGACCCAAGGAGAGGTCGACCGCGTTCGCGCCGGCATTGCGGCGACGACGATCGCCGCGGGGGCGGGTACGACCGCGTTGGGCGTGAAGCAGACCGGGATGTCGGCTTCACTGGCCGCGAAGCTGGGCCTGGCTATTGCTGTCCTCGGCGCCGGCGCGGCGGCGGGCGGCGCATGGCTCGCCCGGGAGGACGTTGCGCCGGTCGCGGCCCCCCCCGGCGCACGATCGGCCGAAGCGAAGGCACCTTTGCCCAGGACGTCGGCGGATCCGAGCCCTGCGAGTCCGCCCTCCGACCCGGGCGCGATGCAGTCTGCCGCCTCGCTACCAGAGGCGCACATCGTGGCCAGCCCGTCGGCGGCCAAGGCGGTACCGCATCCCTCGCCCACGCCGGCGGCGCCGACGACGCCCACGGCATCACCTCCCACGGCGCAACCGGCGTCACCACCTTCTGCAGCTCCGACCAACGAAGGCGCCCTTCTGCTCGAGGCAAGGCGCGCGCTCGAGGACGATCCGGCGCGCGCTCTCGAGCTCGTTCGCGAGCACGAGAGGCAATTCCCCAATAGCCAGCTTGCCCCGGAGCGGGCGCGAATCGAGGCAGAAGCCGCGAAGCGCAGCCCGCGATGACTCTCGAACGGCGGCGGACGATCAGAAAGACGGCTCGGGCCGGACATTCATTCCTTCGAAGGAGGCACCATGCGTCTCGTTCACGCTGCCGCCGCGCTGCCACTGCTTACGTTGGCGCTCCCTTTCGCGGCGGTCCCTTTCGCTTGCGGAGGGACTCCGCACACGCCGGGGTTTCTCCCTGACGCGGGCGCAGCATCCGACGCTTCGGCCGCGCCTGATCAGGCCGCGGGTCCGACGTTCGGCGACGCCGCAGCGACGATACCTGGTACGTGCGCGACGGTGGACGGCGGGGGGACCGCCGCGGGCTGTGAGTTCTTCACGGCGGAGCCCGACTCATGCACCCAGGCACTGAACAGTTGCTTCGCCGCCTATATCTCGAACGGCGGCACGACGGATGTGACGATCGCGCTCGACTTCGGCGGATCGCCGATCACAAACTTCGCGGATTTCGCCAGAGTCCCTTCGGGCAGCGGCCCGTCGATCAAGTACGGTCCCCTGGGCGGAACAGCGGGGAACGTCGTCCACGCGGGGCAGGTCGCGATTCTCTTTCTAGCCGGCCCCGACCCCTTGGATACGTTCGCCATCCGATGTCCAGCAGGGGTGACCCCAGCGTTCCAGGGCGACGCCGCACAGCACGGAACGGGCGTCGGCAAGGCGTTCCACATCCACACCGACGGTCTGGTAACCGCGTACGACATCTACCCGTTCGGGGGTGGAACCAGCGCGTACACGGCGGCGTCGCTTCTCCTTCCCACGAGCGCGTGGGACACGAATTACATCGCGGTCGACGCGTATTCGGCGTTCCGGCCATGGATATCCATCGTCGGGCTTCAGGACGGAACCCAGGTCACGATCCGACCGACGGCCGACATCGTCAGTGTCGGCGGCCTTCCCGGTGCCGCACAGGGCACGACGGTGAAGTATTCCGTAAACCGAGGACAGGTGCTTCAGTTCACGCAAGACGCCGAGCTCGTCGGCTCTCCGATCACGTCGACGCATCCGGTTGGAGTATTCGGTGGCGTATCGTGCATGAACGTTCCGGACAATGCGGACGCGTGGGACACGGGGCACCAGCAGATACCGCCCGTCCACGCCCTCGGCAGCGAGTACGTGTACGCGCGCTACCGTGACCGATACGAAGGAATTCCCGAGTCCCCTCCGGTTCGGATTGTCGGTGCCGTGGACGGAACGATCCTCAGGTACGATCCAGCCGCACCGAGCGGCGCACCGGCAACGATTGGCGCCGGGCAGATGGTCGAGTTCGACGCCGGCGACGTCTTCACCGTTTCGAGCCAGGACAACCTGCACCCGTTCTACGTCGCCGCCTACATGACGGGCGCCGGCGAGTACGGTCCTGCTCCGGCGAGCGGTGGCGAAACGGACGGACGCGGAGATCCCGACTTCGTGAACGTCGTACCGCCTGCGCAGTTCGGCAAAAGTTATGTGCTCTTCACGGATCCGACCTATCCGGAGACCGAGCTCGTGGTCGTGCGGCAGAAAGGCTCGAGTGGCTTCGACGACGTTCAGCTCGATTGCCTTGGCGGAAGCATAACCGGCTGGACGGACGTGGGCACGAGCGGCAAGTACCAATACGCGCGCGTGGACCTCGTTACCCACGGTTTCATACCCCAAGGAAATTGCGATAACGGGCAACACACCATGTCGAGCTCGTCGCCGTTCGGGGTCACCGTCTGGGGATGGGGGTCGGCGTCGACGGGCGGCGAAATTGATCCCACCACCGGGCTGGGCACGCCGACCTACAGCCAGTACGTCAGCTATGCGTATCCGGGGGGAACGGGCATCGCCGCGATCAACCCCGTTGTTCTGCAGTGACGCGCGTCCGCGATCAGTAAGACGGCTCTGGCCGGACATTCATTCTTCGGAGGAGGCACCATGCGTCTCATTCACGCCGCCATCGTGCTGCCGCTCCTCACGGTGGCGTTGCCTTTCGCTTGCGCCGCGACTCCGCAGACGCTGGGGTATCTCCCTTCCGACGACGCGGGACATCTCGGCTCGGACGCGAGCGACGGCGGGACCGCCGGAGAAGGCGGCTCCCCCACGTTCGGCGGCGGCGCGTCCCCCCCGCCGAGTGGTTGCACCAACCTCCAGTGCCAGGTGCACTCGTGCCCCGGCGGGGTGGCAGGTGCCCAGGTCACCGGGCAGGTGTTCGATCCGGCGGGAAGGGACCCGCTCTACAACGTCGTCGTCTACATCCCCAACTCGCCCGGCGGCAAGCTGGACCCCATCCCCCTCGGCGTCAACTCTGCGTCGTGCTCGTGCGACGCGCTCTTCTCCGGCGAACCACTGGCCGTCGCCCTCACCGACGCGGAAGGCAACTTCACACTCACGGGCGCGCCGGACGGCGCGGACATTCCGCTCGTCGTGCAGATCGGCAAGTGGCGCAAAGAAATCACGCTGCCGCCGGTCGCGCCGTGCGCGACGACGAGCGCGGGAAAGATCACCCTCCCCAAGAGCTTCTCGGACGGGGCGTACGCGAGCCTGCCGAACATCGCCGTATCGACCGGAATGGCCGATGCCCTCGAATGCCTGCTCACACGCATCGGCGTGGACGAGTCGCTCTTCACGGGAAGCAAATCGGGGCCGGGCGTCCACATCTTTCAGGGCACAGGCAACGCTGTCGCCGGCGGATCTCTGGCGTCCTCCGCCGCGCTGTGGGACGACCTGCCGGACCTCCTCGGATACGACATCGTCATGCTGTCGTGCGAGGGAGACCCGACCTACGGCGTGGACGCCACGACGGCTGGGTACATGGCGTCGTACGTGAGCCAGGGCGGTCGCGTCTTCGCGGAGCACTACCACTACGCGTTCTTCGTCGATCCCAGTAGTGGCTCCGCGTATCCACCGTTCGCCAACGTGGCCAACTGGCTGAACATCGATGGCGGTACCGACTTTTACACCCAGGACATCAGCGGCATCATCGAGCCGACGCTTGCCGGAGGTCGACCGTTCCCCGAGGGCGCAGCGCTCAAGGCGTGGCTCGGGGCAGTCGGAGCGCTCTCGATCGACGGGGAAATCGTCGTCCCCGAAGGGAACGCGATGCACGACGCGACGGTCACCGCGGGCAACCTCGCGACGGCGTGGGTGCAGACCGATCCGTCGGTATCGCCCGCGAGCACGCAGTACTTCTCGTGGGACATGCCGTTCGACGCCGCGAAGAACGACGCCGGCGTGCCGCAGTACTGCGGGCGCGCCGTCTTCAGCAACATGCACGTCGCGGGATCGGCGAACGACTACCCCGGAGGCTCGGGGACCGTGCCGGCAGGGTGCGATTCGCGGGCCGCACTCTGGCCGGACGAGAAGGCGATCGAGTTCATCTTGTTCGATCTGTCGTCGTGCCTCGTGCCGATCGGCTCGACACCGAAGCCGCCGGGCGTCCTTCAGTAAGCGCCGTGCGAGCCCAAGGCCATGAGCACAGACTCGCGACAGAAGGACCGGGCGATGATCGCCGAGCTCGCCAAGCTCGCCGAGACCATGCCTTCGGAGCGCGCCCCGGCCGAGCGAGAGGAGGACTCCGGCGTCGTCCACCTCGCGTCTCTCATGACCCTCGCGCCTCCGGTACCGCCCGAGGGCGGCAAGGCCACCTCGCAGCACGCCGTGGGGCGATGGCTCGCGATCGCGGCCGTGGGCGCCATCGCGTTCGTCGGCGGTGCTCTGGCGGTGCGCCGGCCCCCTCGGCCGACGGATGCCCAGCCGATCCTGCTGGTACCCGCACCGGCGACTCGGCTCGCGCCCGCCGAGCCTGCGCCCGCCGCGGAGCAATCGAGCGACGATGGCATCCTCGATCTTCCGTCGCTCCCGCCCGCGACGAGCGCCGGGGCCCCGCCCGCGCAGCCCGCGGTCGCGCACCCCAAAGCCACGGTGCGGGCAGCGGTTTCCGCAACGGTCTCCGCCGCGCCCGTGTCGCCGGCGGCGCACACGGCGCGAGAGACGAAGAGCCTCGGAGAACTCATTCAAGAAGCCGTCGGTGGGCCCCATCAGGCGACGCCGGTGATCGCGACCGCGGCAGCGCCCGCCGCGGACCTGCCGGACGAGGGGACGAACGCGCCGACGCGTCCGTCGCTCGGCGCCATCAAGAGCGCAATCGGTGCCGTCCTCCCGGCGGCGCACGAGTGCCTCGACGACGACGTTCCGGTCTCGCACGCGAACATCACGTTCCGGTCCGATGGCTCCGTCGCTGCGGTGGCCATCTCGGGCTGGGCTGCCGGCAAGCCCGTCGAAGCATGCATCCGTCGCGCGCTCTCGGGGGCGCGCGTGCCGCCGTTTCGGCAAGCGACGTACGCCGTCCCCGCGACGATTCGCAGCAACTAGCCGCGGCGCGAAAGTGGGCATGAACTCGTCAATCGCACCTGGGCTTGCCGCGGCGGCTCTCTGTGGCGCTGTCTGCGCAATCTGGGCGTGCGCCGGCGGCTCCACCGACGACTCCGGGGACGACGGAGGGACGAGCATCGTCGAGCCGGACGCCGGTCCAGAGACGAGCGCCGGGAACGGAAGCTGCGGCCAGCAAGGCAGCGCCTGCTGCGCCGACGGAGGATGCGCTGGCATCTCCTACTGCGCGAAGACCAACCTCTGCGAGTCTCATCCCGCCGACGTCGGGCAGCCGTGCACCCAGGGCTCGCAGTGCATGTCGGCGACGTGCAGCTTCCTCCAGGGGACTGACGCCAGCCCCGGCGTGTGCACCGAGCCCTGCCTCTCGGCCAGCGACTGCGTTCCCGGGTGGACGTGCAACCACGCGGGGTCGCCCGTGGAGGCGGGGAGCGAGGGACAAGGCGTTTGCGCGTGCACGCCCGGGACCGAGGCGTGCGACGGCAAGGACAACAACTGCGACGGCAAGGTCGACGAGGAGCCCGGCGCGGACGAGGCGTGCAGCATCGCGGCGGGCGTACCGAAGAAGTGCGTCGGAAGCACGTGCGTCTGCGTGACCGTCTGCGGCGACGCGGGGACCTGCACCGATCTGACGCAGGACCCGAACAACTGCGGCGCGTGTGGCCACGCGTGCCACCCGGGGTTGCAGTTTTGGCGTGCGGCGACGCGGGCCCGCCGCCGACGGACGCGGGCCCGCCGCCGACGGACGCGCAACCGCCTCCCCTGCCTCCGCAAGCGTGCGTGCCGGGAGCGGCCATGGCTCTCCTGGTGTCAGGACCCAACGTCACGGCGTACGTGCCCAACGGAAACTGGGGGGGGAATGGGGCGATTGGCGTGCCCGGGG
>Ga0102924_1006009_pt1 | contig 11515 bp, 6 predicted proteins | sample PaiPotPPM11metaG_FD_80116 | JGI IMG/M metagenome (GOLD analysis project Ga0102924, IMG submission 80116) | Iron sulfur acid spring bacterial and archeal communities from Banff, Canada, to study Microbial Dark Matter (Phase II) - Paint Pots PPM... ...
GGTAAATGCTGGTCATTCGAGAAGACACGAGAGATCTTGATCTCAACTGCGCTTTGAAGAATCGGTGTGGCAAGAATTTGGCGACAGATTTCTGCAACTTGCGACTGTGTCAGTCGATCAAGGAGAAACCGAGCCACAGTGCTATCATTTTCTTCTCGTGTTTGTAGAGATTGTTTAATAATTTCAGTGGCGACGAGACCAATTAATTGATGGGTTTTCATGATTGGAACTCCTGGGAGAATGGGTTTTCAACATAAGCACATGCATCCGAAAGACGTTTAAGTAGCCCTTGACTCGCAAGACGATCTTCAAGTCTTTTCTCATTCATCGAAAAATCGTCTTGTTCCGCTTTTTTAGCATCGAAGTACATAAGAGCTTGTTTAGATCCAATAATAAAGCCATATTTGTCATAAAGCATTTGAAGGAACTCTTGAAATTCCATTCTGTCAGAAACGGTACATAAGACTAATGTTCTCAACAATATGTCTTTGGGTGTATAACGAGTATTTCTGCTATTACGTCTCGATGAGAGACCAATCGCACCTCCCCAAGTTCCATGGACCTTCTCTAGATGTTGTTGATGGCGGCGGAAGGTATCTTCTTTGAACCCATTAATGATTTGTTCTACAGTTTTTTTTCCGTCTATCTCTTTGACTCCCCCCCAAGCAAAATCTTTTGTAAATAGAGTAATACTACTATCAATATCATTGCTGCTCACTGCCGCTTGCCATTGAGATGATGCTATTTTTTGGTCGATATAAGCTCCAATAGCTTGCTGTGTAAGCCGATTATTCTCTCGAAATGACTCAGTTGCTAGTTGATGAACACTATTCTTATCTGGACCAATGATTTCCAGCACAAATGTGATAGCTGGCCGATGTAGTACCTCACGCGCCTGATTCAAGATATAGAGAATGATGTGTAATCCCATAATAGTTACCATATGTGGAAGGGCATCATAACCAGGCATAGAACAACGAAAAATGTGTAACCAATCATCGGCGAGATTTTGGTACTCATCTCTTGTTCCAACTGGAAGATATGCACCTTCTCTTTTTTTATTATTTAAAGGCTCTTGATCCTCATCAGGCTGAAGAGCCTTTACAATTCTGTTCCATTTGTTATGTTCTTTGAATAGCATTGGTTCGAAGTGCTGTAGAAGTTCTTGACCTTTTCCACTGCGACAAAGCATGAGATAGAGAAGTTCTCCTGTACGAGCAAAAAACCGTCGGTCGTTGGTAACAGTGTCTTTCTGAGAGACTTTCAGATCTTCGTAGAAGCATGCTGGCCCATAAGGGAAGACAAATTTCGAACTCCAGCGTTTGTTGCTATCCCCCTCAATAGCTGTACTGCGAAGGAAATCGACGACTTTAACAAAATCCGAAAATTTGTCAAAGCGCTTTTTGAGATAGTGAAAATCAGCGTCGCTGCCAAGTCCAGCACAGTCATCTTCCATATATTGAAACCATCTTTGCCAGCGACCTTCATCATTGTTCGTCTCTTTCATGACAGCCACGAGGCGTGGACTATTAAAAAGAATATTACGTAGATACAGCCGATGTTGTGGAATATATCCGAGCGAATTGGGTTCATTTTCTTTGAATGCCCTATCTGAGTCATATTCTGAATAGAGGACACTTAAAAATTCGAGAAAACACAGCCATGGTGTCTGCTCGTTATAGATGCGGTGACCCCATATCTCCTCATCAACGAGCATATCAACTTCAATATCCTTGGTTTTATTGAATTTTGCGATCATGAGAATTGTACCTCCAAGGTGCTATCCTTTATGTCCCCATCTGTGTCGAGATAAATCATTTTCAACTCTAGCTCAGACTCAATGTCATCCTCATCAATTCGTCTCCGATAATCAAGTTGGCGAAGCAGTTTGGTCTTAAAGGAGAGAATATCTTCGTAGCATTCTCGGGAAAAGCTACTAGGCAATACGCCATCAGCAACACGACAGAGAAATTCAAACCGTGTGAGTTGTAGTCGTAAGGGAATTTTCATTTGTTCAGCTTTTCCCAGAGAGACAATAAGCAGAGGAAACCGAGAGGAATCAAATTTGAGGACGACTTGTTGTCCCTGTTTCTTTGTCACCGAAACATATTCTTCCAAGATATGACAAACTCGTGCTTGCGAATAACTTCCTGAGGTCGCCAAAATCAGTTGATCTGTCTCGCGTACAAGAAGACCAGTAAAGATGCGATTGAGCCCTTGAATCAGGCGAGCGAGGGTTGCTTTTGAGGCAATTGTTGTTTCTTGACGGAGTTGCTGAACAATTTCAAGATACTCACCTGCATATTGAAAGACTGTTAAGCTCCATAATTTCACCTCTTTTTCTGCATCGTAGGCTATTGTAAAGAATAAGCGTTGTCGTTGAGTTCGCAGCATAGAGAGAAATTTTTCTCCGTTATCATCTGTTGTTCCTTCTAGATATGCTGTTTGTTGACTCTGATAGGTATAGTCTGCTCCATAATAGGGATCATTGAGGACAAAACGCTGATAGGAGGCCAGTTGATCAGGATCATCTTTCCCAAAGATAAGCATTTTATCAATGCGGCTGTTCGTTTCATTTCCAATACCAAAACGGTTTAAAGCGGTGAAAACCTCTCTCTCTCTTGATTGACGACGCCTCTTGCCCAAATTTTCTCCGAAGATATTTCTGTACAGACTCCCTAAAGCAGTGGTTCCATCATCGATAATGCGTATGGCATCCTTACAAGTCATAAGATGTTCTTTGGCATCTGGATGACCAAGGAGCATGTTTGCTACAAGTAAGAGCAATTGCCTGACCGTAAGATGCACATTATTCAATTCACAGAGTTCAAGCAGTTGGATCAATCGCGTTCGGGTGGTCTCATCTTTCTCTATACGCTCTTTATTTTCCCAAATGGGACATTGTTTTGTTGCATCAGATGGTTGGCGAAATGGACACTGTTCACATGTTTGCCATCCCTCATGCTGAAGAACAGCATCAAGAATACGAGGAAAAACATTTCGGATTGGAAGACGGCTCAAGTTATAAAGCCGCAAGTCAACCCCCGCTTGTTCTCTTTGCTCATTGACAAGAAGATTTTCTATTGACCGACGAGCAGAAGTAATGAGTGAACTAGATGGGATTTCTCTCCATCTTTCCATAAGCTGCCCGTCGTTAGCTGCAATGAGGTAGACTCGTTCAGTATCTCGATTGATAATACTTTCTGCTACTTGAGGAAGAATACGTTGCGCGTCTTCTAATGAGATTGCACTTAAATCTTTAATGATGATCATTTGCTGATTGGATAATGATAAGACATTTATTTCACGCTTTTCTTCCCACAAAGAACGAGAACCCCCAAGAGCCTCCCAAATCTGACGGCAATAATACGTTTTTCCATCTCCTGCAGCTCCTGTTAAAATTACTGATACGGGATTATCTGATTTGAAATTAGCTATTAACTCATCCAAATACTCTGCATCAAAAGAAACTGCTCGCATTTTTCTGTTTCGTGCAGCTTTTTGGATATGCTCATCAAATGCATTTTCATTGGTTGGTACCGGTCCATATTGCCGAAAAAAGCGTATCCATGCTGAATCATGAAAAGCCATGATGTTTCCTCGTCATCTTTACAAAGCAAATGTGTATCTACATAAAGCAGGCCTATGCTATGATGATGAGAGAAAAAATAAGCTGAGAAAGTCTCTCATCATCAAACAGATCGCTTACAAGTGACAAATAAGGCAGGGAAGACTATCATCTTCGTTATCTAGCACTTCTGAGAGTGCCTGGGCCAATGGTTTGTTCGGTTTGAGTTGTTGTTGGCGAACAAGCGATTTCTCATGTTCTGTAAGGATGCTATCTTTCCTTGCAAGGAGTTCAGTGAGCGTCTCTCCTTGAACCCAAGTAAACTTTCTGCCATCGCTATGCTCTTGTTCGTATTTCACGGCTTCTGCAAAAAAGTCGGGATGCTCCTCTGCCAATTTTACCCATTCATATTTCCTTTGGAAGAAACAAAAAAAACATCCAGAACGTGTTCTCCATCGGTAGTAGCTAGGAAGGCCAATACCGCTTTCCTCCAGCAGGCGAATAATATCAGCATGTACCAAGCCTGCTTCTTTAAATGGATAAACAGCTTTTATATTTGGTTTGGTTGATATGTAACCATCGCGTTTTTCATCTGCTCGGATACCGATGTAACTAATTGCTTCGTCATTTCCAATAAATTGTTCGAGGGGAACAATTTTGAGTTTTCTCGTACACCAACGCACTTTTGGCGAAGGAAGATAGCCTCCATAGACCTCAAGCCAATGGTCAAATCCCCTCTCGGCACTCAAATAGGTAATGGTAATTCCTAAGCGAGCTTTGATACGATCAAGATATTCATATGTCTCTGGGAGTTCTTTATGGGTATCGCAGAAAAAATACTCCATCTGTGGGAATTTTTTATGCATTAGTATTGCAAGTGCTGTGCTATCCTTTCCTCCTGATAAACCAAGAATATGTCTGACTTCTTTTTCGGTCATAACTAGGCTTCCTTTCCTCTTTTGGAAGAATAGTGAGCAAGTTCTTTTTGTACTGGATGAAACACCCTTTCAACGAGCGCTGCAACAAGCTCTTGCTGAATCTGCTCACTGTGGTGAATGAGCAGATTACTGAGGATATCTTCGGCCATCGACTCAATCTGAGTTTGATGTTCATGATTGAGCCAGATAATATGATTTGCCTCATATCCATCTGGTTGCGTAATGGTAATTCTACGTGCCTCAAAACCCGAAGGAGTCCGTTGATAGACTTCTTTTTGAATTGCTTCTAGGTGAGTAAAGCGTCGTGCAAGATCGCTTAAGCGCACTTCGAAAAGTGTCATATCCTCATCTATCCACGATGCCACTGGTTTATCAGCAACAACCATAAGCAGAGCCTCTAACCATTCCCGTTCATCCACTGTATCATTGATAGCCGCAAGGAGAAAACTTCTCATGTGCGGCTCGATACAGTTGTCTTTTAGGTATCGAGCCCGTACGCGAAGATCTTCTCTAATTTTAGAAAGATCACTTCTAACGGTAAAAGTATTATAAAGCAAATATTTACATTTTTCAAGCAATCGCTCATAGGCAAGTTGTAGTTCCTGAAGTGAACGAATGAGTACTGCTTTGAACTGTTGAATTTGTGAGGCATCTTGTTCTTCAATTGCACTGATTGGTTCAAGTCCACAAGCTTGTGGTAGGGTAGTAAAGAGTAGTTCATCTGGTTCTTGCGCATCTTTAATTGCAGCACGGACTGCAATGGCCTCTTTACTTAGTTGTTTAGTTTTTACTGTATATGTTGGAAGATTGTTCCCAAATTGAATCAGGGGTTTTACAATACTCAGAACTGTGCTATTTCGTACTGATGATGTTGCGGAAGACTGCGGATGTCGTAATAAGAGAGCAAGTTCTTTAAAGACATAAGCTCGTAATCCTGCAATCTCAAAGTGCTTGACGGCGAATCGCTGAGGCTGTTTCACAAGCAATTCTAAATGCTCGCCTCCCAGAAGTGGAAGAAATGTGCCATCTAGGTAAACACTAATATCGTCCTCACGGTTTAACAGCACAGCGACAAGGAAGATAGGAATAGCTCCTTTTTTCATTCCATAGGGAGGTGACTCAAGCAAGGCATAAAGATGATCCAGTGTTTTGAGTTTTGTACGTGCTTCCGTACAAAACTGCTCGATAGCTTGCCATACGAAGAGAAGAGTTGGCTCAGACGGCTCGGTAAAGCACCACTGTCCTTGAATGTAGCGATGAATGCCTGAATGATGCAATAAAGACATATACATACTGCTTTCTGGTCCATTTCCTTCCAGGCCGAGCCGTTCTTGATGCATATTACTGAGCATCGCTTCGATGAGTTCTCGCCGAGCTTTTGCCCCTTGAGAGGTTAGCTCTCTCCGGTTGATCAATTCATTCCACAAGACCGGTGTGTTGGGATAGATCTGGTCACAGAGTGTTGATAGATGTTGCTGAAAATCTTTGAGTGTTCTAACATGCAGAAGTGTACCACTAGATGAGCAAAGGACTTCCTCTTTTCCTGAGAAAAATGATTGTGCAAGGAGATCTATGAGGAGACGTTTCGTTTGTGTGAGCCTTTGGCGAACTTCTCTTCTTGCTACTCCATCATGTTGAAGTTGTGGAGCTATTGACTCAATAGTTGTAAGAGCTGCAACTTCACGGATCACCGCTGTCAGCTTCTCAATATTTGTTCCACAAAGGAGAATAATCGGTTTTCCATCAGCAGTAGACGCTGGGCATTGTTCAGGTAGGGTATTATTCAACCAATAGCCAATGATTCCATCACTATCTGGATTCTTAGTGCTAATATGAGCAAGATCCTCAAATGTACTTATGTAGCGACGTTCAAAATACCGGAGCGTTCCTGTTTGATAGCTATGCCTTTGGGCTATGAGTGGAGGGAGTGGATTTGTTCGAGTAAGTAAAGTGGCAAGCGAGGCTTGTTCTTTTTCGAGTGTTGAGATGATGGCCTGTTCAATGTCGAAGTCTGATCCCTCCCAGATGCGTAACTCGTCGAGCTGTTTTCTGTGAGTAACGAGTCCTCGTTTGATCAAAATCTCAATGGCATGGTTCCAACGTTGAACTTCTTGATCACTTATAGGATCTTCAGATAATGCCTGGATAACGATCTGTGGTGTTGCTCGTAACGCACCTACTGAGTCAACTAGATTTAAAATTCCAATGGTTTTTAGTGTCATAACGAGATCAGTGTCCAAATGCTGAGCATCAATAATGCGTCCTTGAATCTCTATCCACCTTTGGGTTGAGGCTTTAGCTGAGTTCGAAACGCTAGAGGTTTCAACAAAGTAGTCATACACACGATGCAACTTGAGAGTTGTTGGTTGCTTCCCCTGTAAGGAAGTCTCTTGTAAGAATGATAGAAAAGAGTAAGGTTCCTGGCTTGTAAGGAAAGTAAAGAGCGAGCGGTCATTTTGTGCATATCGACTACATAAAATTGGAAGGGCTAATGCCGCAATGGGATGGAGAGGATAGATATTGACCAATTCGTCGACTGAGAATCTTTCTTGATGCAAACTATTATCATGAAGGATTCGTTGCCACGTTGTAGCCCATGTATTCAGGAGTGGAAGGAGTTCTTGAGCATTTGAATGATCGATTGCCTGACTCATTAAATACAGCATATGGTCATTGGAAGATGTAAATGGAATATCCTCAAACCGTCCTTGAATTTTACTCCATTCGTTGCGTTGAGTCTTTGTCAAATTTTGTGCATACTCGGTAAATGACTGATGTAAAAGACCAAGGACAAATACTTTGGGGGATTGAGCGCCAGCTGGTAGTTCTGCAAGCTGTTGAAGTAAATATAAGTCATTATTTTCCTGATGCCAGGCTGCGTACTCGAGACTTTTCCCTAGCTCGTCAATGACGAGCACTATTCCCACACGAGTCTCTTGAGCAATCTGCTGAATAAAGTGAACTATTTCCTGATTTGTAATATTTTGGTTAGATTGCATCTTTTTTGCAAAGTACTCAAACATGGAAGCACTTCGCTGCTGCTCAAAGGTATCAGGCCAGACAAGCTCACACCCACAACGTAAGGCACGGATAATAGTATATCCAAGAGGCTCCCTTTGAGCTGTTGCTACAGCTCGAATACATCCAGTTTCCGGGAGATGATCTCTCAGATGAGAAACGAGAGGATGATTGTGACCAAGATGTTGTTCCAAAATAGATTGCGCATTGATGTGAATTGGATCAGCTTTTGGCGCGATGAGAGCTGATAAGAAATGTGCGAAAGCTGATTTACCTGTCCCATACACACCTGTGATTGTCCATGCTCGTATAGAATTCCTCGTTGTGAGCGCATGAATAATCCGCTCACAAGCACTGATTGCCCAGGATGTAGGAATATAGCCTAAAACGCTATCAACAACAGTAAGGTCTCGTTCAAGATTAATAGACCGCGTGTAGCGACGTCTCAACGAAATAACATCAGAAAATTTCTGTTCCATAGTCTATTTCTTACCATTCATGCTGATTGATAGTATTGATCCAAAAGAGCCTCTGCCAAAACAGCTGGCTGCTGTGTAAAAGCAAGTTGAATGATGCCTGCTGTGTTTGAGAGAGAAATGCGTTGGTCCTTTCGTGCGACTTGTTCAATGGCATCAGAAAGAGTACTCTCAGTGAGCTTAAATACCGTGCCAGGACTTCCTTCTTCAAACAGCAAACGCGAAAGAGAAATCGTTCTCTCGCCCTTTCCAACACTATCTGCAAATTCAAGACAAGCAGTCACAATAATTTCGGCAGGCAACGTGCTTTTATAGCCTACATGAAAGGAATAATACTTTCCATCACCTTCTGATTCAATCAGACCCAGCGTGGCAAATGGACTATCAACGAGATCTTCAATGGCAGTAACACGAGTTTTGGGAGAAGTATACATATGCAGTAGGCAGAAAATATCTTTTTGAAAAGAAGACTCTGCGACATTTTGTTGAGGGAATTGCTGGCGAACGTATTCTGTCAAGGCACTCAGTAGGCTCTCAAAAGAGAATTCAGAACGCCTAAAATAGGCAAAGGTGAAGTACCAGGTAGTTGCATAACAGGGAGACTTTAGCAAATACCAATGAAGTAACCAGAGAGATGCTGGATCTTCAAGGTAGGGATCCCACCCATCATCAGCAAGTAATTTTGCTCCAAAAGGGCTAGTAAGACTCTCTTTAGCGCGACCAGTTTTCTCGTGGATGTCTACCAAAACCTTAAATGCATTACACCAGTAACGAATAGATCGGACCATATTCTTTCCGACTCCAAGTATAGTCGTCGCATCTTCTCTCAAAAAGACTTTTCCGTTTTGGCACGTCCGATCAAATCCTTTTTTTATCCAACCAAAACGAGGATGAAAGGTTTCGTGCCGAGCAAATGCAGCCTGAGGGTGTGGTGTTGTCAGTGAGCGAGTATCAAACTCACCAGGAAGTTTCTCATCAAATAAAGATTGAGTATAAACGGAGGTTTTTGCTGACTGAATATCAGAAGACATCCCTTTCCCCTCTTAAAAAAACAGAATCTGAGATAAGTGTTGGTAGGTAAGCACTAGTAACTCTTCCTTGCATCTTCTCAACAAGCACACTGTGATGAGAGGACATTTCAAGGTACCTGTATTGAAATATGAAAGCGAAAGAGCAGCACTTGCTCATATAAACCTTAACGCAACGTTATCTCTAGAGTAACAAGCTAATGACTATCTTCATATGGTGTTATGTATAGCAAGAAACTCCATTTTACTTTTTAGGAATCTCTTTTGCAAATTAAAAAAAAATAAAAATTTGAGGTCTGTGAAACTGCCAGGTATCCCCTAAGTAGTAAAAGGAAAGGAGGACTTGAAAAAGTAAGCGTCCATCGGCATTCTCATAGAATATGCGAACAACTACAGAGCAGATGCATGCACCGAACCAAATTTGCTCCAACGAGGCGTGTTCTGCAAAAGGCAAAATTGAAGAGGGCAATATTCGTATTCACTCGTATGATCCCCCAATGCTATCGCCGTTGCATGTGTAAAAAGACATTTCATACAGATCACACCTTGTTATGCAAGGGTTGCGTACACTAACGGGTTTGGTGGTAATTGTGGTGATACCGCTAGATCTGTCAGGCCATCATTAAGCAAGCAAGTTGCCTCAGCTTGGCAGTTCCTCCGCGCTCCACTCGAACTGCTGCACTTAAGTAAGAATGGTTATTGTCTGCCTCGCTCGCTCGCTAGCATGTATCTTAAGTCTTCACCAGTAAGTAGAAATTAGCACAGAAATGGTGTATTATAAAAGCTCAAATTAGCATTTGAAATATTTTGATTTACTCTTGTAAGTACAAGTTAGAAGACTAGGACCGTAGCTATCTAGCAAGAGGAACCTTTCCATATTTTCTGAGGTGGTACATGGCAGTAGACACGAACACATATACCGATGGAGGCACCGTAGAGTTTGAGGGCAATGATCAGGAAAATGATGCAATCCTGGATTTACCTCAAAGTCAGCGTACTATTGTGACAAAGTCAACTGATCCAGAAGTTGAGTCGCTCTATGGCAAATATAAACGAGGTAAGCTGATTCTCGATCCAGATTTTCAACGTCGCTTTGTCTGGGATAAGGTGAAAGCCAGCCGTCTCATTGAATCAGCACTCCTCAATGTGCCTCTTCCAATTATCTATCTAGCTGAAGAGCCAAACGGAAAAGAATCGGTCATTGATGGGCAGCAACGTTTAACTTCCTTCTTCTCGTTTATTGACGGCAAATTGCCAAATGGAGAAGTTTTTAGATTAACAAAATTAAATGTGTTTTCTGAATTAGAAAAGAAAACATATAAAGATTTAGATGAAGAGCTTCAAGATAGAATACGTTATCACCAAATACGGGCTATCACTATTCTCCATAGTTCCGACCCTGCCTTAAGATTCGAGATTTTTGAACGGCTCAATCGAGGAGCTGTTCCACTGAATGATATGGAATTGCGCAACTGCGTTTATGCAGGCAATTATATGAATGTGCTGAAAGATATGGCACAAGAACCGGATTTTATGGAACTTATGGGTTTCAAAACGCAGAATCAACGCATGCAGGACGTAGAGCTGGTTCTAAGATTTGCAGCTTTTTATCATTCAACCTATCTTAAATATAAAGGTCCAATGAAAAGTTTTCTTAACCAAGATATGCAAAACTACCGCTATATCACGAAGGAAGATGCCGATAAGCTAAAGGCGGCCTTTAAAAACGGCTTACAAATTGTGAAGTCCCTGTTTGGGCCTCACGCGTTTAAACGGTTCATCCCTGGAAATAAAACTAAACCGCAAGGCGGATGGACCACAAGCTCTGTCCGAAACACGGCTCTCTATGATGTACTTATGGGCGTCTTCTGTTTGCAAGATAAAAACCGTGTCTATGCTGCACTGGATCCTTTACGTGAGGGTATTATCGGTCTTATGGTTTCCGACACAGATTTTATGGATTCCTTGCAGCTTTTTACAAGCCAAGAATCGCGAGTCAAGCTTCGCTTTACTACAATGCAAAACTGTGTTGATACCACTTTGCAAAATTATAAATCTCAGCCCAGGCTTTTTTCAAGTAAGTTAAAGAAAGAGCTATTTGAAAAAGACTCCTCCTGTGCTATTTGCCACCAACAAATTTCCGACATTGATGATGCAGCGCTCGACCACATTCAGCAATATGGGAAAGGGGGTCAGACTGTTCCTGAAAATGCTCGTCTAACTCACCGGTACTGCAATCTTGCACGATCAAGGAATGATTAGTGCTAATATCTTTCTGTCTCTACACAGCTCCAAAATTTTATGGAATACTCCTCCGAAGATGGGATCTTACGAATCGCGCCACAGTTATGGCAAGAATTATGCTACTATGAAGTACTGGATACACTCAAGAGCATAGATGATCAAATTAGGTATTATGAGAATAGACAGAGGAACTGAAAAGGGGAGATAGATCATGATACGGCAATGAAGCAGTCAGATACCCCA
>Ga0102924_1006012_pt1 | contig 11512 bp, 10 predicted proteins | sample PaiPotPPM11metaG_FD_80116 | JGI IMG/M metagenome (GOLD analysis project Ga0102924, IMG submission 80116) | Iron sulfur acid spring bacterial and archeal communities from Banff, Canada, to study Microbial Dark Matter (Phase II) - Paint Pots PPM... ...
CGGGGCCTCCCACCCCGGGCGCGGCGGCGCCGCGAACGAGCGAGCCCGCGGCCTCGGTCTCCCAGGTGAGCAGGCTGCCGACCGGGTAGCCGAGATACAGCGACCGCATGAACCCGCGAACCTGTTCGCGATTCCATACATAGCCGCGCTGAAACTCTGGCAGCAGCATGCTTCCAGAATCGATCTGGTCAAGAATTGCGGCGAGCTTTGTCACGACGCTCCGTCCCGTGAGTCTTGCAAGGGCGCAGGCAGGAATATAGTTGACCGCCGTTAGCTAGGAATATGACAGGGGGCAAGGCGGGTGGCACGCCTGGCGATTGGCAAGGGTTTTTTGACCGAATATGGGAGGCTGGACAAGGATGTGCAAGGTGCCGTTGACGCGGCAATCGCCAAGTTCGCTAAACACCCCCACCCCGGTACCCACCTGGAAAAGCCGCAGCGCGGTTTCGACGACAGGATCCGCACCCTCGAGGTAGACAACCGCTGGCGGGGCATCGTGCTCGCGCCCATGACCGGGGACACGTACTGCCTGGTCACGATCTTGCCGAAGGACAAGGCGAAGGCCTACGCCACCAGCCACCGGTTCAGCGTCAACCCGGCGCTCGGCGTGCTCGAGGTCCGGGACGAGGACGAGATACAGCGGCTGCAGCGTCTTCTTCGTGAGGCGGCCAAGCCCACCGACAAACGGCTGTTTGCGGACGTCAGCGACGCCGAACTGACCAGGCTCGGCGTCGACGAGGAGATCTTGCCGACGATCCGGCTGATGACCAGCGAGGCGGACCTCGAGACGCGCCAGGCGGCGTTGCCCGAGGCCCAGTACGCGGCGCTGCACGCTCTGGCCTGCGGCATGACCCTGGACGAGGCCAGGGAGGAGGTCGCGCGGCTGTACACCGCGGGGAAGCCTCCCGAGCAGGTGGACCCGGACGACCTCGTCTCGGCGATGGAGCGCACGCCCGGCCAGGTCACCTTCGTGTCCGGGCACGAGGAGCTGCAGCTCATCCTCGCGCACCCGTTCGCGGCGTGGCGCATGTTCCTGCACCCGAGCCAGCGCAAGATCGCCTACAAGAAGAGCTACTCCGGCCCCGCCCAGGTGACCGGCGGCCCGGGCACGGGCAAGACAGTCACCCTGCTGCACCGCGCGGCGTTCCTCGCCGCGCGCACGGCACCCACGGCACCCGCGGCGGCGCCGTCGGCCTCCGACGACGGCCAGGTGCTCGTCACGACCTTCAACGGGACGCTCGCCGACGCGCTCGGCGCCCAGCTCGACCTGCTGATCAAGGACGACCGGGCCCGCCGCCGGATCGAGGTGCTCAACGTCGACCGGCTGGCGTACCGCATCGTCAAGGCGGCCCGGGGCGCGCCCGTCATCGCCGACGAGCGGGTGCTGCGCCCCCAGTGGGCCGCCGCCGCGGCGGCGGTGGGGCTGGACTTTACCCCGGCGTTCCTGAAGAACGAGTGGGAGCAGGTCATCCTGGCCCAGGACCTGCACGCCGAGCAGGCGTACCTCACGTGCCTGCGCACCGGCCGGGGACGGCCGCTCACCAAGGTGCAGCGCAGTCAGGTCTGGCAGGCCGCACAGCACGTCACCGCCTGGCTCGCCGAGGCCCATCAGTCCACGCACCTGCAGCTGGCCAACGAGGCCACGCACCTGCTGCGCCAGACGGGGGTGCCGCGCTTCCTGCACATCCTCGTGGACGAGGCGCAGGACCTGCACCCGTCCCAGTGGCGGCTGCTCCGCGCGGCCGTGGAGCCGGGGCCGGACGACCTGTTCATCGTGGCCGACCCGCACCAGCGCATCTACGACAACCGGGTCTCGCTGGCCAGCATGCGGATCAGCGTGCGCGGCCGGAGCCAGCGCCTGTCGCTGAGCTATCGCACCACCCAGGAGGTCCTGTCCTGGGCGGTGTCGCTGCTCGGCACCGAGCCGGTGACCGGCCTCGACGGCGAGGTGGACTCGCTGCTTAACTACCGGTCGCCCATGCACGGCCCGGCGCCGCTCCTTCGGATGACGGCGACCAGGGCGGAAGAGTTCGGCCTGCTCGCCGACCAGATCCGCTCGTGGCTCGCGGTTGGCATCGAGCCGCAGGCCATCGGCGTGACCGCGAGGTCCGCCAGCCTGGTCCGCGAAGCGCGCGAGACGCTGAAGGCGGACGGCATCATGACCGTGCCGCTGAGCGGCCGCAACAACGCGCAGGCAGTCAGGGCGGGCACCATGCACGCGATGAAGGGCCTGGAGTTCCAGGCCGTCGCGGTCATCGGCGTGGAGCGCGGGCTGGTGCCCGAGCCGGCGACCATCACGCCAGAGAGCGAGGACCCCGTCGCCTACACGCAGGACCTGCAGCGGGAACGCTGCGTCCTGTTCGTCGCCTGCACGCGCGCCCGGGACCACCTCTACGTGTCGGGCACCGGCGAGCCGAGCACCTTCCTCACGGAAGCCGGCGCTACTGCCGGCGACAGCACCGGATCCGGGGCCGGCCAGTCGGACCCGCCGGCGCCGGGGTCCGGCCGGGACAGCGCCGCGTCACCGGGCGCGGCCGCCGCCTCCTTGCCGAAGGTCAGCATGCGGGAGCTGCTCTGGTCGCGGGAAGACTCGTGGCGGCCACGGCTCAGGAGCGCGTCGCTCATCGCCGAAGCGGACCTCCGCCCCGACCACACTCGCCAGGTGGCGGCGGTGCTCGGCCGGCTCTACGCGGACCTCGGCAACCGGCGGGCCGAGGGTGACGCGCTGCTTTCGCGCTGGCCGGCCTGCCTGGCGGCCGCGATGGCCGGGGTGGCGGCGACCGACTACCGCGGCGAGACTTACTGGGCCGCGCTGTGGGAGGCTGCCTGCTTCGACGGCGGACCAGAGGACGAGGTCGTCTGGGGGCGCGCGTTCAACACGGCGATCGGCCGCCTCGGCATGGCGGCCTTCCAGGACCTCACCCGGCCAGACGCGGCGCCGGTCCTCATGCACGCCGGCGTGCCCGGGCACTGCCTGGGTGAATACTTCCGGCTGCTGCTTTCCCGCCGCCGGGCCGATCAGGGGATGGACGCGGAGGCCTTTCTCGCCTGGGCAACGGCGGCCGGCCGGGAAGCGCGTCTGGCCCCGCTGGCGGAACCCGCCCGGCGCTTCCTGCTTAACGGCGGCGACTACGCCCACGACGTCGTAGAGCGCACGCTCGACCTGCTCGACCGGCTCGCGGAGCCCGACCAGGACCTCGCCGCGGTCGGGCTGCCTGGTTACCTGATCGACGCGGCCCGCGAGGAACTCGCGGCCGGCCGCCTTGATCTGTCCCGCGTCGGCGGGCGCAGGAAAGGCGGCGAGGAGGCCATGACCATCGGGCGTTGGAAGCCGCGGCTCACGCTCGACGCCTGCGGCCAGGGCGTGCACATGCTGCTGCCCGCCGTCGACGAGATGCCGGGGGGCGCGGCCTGGCGGATCACCGTGGACGGCGACACGCACACCGTGCCGGGCCGCATCAGGGGCGCGTCGCCGCAGGCCGCCTTCCCCGTCAAGCCCGCGCGCACAGTGCTCGTCTCGCTGGCGGGCCACGAGGGTCCCGTCGCCGAGCTGCGCGTCGTCGACGAGGCCGACCCCGTGCTGTTCTTCAACGAAGACGGCCGCAGGCTCGCGGGCACCGTGTCCCTGCCGAGGGAACCGGTATGGATCGTCCACCCGGTCGACCGGGAGCTCGAGTTCACCGGCCGGGCCATCCAGCTTGTCGCGCCCGCGGTCCCGGTCGGCTGGGGCGGCTGGCTGCGGCGCCTCGTCTCCCTCGAGCACGTGCAAGCGGTCGGCCTGCACGGCTGCCGTTCGCATCCGGTCGAGCTGCGCGCGCGACCGCGGCTCATGGTCGAGGACCCGATTCCCGGTGTCACGGCGCCCGCCGGCTCGCCCGTGTACCCGGTGCCGCCGTCGCTGCGCCTGCCGCAAGACCTGGGCGCCAACATCCGCTGGCACACCGAGGTTGGGCGCGTGGGGGGCGGCGCGCCCGTGCGCCGCGTCATCGGTCCCGCGGGCAGTACCGACATCTGGGAAGGCGTTCCGCGGCCGGTGCTCGGCGCGTTCGAGATCACGGTCCGGGGCCCGCTCGGCCGCGCGCTGCGCCGCACGATTTTCGTCGCGGAAGGCCTCTCCACCGCCTATCAGCCCCGGGTAAGGCCGCTCACCGGTGCCGGACTGGCCCCGGGCGCGGCCCGGCTAACGGCGGCAGCGGGCGCGACCGCGCAGCCGGCGACCCTGCGGTTCGGCCCGCGCGAGCTCGCGCACGTCGTCGAATACCGCACTGACGCGGAATCCGGGGCGCTGGTCGTCACCCCGCCGCACGTCGCCGTGCTTTGCCCGGGGGCCGGCGCGGCGACCTGGACAACGTCCCAGATCCACCTGGTCGCGGAGGACTTCGCTAGCGCCGGGCGCCTGCTCGTCCGCATACCCCAGGCGGGACAGCCCGGCCACGACCGGCTGGTGCTCGCCGTGCTGATCCGCGGTCAGCAGGTACAGGCCATCGAGGCGAGCGCCAAGCAGTCGCCGGGACTTGCCGTGTTCGAGCTCGCGGACGCCGCCGCCACGATCGCCGCCCACGGCCGCGCGGAGCTGGCCCTGGACATGGGCGGGGTGCTCATGCCGGTCGGTCACGTCCGTCCGCGGCGCGTCGCGCTCGGCGTCGACAGCATCTTCAACGGTCCCTGCTGCTCGCTCTACCGCTAGGCGCGCCCGCGGCGCCGGCCGGGCGCCGCGGCGCCTAGCGGGCGCCGCGGGAACGCTCGCGGAGTTCGCGGCGCAGCAGCTTGCCGGTCGGCGTTTTCGGCAGTTCCGGCAGGATCTCGACGTGCCTCGGGTACTTGTACGCGGCCAGCTCCGCGCGGCAGAACTCGATGAGTTCCTCCGGAGTCGCGGACGCTCCCGGCCGCAGGCTGACGTAGGCCCACACGGTCTCGCCGCGGTAGGAGTCGGGCACGCCGACCACGGCGGCTTCCCGCACCGCGGGGTGCCGGACCAGGGCGTCTTCCACCTCCCGGGGCCAGACCTTGTACCCGGAGGCGACGATCATGTCCTTCTTCCGGTCGACCAGGTAGAACCAGCCGTCGGCGTCCATGAAGCCGACGTCGCCGGTGCGCAGCTCACCGCCCGGCAGCGTCCGCTCGGTGGCGTCCGGCCGGTTCCAGTACCCGGGCACCACCATCGGGCCGCGGGTCGCGAGCTCGCCGACCTCGCCCGGCGGCAGCTCCCGCCCCTCGTCGTCCAGGATCCTGACGACCGTGTTGAACACGGGCACCCCGACGGAAAGGGCCCCGCTCGCGGCGTCCACCGGGGCGCGGCGGCCGAACGGCACCGCATGCGACGGCGAGGTCGTCTCGGTGAGGCCGTAGACGTTGTGGATGTACGGTCCGACCTCGCGCTCGAACCGCTCGACGATGCTCGGCGCGATCGGTGCGCCCCCGCTGTAGGCCTTGGTCAGCGACGACAGGTCGGCCTGCTTGACCGACGGATCGTTCGCCAGCGCGGTGAAGGCCGTGATCGCCATCACCGTGAACGAGCAGCGGTACCGCTCGGCCAGCCGGATGATCGTGGCGGGCTCGAAACGGTAGCCGAGCACGACCGGCATGGGCACGAGCATCCCGACCGCGACGTGCGCGATGAGGCCGGTGATGTGGAACAGCGGCGCGCTGCCGAGCACCACGTCTCCCGGCGTCAGGCTCATCCAGTCGCGGAACGTGCAGGCGTTGAACACCACGTTGCCGTGGGTGTTCATCGCGCCCTTCGGGTCGCCCGTCGTGCCCGAGGTGTAGGTGAGCAGCGCCACGGCGTCCGGGCCGAGCGTGACCGGGTCCGGCCGCTGCCCGGCGTGCGCGCGGACCAGTTCGCCGAGGTCGTCCGCGCCTGGCGTCGCCACCCGCGACACGCCGTCGAGCACGGACGGCGGCCGCTGATCCAGGTAGTCGAGCGGGCTCGTCGTGATCGCCGCCGTGACCGCGGTGCCCTCGGCCGCCGCGGCACCGACCGCGTTCCACCCGTCCTGCAGGCTGATCACGGCCTTCGCGCCGGAATCGGCGAGGACGTGGCGCAGCTCGCGTTCCTTCAGCATGGGGTTGACGGGGACCGCGATCGCGCCGAGCTTCCACGCCGCGAGCATCCCGATCACGAACTGCGGCACGTTCTGCAGGAAGAGCGCGATCCGGTCGCCTCGGCCGAGGCCGCGCGCGGCGAGCGCGACGGCGAGCGCGTCGCTGTCCCCGTCCACGTCCGCGCCGGTCACCGACGTATCGAAGTAGTAGAGGAACGGCTTGTGCGCTGCGTCGTCGCTCCCCGCTCCTCCTCGCCACATGGCGAGCGCGTCGGTGTGTTCCGGCGTGATGTCCGACGGCTTGCCCTGCTGGTAAAGGCCAAGCCACGGCCTTTCCTGGTACCGAGTCACCCTTCCACTTCACCACCGGGCCCCCGCCCGCGGTCAAGCGCCGACGACCTCCTCGAACCGGTCGTGCTTGAGGTAGAGATCCCACAGGGCGTCGGCTAGGTCGGCCGGGTCGAGCGGCTCGGGCAGCAGGCCCGGGTCCCAGTTCTCCGTGACGAACTTGGCGGCGTCGCTCTCCCCGACCAGGCCGGCGACCTGGACAAGGCCGGCGTACACGCCGGTGTCCGCCAAGTCGGCGTGCAGGTTGTGCAGGTACGCGCGGGCGGCCGCGCCCACGGCGGCCACGTTGGCCACCTGGGGTGCGGGCAGGCCGGTGGCCCCGAGGCCGAAAAGTACCGCGCCGTCGCCGCGCTCAAGCATGCCAGGCAGCACCAGCCGGACCAGCGTCGCCGGCGTCCGCAGCAGCAGGTCAAGCGGAAACTCGAAGGACGCGGCGTCCGCGTCGCGCACCGGGACCTGCCTGGTGAGCCAGTCGAGCCCGGAGGGCGCGTACTCAAGCACGTCCACGGGCCCGAACCGCGCCGCGATCGCCGCGACGACGCCTGGCAGCGCCGCGCGGTCGGCGAAGTCGGCGGCGAACCCGGCGGCCTCGATGCCCTCATGGGCCAGTTCCCCGGTGAATTCGTCCAGCCGGGCTTGGTTGCGGGCCACCAGGGCCACGCGGAACCCCTCGCGGCCGAACCGGCGGCCGACCGAGCGGCCCATGCCCGGGCCCGCTCCGAATACGGCGATGGTCTTGGACATGCGGTTCCCTTCGCTAAGTTGACGGTATCGTCAAGTTCATCTCAGCCTAGCGATAACATGACGATATCGTCAACTTATTAGAATGGCCGCGTGCCTTCACCGTCCGAGCAGCCGCGACCGCTGCAACCGTCCCGGCCGCTGCGCGAGGACGCGCGGCGCAACCGCGACCGGTTGCTCGCCGCCGCCCGCGAGCTGTTCGCGGCGCGCGGAGTAGAGGTGGCCATGGCGGATATCGCGCGGCACGCCGGCGTGAGCAACGGCACCCTGTACAACCGGTTCCCGACTAGGGAGGACCTGATCGAGGCGGTGTTCATCGACCGGCTCGAGACGATGGTCGCGCTCGCCGGCCGGGCGCTGGCGGACGACGACCCCTGGCGCGGGCTGGCCGGCTACCTGACTGCGGTCTGCGAGCTTCAGGCCGCCGATCGCGGGTTCAACGAGGTGGCCGCCCGCGGCCTGCCTCCCTCCCCGGCCGCGCAGCGGCTCCAGGAGGAAGGCCAGGCGGCGATCGCGCGGCTGCTCGACCGGGCCAAGGAGGCGGGCGAACTGCGCGCCGACCTCGCACTGGAAGACCTGGCCTTCGTCATCTGGGGCATCTCGCGCACGGTGGAGATGACGGCCGGGTTCGCTCCCCGGCTGTGGCGCAGGCATCTCGCGCTGCTGCTCGACGGCTTCCGCGCCGAGGGCGCGCACCCACTGCCGGAGCCGCCGTTGCGTCCCGAGCAGGGACATCCCGCGGCCGGACGGCGCGTCCAGGCAGCGCCACCGGCACAATGGGGTGGTGGCTAACGTTCCCGCCGCGCGGCATCTGCTGCGGGCCAAGGACCTCGCGGACGCGCGGTACTTCGAGCCGCTCGCCGTCGCCGACCTGGCCGCCGCCGCGGGGCTATCGCCCGCGCACTTCAGCAGGCAGTTCAAAGCGGCCTTCGGCGAGTCGCCGCATCAGTACCTGCTGACCAGGCGGCTCGAGCGGGCCTCGGCGCTGCTGCGGGCGACCGACTGGTCGGTGGCCGCCGTCTGCTTCGCGGTCGGCGCGCAGAGCCTCGGGTCGTTCACCGTGAGCTTTCACCGGGTGTTCGGCATGACGCCGCTTGCCTACCGGGCCGCCAACCCGCCGGCCGAGTCGCACCTGCGCATACCGCGCTGCGTGGCCCTCGCCTACGGGCGACCGCAGAACCGCACGTTTCGAGAAGACAAGGCCGCGTCCCCTGCCTAGCGTTGACCTCAGCAAACGCGCTAGGAGGATCAATGATCAAGATCGGGAACGCGCAGTTCTGGGTGCACGATCAGGACGAGGCCCTCGCCTTCTATACGAAGAAGCTCGGCTGGGAAGTCAAGGCGGACGTGAAGATGGAGTCGTGGGCCTTCCGCTGGCTGTGCGTCGGACCGCCCGGCGACGACGGGCCGGGGCTCGTGCTCATGCCGGTCCCTGGCCCGCCCATGCTGGACGGGGCGGACAGCGCCAAGCTCGCCGAACTGGTGGCCAAGGGCGCCGGAGGCACGCTGTTCCTTGAGACCGACGACCTCCAGGCCGCCTACGACGACTGGTCGGCCCGCGGTGTCGCGTTCAACGACCCGCCCACCAAGCAGGCCTACGGCATCGACACGTCGTTCCGCGACCCGTCAGGCAACAACATCAGGCTTACCCAGGTGCTGGACTTCGACCCCGGGCGGGGGTGAGCCACGCTCGTGGGAGCGGTTCGCGGGACCGAGCAGGCCGAAACCGTTCTGGATGATGGGTTTGCTCTTTAGCGTGCCGACCAGCCGCCGTCGAGTGAGAACGAGCTGCCGTTCGCGAAGGACATCGACGGGGTGCACAGGAAGACGGCAAGCTCCGCGACCTCCGCCGGCTCGACGAGGCGCTTGACGGCGGACTCGGCGAGCATGATCTTCTCGACGACCTCGGATTCCGGGATGCCGTGCACGCGCGCCTGGTCGGCGATCTGCCGTTCGACCAGGGGCGTGCGCACGTAGGCGGGGCAGATGGTGTTGGAGGTGACGCCGCGGGGGCCGCCTTCGATCGCGATCGTCTTCGACAGGCCCTCAAGGCCATGCTTGGCGGCGACGTAGGCGCTCTTGAACGCCGAGGCGCGCAGGCCGTGGATGGACGAGATGTTCACGATCCGGCCCCAGCCCGCGGCGTACATGTGCGGCAGAGCGACCCGCACCAGACGGAAGGGCGCCTCGAGCATCAGGGCGAGTATCTGGCGGAACTTCTCCTCGGGGAACTCCTCGAGCGGTGAGACGTGCTGGATGCCCGCGTTGTTGACGATCACGTCCATGCCGGCGGCGAGCGCCGCCGCGTCGAACGCCGGGTCGGCGAGGTCGACGCCGACGGCGTTGCCGCCGAGCGGGTCCGCGACCCTTCTGGCGCCCTGCTCGTCCAGGTCCGCCACGGTGACGGCCGCGCCCGCCGCGGCGAAGGCGGCGGCGCAGGCCGCGCCGATCCCGCTCGCGCCGCCGGTGACGAGGACCTTGTGCCCGTTCAGGTCAGCCGACATCGTTGCCTCCGTTGACTCCGGTTGCCGCTAGCAGCGTAACCGGCTTGTCCCGGGCGACCGCCGTGGACGACGATCGCTTCGTGGCTGAAACGTGGATGCTTGACGAGCTTGCGCACGGGGGGCCGAGCACCTCGACGAGGTGTTCATCACGGGCTATGACCGCAAGCAGGGGTACCCGGACCCGGAGGCGGACATCGCGGCGTTCGAACAGCACGGCCTCGGCGGCGACTCCACCGTCGTCGACCTCGGCGCGGGTACCGGGCAGTTCGCCATCCCCGCGGCCGCGCGGTTCGGCCGGGTGACGGCGGTGGACGTGTCGCCCGCGATGGTCGCCGCCCTGTGCGCCAAGGCGGAGGCGGCGACTGGCGGCAGCGCACTGGAATGCGTGCGCGGCGAGTTCCTCAGCTACGTGCCGGCCGGTCACGTCGACGGCGTCTACACGCGCAACGCGCTGCATCAGCTTCCCGACTTCTGGAAGGTCATCGCGCTGCGCCGGATCGCCGACATGCTCCGCCCCGGCGGGGTGCTTCGGCTGCTCGACCTGGTCTACGACTTCGGACCCGGCGAAGCGGACGCGGTCTTCGCCGCCTGGTTCGCTCACGCGGCGAAAGACCCCGCGGACGGCTACACCGCGGCCGACTACGCGGAGCACATCAAGACCGAGTACAGCACTTTCCGCTGGCTGCTCGAGCCGATGCTCGCAGCGACGGGATTTGAGGTCCTCGACGTGAGCTTCAAGGGTCGGCTCTACGGGGCGTACACCTGCGTCAAGTCCCAGCGCCGGTGTTAGCCGAGAAATTCGAGGTAGGCGGGGTGGCCGTCCGTACGCGCCTGCCACGCGGCGGCGAGCCGCAAGCCGCCTGGCCTGGCCATGCGGGCGGTCGCCTCATCAAGCGGCAGGAAGGCGAAGTCGTCCAGTTCCGCTTGCTCGAGGCGTATCGCGCCCGGGTCGGTTACGACGCCGCCGTCGAAGACAAACGCGAAGGTGCCCCGGCGCGGGCCGGCGGGCGGCATCCAGTGCACGGCCAGCAACGCGGTCGCGGTGACGGCGATGCCGATCTCCTCTGCCGCCTCGCGTTCAGCGCACTGACGCGGCGACTCCCCCGCTTCGGTGACACCACCGGGCAGGAGCCAGTGATCTCGGTACCAGGGCTTGACCAGCAGCACCGCCCCGGCCGCGTCCGTCAGCAGCATCGCGCCGGACGCGGTAAAGCCGGGCAGGCTGGCGTGCCACTCAGCTTCGTCCATGAGCGGCTTCCGGCCGCCCTGCGATTGCGTCATCAGGCGGGCTCGCTGCTCTTGGCGAAGATCGCGGGCAGCGCTTTGAGGCACTCCTCGTGCCAGGCGAGTTCCGCCTCCAGCCTCAGCAGCGTATGCGAGAAGCCCAGCGCCTCGACGCCGGTCAGGTGGGGCCCGGCGGTCTCCCGCAGGTGCCGCCAGGAGGCTAGCTCCGCGGTTATGGCGGCCCGGCGGTTCTCAAGGACCGCGTGCAGTTCGTCCCTGGGCATGTCCTGCGTGTTCTGCAGGGCCAGGTCCACCGGGTCGGGCCGGAGCCTGGTCTCCCGCAGCGCCTGGTCGCGGAGGGCCGTCAGCTCTTCCCGGCCCGCCGGCGTGATCGTGTAGACGGTGCGGGCGGGCATGCTGCCCTCATGCTCGGTGCGTACCACCTCGATGACGCCTTCGGCCGCCATCCGGTGTAGTGCGCTGTACAGCGAGCCCTGCTTGACGTCGGTCCACAGTTCGGTCCGGTCCAGCTGGGCGGCCCGGCGGATCTGGTGCCCGTACATGGCTCCGCCCCTGGCGAGGGAACCCAGGACGAACAGCCTGGTGGTGTTCATGCGAGTAGTCAAGCACGATCACGGGTGAGCTCTCAGC
>Ga0102924_1006013_pt1 | contig 11511 bp, 8 predicted proteins | sample PaiPotPPM11metaG_FD_80116 | JGI IMG/M metagenome (GOLD analysis project Ga0102924, IMG submission 80116) | Iron sulfur acid spring bacterial and archeal communities from Banff, Canada, to study Microbial Dark Matter (Phase II) - Paint Pots PPM... ...
ACGCGGCACTGGACGAAGACCAGCCAGCTTATCATTTCTTTGGCCACTATGGCGGTCCAGCACAGGTGCGCACCGACACAAACGGTGTGACATGCTCGGTGAAGCTGGCGGATCTGCACTGGGTCTATCACAGCCCGCTGCTTGAGGAAGGATCGATGGGCCTGCTGCGCTGGCATAACCGCGAACAGCATTCCTTCGAGGTGCTTGATGCTCCGTGGCTGAAAGAGTACAGCGCCTCCATGTGGAGAAATTTATAGAGCAAGAAAAAGCGCGCTGACGCGAGCCGAGTGAACATGGCGATGGGACGTGTATCGGCCAGCGACAGCGCGCAAAAGTGCAGTCTCATAGAAAGAGACGCACTTTTCTTGCTGGTGGATTACGCTGGCTGAAGCAATTTCTCAACCTCGTGAAGTTTGCGCAGGAAGAGCCGGTCCTCCAGCCGCTCCAGTATGGGACGAGCGAGCTCTAGCTGACTGCGATCGCCAGTGCGTTTAGCCAGGACGATACGCATGTGCGCGGCGTGAACTATGAGCTGGTGCTCCTCGGCCTCGTCAATAGCTTGTGCCAGGGCCGCGTTATCGTTCGCCGCCAGTGCTCTGGCAACATTGGAGGCGCGCAAAGTCATATCATCAGCATAGTAGGTACCCAACTGCATCACTGCAGCGGGTGAGCACTGTTCGTGTTCAGAGAAAAACATCATATAGAGACCTGCTATATCACTGCCACGTTTACCTATATCAAGCTGGCTAAAATCCCCGTCGCGATAACACGCCACTAAAGGCAACACTGCTTTCTCCTGAAACTCTGGCCGTACCTGGCGCACCATCTCTTCCAGAGACTCGATCCCCATCTGATCTTCACGAGAAACAGCAATCATGAGCAAAGCTATATAACCGCTCATGAGCGGTAATCCAGCTCCCTCGATGTCCCGGGTACGTTTCCAGATTTCATCCACTGCCTGACGGAAACGAGAAACCTCGGACCAGCGCCCGGTTAAATACTTCATCCAGATAACAATACCTATCGCATTGCCCAGGCTTTCAAATGGATCGCCCGGACGCAAGCTATCCAGCGCATCCCCCATCAGTTGGGCACCAGCAGCATACTCTCCATTGAGAATCGCCACCTGGGTAATGGACGAAATCGCATCCATACGTTCGCTGAAAGAGAGACCGATCAGTGCCAAACGCCGTTGGATGGTAATGCTGGCCTCCTTATTCTCACCACAGCGAAACTGCAAGCTTAAATAACCATCGAGAATTTCACTCAATGCCTCCCAATTCTGGTGCTCCTCGAAGTAACTGGCGACCTCGACCGCCAGTTGTTTCAAAACCTAAACTTTTTCGCTTTGCCGCATCTCCTCAACGCTCAAGGCGCGCAAATCCTCTACCATAAAAATGTAAGCTGCGCGCACCCACCGCAGTTCATCCTCGTTTCCCGCCTGCTCAGCCAGTTGCACAGCCTCTTGCCAGAGCGCTTCAGCCTCTTCTTGCGTATATGTCGTTTCAAAAAGCCAGCGCGTATTCAAAATGACGAGCTTGCGAATCAGGCGTGCGCCCGTCAGCGGTTGACGCTCAGATAGAGTGCGCCAGAGATCAAGAGCATTCTGAATGTTCGACAAGATCAAGCAAGCTTTCGCTGGCCCAGTGAAGATTCTCGAAAAGAATAATGTAGGGTGCCTGGCGGGAGAGCGTTTCGACGAGCAATCGCCACGCGTTAAAGATCTGGTCGCGGTCGGCGCTCGCGCTCCCCTCACCTTCGCGTCCCAGTGTCGCCAGCACGTGATCGGCCAAATGCACAGCGTCATCAGCACGGTAGCCGCCTTGCGTAATAGTAAGAAACGGCTGAGATGTCTTGTGGCCTGGAAGGGCTGAAGAATAGGCCGGGTAGCCAGCGACGTGCCAAAACGCAGCAGATGTACTACAATAGGAAGCGGAATTCTTCATTTTGAAGGACATACAGCTAAGGAGAGACGGCCATGATTATTCTCTTACTGGCCTTGATTGGCACGATCATCGTGATGGCCATCCTGACCATCGGGCGACTGGGCTTCGGGCGCAGCGAAACGTTTGACGCGAAAAAATTCACCCGCTGGTTTATTCGCTACTTCATTTTCAACCTGGTATTCAGCCTGTTCATTCTCTACATCTCGGAGCCTGCGCTGACCGGTCCCTTTGGCGGCTGGCAGTGGGTACTCTGGCCGCTGGTGATAAGCAGCTTGCTGAACCTGTTCGCCTTTGTCCGCCCCATGATGGGCGCGCTGGAGGATGCCTCGGCCATCAGCCAGGGGCGGCGTTCGTCGTTTCGCGGCGGTACAGCGCAGGTTCCAGCAAGCGCCTCGCGTGGCGCGATCGCGGCTGGCATTTTCGGGTTGGTGTTCGCCGTGGTCATTGGCCTGGTGGTGGCTGGCCTGATCGTGGTATTTACGACCTGGTTTGATAGCAACGCCAAGGCTCTGGCAGCCATTCCCAATGTCACCATCGAGAAATCGTCAGCGCTCCCACCTACGGACCCCAATAATATTGTCCTGGTCAGCGAGAACGTGGCCACGTACAAGGGGCAACAGGTGCTGGGATCAAACGGGCAGAACCTGGGCTCCAGCTATAGCATTGATCCGACGACCTACACCCTGCAATCGATCAAGCGCCATCTCTACTACGTCGCACCGCTGGAATATAACAACATCTTCGTCAACCTGTCCAACAGCAGCACTCCTGGCTTTGTGATTGTCGATGCCGAAGATCCGCAAGCGGTCCCGCAACTCTGTACCAACAGTTCGCAATCCAGCCTCTGCCCCACCAATGGCGCGTCGCTGGCCTACCTGCCCGGCGCGCTGCTCAACCAGGATCTGGTGCGCCATGTCTACCTGAGCGGCTATACCTATGGCAAGCTGGTCGATCCCACCCTGGAGTTGGACGATAGCTTCCATCCTTACTGGACCATTTCACTGATGCAGCCCACCCGCGGCTATACCGGCGATGTCCTGAACCAGGTCTTGATTGTGGATGCACACACCGGCGATATCAGCGTGAAAGATCCCAAAGCATCCGCCTCGTCGCCCAACGCGGTTCCGGCCTGGGTCGATCGCGTGATACCATCGGATACCGTCACCCAGTACTTGCAGTGGTGGGGACTCTATCACGCGGCCCCCTGGTTCAATCCATCGGGAGCAGGCCAGCAGAACACAGCTGGCAATCCGCAACTACTGTATAACAAGATTGACCACCCGGTCTGGTTGATTCCGATGACCTCCGCGTCGGCCAGCGATAATTCTAGTACTGGCGTCTTCCTGTTCGATACCCACGACAACCAGGCCACGTTCTATCCGCTCTCCGGCCTGGGTATCGGCAGCAATGTCAGCAACACCATTGGGTCTACCCACTCCAACATCCGCAACTATAGTGTGGATAGCATCCAGCTCTACCAGATTTATAATACGCCCACATGGGTCGCTACCTTTGTGCAGACCACCAATAACGGCTCCATTTTCCAGGCTGTGGGCATCGTAGACGCCAAGGCGCTGAATGGCAGCAATGTGCAGTTTGAAACAACGCTCTCGGCGGCGCTGCAAGACTATCAACAATGGCTCTTACAGCAGGGGAACGGCTCAGGCACACCTACCAGCGGCACAACGAGAACAGTGACGGGCAAGGTACAGCGCGTCTCATCGGTCCAGCAAGGCTCGAATACGATCTACTACCTGCAGATCGCGGGCCAGAACCTGATTTTCCGCGCCAATCTCTCGCTCTCGCCCAAACTGCCACTGGTGCAGCCTGGTGATACGGTGACAGGCACGTTCCTGAATACTGGAAACCAGACAGTGGACTTCCAGAGCTTTGATGATTTGACGATCAATCTCAATGCTACCCCCAGTCCAACGCCTGGCAGCGGAACGCCTTCGCCCACACCCGCCATCACACCTACTCCTACGCCTACACCATAGACAGGTATTGCTCTTTTTTGTGAAGATGGTCAGAGATGTCGACATCTCTGACCATCTTCACAAAAAAGAGCAGGCACAAACGGGCAAAACGTGCTATGATGAGGCACGAGGTCGATCATCACAGACAATATCCAGGAGAGAGGAGAAAAAATGACGCATTATTTCACGCCTGAAGAGGCCGAGGAACTCTTGCCACAGATTAGCGTCGTTTTGCGCGACATTCAACGGGAGCGCGCGGCTCTGGGAGTGCACAAAGAAGAACTGGATACACTGGAAGCGCGAGCCATGGGCAACGGACATCACCTGCACGAGCGTATTGCGAAGCTCCAGCAAGCAGTGGCCCAACACATACAAACATTGCGCGCACTAGCCACAGAGTTGGATATCTTTGGTTGCGAGCTCAAAGATCCTGAAAGCGGCCTGATTGATTTTCTTAGCCTGCGCGATGGACGCGTAGTCTATCTCTGCTGGCGCCTGGGTGAAGAAGAACGTATTAAGTACTGGCATGAGCTTCAGGCAGGTTTTGCCGGACGCCAATTACTCTAAACTATGACAACAATTCGCGTAGCAATAGACCAGGCTACCCAACGCCTCGTACAGGCCAAGCAAGAGCAACACTTGCCCGTGGAAAATTCTCGCCTGGATGCTCAGATCCTGCTCTGTTTTGTGCTGGAGAAAGAACGTAGTTATCTCTACATGTATCCTGAGCAAGAGCTAGATGTCGCGCAAGAGGCTCGCTGGCAAGAGTTACTGACCCGACGCGCACAGGGCGAACCGGTAGCTTATCTGACCGGACACAAAGAGTTCTACGGGCTGGATTTCACTGTAGATAGGCGCGTGCTTATTCCACGTCCTGAGACGGAAATCCTCGTCGAGGCCGCTCTGGCCATCTGCCAGCAACGCTTGACGAACGGGCAGATCTCGCTTGTGGTAGATATCGGCACGGGCAGCGGAGCCATTCCGGTTAGCATCGCCGTACATGAGCCGCGCCTGCCCTATCTCTACGCCATCGACGTTTCCCCCGACGCGCTGGCTGTGGCTCGCTTGAATTGCCAGCGCCACCATGTAGACGAGCGCGTGCGTCTCCTACAAGGGGATCTCCTGGCCCCGTTACCAGAATCCATCGATCTCTTACTGGCAAATCTCCCTTACGTCGGCACCGAGGAACAGCCCACTATGCTCTCTGATGTCCTGGACTACGAGCCACACCTGGCGCTGTTTAGCGGGGCAGAGGGCCTGGATTTACTAGAGCGGCTGTTACACGAAGCCAGCCAGAGCACAAATTTGCGCGCTGGGGCTGTGCTTCTGCTGGAAATCGGCTACCGCCAAAGAGAACCACTGACCCATCTTGCCAGAGAGCTCTGGCCACATGCCCGAATCACCTGCCTCCGCGATCTGGCTGGCTGGGATCGAGTTCTACAGATCGAGATCGATAGCGAGGCATAAAACAGTTCCGCCTCTGGTAAAATCGGGCCTCTAGAAAGCGCTGGATTATCATTTTCTGGAATAGACAACTATAATAGAAAGAAGAGGAACCTGAGAACCTTTCATACCACATCGATGAGTTTGAGGTCGTTTTTTTTAGCAAGAGGAATTGTCACCATGCTTCTCGCATCTACGCTCCATCTCTCGCTGGCGCTTTTCATCCCAGCGGTATTGCCTGGCTGGGCACTGCTGCTGTTGGGAGCGATCGGCGCGTTTCTCCTGACCTACGCGCTAACCTTTGGTGTCAAAGCGTTATGCATAAGAATGAACTGGCTGGATCGGCCAGCGGAGCGACGTGTGCATAAGATCCCGGTGCCGCGCCTGGGAGGCGTGGCCATTTATCTGGCGTTTGCCATTATCTCGCTCCTGTTGTATGTTCCGGGCCCGCAAAATGAGATTAATATTTACTGGCTCCTGCTGATTGCTGGCTTCGTAACCGTTGTGGTACATGCCTACGATGACGTGATGGGTTTAGGCCCCTGGCCCAAGCTGATCGCCCAGACCCTGGCAGTACTCTTGATCCTGGGCCCCTGGAACGGCCAATTTCACGGTGTCCTGCTCTTTACTGTGAATAACCCTTTCGGCCAGCATATCGCCAACCCGGCTCTGCCCTGGTACCAGCAGCCGACCATCGAGCTGCTCATCAACAGCCAACTCATAAGCTGGGCAGCGATCCCGGCGATTCTGCTTACGTGGTTCTGGACGGTTGGGATGATGAATACCGTGAACTGGATCGACGGCATGGATGGGCTGGCAACGGGTGTGGTTGGTATTACGGCACTCTTTGTCACGATTATCAGCCTGATGCTGGGCCAGCAGAGTATTGCTGTGCTTGCGGCAATTTTCACAGGGGCAGTCTTCGGTTTCCTGCCGCATAACTGGAACCCGGCAAGGGTCTTTATGGGAGATAGCGGCGCGATGTTCCTGGGCCTGGCGCTGGCGGTACTCTCGATCATGGGCGGCGCGAAGTTGGCACTGGCGCTGATGGTGCTGGGTGTGCCCATTCTGGACGTAGCGTTAGTAATACTCAACCGCCTGCGTCGTGGCCAATCGCCGCTCCACTACGACAAAACACATCTGCACCACCGCCTGTTGAGCATGGGTTTTAGCGTGCGCCAGATCTGCTACCTGCTCTATGGGCTGGCGCTGACCTTTGGCTTGCTGGCAGTTGGCATTTCCGGCTTACAGGTAGGTGCCTCCGCGCACTTCTCTAAGCTGATCGGGATCGGCCTGGTGGTCGTGGCAATGATCGCGCTGATCATCTGGGCAGACCGCCGCCAGCGCCAGCGCGGGGCATTCATCAAGCTGGATGGCCCCGAAAATACGCCGGGAGCCATGAGTCCAAAAGACATGGCTCCCAACACTGAAACAAAGCTCACTGGCTACAACAGTAGCCCGTCAGCAGACGAGCACCAGTATCACGGTATCCTGGTGGCTTCGCCACTCAGGATTGCACAACCTGGGGAGCATGAGCCTGAGCTGCAAAAAACGCGGCTTCTTCCGTAAACATGCGGTGAAGAAATTGACCAGTGTAGGAGCGCGGCTCCTCGGCCACCTCTTCAGGCGTGCCCTGGGCGATTACTTCACCGCCAGCATCGCCGCCCGCAGGTCCCAGGTCAATAAGCCAGTCTGCACTCTTAATCACTTCCAGGTTATGCTCGATCACCACGATCGTGTTACCCGCGTCGACCAGGCGCTGCAAGATCTGGAGCAGGCGATCCACGTCGGCAAAATGCAGACCGGTGGTTGGCTCGTCCAGAATATACATCGTGCGACCGGTCGAGCGCCGCGCCAGCTCGGTCGCCAGCTTGACGCGCTGTGCCTCACCGCCAGAGAGCGTTGTAGCTGGCTGACCCAGGCGCATATAGCCCAGGCCCACGTCGTTGAGCGTCTTCATCTTGTTATAGATCGAAGGCACGTTCGCGAAAAACTCAGTGGCCTCCTCAACCGTCATATCTAGCACTTCGGCAATGCTCTTGCCTTTGTAGTGGATCTCCAGGGCCTCGCGGTTATAGCGTTTGCCACCACAGATCTCACAGGGCACATAGACATCGGGCAGGAAGTTCATCTCGATCCTGACAATACCCTCGCCTTTACAGGCCTCGCAACGCCCACCCTTGACATTAAAAGAGAAACGCCCCGGCTGATAACCACGCAGGCGCGACTCCGGCACATGCGCGAAAAGCTCGCGTATACCAGTGAAGGCATTGGTATACGTCGCGGGATTCGAACGCGGCGTGCGTCCGATCGGCGACTGATCGATGTCGATAACCTTGTCCAGATTTTCCAGACCCTCTACTGTATCGTGCGCACCGGGCCGATCGTGGGCCCGAAAGAAGGTATGCGCCAGCTTGCGGTAGAGAATATCTGTCACCAAAGTACTCTTGCCAGAGCCAGAAACGCCAGTCACCGCCACAAATTTGCCCAATGGAATATCCACGCTAATATTTTTGAGATTGTTTTCGCGCGCGCCCACAATGCGCAGAGACGTGCCATTGCCCGCGCGCCGTTCGTCTGGCACGGGAATATGCTTACGGTGCGAGAGGTAGTCCCCGGTCAGTGAATTGGTGTTGGCCACAATCTCAGCATAGTTCCCCTCGGCCACGACATGGCCTCCATGCTCGCCCGCGCCAGGACCAATATCGATAATGTGGTCGGCTGCGCGCATGGTATCCTCGTCGTGCTCAACCACCAGCAACGTATTGCCCAGGTTGCGCAAACGTACCAAGGTGCGAATCAGGCGCTCGTTGTCGCGCTGGTGCAGGCCAATGCTCGGCTCATCCAGGATATAGAGCACGCCCATCAGGCCGGAACCGATCTGCGTGGCCAGGCGAATACGCTGCGCCTCGCCACCTGACAGGCTGGTCGCCGAACGACCAAGAGTCAGGTAGTCCAGGCCAACGTCTACCAGGAATTGCAGACGCGCCCGAATCTCCTTGAGAATCTGGCGGCCGATAAAACGTTCGCGCTCGGTCAGCGTCACCTCAACCAGCGGGCCAGCCGGATCGATTGGTGCCAACGGATCGGCGACCTGCGCGCCATTGCGGCCATTCTTTTTGCCGCTCCCGTTCCCGTTCTTATGGCCATTCGCGCGCGGCTTGTCAACGGCTGCGATCTCGGTCAGCTCGAGTTCCTGGAAAAGACGCTGCGCTCGCACGATTGAAAGTTGCGTCACCTGCACAATGTTGCGTCCGCCCACGGTCACACCCAACGCTTCCGGCTTCAGGCGCGCCCCATGACAATCCGGGCAGGTGCGCGCGGTCATATAGCCCTCGATCTCTTCGCGCGTACTCTCGCTCTCGCTCTGCTTATGACGCCGATCCAGGTGAGCAATCACGCCCTCGAAGGTGAGGGTATACGAGCGCGTATTGCCATGCTGAGGCCGATAACGGATCGTCACTGGATCAGCAGAGCCATAGAGCATCAAGCGGCGCTGCTCCTCTGTCAGCTCGCGCCAGGGCGTATCCAGGCTAAAGTGATGCTTCTCCGCCAGAGCCTCCGCGATCGCCCCGTACCACTTGCTATTATTCATCTCCTTGCACCAGGCTGTCATCGCGCCATTGCGAATGCTCAGTTCGGGATGCGTCACCACGAGCTCGGGGTCAATCTCTTGCTGCGTGCCCAGGCCAGTGCAGGTTAGGCAGGCGCCATGTGGACTGTTGAAGCTGAACGTACGCGGCGCAATCTCCGGCAGGCTGATCCCACAGTAGACACAGGCGAACTTCTCCGAAAAGAGAATCTCTTCGCCATCGATGATCGAAACCAGCACCACGCCGCCGCCCAGCTTGAGCGTCGTTTCCAGCGAATCTGCCACGCGCTGACGGAACGAGGTATCCACATCCTCCACTACTTCACCGCTAACTTGTTCATCGTCCGCCTCGCGCTGCGCATTCACATCGTAGAGCGCGGGCCGCTCGGCCACCATTCTCAAGGCTGGCTGCTCGTCGCTATGGCCATTCAGGCCCGCTGCGACTGTTCGCTGGCCCTTGCGAATCACCAGGCGATCGACGACCACCTCGATGGTATGCTTTTTCTGCTTATCTAGCTCAATGTCGTCGCTCAGATCGCGCACCTGGCCATCCACACGCACACGCACGTAGCCAGAACGGCGCATCTCTTCAAAAATGTTCTTGTACTCGCCCTTGCGCCCCTGCACCAGGGGAGCCAGCAGCATAATCTTCGAGCCTGCAGGCAGGTTCAACACTGCATCTACAATCTGCTGCACCGTCTGCTGGCTGACCTCGCGACCACAATTGGGACAGTGCGGATGCCCCACGCGCGCGTAGAGCAGGCGCAAATAGTCATAAATCTCGGTCACCGTGCCCACGGTCGAGCGAGGATTATGCGTCGTGCCCTTCTGGTCAATGGAAATCGCAGGCGAGAGGCCATCGATATGATCGACATCTGGCTTCTCCATACGATCCAAAAACTGGCGGGCATAAGCCGAGAGGGACTCCACATAGCGCCGCTGGCCCTCGGCGAAGATGGTATCAAAGGCCAGACTGCTTTTCCCGGAGCCAGAGAGGCCGGTGATCACCACCAGCTTATCACGTGGAATCACCACGTCTATGTTTTTTAAATTGTGCTCACGCGCACCACGAACAACGATTCTATCCTGAGGCATACAGCGAAACCACCCGTCTCCACAAATGGACAGAGTTATGCTCTCCCGTGGTAAAAACTCCGCCATTGGGTTTGATTTGATACAAATGTTCAATTACATATAATACTACGATCTTCCCGTAAATGCAAGAAGCCCGCGCCAGAAAACAGGACTTTTTTCCACCAGGAACCGTGTTGTTGGCCACTACTATACTAAAACAAAGTGCACCCGGTTCCTATTTCCGGTGGAAAAATAGACACCGCAGCGGTCAATTTCCGCAGCACAATGAAGCCCGCCGAGAGCAACGGATGCACAATTTATTTCTATCGCTTCTAGTGTATTTTTTGCGAGAGAATGTTTGCCAAAAACGTACTTACCTGATGGGCTACCTGGAGGAGAGATGAAGCCGGAGTCTGATTTTACGAAACGCAAATCTGAATCTTTCATTGCGAAACAGCAGCCTGAATCTGAATCTATTGTTGTGAAACAAGAATCTGAGCCTGATTCTACGCCGCGCAAATCCACAGCCGCTGGCGCGAAACGCTCTCATCTGATGCGTGAAATCGCAGAAACAGCAATCCTGACGCTACTCATGTTTCTGGTCATTCGTTTTGCCATCCAGAATTTTAATATCGATGGCACGAGTATGGAGCCAAACCTGCACAATACCCAATTGATTTTAGTGGACAAATGGACCTACCTGTTTCATCCCCCAGAGCGCGGTGACGTCATCGTCTTCCGAGCACCACCCGATCCGTCGCAAGATTATGTGAAACGTGTAATTGGACTACCAGGGGATACGATCACGCTTAAGGGAACGACGGTGATTGTGGATGGGGCAACATTGAATGAAACGTACGTAGCCGCGCAAGATCAGGGTGTGCCACCTGGCGCGCGCACGATTAGCAACCTGGTGGTGCCAGCTGGCGACTTTTTTGTGCTGGGAGATAACCGAAAGGTCAGCTCTGATTCGCGCGTCTGGGGCTTTGTGCCGAGGCAGAATATCATCGGGCGCGCGGCCTTTGTCTACTGGCCGCTGGGTCAGAACAACGACGGCTTCCTACCCAGCCAGGGCAATATCTTTGCCGCTGTTCACCAGAACAATAGTCAGGCCAGCAGCCCGCTCAGCACGATTGCCACTAACATCAACGCGCTCTGGCTATTGCTTATTCCCGCGCTCCTGCTGGCCTTCCTGCGCCGCAAATCCCTGCTGCGCTGGTTCACACCCTCTTCTTCGGAGGAGCCTGAGCCGAGATCGTGACTGAACACGTATTCCAATCTCACGGCGATGGCGAGCATCGCCATCGCCGTGCAGTTTATCGCTACTCTTCTCGTTGCTGCCGTTGCCTTTTCCGCAGAAAGGCGAACGAAAAGCCTGGAACCAGGAGCAGTACAAAGCCGTCGACACCCAATATACCTGGCGCGTTCGCCGGATGGCCCACCATCGCCGAATTTGCTTGATGCACATTGGCATAGACAG
>Ga0102924_1006014_pt1 | contig 11511 bp, 10 predicted proteins | sample PaiPotPPM11metaG_FD_80116 | JGI IMG/M metagenome (GOLD analysis project Ga0102924, IMG submission 80116) | Iron sulfur acid spring bacterial and archeal communities from Banff, Canada, to study Microbial Dark Matter (Phase II) - Paint Pots PPM... ...
AGCGATGGCTTCCCCGGTGACTTCATCGGCGCCCTGCCCGTCAACTCCGTCATCCACCCAGCTGGCCTGCCCATCGGCACCTCCACGATCAACGTGTTGCGACGACCAGTTGAGTCCGCCTTGCCGATCTCCGTCAGCGTGGAGATCCAGCGGGGGGTCGGTCGGCGCGATGAACTTGACCAGCGGCATCAGCAGCACCGACGCGTCGAGCACGTCGGTGTCGTAGTGCTGGACGAACGCGCTGCGGCGCTCGTTCCAGCCGCGCGTCATGATCTGGCCATAGATCGCATCGCGCGCCGCGCGCCAGCGCTCGGGCTCCGCCGGCAGGCCGCGCTGCTGGGCGATGCGCAAGGCTCGCTCGACCGCCACCCAGGACATCAGGCGCGAGTAGGTGAACTGCTGGCGCCCCCCGCGCACCTCCCAGATTCCCTCGTCGGCCTGGTCCAAGTTCTCGCACACCCAGTCGACGATGCGGCGCACGTGCTCCCAGGCCTCGTGGTAGATCGGCGTGCCGTGCTTGTTGTACAGGTAGATCGAGTCGATCAGCTCGCCGTAGATGTCCAGCTGCAGCTGGTCGGCCGCGCCGTTGCCGATGCGCACCGGCGCCGAGCGCCGATAGCCCTCCCAGTGCTCGAGGATGATCTCCTGCAGGTCGCTGCGCCCGTCGACCCCGTACATAATCTGCAGCGGGCCCGACGCACGCGGACGCTCATCGGACAGCCGCAACGTCAGCCACTGCATGAACGCCGCCGCCTCCTCGGCAAAGCCCAGGCGCAGCAGCGCGTACAGCGAGAAGGCCGCGTCGCGGATCCAGGTGTAGCGGTAGTCCCAGTTGCGCTCGCCGCCCAGCTCCTCCGGCAGGCTCGTGGTGGGCGCAGCGATGATCGCCCCCGTGGGCTGATAGGTCAGCAGCTTCAGCGTCAGCGCCGAGCGGTGCACCATCTCGCGCCAGCGCCCCGTGTAGCGCGACTGGCGCAGCCAGCGCCGCCAGTAGGCGACCGTGCCCTCGAACAGCTCCTCGATCTCGTCGGCGCTGTGACCGACCGGACGCTGGGAGTTGGGGGGCAGCGTCTCCAGCACGAACGTAGTGCTCTGGCCCGCCCGCAGGTGAAAGCGCGTGCGGGCGGCGCCCTCGCGGCGCTCGATCGGCAGGTCTGTCTCGAGCATCAGCGACAGCTCGGGCGTGCGGAAGATCACGCCGTGGTCGTGGGGCTCGATGTCATGCCCTGCGCGCCCGTAGTCGAAGCGGGGAGCGATCTCGGCGTACAGGTCCATGCTGCCGCGCACCGCCACCACCCGCCGCACGATCCGCTGGCGGTGCGCACCCCCCGCGCGTGTCTGCCCGACGGGCATGAAATCCTCGATCTCCACCACCCCTTCGGGGGTCAAGAAACGGGTGATGAGGACGTTGGTGTCGGGGAAGTACAGCTGCTTGGTCGTCGTCACCTCGCCGTCCGGGCGCAGGCGCCAGTGGCCGCCCTTGCCTGCGTCGAGGATCGCTCCGAACACGCTCGGCGAGTCCACGCGCGGCGCGCAATACCAGTCGATCGTGCCGTCGGTGCCCACCAGCGCCACCGAGTGCAGATCGCCGATCAGGCCGTGCTCGGCGATCGGCAGATAGTCGCTCACGGCTCGCTCCCGCTCACGGCGCCTTTGCGAGATAGCTGTGCCCGGACTTGACGATCAGGTGGTGGTGATTGACCAGATTCGTGACCAGCACCTTGTCGCGTGTCACACGGATCAACGTGCCATCGCACAGGTCCTCGGTCAGCCACTCCGTGCCCGCCACCGCGCCCGCCGCATAGTTGCCCTTGGTCGAGAAGCTGCCGTGCGCGTTGGCCCACAGCTTGCGCACGACGTGCGAGCCCGACGCGTGCGCCGCGTGCGCACGGGCCGTGTGGCTGCGCTCGCGCGCTGTCGGGCACACCGCGAAATCGCCGCCCGCGAGCGTGGCCACCACCAGCCCGTTGTGGCCCTGGGTGAGCACGAACTCGCCCTCGAAGAATTCACCGGTCTGCGTGCCACCATGGGGCCCCGCCGTTGTCACCACAACGTGGCCATGGGTTGCGTCGATCAGCGTGCCGAACGGGACTTCGCGCAGAGAGGACAACGCAACGAACGTGTTTGTCCCGGGGAGCTTCACGAGCACCGTGCCGGACACCGGCGCCACGTCGCCGGTGCGCGCGAGGATGGGAGGCGGGAGCGGCGATGGAGGCGGTGGCGGCGGGGCGCCACCGGCACTGGGAGTCAAGCTCTGCGACGTCTGTCCACCGCCAGAGCTCGTCGGTTTCTTGCTGAGCTGGAAGGCGCCGATGTCGCACAGCCCTTTCGGGCGTTCTTCGCCGCGCTGGTCGAGGGCAGGACAGACTTCCGAGTCGCCCGCCCCAACAGCGGGACTCGTGGACTGCAGGGCGATCGTTTCGGTCGGGCCGCCGTTGTTGGCCAGCAGCGGCAGACCGCCTTCTTGCACCAGCCCTGCGCCTGTTTCTTTGTCCCCCGAAGAGCTCAGGTGGCAACTGGCGTCGTCTGAGAGGTTGTGGCCAAGTGGCGCGTCTTCGACCTTGACCGCGCAGTTTTCGGGTTTGTTCTCGACCAGCAGCGAGTCGAAAGCTTCGACCGCATGGACGCCCGCCAGCCCACCGCCTTCGTTGGCTTCGTTGCCTGCAATCGTCGCACTGGCCAGCTTGAGTCCCGCTTCCTCGTAGACACCGCCTCCTTCCCTAGCAGAGGTGTTGTCCGCGATCGTGCTGTTGACGAGCGTCATAGGACCGACGCTGTCGATCCCGCCCCCGCGACCGAGCGGGGCCGTGTTCCTGGCGATCACGCTGTCAACGACGTCCAGTTCTCCAGCGGCATAGATGCCGCCGCCGACTTCTTGAGAGGAGGTGTTGGCGTCCACCGAGGCGTTGATCAGGCTGAGCTTCGTCTGGGCGTAAACTTTGATGCCGCCTCCAGCTCCCTGGAAGTGACCGCCTGTGACGTCGACCAGGGCCAGCACCGCTTCGCCCGAGGGGCCACCAGCTGCCGAACCCACGCTCATCACCTCGACTTTTTCGTTGCCAGAGATCACGACTTCGCCGGCGCGCGACGCGAGCCCGAAGATGAGCTCCGTCGTTTCCTTGTGAGGATCGACTTCCAGCGGCCCCTGCGTGAGCGTGTAGGTCCCGGGCGGCACTTCTACGCGGTTTTCCTTTTCGATGGATCCGTTGGCGTCGGCGATCGCCTGGCGCAGCGAGCACGGTTCGGTGCACGGGTTAGACGACACGGGACCGTCCGCGATTTCCGGGTTGACGATGAAGGTCTTCGCGTCGGCGCTGGAGGCCGCGAGTAGGAGAAACGCCAACGCGATCGCCGCCGACCGCCCGGCCCAACGCCTCATCGGCGAACTGCCTCGACGTCAGTTTCGCCGGCACGTATCCGCGCGACCCCCCTCTGTGCATGAGTCAGCCGTCTGCCGATGAGCGGACTCTACAGGCGAGTAGTCGGCTGCGTATGGCAGGATCGACGCGATCAAGGTGGGCGCCATGCGCAGACAACGACGCAAGATGCTGGCGCTGCTCGCGGTCGCGCTGCTCGCCGGCGGCATCGGCGTGCTGGCCTATGGCACGCACCTTCTCAGGCGCAGCGAACTGCAGACGATCGACGCCAGGTTCTCGATCCGCGGCAAGCAGTCGCAGCCGTCAGACGTGGTGCTCGTAGGAATCGACGATCGCACGCTCCAGGAACTGAGAAATCACCAACTGCCCTCGCAGTTTCCCTTCCCGCGTCGCTACTACGCCCAGGCCATCGATCATCTGCGCATGGCGGGAGCGAAGGTGATCGTGATGGACATCGAATTCACCCACCCGTCGAGTAACGAACGCGAAGACGAAGCCCTGTTTGAAGCGGTGGGAAGAGCGCACGGGAAAACCGCGCTTGGGACGATCGAAGTCGCAAACGGCGGACGGACCGAAGTGCTCGGCGGACCCGAACACCTGCGCGAAGTCGGCGCACGGGCCGCCTACGTGGGGCTGCCGGAGGACTCCGACGGCGCGATCCGTCGATTCCCCTACGCCTTCAACGGACTTCACAGCATCGCCGTCGTCGCCTCGGAACTGACGAACAGGCGCCCTGTCCCCGCGTCTCGATTCGACGGCGAAACGCTGCCGATCGACTTTGCCGGACCGGTCGGAACAATCAGGGAGATCCCCTTCTACGACGCAGTCCGAGGCCACGTCCCACCGAGCGCCGTCGACGGCAGGGTCGCGATCGTCGGCGCCACCTCCCACATCCTCCAGGACATCCATGCGACGTCCACCAGCGAAGGCATGCCCGGCCCGGAAATCTGGGCCAACGCCATCGCCACGCTGTTGAGCGGCGTGCCGCTCACGGATGCGCCGGGCTGGCTGAACATCATTGTGATCGTCCTGCTGGGACTGGCGGTCCCGCTCGGCAGCATGCGTCTGCGCCAATGGCGTTCGCTACTGGACGCGCTCGCCCTGGCAGTCGTCTTCACCATCGTCACCCAGGTCGCCTTCGACAGGGGGCTGATCACCGCGTTTGTCTACCCGCTGCTCGCGCTTGCACTCGGCACGCTCGGGACACTCGGCGTCCTGTACGTAGGCGAGACGATCGAGCGCGCACGCGTGCACGATCTGTTCTCGCGCTTCGTTCCCGCCGACGTGGTCGATCAGGTGGTGGCAAGCGCCGGCGAGAACCTGCGCCTCGGCGCCGTCGAGCGCGACTGCACGGTCCTGTTCTCCGATCTTCGCGGGTTCACCAGCTTCTCCGAGAAGCTGCCCGCCGTGCAGGTGATCGAGGTCGTCAACTGCTACCTGAACGAGATGACCGAGGCAATCCTTGGCGCCGGCGGCACGCTGATCGCCTACATGGGCGACGGCATCATGGCGGTGTTCGGAGCCCCGCTGGAGCAGCCCGACCATGCCGACCGCGCGGTGACTGCCGCCACCGAGATGGTCGGCCCGCGCCTGGCGCGCTTTAACGCGTGGATCGCCGAGCACGGCCACGAGCACAAGTTCGCGATGGGCGTCGGCATCAACAGCGGTCCGGTGATGGCCGGCAACATCGGCTCTGAGCAGCGCGTCGAGTACACCGCCCTGGGCGACACCACCAACACCGCTTCGCGACTGGAGGGTATGACCAAGGGCAGTGGGCACATGCTGTTCATCGCCGACAGCACCCGCATGAGGATGCGCCACCCACCCATGGGGCTCGTGCTCGTCGGCGAGCTGCAGATTCGCGGCCGCGTCGCGCCCGTGCCGGTGTGGACGATCGCAGCGTCGCCGAGCGACTCTGGACATGCCGGTGATCGCGACAGCGGCCGGTCGGCCACAGATACTCTGCCCCCGATGCGCCCCCCAAGCCCCGACGGGAGCTGAGCCGATGCAGGTCCGCATCTGCGGTGTGCGCGGATCGCTCCCCGCGCCGGGTGTCGACTTTGTGCGCTACGGAGGCCACACCTCATGCCTGGCGCTCGCCCACGACGACGCGCCCGCGCCGATGCTGATCCTCGACGCTGGCACAGGGCTGCGCGCGGTCTCTGAAGTGCTCGGCGGCCGGCCGTTCGCGGGCACCATCCTGCTCAGCCACCTGCACTGGGACCATGTCATCGGGCTGCCCTTCTTCGCCGCCGGGGATCGCGCGGACGCGCACACCACCGTGCTGATCCCCGAGCAGCCCGACGGACAGCGTGCAGGGACGGTGCTCACCCGGATGATGTCCCCGCCTTTCTACCCGATCACGCCGGACGAGCTGCGCGGGAGCTGGACGTTCGCCAGCATCGTCCCAGGGCAGCAGCGAATCGAGGGGTTCGCCGTCCTCGCCCGCGAGATCCCCCACAAGGGCGGGCGCACATTCGGCTATCGGATCAGCGACGGACACTCGACGCTCGCGTACATGCCCGACCACTGCCCCACCGCGCTTGGCCTGGGCGAGGACGGCCTCGGCGACCACCACCCCGCCGCCCTCGAGCTAGCCAGCCACGCCGACCTGCTTGTGCACGACGCCCAGATGTTCCCTGGCGAGCCGGACGCGGGCTTCGGCCACTCCGCCGCCGAATACGCGGTCGAGCTGGGCCGGCGCGCCCAGGCACGGTCGGTCGCGCTCTTCCATCACCGCCCCGACCGCACCGACGAGGCGCTCGATGGACTAGCCAGCCAGCTGGACCACAGCGGCTATTCCGCGGTGAGCGTGGCGGCGGAGGGATCGCTGCTGGACCTATAGCGTACGAACAGCGAGAACGCCGCCTGCACCCGCTCGCGCTCGCCCGTCGTCAGCAGATCCAGCAGCAGCCCGCGCAGAACCGCCAGCTCGAGCGTCGCCTGCTGGGGCGTGCGCCCGGCGGGCTCCGCGTCGGCCAGCCAGTCCGCCACCACCCTGTCGAGGAACGGGCGATAGCGCTCGGGCTGGTGCAGCGCCAGTCCGTAGGCCTCGAAGAACGAGCGGAACAAGGCCAGCCGCTCGGGTGCCGAGGTCCATGCCCACACACCCTCCAGCGGGGCCTGCTCGGGGTCTTGCTCCATGTCCGCGCGCAGCGCCCGCAGGCGGTCGCGCACGCCGTTGAGGATCTCGCTAAGCAGTTCCTCCTTGCTGCCGAAGTGATGCACCAGCGTGTTCGGCATCACCCCCAGCGCGTCCGCCAGCGGCCGCAGCGTCAGGTCCGCCAGCCCGTGCTCGACCGCATAGTCCACAGCCGCCCCCAGCAACTGGGCACGGCGCTCCGGGTCAACGGGTCGCGACAACTCTTCCTCTCATAAAAATAATTTGTTGTACGACTGTGCAATGATACCGGTGATGCGGATGCTCGATCCGGATGCCCTGTCGTTTGGCTATCTGCTGCCCACGCGCGACGCCGTCACGCTCGCGCGCCCCGCCACCGAGCCGCTGCTACGGCTGGGCGAGCGGGCCGAGGAGCTCGGCTTCGACGCCGTCTGGGTCGGCGACAGCCCGCACGCGCGCCCACGCCACGACGCCCTGCTGATGCTCGCCGCGCTCGCCGCGCGCACGCAGCGCATCGGCCTGGCCAGCGGCGTCCTGGTCGCCGCCCTGCGCTCGCCACTGCTGCTCGCCCAGGCCGCCGCCACGCTCGACCAGATCGCCGCCGGGCGCCTCGTGCTCGGTCTCGGCGCCGGCTTCCCGCTGCCCGCCACCGAGAACGAGTTCCGGATTGTCGGCGTGCCCTACGCCGGGCGCGTCGGACGCCTGGCCGAGACGATCGCCGTGCTGCGCTCGCTGTGGCGAGCGGCCGGCACGCCCGTCAACTTCAGCGGCCGCCATGTCGAGCTGCACGACGTCACGCTGGAGCCGCCGCCGCAGCGCCCCGGCGGGCCGCCCATCTGGCTGGCCGGCGCCGGCGAGGCCGCCGAGCGGCGCGTCGGCAGGCTCGCCGACGGGTGGCTGCCCTACCTGCCCAGCGCCGAGCTCTATGCCGAGGGGTGGGCACGCGTGCAGGCCAGCGCCGCCGAGGCCGGGCGCCCCGCCCCGCTGCCCGGCCTGTATGCCACCGTCGCGCTCGACGACTCCGAAGCTGTCGCGCACGAGCGGCTGCGCAGCTACGTCGAGCGCTACTACGGCGTGCCCGTCGCCGCCATCCAAGCCCTTCAGGCGACCTACGCCGGGACACCCGACGGCGTGCGTCAGTGGCTCGACCGATACATACAAGCCGGCGCCAAGCACATCGTGCTGCGCGCCGCCAATCACGACTTCGAGCATGGCCTCCATCAGGCGGCCAGCGCTCGCGAACAGCTCGTCAAATAGGATCGCCCCGCGATGAGCGACCTGTTCGACGTCTCCAATAAGACCGCGCTCGTGACCGGCGGCTCGCGCGGGATCGGGCTGATGATCGCGCGCGGACTGGTGGACGCGGGCGCGAGCGTAATCGTGTCATCGCGCAAGGGCGCCGATGTGCGCGCCGCCGCACAGCAGCTCGCCGCGCACGGCAACTGCGAGGCGATCGAGGCCGACGTGTCCACGCCCAAGGGCGCCAGCGCCCTCGCCGCCGCCGTCCGCGAGCGCTTCCCCACGCTCGACATCCTCATCAACAACGCCGGCGCCGGCTGGGGCGCGCCGCTGGAGGAGTTCCCCGCAAGCGGCTGGGACAAGGTCTCGCACACCAACGTCGAGGGCGTCTTCCATCTCACCGTCGCGCTGCTGCCTGCGCTACGCGCCGCCGCCAGCGCCGCCGATCCCGCGCGCGTGATCAACATCGGCTCGATCGACGGACTGCGTACGCCGTCGCTGGAGAACTACAGCTACAGCGCCAGCAAGGCCGCCGTGCACATGCTCACGCGCCACCTCGCCAAGCGCCTCGCATCCGAGCACATCACCGTCAACGCCATCGCACCCGGGCCGTTCGAGAGCAAGATGACCGCGTTCATGCTCGACGATCCCGAGAGCCGTGAGATGGTCGCCCAGATGGTGCCGCTGCAGCGCATCGGGCAGCCCGACGACGTCGCCGGGCTGACCCTGTTTTTGTGCTCACGCGCCGGCTCCTACCTGACCGGGACAGTCATCCCGCTCGACGGCGGCATCACCGGCTGCAACTAGTCAGAGTCTTTTCCTAGACGCCCGACGACTGGGCCTGGCGCCTGCGCGCACGGCGCTCGACGAGGCCTGCAAGCAGCACGCTCACCTCGAACAGCAGATACAGGGGCACCGTCTCCAGCAGCAGCGTGATCGCATCGCCCGGCAGCAAGGCAGCCACCGCTCCGCACGCGAGGACCGCATAGCGGCGGTTGTGGCGTAGCTGCTTGGGCGTCACCACACCTGCGCGCGTGGCCGCGATCACCCCCACCGGCACCTGGAACACGAGCCCCATCGCCAGCAGGATCACAGCCGCGAAGTGGTAGTACTGGCTGGCCTGCACCAGCACGTTGAACTCGCCGCTGTTGAAGTTCTGAAAGAAGCGCACCGCTGCCGGCAGGACGACGAAGTAGCCAAACGCGACCCCCGTCACGAACAGGAACGGGATCGCCAGCATCAGCGGCGTCGCGATCCGCTGCTGCTCGGGGCTGAAGGCCGGCAGCAGAAAGCCATACAGCTCGAACAGAATGACCGGGAGCGCCAGGATGAACGCAAATATGAGAGAGATGCCGATCGTCGTGCTGAACGGCTCACCGATCCCCAGCGTCACCGGCTTGTTGCCTTCCGGTTCCCTGGACAGGGCCGCAACCGCCTTGTGCAACTGCGGGGCAACGCCCGCAAGTGATGCGCGCGTCGCCGCCGAAGCACCGCTGCCCGGCCGCTCCAACGCACCGACCACCGCCTGCAGCTGGGTGGCCACCGTGCGCGCGCCCTGCTGGACGTCGTAGGTGGCTCCCAGCGGCCCGTTGCCCGCGCGCACCTGTTTCTGTGTCTGGTGTGCGAGCGGCTCGTTGATGAAATGCAACAGCGCGTGGTTCTGCCACATGCAAAAGCCGAACGCAACCGCCAGCGCCGCCAGCGACACGATCAGCCGCGCGCGCAGCTCCTCCAGGTGGTTGACCACCGTCAACCTGTCTTCGTGGCCGATGCGTGCGGCGGCTACAGCCATTGCTTGCTCGCTCCCATCTGCAGGTCGTAGGTGCAGATCACGCCGCAGCCGGTGCGCCCGGCTCCTGGGCGGCCGCTGCCGGGACGCTGGGGACCGCTGCAACGGCCGGCGCGGGGGCCGGCGCAACTGCGGGCGCTGCTGGCACCGGCGCTGTCGCCGGCGTGCTCGGAGCAGCGTTCAGCGCAGCGCTCACGCCGCCCTCGCCGCTGAGCGCGTCCTTGAAGCCGCGCATGCCAGAGCCCAGCGAGCGTCCCATCTCCGGCAGTCGCTTGGCGCCGAACACCAGCAGCAGCAGGATCAGCAGGAATGCGATGTGGATTGGATTGTCAAGACCCATTTTGTCGATCATCTCCCGAAGTAGTGGATTTCCGTCCCGCCGCGACGAGCCGGTGTTACTGGTTACGCGCCCGGCGGTCGCGCGGATCATCACGCGGCCGCCGGGTATCTCAATGTGTCGATCTCTTGCCTCGATCAGCGCCCTCTACGCGGCCTTGATCAGCGGGCCGGCCTTGGCCAGCACTTCGGCCTTGGTCAGCGGCCTATCAAACCCCTGGTCGGGCGTCGGGCTCTTGCCGATCAACAGGTCGATCGCGGCCGCGTGGCGCGCCTCGATCTGCACGATGCTGCCCGCGCCCGCGAGCACCGTCTTGCTCTTCAGCGACGGCGCCGCGCCGTTGTACGCGCCCACGCCCGTGTTCTCCAGGACCGACGCGAGCGCCAGGAACGAGCTTTCGTCGCTCGCCGGGAACACAAACGTCGGTTTGGCCACCGGCTTGCCGCCGAGCTGCTTGACGAACCCGGTCAGCGCCACCACGTGGTCTTGCTCCTCTTCGCCGAACAGCGCCGCGTAGCTCTTGGCCTGGCCCTTGAGGCCGACCTCCTTGGCCTTGACGTTGTAGAAGTCCGACTCGAGGTACTCCAGGGTGAGGGCGAAGTTGAGGATTTCCGCATCCCCGCCGCCCCCCTGCGCGAGCGCTGTGGTGACAAACGGCGCCACCGTGCCGGCGCCGTACAGCGCCCCGGTCGCGAGCGCGCCGCGCAGGATGAAACTCGCGCGGGTCAGCCCGCGCACCTCCACGCCCGCCATTTCCGGACTGACCGGATCGACGGGCTCGCTGTGATGAATCGTGGACATTTGACTCAATTCCTTTCTCGAGCGGCGCTTACGCCAGGAACGGCTTGACGGCCGCCAGCACGGTTGACATGTCAGCCGGCTTGGCAAACGCGCCATCCGGGGTGATCGACTTCTTGACCAGCGTGCCCAGCGTGGCCGCGTGGCGCGCCTCCACGGTGTGGATCGCCAGCGCGCTCGCCAGCACTTCCGGGTTTTGGATGTTGCCCGCCTGGCCCAGGTAGGCCGACGCGCCGAGGTTCTCCACCGTGTAGGCCAGCATCGCCACCTGGCTTGCGTTTTCGATCGGGAACTTGCCCTGCGGCTTTGCCGCCGGCGTCCCGCCCAGCTTTTCCACGGCGCCTTTGATCGCTTCCACGTGGGTCATCTCCTGCTGGCCGAATTCCTTGATCAGCGCGCCCACCGGGCCCGTAAACAGGCCTGCCGAGACGACCTTGCCGTAGAACTCCGTCTCCAGGTACTCGAGCGTGAGCGCGTAGTTGAGGATCGCTACGTCGCCGCTGGAGCTCGGGGCCGAGGCGGTGCTTGCCGTAGTCGCCGGCGCAGCCGCCGTCGATGCGGTTTTCGAGCTGCTGGAGCCGCACGCCGCCAGCACGAACGCGCCGAAGCTGGCCGCACCCGCGCCGCCGGCCATCTTCAAGAAGCGCTTGCGGTCGACGTCGTCGCGGACGAGCCGCTCGACGAGCCCGACCGGCTGGGGCGCCATCTCGTCATTGGGTGGACTGGACATGTTGGGACCTCCCGTTTGCTAGCGTCGTGCAGGCATCGTCTGAGAGGCCCGCCTTTTCCGGTAATGGATGAGGCCGTGGCGTTCACCCTGTCCTGCGCTATTTCGCAGGCCGGCCTGCGA
>Ga0102924_1006015_pt1 | contig 11509 bp, 13 predicted proteins | sample PaiPotPPM11metaG_FD_80116 | JGI IMG/M metagenome (GOLD analysis project Ga0102924, IMG submission 80116) | Iron sulfur acid spring bacterial and archeal communities from Banff, Canada, to study Microbial Dark Matter (Phase II) - Paint Pots PPM... ...
CAGCTGGACAGTGCAAATGCTCGCGTTGACCGGGCAGGGGAGGCTTGATCAGCTGCCCGCCGGAGACCTCGCATATCTGAAGCTCGTCGGCCGGTTGCGGACCGGCGACCCCTACGCGCGCGCGACCGAGGACGAGGTAGCGGAGTTCTTCGCGCCGTACGCGCCCTGGGCCGGTCTCGCGGGCTCGCATGCGCTGCGGGCCGTCTCAAGAGGCTGGATCAGCTCACCGGTACGCGCAGACCCCTAAGCAGCCGGTGGACCGTCTGCCCCATCTCGGCGCGTGCCGTAACCGGGTCGTCGGCCCGCGCGACGACCATCGCCGCTTCATCGAGGGCGCCGAGCAGCACGTGGGCGGCTGCGAGCGCGGGCTGCGGCGGCATCCGGCCCGCGTCGATCGCGCGCTGGAGCGCGGTTTCGAGCAGCCCGAGTCCGTACTCGGCGTCGATCGTGCGCCACACCTCCCAACCTAGGACCGCGGGCCCGTCGACCAGCAGGATCCGCTGTACCTCGCGCGTTGCGCACGCGTCCAGGAACGCGTCGATCCCGGCGACGAGCGCGTCCCAGGGATCCTCGACCGCTTGCGCCGTCGTACGGACGCGCCCGGCTGTCTCAGCGCTGATCTGAACGACGACGGCGCGGAAGAGCTCCTCCTTGCCGCCCTTGAAGTGGTGGTACAGCGCGCCGCGCGTGACACCCGCGGCCTGCACGATCTCTTCCGTCCCAACGCTCGCGTAACCGCGCTCGGCGAACAGCCGCCTGGCCACGTCGATCAGCGCGGCGGTCGTCGCCTCCCGCTGGGCCGCCTTGGTGCGGGGGCGCTCGGTGGTCTTACTCGGCATGTGCGCAAGATACGTACAAGCTGTACGTAACACTACAACGGAGCATTCACCTCCAGTGAGGGCCTTAGGACCCCTGACCGGCCAGCAGCTCGTTCGTCGATGCGTCGATGTAGGCGTTCGGGTTGGAGATCAGATGGTTTTGGAGCATCCACCGGCCGTACGCGTTCCACTGCGACTGGTCTTGCCAGCCCCACGGCCGGCCCGCGTCCGCGCCGAAGGGGAAGTAGGACGACAAGGTCGCGCGGACCGACGCGAGCTGAAGCTTCTGGCTCAGGCTCGGGTTCGCCGAAATCAGATTGCTCACCGCGCCCGTCGGGTCGCTGCGGACGGTCTCGTACCCGCGCCCCAGCGCCTGGACGAAGCGGCGCACGACGTCTATATGACGGTTGATCTCGCCCTCGCGCGCGACTAGCACCAGTTCGTTGTACGTCGGTACGCCGACCTGCTCCATGCGGATCACGTTCGGGCGCTTGCCGAGCTGCTGAAGCTGGATCGCCTCGTAGTTCCAGTAAGCACCCAGCGTCGCGTCGACGCGGCCGGACAGCATCGCCGGCACGAGGTTCGCGCCAACGTTGATCTCCTTGACCGAGCTTGCGGGGACGCGCGCGCGCTGGAGAATCGTCGTCAGGTAGGCGTGCTGGTAGGGAATGCCAGCGTCGCCGATGTGTTTGCCGCGCAGCTGAGCGGGCGTCCTGATGCGCTTGGAGCCGATCGACACGATCGAGGTCAGCGGCCGCTCGACGATCGCAGCGACGGCCACGAGCGGCTCACCGCGGTCGCGGGCGAGCATCAGCTCGGGCTCGTAGGAGACGGCAAGGTCCACCTTGCCGTCCGCCAGCAGCTGGAGCGGGGCCGCCGGATCCGATGGCACCTGGACGTGGATGTCGAGCCCCGCCTGGCGGAAGTCGCCGTTCGCGAGCGCCTGGTAAATCCCGACATGGTCGGCGTTCGGGAACCAGTCGAGCATCAACGTCAGGGACTGGGTGCCGCCGCCACCGCCGGCGATCGACTCGCTTTTCTCACCGCACGCCGCAAGGGCGAGGCACATTAGGACTATCAGCGCAACGCGTTTCATCGGGGGTCCTTTCTATAGGCCCACGGCACGGCGAGCCGCTCGGCCAGTGTCAAAAGCGCGAACAGCGCAATCGCAAACGCAGACAGAATGACGACCGCGGCGTAAGCGCGCGGTGTGAGGATCTGGGCGAGCGATTGCTGGAAGAGGTAGCCCAGGCCGGAGCTAGATCCGGCCTGCTCGGCGAACACGGCGCCGATCACCGCCACGACGACCGCAATCTTCGTCCCTGTCAGAACACCGGGGAGCGCCGACGGAAGCTCGACGTGGCGGAAGATCCGTGAGCGCGGGGCGTCGAACGTCCGCATCAGCTTGATCAGGTCGGGATCGACCGCTGCGAATCCGGCGAGCGTCGTGACGACGATCGGAAAGAACGACACAAGCGCGATCACGACCAGCTTCGGCGCGATCCCGAAGCCGAGCCACAGCACCAGCAGCGGCGCGACGATGGGGATCGGAAGCGTCTGCGAAGCGATCAGCAGTGGGTAGATCGACTGCCGCAGCGTGTAGAAGAAGTGGATCGTGGTCGCGAGCGCAAACGCGGCGATGGCGGCGACCGCGATCCCCAACAGCACCTCCTCGGCGCTGACGAGGAAGTTCGACCACAGCAGCGAGCGGTCGGTGTAGAGCGCCTTGGCGACTTCGTGCGGCGCCGGCAGGATCAACGGATCTGCGCCGCCCAGATCGACGTACAGCTCCCATGCTCCGATCAGGAGCGCCAACACCAGCAGCGGACGCAGCAACTTCACGCCCCCACCCCCAATGCCTCGAGCGCCCGCTCGCGCAGCGCGACCACGTCGGGGTCGGTTCGGTGCCGCGGTCGCGTCAGCTCGACCTCGATATCGGCGACCGCGCGCCCTGGCCGCGGCGACAAGACGACCACACGGTCGCCGAGCACGACTGCCTCTTCAACGTCATGCGTCACCAGCACGACGGTCCGCGGCTCGCGCGCGAGAACCTCCGAGAGCCAGCCCTGCATCTGAAGACGGGTGATCGCGTCGAGGGAGGCGAACGGCTCGTCCAGCGCGAGCACCGGCTTGCCCGACAGCAGTGAACGGAGGAACGACACCCGCTGGCGCATCCCGCCTGACAGCTGCGCCGGCCGCGTGTCCTCGAAGCCTTCGAGTCCGAATCGCTCGAACCACGGGGCGGCTCTCGCCCGCGCCTGCGTGCGGGCCGCTCCGCGTGCCCGTAGCGCGAGGCCAGCGTTGTCGAGCGCGCTCAGCCACGGCAGGAGCAGGTCACGCTGGGGCATCAACGCCGCCGGGTCCGCCCGCACAGTGCCCGCGTCGGGATTCTGGAGGCCACAGATCAGCTCGAGCAGGGTTGTCTTGCCGCAACCGCTCGGACCGACCACCGCAACGACCTCGTGTGGCGCCACGCGGAGCGACAGGCCCTCAAGCGCGCACAGCTGGCCGAAGCTGCGCGCGACCGAGTCGACCCAGACGCCACCACCTCCGTCAACGAGCGGAGCCCTAACGGTTAGCTCTGTTGCTCCCTTCGCGGGCATTACCCACACAGGTTCGAAGGGTCAGCGCCGGGTGGGGGAGGGCGCTATCTCAGCCGGCTTACCCGCCAGCCCCCCTGAGTATCTGGTTGTGAACGATCATACCCGGCTGTGAGCGACCCTCTCAGAGAATTCATCGGCGCTTCGCCCGCGGTCCAGCGACCCGCATTGCGGGCGCTGGTCGGGCTGGGGCGCCGGCCGCGCGGGGCAGCTCTGCTGAAGCGGATCGCGCCTGCCGACCAGGTCGCAACCGGGCTGCTGGCGATGGCGCGCTACGACGACCCCGCCCGCGCCAAGCAGCTCGGCTGGGATGCCGAAGCGGTGATCGCACGCGGGCGAGAGCTGCGCCGCAGAGAGGGCCGCCCATGATCGAGGCCGACGTCTGCGTCGTGGGCGCCGGCGCTGGGGGGGCGGTCGTGGCCGCCGAGCTGGCCGAGGGCGGCGCAAACGTCGTCCTGCTCGAGCAGGGTCCGGCCCACAACCCTGATTCGTTCACCGCCAGACCCCCACAGATGCTCGCGCGGCTGTACCGGGACGGCGGCCAGACGGTGACGTTCGGGACCCCGCCAATCGGCCTTCCGCTCGGGCGGGGCCTCGGCGGGACGACGATGGTCAACTCGGGCACCTGCTTTCGCACGCCGCCGCGCGTGCTCGAGCGCTGGCAGGGTGAGTTCGGCCTCGAGCTGAGTGAAGCGTCGATGCGGCCTCACTTCGAGCGCGTCGAGCGCGCGCTGTCGGTGTCCGAGGTGACCCCCGAGCTGGCCGGCAACAACGCGAGCGTCGCGCGCCGTGGCGCCGAGCGCCTCGGCTGGTCGCACGGGTATCTGCGCCGTAACGCAAAAGGGTGCGTCGGCTCCGGCGTGTGCGCGTTCGGGTGCCCCACCTCGGCCAAGCAGCACACGGGCATCACCTACATCCCGCGGGCGGAGAGGGCGGGCGCCCGCATCCTCACGGGCGTTGACGTGAAGCGAGTGCTGGTGAAGGGCGGTCGCGCGACCGGAGTCGATGGGGGCGAGGTCGAGGTCCGCGCGCCGACCGTCGTCCTTGCTGCGGGCGCGGTCCATACCCCTTTGCTCCTGAGGAGCAGCGGCATCGACTCGAACGAGCTGGGGCGCAACCTCACGGTGCACCCCGCGACGGCGGCGTTCGCACTGATGGATGAGATCGTCGACATGGCCCGCGGAGTTCCGCAGAGCTTCTTCGTCGACGAGTTCGCGAGCGACGGGATCATGCTCGAAGGGGTCGCCGGTCCGCCTTCATACGCCGCGATCGCGTTGCCGCTGAGCGGCCGTCGCCATCAGGAGGCTATGTCGCGCTACCGCCACCTCGCCCAGTTCGGTCTGATGGTCTCGGACAAGCCGCGCGGCCGGATCCATTCCGTAGCCGGACGACCCGTGATCCGCTACGACCTCGATCCTCGCGACCTTAAGCGCTTTCGCGTCGGGATCAGGCGCCTCGGCGAGCTATTCGAGGCGGCCGGGGCGTTGGAGGTGTATCTCCCGCTGCCGAGCGGCGTCGCGCCGGAGCGTGCCCGGGCGCTGGACCTCAAGCTGATCGGCTTTCACCCGCTGGGCTCGGCGCGCGCCGACGCCCGCGCGTCGCACGGGGTCGTCGACTCCAATCTCGCAGTTCACGGGGTCGACGGACTCCACGTCGCCGATGGCTCTGTCGTCCCGAGCGCACTTGGGGTCAACCCGCAGCTGACGATCATGGCGCTCGCGACTCGGCTCGCGTTCAAGCTGCTGGGCGCGTCAGCGCCTTGACGAACTCTTCGAGCTGGTCGGTGCGCCAGCACTCGAAGGCCGTGCAATACGGCTCGTAGGAGGAGATCACCGAGTCGCCGTAGTTCCAGTAGAGACGGGGCTCGGGGTTAAGCCAGAAGGTCCGCCCGGCCTTGGCGGTGATGGCGGCGAACACGTCCTCGCGCGCCGGCCGGCCGTTGGTGCGCGCATCGCCGAGCACGATCACGCTCGCACGCGGGTGAAGCTCGTCCTCGATCAGCGCCAGGAACTCGGTCCACACGCGGCCGTAGTCGGTGTAGCCCGACACGTCGGCCACCCCCGCGTCGCGCGACACGGCCTCCGAAGCGGCGCGGAAGTCACGCTCGCGCTCGAACACCTCGGTCACCTCGGAGATCCGCTCGATGAACACGAACGAGCGCAGCTTGCGGAACGCATCGTGCAGTGCGTGAACGACGCTGAGGAAGAACGTTGAGGCGCTCGTCACGCTGGTCGACACGTCGCACAACACAAACAGCTCCGGACGGCGCGGGCGGACCGGGCGGTACTTGAGCGCGATCGGCACACCGCCGGTCTGAAGCGAAGCGCGCATCGTGCGGCGCACGTCGACGTGCGCGCGGCGCTTCTGACCCCGTAGCTCGTGGCCCTGAGTCGCGAGCCGGCGCTTGAGCTGGGCGACCACTCGGTGCACGCTCGCCAGGTCCTGGATCGGCCCCGTCGGGAGCGCACGGTCGAGCTCGGTCAGCGGCCGCTTGGGAGGCAGCGCTGCCGTGCGCGCGATCAGATCGCGCTCGAGCTCGCGGCGCAGGTGCGCCTCGAATTTCCGCAGTTGCTCGCGGGTGAGGCGCTCCCCCTGCTGGCCTTCCTCGGGACGCAAGCCCAGTGCGCGCCGGATCCGCTGGACGTCGACGCCGAGCACGCCCGAACCCTCGCCGCGCGCGAACGCAGCGATCGCGAGTCGCGCGAGGTCGCGCAACGCCGCGTCTGATCCATCCTGGAGCGCGGCCGCGATTTGCTCACGCAGAGTCTCGAGATCGATCTCGGTGCCGTCGGCGGCCGTCGCGCGAGCGCCCGCCTCGCTGACCTCGTGCCGCGTGGCCTCCGCCTCCGCCGCGCGGAAGAAGAACCGCTCGAAAACGAGCTCGAATGTGCGGCGGTCCTCAGGCGACTTCGCGAGCGTCGCGGCCAGCGCCTCACGGAAGTCCGCCGGCTGGGTCCACGCCACATGGCCGAGCGCCTCGAACGAATCGAGCAGCTCGGACGTTCCGATCGCAACGCCCTCCTCGCGCAGGTCCTCCGCGAACGAGAGCAGCTTGGAGTCGAACGAGCCGGGCCGCTGCTCGCGCGTGCCGCCGAACAGCCTCGCCCTACGCTGCGGGTCGGGCATCGGCCAGCTTGACTCCGACGCGCTCGGCAACTGTGTCGAGGTCGGTGCGGTGCTTGACGATCACGCTCATCGTCTCGCGGAAGGTCGTTGCATCGATCTCGTCGGCGCCGAGCAGCAGCAGCGTGCGCGCCCAGTCGATCGACTCGGCGATGCTCGGAGGCTTCTTGAGGTCGAGGTCGCGCACCTGCTGGATGATCTCGACCAAACGACGGGCGATCGTCTCGTCGAGCTCGGGGGAATGCAGCCGCACGATCTGGAGCTCGTGCTCGAGCGACGGGTAGTCGAGCCACAGGTAGAGGCAGCGGCGCTTCAAAGCCTCGGTCAGCTCACGGGTGTTGTTGGAGGTGAGCAGCACGACCGGCTGCGTGCGCGCCTCGATGCGGCCGAGCTCGGGAATCGAGATCTGAAAGTCCGACAGCAGCTCGAGCAGCATCGCCTCGAACTCCTGGTCGGTCTTGTCGATCTCGTCGATCAGCAGCACGACCGGCTCCTCGGACGCGATCGCGGTCATAAGCGGCCGGGCGAGCAGAAACTCTTCGCTGAAGATGTCGTCCTGGACGTCCTGCCAGCCCGCGCCCTCGGACTCGGCCTGGATCCGCAGGAGCTGCTTGCGGTAGTTCCACTCGTACAGCGCCTTGGCCTCGTCGAGGCCCTCGTAGCACTGCAACCGCACGAGCGTCCGGCCCAGGTATCTCGACAGGGCCTTCGCGAGCTCTGTCTTGCCGACTCCGGCGGGGCCCTCGACGAGCACCGGCTTGCCGAGCTTGGCCGCGAGGAACGACACCAGCGCGGTCGACTCGCCCGGCAGATACCCGACGCTTGTCAATCCGCCGGCGACGTCTTGGACCGATGCGGGGCTGTCCGGCATCGCTCAAATATAGGGTTCCTCACCAATGGCCCTGTTTGCGCTCTCCTCCTCGGGGCTCGGAATCCTTTCGGTCGTCATGGTTCTCGGGCTGCTGATCGGATTGGTGGGCCATCTCGCGCGTTCCAGGCCGCTGATCCTCGTCGGCATCCTCGTGATCGGAGCCGTCAGCGTCTACTTCGGGGTGTTCGTGGCGAAGGTGCGCTGAGGCCTACGAGCCGCCGTTGCGGATCACGGCCGCCTGCCCCTGGCCGCCACCGACACACAGGGTGGCCAGACCGCGGTGCGCGTTGCGACGCCGCAGCTCGTGCAGCAGCGTCACGAGGATGCGACCGCCACTCGCCCCGATCGGATGGCCGAGCGCGATCGCGCCGCCATGGACGTTGATGCGCTCAGGCTCGATGTCGAGCTCGCGCAGCACCGCAAGCGACTGGGCGGCGAACGCCTCGTTTAGCTCGAACAGATCGATTTCCTTCAGGTCGAGTCCTGCGCGCTGCAGCGCCTTGCGCACTGCTGGCACCGGGCCGATCCCCATGATCGCCGGCTCGACACCGACGGACGCGTAGCTCTCGACGGTCCCGAAAGGCGTCAGGCCGCGCTCGGACGCTGCACGCTCGGACATCACCACGACCGCCGCGGCGCCGTCGTTGATGCCAGACGCGTTACCGGCCGTGACCGTTCCGCCATCGCGCTTGAAGGCGGCGCGGAGCTTGGCGAGCGTCTCCTCCGTGGTGCCGGGCCGCGGGTGCTCGTCGCTATCGACGGTGACCGTGCCGCCCTTGGCCGGAACCTCGACCGGGACGATCTCGTCCTTGAAGGCGCCGTTTGAGACGGCCGCTTCGGCCTTCTGTTGCGAAGCGGCGGCGAACTCGTCCTGCTCCTCGCGCGTGATCGAGTATTGCTCGGCGAGGTTCTCGGCTGTGACCCCCATATGGAAGTCGTTGAATGCATCCCAGAGGCCGTCGACGATCATCGAGTCGATCAGCTTGGCGTCGCCCATACGCGCGCCGAACCGCGCGCTCGGCATCAGGTAGGGCGCGCGCGACATGTTCTCCATCCCGCCGGCCACGACGACGTCGACGTCGCCGGCGCGGATCATCTGCGAGGCGATCGCGACCGACTTGAGTCCCGAGCCGCAGACCATGTTGATCGTGGTCGCCGGGACTTCCTTGGGGATCCCGGCACCGATCGAGGCCTGACGGGCGGCGTTCTGGCCGAGACCCGCCTGGAGCACGCAGCCGAGCAGGACCTCGTCGACGTCCTCGCCCTTCAAGCCGGCGCGCTCGAGCGCGCCGCTGACGGCGCGCGACCCGAGCTCGGTCGCCGAAACGTCCTTGAATGCACCGCCGAAGGTGCCCACAGGCGTGCGGACGGCGCTGACGATTACGGCGTCCTGCATCCGCGTGACTCTACTCGTCGAGCGGGATCGTCAGCTGCTCTCCGCCTCTGGGAGGGCGGAACGGCGTAATCGGTGGCCCCGACCACGCCGGCCGCTCGGCGAACAGGCGTCCCAGCTGAGTCTGTGGCTCCGCGACGCGGCGCCTCGGCGCGGCAGGCCGCGACCGCTGCGGGTCGGTCGTCGGGACCGGCGCCGGGTCGGGCGCCGGCTCGTAAGCCGCGCGGACACTCCATGCAGAAAACGCGAGCATCGCTGCGACCACCAGCGCGGCAAACAGTCCCCACTGCACAGCCGTGAACAGCGTGAACGCAAGACAGCCCGTGGCGATCACCGCCGACCGTCGCTCGCGCGGCGCCGCTCTCCAGGCGTTGATGAGTCTAAAAGCCACGCCCCGATTGTAGGAGCGCCTCAGGCGATCGGAATATCCTCGACCTCGGCCGGCGGGACGCTCGTTCGCTCGATGCGCTCGATGTAGTAGTCGAGCAGCGCACGCAGCGCGAGCAGCACCTCGTGCAGCGCGTCGGCGAGTCGGCGCTCAAGTTCGGGCGGGACAACCTCTCGCAGCGACGAGATGAGTTGCGAGAGGAGTTCCACCTCGCCGCGACGATCCTCGCCGTTTGAGGGGGCCTCATAGCCGGCTGCAGGCGGCTTGCGAGGAGCGGTCGCCTCGGCGATCAGGCGCTCGGCCCTGGCAGACGCCCGGTCCAGTCGCTCCTCCAGGCGCCGCACGGGGTCGTCGTGGAGCTGGTCACTTGGGGGCTGAGGATCGTTGCTCGGCATCGAATTTGATCAGCAGCGCGCCGTTCTCAAAGCTCGCGCCGGCAGGGCGCAGCGCCGCGAGGGCGGGGGGAAGGGCAATCGTACGCCGCTGGCCGTCGACGCCGACGATCAACTCGAGTCCGACCCGCTTGAGCGAGATCTCGCTCTTCTTGGCGAACGGCAGCTCGAGCCGAAGCTCGGCTCCCGTGTCGTGAACCTCGATCTGTTGGGCGAGCGCATCGTGGAGCACTGCCGCCGGGTCGCGGTCGGCGAACAGGGACGCGGCGAGGCGATCTAGCATGTCGGCGCCGATGACCTCCGTGTCGAAGTACGGGGCGCACAGCACGGGCACCGGCGCGAACGCCGAGCGCACGAGCTCGAGGTGCTCCTCCTGAAGTTTGCGCCAACCGGCGAAGTAGCTGCCGACCTCCTCTCCGAAAATGCGATTGACCACCACCGCGTCGGTCAGATAGCCGTATAGGTTCAGATAGGTGAAGGTCCGCATCGCCTCGCCGATGACCATCCGGTCCGGATTGAGCACGAGCCTGACGGTGCAGCGCTCGCGGTCGCGGAGGATGTCGTTCATCGCGATCAGGTTCTCCGACAGGCGGCGTATGTCCGCGAACACCGCCTGGCTCGGCACCGGGATATCGAGCATCGAGCGTGCGATCGGGCGCGCGGCCGCCAGCAGCTGACGTTCGAGCGGGAAGACCTTGTCGATCCACCAGCGGGCGACGTCGGGGAACGACAGCAGGCGGAGCGTCTCGCCGGTGGGGGCGCAGTCGACGACGATCACGTCCCAGTCTCCGGTGCTGTGCTGTTCCTGCAGACGCAGCAGCGAGAACAGCTCGTCCATCCCGGGGGGAACGGTGAGCTCCTCGGCCGAGATCCGGTCGACGCCGCGTTCCATCAGCAGCTCGCCGAGCCATCGCTGGACGCCGGACCAGTGCCGTTCCATCTCGGTCTGCGCGCTTACCTCAAACCCCCACAGGCGATCGGCGATCTGGGTCGGCGTGGCGCCGATCTCGGCCGTAAGGGACTCCGACAGGCTGTGGGCGGGATCTGTCGAGAGGACGAGCGTCCGCAATCCCGCTCGTGCGCACGCGCGCGCCGTGCATGCCGCGACGGATGTCTTGCCGACGCCGCCCTTGCCCGTGTACAGGATCGTCCGCGGCCGCATGCGATGGCGAGTCTACGCGCCGCCTATCGACCAGCGCCACCGCCCGCACCCCTTGCTAGATTCGCGGCCGTGTCGAAGCTGGTCGCCTTGGCAACTGCCGCGCTTGCGGCCCTGAGCGTGTCCGCATGCGGGTCGAGCGGCAACTCTTCTCAGGCCCGCAGCCTCCTGCGCCAGACGTTCAGCGGGTCGCACACCGTCAACAGCGGCAAGCTCACGTTGAACCTCACCGTCAATCCGTCTGGCTCGGGCACGTTCAAGGGCCCGATAACGGTTGGCTTCGGCGGGCCGTTTGACGGCCTGGGAACCGGCAAGCTCCCGAGGTCGAACTTCACCGTCAGCCTGAACCTGCTCGGCCGCACGCTGTCGCTCGGCATCCTCTCGACAGGGAGCGCGGGATACGTGACCGCTTCGGGCATCAGCTACCAGCTTCCCGCCTCGACGTTCCAACAGCTCGAGTCGGGCTTTGCGTCGCTGACCTCGTCGGCGGGCTCGCGCTCGGGCGGACTCTCGAAGCTCGGCATCGACCCGCTCCACTGGCTGATCAACCCCTCGGTCGCCGGGAACGACACGGTGGCGGGTGCCAGCACCACGCACATCCGTGCGAGCATCGACGTGCGCGCGTTGCTCGATGATCTGAACACGTTCCTGGGCAAGGCGCCGGCGCTTGGCGTCTCGGGGCTCGGAAAGATCCCGTCGGGCATTTCCCCGGCCACGCGGGACAGGCTCGCCCGCGACATCCGTCAGCCGAGCGTCGAGATCTGG
>Ga0102924_1006017_pt1 | contig 11507 bp, 8 predicted proteins | sample PaiPotPPM11metaG_FD_80116 | JGI IMG/M metagenome (GOLD analysis project Ga0102924, IMG submission 80116) | Iron sulfur acid spring bacterial and archeal communities from Banff, Canada, to study Microbial Dark Matter (Phase II) - Paint Pots PPM... ...
ATGGCGTGCTGCGCGGCGCCTGCTTCGAGACCGACTACGCCAGCCTGTGCGCCTGGCGCGATTGGAATTTTCCCGACAGCGGCGTCTACAACATCTTCGCCGCGGCGGCGCTGCGCAGCGCCGACGGCGCCTTCCTGGTCGGCCAGATGGCGCCGTCCACCGCCAATGCGGGAATGTTCTACTTTCCGTGCGGGACGCCGGAGCCAGGCGACGTCGGTCCGGGCGGCGTGCTCGATCTTGAGGCTAATCTCAGCCGCGAACTCATGGAGGAGACCGGAATCGCAATCGGCGAGCTCCAGCGCGAACCGGGCTGGACGATGGTGCGCGACGGTTGTTATCTGGCGTTGCTCAAGCGCATCGCCGCGCCGCAGAGTGCCGACGAGCTTCGCGCGCGCGTCATGCGCCACATAGCAGGTGAGCAGCGGCCCGAATTCACGGACGTTCGCATCGTGCGTTCGCCGGGCGATTTTGCTCCTGCCATGCCGCGCTTTGTCACGGCGTTTTTGACCGATTTCTGGTCATGACGCGCCGCCGTCCAGAAGCACAGGCTTGCGCGGTCCTTGGGTCTTCCTGTACAACAAAGCGGTCCTACATAGGTTAACGCGGAATTCACCATGATCCGCGACCTTAGGGACACGAAGAGGACTGCAGCAATGTCGGCGCGCCAGCATTTTCGCGCGATGACCCGGAAGGCCGAACGGGCCTCGTCCGGCGCTGCCCTCATGCTTGTCAAGATTCGCGGCGGGCTCCTGCTCCTTAGCGTCCCCTGAGGGCCGGCTGGGCGGTTGCGCCTGGGCACTCAGGGGTCGAGCGCAAGCCACAGCAGAACCCAGAGCGCCCCGCAAGCCCGGACCGGGCGGGCGCAAGCGAGAAGGACGAAAGTCATGACCCCGCCAGCCAAATCCACGCCGGCCAAATCCGATCCCGCGCACAAGACTGCAAAGTCCCAAATTGTACCGTCGAAGTCCGAGAAGGACCGCGTCGTCATCTTCGACACCACGCTCCGCGACGGCGAGCAATGCCCCGGCGCCACCATGACGCACGAGGAAAAGCTCGAAGTCGCCGAACTGCTCGACCAGATGGGCGTCGACATCATCGAGGCCGGCTTTCCGATCGCGTCCGAGGGCGACTTCGCGGCCGTCAACGAGATCGCCAAACGCACCAAGAACGCCGTCGTCTGCGGCCTCGCGCGCGCCGGCTTCAAGGACATCGACCGCGCCGGCGAAGCGATCAAGCCGGCGAAGCAGTCGCGCATCCACACCTTCATCTCCACGTCGCCGGTGCACATGAAATGGAAGCTCCAGCTTCCTCCCGAGAAGGTCTACGAGATGGTGGTCGGTTCGGTCGCGCGCGCGCGGAAATACACCGACAACGTCGAATGGTCGTGCGAGGACGGCACGCGCACCGAGCACGATTTTTTGTGCCGCTGCGTCGAGGCGGCGATCAAGGCGGGCGCCACCACCATCAATATTCCCGATACCGTCGGCTACACGGTGCCGGAGGAGTATTTCGCCCTGATCAAGACGGTGCGCGAGCGGGTGCCGAATTCCGACCAGGCGCGCTTCTCCGTGCACTGCCACGACGATCTCGGCATGGCGGTGGCGAACTCGCTCGCCGGCGTACGCGCCGGCGCCCGGCAGATCGAGTGCACCATCAACGGCATCGGCGAACGCGCCGGCAATGCCTCGCTGGAAGAAGCGGTGATGGCGATGCGGGTGCGCAACGACGTGATGCCGTTCTGGACCGGCGTCGACGCCACCATGCTGACGCGGGCGTCGAAGCTCGTCGCGGCCGTGACCGCGTTCCCGGTGCAGTACAACAAGGCGATCGTCGGCCGCAACGCGTTCGCGCACGAGAGCGGCATCCATCAGGACGGCATGCTTAAGCACACGCAGACCTACGAGATCATGATGCCCGCGGACGTCGGCGTGAAGCAGACCTCGCTGGTCATGGGCAAGCATTCCGGCCGCCATGCTTTCGTGCACAAGCTCGAAGAGCTGGGCTATCGGCTCGCCGGCAATCAGCTCGAGGACGCCTTCGTCCGCTTCAAGACGCTCGCCGACCGCAAGAAGCACGTCTACGACGAGGACATCGAGGCGCTGGTCGACGAGGAGATCGCCACCGCGCAGGACCGCATCAAGCTGGTGTCGCTGTCGGTGATCGCCGGCACGCGCGGGCCGCAGCGCGCCACCATGAAGCTCGATATCGACGGCAAGTCGCTCATCGAAGAGTGCGAAGGCAACGGCCCGGTCGACGCCACCTTCAACTGCATCAAGGCCATGGTGCCGCACGAGGCGGTTTTGGAGCTGTATCAGGTGCACGCCGTGACCGAAGGCACCGACGCGCAGGCCGAAGTCTCGGTGCGGCTGTCGGAGCAGGGCCGCACGGTCACAGCGAAAGGCGCCGATCCCGATACGCTGGTCGCCTCGGCCAAGGCCTATCTCGCGGCGCTCAACAAGCTGGTGGCCCGGCAGCAGCGCAGCGGCAAGCTTGAACCGCTCGTCGTCGCCGAACGCCGCATCCATTCGACGGACGCGGTGTGAAAAATTCCTCTCGCCATGCGGACTAGAATGAGCACACATCTTCTCGAGTCATATCAGCGGCTTACGACCGATCCATTCCGAGCCCCTACGCACTACTGTTTTTCTACTGTGCTTCGCTTCTCGGGTTAACAGTCCCAATCGAGTAGATGCGAGTCGAACAGTCGGTCGAGCAAATACAGCTGGGTCATAGATGTGTGCTCATGCTCATAGTACTCGACGCGGTTGGATAAAGCGTTGAGTTGATTCATAAAAGCGTCCCAAAGGCGCGTCTGCATGCTATTCCCATCATAAAACATGGCCGCCGCGCTTGGTCGCCGTTCGCTCTCGGTTCTCAATACGCTCCGCAAAATCTTCGCCGCCGCAAGTCCCGATCAAATAATCGCTTTCCCCGCCCAACTCCTGTCCCCAAAACTCCCCGTCAAACCCTTGCTCTCTTTGGCCTTTCGATAGCGGGTCGAGTACAATGCGGGGCACTATAAAAAACTGTGGCGCCAGCTTTCTATCGACGGTTGCGCCACTCCTTAGTGAGCTTCTCAGCGACGCTTTCGAACCCAAATTGAGCCGAACTAAAACAGCAAAATCGAAGTCAAAATTCTCGATTTTGATCGATCCTGAATCCGCAGCGACGCGCGATTTAACCTGTATTTTTACTGATTTGTTGGTTGAAGGTTCGACGCGACAACATCGTAGCCGGGTTGATTGGCTTGTGCTCGAAAGGCCTGAATGCGCTCGATGAGGAGGCGCCTATCACCAGATGTTCTGCTCCCGCTGCCTCCAAACTCGTATTGTAGCGCTCCATATCTTCCTCACAAATCCAATACCAGCCTTGCCGGCTCCTCCAGGCACTCCTTCACGCGCACGAGGAACGTCACCGCCTCGCGGCCGTCGACAATGCGGTGGTCGTAGGACAGCGCGAGATACATCATCGGCCGTGCCTCGATCTTGCCGGCCACGACCATCGGCCGCTCCTGGATCTTGTGCATGCCGAGGATGCCGGATTGCGGCGCGTTGAGGATCGGCGTCGACATCAGCGAGCCGTAGATGCCGCCGTTGGTGATGGTGAAGGTGCCGCCCTGCAGCTCCTCGATCTTGAGCGCGCCGTCGCGGGCGCGGCGGCCGAAATCGGCGATCGTCTTCTCGATCTCGGCGAGCGATTTTTGATCGCAGTCGTGCACCACAGGCACGACCAGGCCACGCTCGGTGCCGACCGCGATGCCGATGTGATAGTAGTTCTTGTAGACGATATCGGCGCCGTCGATCTCGGCGTTGACGGCCGGGATTTCCTTGAGCGCCTGCACGCAGGCGCGCACGAAGAAGCCCATGAAGCCAAGCTTCACGCCGTGTTTTTTCTCGAACAGATCGCGGTACTGCGCGCGCAGCGCCATGACGTGGCCCATGTCGGCCTCGTTGAAGGTCGTGAGCATGGCGGCGGTGTTTTGCGCCTCCTTGAGCCGCTTCGCGATGGTCTGCCGCAGCCGCGTCATGCGCACACGCTCCTCGCGCGCGGCATCGTCGGGCGGCGACGGCGCGCGCACCTGGATGGCGGCCGCCGGCTGAGCGACCGGCGTTGGCTGCGCGGCGGCGCGCTCGATGGCGGCGAGCATGTCGCCTTTGGTGACGCGGCCGTCCTTGCCGGTGCCCGGCACGGTGGAGACATCCATGCCGGTCTCGACCGTAAGCTTGCGCACCGAAGGCGCGAGCGGCGTCTCCGCGGGCGGCGCCGGGGCGGCCGCGGGCTTGGGCGCCGCAGGTTGCGGCGCCTGCGGCGGAGCCGGCTGCGTTGGCTTTGGCTGCGCCTTGGCTGGGATTGCGCCGGCGCCCTCTTTGATCTCGCCAAGGAGCGCCCCGACCGCGACCGTCTCGCCGTCCTTCACCGCTATACCCGAGAGCACGCCGGCGGCCGGCGCCGGCACCTCGATCGTCACCTTGTCGGTTTCGAGCTCCACCAGCGGCTCGTCGACCGCCACCGCGTCGCCTGGCTTCTTGAACCACTTGCCGATCGTCGCCTCGGTCACCGATTCCCCGAGCGCGGGCACGCGAATCTCAGCCATGGGTTCCATTCCTCGCTGGCGGAACTGATGGGACAGGGACGACTAATGACGGACGACAGAGGACGGAAGAAAGAATTCTTATCTGTCCTCTGTCGTCCATCCTCTGTCGTCCATCCTCTGTCGTCCGCTAGCTCAGCGCCTCGTCCAAAAACTGCTTCTGCTGCGAAAGATGAAGCGACATCTGCCCGACCGCGGTCGACGCCGAAGCCGGACGCCCGGTGTAGCGCGCGCGGCGATGTTTCGCCTCGATCTGATTGAGTATCCATTGCAGGAAGATGTCGACGAACACCCAGGCGCCCATGTTGCGCGGCTCTTCCTGGCACCAGACGATCTCCGCGTTCTTAAAGCGCGTCAACTCGGCCATCAACGCCTTGGTGGGGAACGGATAGAGCTGCTCGATGCGAAGCAGATAAATGTCGTCGATGCCGCGCTTCTCGCGCTCCTCGTAGAGATCGTAAAAAACCTTGCCGGAGCACAAGACGACGCGGCGGATCTTGTCGTCGGCGACGAGCTTGATCGCGTCGTCCCACAACAGCCGATGGAAGGTCGTGTCCGGGCCCATTTCATCGAGCCGCGACACGGTGTGCTTGTGGCGCAGCAGCGATTTCGGCGTCATCAGGATGAGCGGCTTACGAAACTCTCGCTTGAGCTGCCGGCGCAGGATATGAAAATAGTTCGCCGGCGTCGTGCAATTCGCCACCTGCATGTTGTCTTCGGCGCACATCTGCAAGAAGCGCTCGAGCCGCGCCGACGAATGCTCGGGTCCCTGCCCTTCGTAACCGTGCGGCAACAGGCAGACCAGCCCCGACATCCGCAGCCACTTGCGTTCGCCGGAGGAGACGAACTGATCGAACAACACCTGCGCGCCGTTGGCGAAATCGCCGAACTGCGCTTCCCAGAGGGTGAGCGCGTTGGGCTCGGCGAGCGAGTAGCCGTATTCGAAGCCGAGTACGGCTTGTTCCGACAGCATCGAGTTGATCACTTCGAAGCGCGCCTGCCCGTCGCCGACGTGATTGAACGGCGTATAGCGTTGCTCGTTTTCCTGGTCGATCAGCACGGAGTGCCGCTGCGAAAACGTGCCGCGTTCGCTGTCCTGGCCGGAAAGCCGCACACGGTGCCCTTCGAGCAGCAACGAACAGATGGCGAGCGCCTCGCCTGTCGCCCAGTCGATACCCATTCCGGTCTCGATCGACTTGCGCCGATTTTCGATAATGCGATTGAGTGTGCGGTGCAGATGAAAGCCCGGCGGGAGGGTAGTGATCTTCTGGCCAATCTCTTTGAGCGTCGCGATCTCGACGCCGGTTTGGCCGCGGCGCGGATCGTCGCCGTCGCCGGCTCGCTTGAAGCCAGCCCAGCGGCCGTCGAGCCAATCAGCCTTGTTGGCGCGGTAGCTCTGCGCCGCCTCCAGCTCGGAGTCGAGGTGCCGGCGCCAATCCGCCTTCATCTTCTCGACGTCGCCGGCTGTGACGACGCCCTCGCCGACCAGCTTTTTGCCGTAGAGCTCGAGCGTCGTCGGATGCGCCGCGATCGCCTTGTACATCAGCGGCTGGGTGAACGATGGCTCGTCGCCCTCGTTATGGCCGTGGCGGCGATAACAGAACATGTCGATGACAACCGGCTTTTGGAATTTCTGCCGGAACTCGGTCCCGATCTTGGCGGCGAAGACGACGGCTTCCGGATCGTCGCCGTTGACGTGGAAGATCGGCGCCTCGATCATCTTGGCGACGTCGGACGGATAGGGCGAGGAGCGCGAATAGCGCGGATCGGTCGTGAAGCCGATCTGATTGTTGACGATGAAGTGCAGCGAGCCACCGGTGCGGTGGCCGCGCAGCCCGGAAAGCCCGAAACACTCCGCGACCACGCCCTGCCCGGCGAACGACGCGTCGCCGTGAATCAAAAGCGGCATCACCATGGTGCGGTCTTCCGGCCTGGCGCCGTGCTGGTCCTGCTTGGCGCGCACCTTTCCGAGCACAACCGGGTCGACGATCTCCAGATGCGACGGATTGGCGGTGAGCGACAGGTGCACCTCGTTGTTGTCGAACTCGCGGTCCGACGAGGCGCCGAGATGGTATTTGACGTCGCCCGAGCCCTCGATCTCGTTCGGCGTCGACGAGCCGCCCTTGAACTCGTGGAAAATGGCGCGGTGCGGCTTGGCCATGACCTGCGCCAACACATTGAGCCGGCCGCGGTGCGGCATGCCGATCACGATCTCGCGCACGCCGAGCGCGCCGCCGCGCTTGATCGTCTGCTCCAGCGCGGGGATCATCGATTCAGCCCCGTCGAGGCCGAAGCGCTTGGTGCCGGTGAATTTCAGGTCGCAGAATTTTTCGAAGCCTTCGGCTTCGACCAGCTTGTTGAGGATGGCGCGCTTACCTTCGCGCGTGAAAGTGATCTCCTTGTCGGGTCCCTCGATCCGCTCCTGAATCCACCCCTTCTGCGCGCCGTTGGAGAGGTGCAAAAATTCGACGCCGAGCGTCTGGCAATAGGTACGCCGCAGGATGGCGATGATCTGGCGGAGCGTGCCGAATTCGAGGCCCAAAACGTTGTCGAGGAAAATCCGTCGGTCGAGATCGGCGTCGCCGAAGCCGTAGGTGCGCGGATCGAGTTCCTCCTCGTCCTTCGGCGGCTCGAGGCCGAGCGGGTCGAGATTGGCGTGAAAGTGCCCGCGCGCCCGATAGGCGCGGATCAGCATCAGCGCCCGTATCGAATCGCGTGTCGCGCGCTTGACGGCGGCGGCGGAAAGCTCGACGCCGCGCGTCTGCGCTTGCGCCGCGACCTTGGCAGCGAGAGTGTTGCCGGCCTCGGCCCAATCGTCGTCAAGGGCCGCGATCAGCTCGCCGCGCTCCAGGGGCGGCCAGCCGGGCCGCTGCCACGACGGGCCGTGGGCATTTTCGGCGATGTCGCGCGCCTCGTCCTTCAGGCTGCCGAAGAACGCCTGCCATTGCGCGTCGACCGCCTTCGGATCGGCTTCGTAGCGCGCGTAAAGGTCTTCGATGTAGGAGGCGTTGCCGCCGTACAGAAACGAGCTGATGGCGAAAGCCGCGTTCGCAACCTGACGAGACATGGACGATTCTCGCGTTCGAGGTCGGAAGAATAACCGTTGAGAGAAACCAACGAACGAGTACGAAAGGACCCGAATCGACCCGGCCCGGCGCAGGCGGCCTCTCTTGTAATCTATTTAGGCATCCGATGCGGCAGGCAAAAGACGGAAGGAGTGAATTAGCCTTTCAACACTTCGACAAGGGTCTTTCCCAAGCGCGCCGGCGAAGGGGAGACCTTGATGCCGGCTTCTTCCATGGCGGCGATCTTCGATTCTGCGCCGCCTTTGCCGCCGGCGATAATGGCGCCGGCATGGCCCATGCGGCGGCCGGGCGGCGCGGTGCGCCCGGCGATGAAGCCGACCATCGGCTTTTTGCGGCCGCGCTTGGCCTCATCCTTGAGGAAGGCCGCGGCGTCCTCCTCCGAGGCGCCGCCGATCTCGCCGATCATGACGATCGCTTCGGTCGCCTTGTCGGCGAGAAACATATCCAGCACCTCGATGAACTCGATGCCCTTGACCGGATCGCCGCCGATGCCGACGGCGGTGGTCTGGCCGAGGCTTTCCTGAGTGGTCTGGAATACCGCCTCGTAGGTCAGCGTGCCGGAGCGCGACACGATGCCGACTCTGCCGGGCTTGAAAATGTTCCCCGGCATAATGCCGATCTTGCACTCACCCGCCGTCATGACACCGGGGCAGTTCGGCCCGATCAGGCGCGACTTCGAGCCGCACAGGGAGCGCTTCACCTTCACCATGTGGCTCACCGGAATGCCTTCGGTGATGCATACGATGAGCGGGATCTCCGCGGCGATCGCTTCGGCGATGGCATCGGCGGCGCTGGGCGGCGGCACGTAGATCACGCTGGCGTCGCAGCCGGTTTTTTCGCGCGCTTCGGCGACCGTATCGAAAACCGGCAGACCCAGGTGCGTCGAGCCGCCTTTGCCGGGCGAGGTGCCGCCGACCATCTTGGTGCCGTAGGCGATCGCCTGCTCGGAGTGGAACGTGCCGTTCTTGCCGGTGAAGCCCTGGCAGATAACTTTGGTGTTCTTGTCGATGAGGATGGGCATCAGGCCGCCCTTACCGCTTTGACGATCTTTTGTGCGGCGTCGTCGAGATCATCGGCCGAGGTTACGTTGAGGTTGGATTTGCCGATGATCTCCTTGCCGATCTCGACATTGGTGCCTTCGAGCCGCACCACGAGCGGCACGCGCAGGCCGACGTCTTTGACCGCAGCGACCACGCCCTCGGCGATGATGTCGCAGCGCATGATGCCGCCGAAAATGTTGACCAGAATGCCCCTCACGTTGCGGTCGGAGGTGATGATCTTGAACGCGGCCGTCACCTTCTCTTTGGTGGCGCCGCCGCCGACATCGAGAAAGTTGGCCGGCGTCTCGCCGTAGAGCTTAATGATATCCATCGTCGCCATGGCGAGACCGGCGCCGTTGACCATGCAGCCGATGGTGCCGTCGAGCGCGATGTAGTTGAGATCGAACTTCGACGCCTCGATTTCCTTGGCATCCTCCTCGGTCTCGTCGCGCAGGCCGGCGATCTTCGGATGCAGGAACAGGGCGTTGTTGTCGAAGTCGACCTTGGCGTCGAGGCAAATCAGTTTCTTGTCCTTGGTGACGACCAGTGGATTGATCTCCAGCAGGCTCATGTCGGTCTCGACGAACGCTTTGTAGAGGTTCGTCAGGAGCGGGCTCATTTGCTTGGTCAAATCCGCGTCGAGCTTCAGCGCATGCGCGACACTGCGGACATGGTGCGGGCAAATGTTGGCGACCGGATCGACCGAAATTGTCGCGATTTTGTTCGGCGCGTTGTGCGCAACTTCTTCAATGTCTATGCCACCTTCCGTCGAAGCCACAAAAGCAACACGCGAGGTGGCGCGGTCGATCAGCGCCGACAAATAATATTCGCGGTCGATCGCGGAGCCTTCCTCGATGTAGAGCCGGCGCACTTGCTTGCCATGCGGTCCGGTCTGGTGCGTGACCAAGACCGAGCCGAGGAGCCGCGCGGCTTCGCGCTTCACTTCGTCGACCGAGCGCACCACTTTCACGCCGCCCGCCTTGCCGCGGCCGCCGGCATGAATCTGCGCCTTTACCACCCAGACCGGCCCGCCAAGCTCCCTTGCGGCTTTTTCCGCCTCCGCGACGCTGAAGGCCGCGATGCCGCGCGGCACCGGCACGCCGAACTCGCGCAGCACCGCCTTCGCCTGGTATTCGTGGATGTTCATTGAAAATGCCTAGGTCCAATCGAGTATCTATTCCGTCATTCTGAGGCGCGAGCGAAGCGAGCCTCGAAGAATGCGGCCCGAGCCGTCGCCCTTCGAGGGCCGCTTCGCGGCCGCCTCGGGGTGACGGATTACACTAGTTACCGAGATCGGGGGCGATCTTCTTGCAGGCTTCCACGAGGACCTGCACGGCTTGTGCCGATTTCTCGAACATGCCGCGCTCGGCGCCGTTGAGCTCGATCTCGACGATGCGCTCGACGCCCTTGCTGCCGATGACCACGGGAACGCCCACATAGAGGTCCTTGACGCCGTATTCGCCATTGAGCCAGGCGGCGGCCGGCAGGACACGTTTCTTGTCGCGCAAATAGCTCTCCGCCATGGTGATCGCCGAAGCCGCAGGCGCGTAGAAGGCGGAACCGGTCTTGAGCAGGCTCACGATCTCGCCGCCGCCGTTGCGCGTGCGTTCGACGATCTCCTCGATGCGCGCCGCGCTGGTCCAGCCCATCTTGACCAGATCGGGCAGCGGAATGCCGGCGACGGCGGAATAGCGCACCAGCGGCACCATGCTGTCGCCGTGGCCGCCGAGCACGAAGGCGGTGACGTCCTCGACCGAGACGTTGAACTCGTCGGCGAGGAAATAACGAAAGCGCGCCGAGTCGAGCACGCCGGCCATGCCGACCACCATGTGCTTGGGCAACCCGCAGCACTTTTGCAGCGCCCAGACCATGGCGTCGAGCGGATTGGTGATGCAGACGATGAAGGCGTTCGGTGCGTACTTTTTAATTCCGGCGCCGACCTGCTCCATCACCTTGAGGTTGATGCCGAGCAGATCGTCGCGGCTCATGCCCGGCTTGCGCGGAACGCCGGCGGTGACGATGCACAAAGCCGCGCCTTCGATCCCCTCGTAGGAATTGATGCCGGCCAGGCGGGCGTCGAACCCCTCGATCGGCGACGCCTGAACGAGATCGAGCGCCTTGCCCTGCGGCACGCCTTCCATGATGTCGAACAGGACGACGTCGCCGAGCTCTTTCAGACCGATCAAAAGTGCCAGCGTCCCTCCGATTTGACCCGCACCGATCAGTGCAATCTTATTCCGCGCCATCCGACAAATTTCCTCGATTTATATCAGGAGAACCGGCCGCCGCGGTCCTTAAACCTTTCGCGGGGCTCGTTCAAGCGGGGCGTTCGGTTCGAACCCTCAGGTCTCGACGATGCCCGCGGACGAACCCGAGGTTTGCGAATGAGCGGCGCCATGGGGCCGCGCCAGATAGGCTTGCGAGCGCATTTCGATGAGGCGCGAGGCGGTGCGCTTGAACTCCTGCGCCTCGAAACCCTGGTCAGCGCGATAGAGCGCGTCTGGCTCGGCTGCGGCCGAGGCGATCAGCTTCACGTTTAAATCGTAAAGCGTATCGATAAGGATGATGAATCGTTTGGCGGCGTTGCGCGTTTCGAAATTCATCACCGGAATGCGATCGAGAACGATGGCGTGGTATTCGTGCGCGATGCGCAAATAGTCCGCGGCGGCGAGCGGCCGCTCGCACAGATCGTGGAATGTGAAACGCGCAACGCCCATCGCGGCGCGCGGCACATGTAGGGTGCGCCCCTTGAACGGAAGCTCCGTCGCGCTGCCTGCTTTTCCTCCGGCA
>Ga0102924_1006020_pt1 | contig 11504 bp, 13 predicted proteins | sample PaiPotPPM11metaG_FD_80116 | JGI IMG/M metagenome (GOLD analysis project Ga0102924, IMG submission 80116) | Iron sulfur acid spring bacterial and archeal communities from Banff, Canada, to study Microbial Dark Matter (Phase II) - Paint Pots PPM... ...
CAGTCCGCCCGCGACATGGAGCACCGCGGGGGGGCTGGTGAGCTGCGCGAGCCGAGCGGGATAGGCAGGATCGCAGCGACAGATCAGCTCGATCCCGGCTTGCGCCGCGCGGCCCCGCGCGACGCCGGCGTCGAAGCTTCTGAGCCGGCGCCGGAGCTCTGCTCGCCGCCGCCCTCCGACCGCGGCGATCAGCTCGTCGCTCGGCAGTATCAGCACCTGCTCGATCTCGCCCCGCACCCGGTCGAGGTGGCCGGAGATCCGCGCCAGCAGCCAGGTGCGCGCGAGGCAGCGATCGCACGCGCTCACGCCGCCGTGCTCGGAAGCGCTCACGCCGCGAGCGCCTCCGCGGTGGAGCCCCGCTGGCGCAGGCTGAGGGCCGTCAGCACATCTTCGCCGGTGACCGGGTCGCGGCGCTCGAGGTCGGCGATCGTGCGCGCCACCCGCAGCACCCGGTGGCGGCCGCGCGCACTGAGCGTGCCCGAGGCGTAGGCGCGGGCGATCACTCGCTCGGCGGCGTGATCGAGCTGCACGTGCTCCAGCACGAGGCGCCCGTCGAGCTCCCCGTTACAGCTCGCCGGCTGCCCAGCGAGCCGCGCGCGCTGGCGCTCGCGGGCCTCGGCGACGCGGTCGCGCACTTGCGCCGAGGAGGTGACCGGGGGCGCGGAGAGCTCTCGCTCGGTCGGTCGTGCAACGCTCACGAGCAGGTCCATGCGGTCGAGCAGCGGCCCGCTCAGCCGGCGCCGGTGGCGCCGCAGGTCGGCCTCACCGCAGCGGCAGCGGTCATCCACGCCCGCGAACCCGCAGGGACACGGGTTGGTCGCGGCGACGAGCATGAACTGGGTCGGAAACACCAGCGCGTGCTGGCCCCGGACGATCGTCACGCTTCCGTCCTCGAGCGGCTGGCGCAACGCCTCGAGACTCGAGCGCTGGAACTCCGAGAGCTCGTCGAGGAACAGCACACCGCGGTTGGCGAGCGTCGCCTCGCCGGCCCGCGGCGGCGATCCGCCGCCGACGAGACCCGCGGGCGAGATCGTGTGGTGGGGCGCCCGGAACGGTCGCCGGGAGATCAGACCGTCGGCGTGCAGGCCGGCGACGCTGTGGATCCGTGTGACCTCGACAGCCTCCGCGCGGCTCATCGCCGGGAGGATCGACGGCAGCCGGCGCGCGAGCATCGTCTTGCCCGTCCCCGGGGCTCCCTCGAGCAGCAGGTTGTGGCCTCCGGCGGCTGCGATTCCGAGCGCCAGCAACGGCGCGGCATGACCGCGCACGTCAGCGAGATCGGGTTCCACAAGCTCGCTCCGAGGAGGTGGAGCCGGTGCCGCCGGCGCCGGTGGGTGCGCGCCCATCACGACCTCCGCAGCCGCGCGCAGGCTGGAGACCGCGACGATCTCGAGCCCATCGACGAGCGCGGCCTCGCGCGCCCGCTCCTGCGGGACGATCAGCCGATCCAGCCCGGCGCGGCGCGCACCCTCGGCGACCGCGAGCGCGCCCGGCGAATCACGCAGCGCGCCGCTGAGCGACAGCTCCCCGAACACGGCATAGGAACGCAGCGCCTCGGCGGGGACCTGACCGCTGGCCGCAAGCACGGCCAGTGCGAGCGCCGCGTCGAACCCCGGGCCGACCTTGCGCAGAAACGCGGGCGCGAGGTTCGCGGTGATCCGCATCTGCGGGAACTCGAACTTGGAGTTCTGGATCGCCGCACGGACCCGGTCGCGCGACTCGCGCACGGTCGTGTCGCCAAGACCGACGATCGTGAAGGTGGGCAAGCCGGAACGGACGTCGACTTCGACCCAGACCTGGCGTGGATCGACGCCGTCGATCGCGAACGTGACCAGGCGGGCGAGCATGCCACGACGCTACGCCGCAAGCCGTCAGGCGTGGGTGACAGCGCGTTCCAACTCTGCGCATCCCGGTGGCCGTGCCTGCGCTGAGTTGGAACAGTCCGTGACCCACGTGTCACAACTTCGCGCGTAGCGTCATTGGACGTGAGCGACGACGTCCGGCACCGCCTCGGAGCGTTAGGCGAGCGGCTCGCGGCCGACCACCTGATCGGGCGCGGCTTCCGGATCCTCGAGCGCAACTGCCGCACGCGCTGGGGCGAGCTCGACATCGTCGCGTTCGACGGTCGCACGCTCGCGTTCTGCGAGGTCAAGACCAGGAAGGTGAGCCGGCGTGGCGGCACGCCGTTTGAAGCGATCAACCACCGCAAGCGCCGGCGCGTGCGGAAGATGGCCGGTAGCTGGCTGAGCGAGCGGACCGATCGGCCGTTCGCGAGGACGATCCGCTGTGACGCGATCGGCGTGATCTTCGATCCCGCGGGGCGGCTGGTCGCGCTCGAGCACCTCGAAGGTGCGTTTTAGAGCGCGAGCTGCTGGTATGCGGTCGACTGGAACGAGCGTCGATGAAGCGGCGAGACCCCGAGTCGCCCGATCGCGTCCCGGTGCTCGGGGGTCGCGTAGCCGACGTGATTGGCGAACTCCCAGCCCGGATGGGCGAGGTCGGCCCGGCGCATGTAGCGGTCGCGGGTCTCCTTGGCGATAACCGATGCGGCCGCGATCGCGGCGCTCTTCCCGTCACCGCCGATCACCGCCAGCTGATCGTGCTCGAGCGAGGCGACCGGGAACCCGTCGCTGAGGCAGATGCAATCCGGGCAGGCGGCCCTCGCAAGCGCGTCGTGGAGCGCGGCGAGGTTGGTGACGTGGAGTCCACGCGAGTCGATTCCGGGGGCGCACCTGGACACGATCACGACCTTCGCGGCCGTGCGCAGGATCACCGGGAACAGCGCCGCCCGGGCCTCGGGTGCCTGTTGCTTTGAGTCGTTCAGATCCCCGAGCGCGCGGACCTCCGACGGCCCGATCCGCTCCAGATCGAACAGCACCGCCGCGGCGACCAGCGGGCCGGCGAGGCAGCCGCGACCAGCTTCATCGGCCCCGGCGACGAACCGCACGCCGAGCTCGCGGTCGAAGCGAAACAGGCGCCGGGCCGCGCGTGCACGGCCGCCGCGTCGCGCGTGGGACCTGGGCCGCTGCTCGGCGTCCTCCGATCGGGCCAGGCGCAGATCGGGCTCGGGCGCCCCCGATCCGGCCAGCCGCAGCTCCGGCTTAGAGGAATCCGATGCGGTCGGGCGGCCAGTAGGTGAAGAAGGCGACGCCAATGACCCATTTGTCGGGGACCGGTCCCCAGAAGCGGCTGTCGTCGGAGGCTCCACGGTTGTCGCCCATCATGAAGTACTCCCCGGGCGGAATCCGGATCGCGGTCCGGAAATTGCACGAAGGATCGGTGCCGCACGGCTCGGTGTAGGACCGGTCCTGCTCACGCACACCGTTGCGGTAGACGTGCCCGTTGATGATCTCGAGGGTGTCGCCGGGGCCTGCGACTACCCGCTTGATGAACGTCTGTGGCGATTCCTGGGCAGTCGCGACCGCACACGGCTGGGAGTGCCCGGCTCCCTGATTTGGGTCCCCGCAGACCGGCGTCTGCGGGTCCGCTCCGTGCGGGGGATGGAAGACCACAATGTCTCCCACGCTCGGGTGGTTGATCAGGCGGTTGGTGAGGACGCGCTGCCCAATCGTAAGCGTCGGAACCATCGACGGGCTCGGGATCCGGTAGGGCTTGACGATGAATGCCTGGATCAGGAGCGCGAGCCCAACGGCGACAGCGACCGTCAGCACGAGCTCGATCAAGGATTTGGCGGTCGACTTCGGCACTTTCGCTCCTGAGCTCGTCATCCGCACTCGTTCCCGCTAGAGGAAGCCGATCCTGCTCGGCGGCCAGTAGGTGAAGAATGCCTTGCCGATCAGCCAGCCGCTCGGCACGGGTCCCCAGAAACGGCTGTCGTCAGATTCGCCACGGTTGTCGCCCATCATGTAGTAGTCGCCGCGAGGCACCGTGATCGTGCCTGGAAAATCACATGAGCCCATGTTGTTGCAGGGCCGGATGTAGGCGTCCTGCTCCCGGACCCCGTTGCGGATCACGTGGCCATTGATCAGCTGGATCCGGTCGCCGGGAAGCCCTACGACCCGCTTGACGAACGTCTCAGACGACGCCTGCTTCTGCGCCACGCCACAGGGCTTGGCCGCACCCTGTCCGGCCTGCTGCTGTCCTTCGGCCGCATCCGCACAGCCTTCGCCGTAGTTCTTGGGCGGATGGAAGACCACGATGTCGCCGACGTGCGGCGAGGAGAAATGCGTGCCGATCCGGTTTACGAGGATCCGCTGATTGATGTGCAGAGTCGGGAGCATCGAGCCGCTCGGGATTCGGTAGGGCTTGACGATGAAGGCTTGGATCGCAAGCGCCAAGCCGAGCGCGGTAGCGGCGACCAGGACGAGCTCGAGCGCCGAGCTCGCTACCGACCGCTTGCCCTTCGTCACTCCCGCTCTTCGCCGGCCTTGGCCGTTGGCCCCGCGTCCCGGGGCGCGTCCGAGGACTCCTCGGGGGTCTCGACCTCGGCCTCGGGGGCCGCAGCCTCGGGCGCAGCAACTTCGGCCTCGGGCGCCGCCTCGGCGGTTTCCGGCTCCGGCTCGACCGCTGCAACCTCCAGCTCCGGCGCTGTGTCGGCTGCGTCGATGTCCTGCAGCGGTTGCTCGAGGCTCGGATCGTGCACCAGCCCACGTTCGACGGCCAGCTCGGGGGAGATGTTGCGCCGCTCGCGGATCCGAGCCCGCTTGCCGACGCGGCCGCGCAGGTAGTAGAGCTTCGCGCGCCTGACGTCCCCTCGGGCCGCTACTTCGATCCGCTCGATCTTCGGCGAGTGCAGCGGGAACGTTCGCTCAACGCCGACGCCGAAGGACTGCTTGCGGACGGTGAAGGTCTCACGTACGCCGTGGCCCTGGCGCTTGAGGACGACGCCTTCGAACACCTGTGTCCGGCGCCTTGTGCCCTCCACCACCTGGAAATGGACGCGGAGCCGGTCCCCGGCGTCGAATGCGGGCGCGCTGCGGAGCTGTGCGCTCTCCAGGCTGTCGATCACGGTGCTCATCAAGGATGCTCGCCGCCGGAGATACCGGCGGTCGGGGGGTTGGCAGGGCTTAGGCGCATGTGTGCGAAGCCCCACCCGCGAATCGCCATGGTAGCGAACCGCCTGCGAGCGTCGCCTTCTACGCCACGGGGTCCGGCCCGGTCTGTCCCGAATCGGACCCAGGCCGAGCGAGCGCGGCGCGATCACGGCTCTGTGCCAAGCGCCAATCGCGGATCTGGGCGTGGTGTCCTGACAGCAGGACATCCGGCACCCGCCAGCCGCGGAACTCGGCCGGGCGGGTGTAGTGGGGATACTCGGGCGCGCCTTCCAGCGCCTTGCTGAAGGACTCCTCGACGGCGGAGTCCTCGTGGCCGAGCGCCCCGGGGAGCTTTCGCAGCACCGCGTCGCAGACGACCATCGCTGCCAGCTCGCCACCGGCGAGCACGTAGCGCCCGATCGACACCTCGTCGCTGGCGAAGTGATCGACTACGCGCTGGTCGAAGCCCTCGTAGCGGCCCGACAGAAGCGTGAGCGACGGCTCCCGCACAAGCTCGTCCACGAGCTCGTCGTCGAGCACGCGGCCCGCCGGCGTGAGCGCGATCACGCGGCGCTCGGAGCGCAGCTCCACCGGGTCCCGGCCGTAGCGGGCCCGCAGCGCAGCCTCTACGACATCGACCCTCAGGACCATCCCGGCGCCGCCGCCGAACGGCGTGTCATCGACCTGGCCTGCGTTCAGCGGAGTGTGGTCGCGGTAGTTGACGTAGCTGAGGCGGTGACCGTGCGCGAGCGCGCCGGTGACATGGCGCTGAGCCTCGAACCACGCGAATGCGTTTGGAAACAGTGTGAACACATCGATCTCCATCACTCGGCTCCGAGGAACCGGAGGTCGACGTCGATCTCCTTGCGCGCGATGTCGACGCTGCGAACGGCGTCCTTGATCAGCGGCACCAGCAGCTCGCCCTCCCCCTCGGCTCGCACCACCTCGAGCACCTCGCAGGAGGGCAGCGCCAGCATCCTGCGGACCGTCCCGACGTGCCGCTCGGCATCGCGCACGGTGCAGCCCTCGAGGTCCTCAGCCCACCATTCGTCGGGCTCGAGCTCGGGTGCCTCGGTGCGTTCCACAAGCAGCTGCCGGCCGCCCAGCGCTTCGGCGGCCGAGCGATCATCGTGTCCTTCGAGCCTCAGGATCGGACGCCTGTCGTCCCCGGCCCGGCGCGCGATCGTCAACTGCCGCCCGTCGACGAGCACGACCGCGCCGAGGCCCAGTAGCGCCGGACTCGGCTCGAGGACGTAGAAACTGCCGTCGAGCCCGTGCGGGCGCCCGACTCGGCCGGCGCGCATCCAGCGGCCCGCGTCGGACTCAGGATCTAGCGGGATAGGCCCTCAGTGGTCGACGATGTCGACAAACACTCGGCGGTCGCGCTTGGCGCCCGCGCTCTTGATCACCGCGCGCAGCGCCGAGGCGGTCCTGCCGCCCCTGCCGATCACGTTGCCGTAGTCGTCGTCTGCGACCGACAGCTCGAGCACGGTCGTGTCCTGCTCCTGCACTTCGTTGACGCTCACCTGATCGGGGCGCTCGACCAGCCCTTGCGCCAGGTACTCGAGCAGTTCCTTCATCGACGCGCTCCGCGGCTAGCGGATGCCCTGGGTGTGCAGCAGCTTGCGAACCGTGTCAGACGGCTGCGCTCCGCGTGCGAGCCAATCGCGAATCCGCTCCTCATCGAGCACGATCGTCGACGGGTTGGTCTGCGCGTTGTAGTGGCCGACCGTCTCGATCACGCGACCGTCGCGCTTCGAGCGTTGATCTGCGACGACCACCCGCCAGATCGGGTTCTTGTGGGATCCAATGCGTGTGAGCCGGAGTCGGACTGCCATCGTGCGACGAGGTTAGCGTGCCAGCGCCCTAGCGTGTCTGACGCATCAACGCGCCGAGATCGGGCATCCGCCCCTGCGCGACCTGGCGCATCACCTTGCGCATCTGATCGAACTGCTTGATCAGCGCCTTGACCGCTTGGACGTTGGTGCCCGAGCCGCGGGCAATTCGAAGGCGACGGGGGCCGTTGATCAACTCGGGGTGGCGGCGCTCCTGGGGGGTCATCGAGAGGATGATCGCCTGCAGGCGGTCGAACTCGCGCTCGTCGACCTTCACGCCACGCAGCTCCTTGCCCATCCCCGGGATCATCCCGAGCAGCGACTGCAGCGGGCCGAGCTTGCGAACCTGGCGCAACTGGTCGAGGAAGTCGTCGAGCCCGAACTCCTGCTTGCGCAGCTTGCGCTCGAGCTCAGCTGCCTGCTGCTCGTCGTACGTCCCCTCGGCCTTCTCGATCAGCGTCATCACGTCGCCCATCCCGAGGATCCGCTGAGCCATGCGGTCGGGGTGGAAGCGCTCGAACTGGTCGAGCTTCTCGCCGGTCGAGGCAAACAGGATCGGCTTGCCGGTGATCGCCTTGACCGACAGCGCGGCGCCGCCGCGGGCGTCGCCGTCGAGCTTGGTCATCACCACGCCGTCGAACTGCACCGTCTCGGCGAACTGTTCGGCCACGTTGACCGCGTCCTGGCCGGTCATCGCGTCGACTACCAGCAGCACGTCGTGCGGCGTGACCGCCTTCTTGATGTTGGCGAGCTCCGCCATCAGCTCCTCGTCGACGTGGAGACGCCCGCTGGTATCCACGATCAGCACGTCCTTGCCCTCGGACTGCGCCCGGTCGCGCGCCCACGCGGCGATCTTGACCGGGTCGCGGTCGGTGCCCTGCTCGTAGACGTCGACGCCGACCTGGGCGCCGAGCTTCACAAGCTGGTCGACGGCCGCCGGGCGGTAGACGTCGCACGCCGCGACCGCGACCGAGGAGCCGTGCTGCTCCTTCAGATAGCGGGCGAGCTTGGCGGTTGCCGTCGTCTTCCCCGAGCCCTGGAGGCCGGCCATCACAACCACCGTCGGCGGACGCGGCGAGAACGAAAGCTCGCGCGCGGCGCCCCCCATCAACTCGGTGAGCTCGTCGGAGACGATCTTGACGACCTGCTGACCCGGGTTGAGCCGGCCGATCACATCGGCGCCGAGCGCCCGCTCCTTGACCGCCTCCGTGAAGCTCTTGACGACCTTGAAGTTGACGTCCGCCTCGAGCAGCGCGAGGCGGATCTCGCGCGTCGGGGCGGAGATGTCGTCTTCTGTCAGGGTGCCGCGCCCTCCCACGTCGGCGAGCGTCGCTTGCAGCTTGTCGGCTAGGGAGTCGAACACGCTGGGTTCGAGCTTACTCGCGGCCGACCAGTGCCCGGGCGTATTCCGCCGGCTCAAACGGGCGCAGATCCTCGAGCTGCTCGCCGACCCCGATCAGCTTCACCGGGATCCCGAGTTCGTGTGCGATCGCGAGCGCGATCCCACCTTTTGCGGTCCCGTCAAGCTTGGTCAGCACGAGCCCGTCCACGCCGACGGCCTCGGAGAACAGCCGGGCCTGACGGAGGCCATTCTGGCCGGTGGTCGCGTCGACGATCAGCAACGTCTCGTGGGGCGCCTCGGGAATCTGGTTGGAGATCACCCTGCGCACCTTGGCGAGCTCGGCCATCAGGTCATCCTGGGTGTGCAGCCGCCCGGCCGTATCGATGATCACAACATCCGCACCGTCTCGGCGCGCGGCCGCGATCGCGTCGTAGGCGACCGATCCCGGGTCGGCGTCAGCCGGGCCCTTGACGAAGCTTGCCCCCGCCCGCTGGGCCCATTGCTCGAGCTGCTCGACCGCCGCGGCGCGGAAGGTGTCGGCGGCGGCGAGCACGACCGACTGGCCCAGCTCCCTGATGTGGAATGCAAGCTTGCCGGCTGTCGTTGTCTTGCCGGTGCCATTGACGCCGGCGAGCAGGATCACGGTCGGCTTGGCGCGCAAGTCGATCCGGTCATCCCCGGTCCGCGCGATCTGCGCGAGCAGCTCGGTCAGACGGGCGCTGAGCGCCTCTCCGCCGGAGATCGATCCGTCGCTCGCCTCGCGTTCGAGCTGCTCCACCACCTTGGCGGTCGTTCCCGCGCCCACATCGGCGTAGATCAGCGCCTCCTCGAGGCGCTCCCACGTCTGACCGGACGGCCCTTCCTCAAACAGCGTCGCCTGGATTTCGCTGGTGAGCGCCTGCCGGGTCCGGCGCAGGCTCTCGCGCAGCCGCCGCATCCGGCCGCCGCGTGATCCGTCGTCCCGCCCAGCCCCCGTCTCCGCTCCGGGATCTGACTCCGCCGCCCCGGCGCCATCGACGATGAACAGGTCCTTCCAGTCGCGCGCCATCGGGCGGGCGACGTTAGCAACGCCGCCGCGCCGCCGCCCGCCGGCGAAACGGCCGGCCGGCCTGGCTAAGCCGCCGCTTCCTGCTCGGCCGAGAGCCGCCTCGAGATCACCTTCGAGACGCCGTCGCCGCCCATCGAGACCCCGTAGAGGTAGTCCGCGGCCTCCATCGTGCGCCGCTGGTGGGTGACGACGATGAACTGCGCGTGCTGCGAGTACGTGCGCAGCAGTTCCAGGAAGCGATCGATGTTGAGGTCATCGAGGGCTGCCTCGACCTCGTCGAGGATGTAGAACGGGCATGGGCGGGCGAGGAACACGGAGAACAGGAACGCCAGCGCGGTCATCGACTTCTCGCCCCCCGACAGCAGCGACAGACGCCGCATCTCCTTGCCGGCGGGGTTGATCTCGATCTCCACTCCGAGCAGGTCCTCCTCCTCGGCGACCTCCGAGTCCTCGGGCTCCTCCCGATCCCCGGTTGCCCCGCCGGTCTCCGACGCGGTGCCGTCGCTCGTCGACGCCCCTCCCAGCACGCGAGCCTGCCCGTCGTTTTCGGCGACCAGCCGCAGCCGGCCGCGGCCGCCGGGGAACAGCTGGGCCGCCACCTGCTCGAAGTTCCGCGCGGCCGCGGTGAACGTCTCCTCGAATGTGTCGCGGATCTGGCGGTCAGTGTCGGAGATCAGCTTCTGCAGCTCGCGCAGCGCCGTCTCCAGATCGGCACGCTGGCGCTCGAGCTCCTCGACGTGCTCGAGCGCTTCGGCGTATTCCTGCTGCGCCAGTGGATTGACCGGGCCGACCAACTCCCGCCGGCGAGCTAGCCGCTCGAGCCGGCCGCTGAGCGCCTCGCGCTCCTCGGCCGGCAGCTCCTCCGTGGCGGGAACCGCCTCCAATTCGAGCCGTACGCCCAGCTGCCCCAGCTCCCGCTCACCCTCGCTCGCCCGATCACGAGCGCGGTGAAGGCCGACCTGGGTTTCGGTCAGCGCCTCGTTACAGCGGTGCAGCTGCGGCTGCAGCGATGCCTCCTGCTGGGCGCATGTACGCAGCTCGGCGGCAACGTGCTCGCCGGCCTCGCGGTCGGCCGCCAGCTCAGCCTCGAATGTGGCGTGCTGAGCGGCGATCGCCTCGCCCGCGTTCCCCAGCGCCGCGGTCAGGGCGCGGACGTTGGGGATCAGCTCCTCGTCGCGGGCGATCGCCACCCGGATGGCCTCGATCTGCGCTTGGCGCTCGGAGCGCTCGCGCTCGGCACGCTCGAGCTTGTCGCGCTCGGCGGCGATCTCGCCGGCGAGCTGGCGCCGGCGCTCCTCACCGGGGCCGTCGTCGGGCGCCGAGCGACGGCGTTCGATCATCGCGGAGATCCGGCGCTCCTCCTCGGCCGCCTCGTCGCGCTCTCCGACGGCGATTCGGTGTGCCGCAATCGCGCCCTCGCGGCCGGTCTCCGCCGCGTGGTAGGCGGCGCCCGAGCGCTCGAGCGCCGCCGCCGCTGCCAGCTCGGCCTGGGCGGCAGCCTCGCTGGCCCCGATCAGCTGATCGCGCCGGTTGCGTTCGGCCAGGACGCGCTCCTCGCCGATCGCCGGCGCCTGGCGCACCTCGCTCGTGCGCGTCGACCACACCCTGCCCACGCGCGTTACGGCGACGCCGGCGAATCCCTCGGGCAAGAGCTCGAACGACTCCACGACCCAGGTGTCACGCAGCAGCACCCCCGCGAGCGCCACCGCCTCCGCGGGACCGCGTACGCGGTCGGCGAGTCGCTCGCCGCCGGAGATCGGCGCACTCCCGCCAGCGCCGGGCGCGGTCACGCTCGGCGAACCGGCGATCAGCGCCCGCCCCCCGTCGGCGCCGGCCCCGTCGAGCAGCGCCGCGGCGGCGGCGTGGTCGGAGACGATCGCCGCCCGTAGCCGCCCGTCGAGCGCCGCGGCCAGCGCCAACTCGTAGCCGGGGTCGACCTCGAGCTCGTCGGCGAGCACGGATGCACCGCCGGGTCCACGTGCTTGGCTGCGGAGGAACTGATTGACGGCCGCGAGCTCCCCCCCGACGCGGGCGGCGTCTCGCCGCGCGGCTTCGACCGCGAGCTCCGCCTGGCGGAGCTCCAGCCGGGCCTGCTCAACGCGTTCCTCGGCCTGTTCACGCTCTGCGCGCGCCTCCTCGGCGGTCGCGTCGCGCACGGCTGCGGCCGCGCGCGCGGCCTCGAGCTGCTGTTCGAGCTCGGCCAGCTGGCGCTCGAGCTGTTCGGAGCGATCGCGCTGCAACTCGGCCAGTGACGCCTCCAGTGTCGCGATCCGCTGATCGGCTCC
>Ga0102924_1006021_pt1 | contig 11504 bp, 12 predicted proteins | sample PaiPotPPM11metaG_FD_80116 | JGI IMG/M metagenome (GOLD analysis project Ga0102924, IMG submission 80116) | Iron sulfur acid spring bacterial and archeal communities from Banff, Canada, to study Microbial Dark Matter (Phase II) - Paint Pots PPM... ...
ACGCGCGGCAGCGCGGCTCCGGGATCGCGATGAAACACCTGGGTCATTGCCGCCTCCGCCCGGCCGGTTTCTTCCAGTAGGCGTCGAAGACCGACAACTGCTCCTCGCTCGCCTCGAGCCGGGCGAGCGCGTCGGCACCGCCGCGCGCCATCAGCAAAGCCAGCAGGACTTCGACCAGGACCAAGGGTGAAACCACGGAGTGAAAGAATGACGGGCTCGAAGCTTCCACAAACAGGCTCTCGTGAGACAATCGGACGAGCGGCGACAATTCGTCGTCGGTGATCGAAACGATCGCGGCATCGCTCGCCGCAGCGAACTCAGCCGCCCGTACCGTGCTGCTGGTATAGGGCCGCACGCTCGCCACCATCAGCAGATCGCCGCTGCCGATCCCGCGCAGCCGGTCGCCAAAGGCGCCGCCCGGATCCTCGACAAGCACGGTGTTGTGAGCGAAGAGGCGATAGACGTAGTCGAAGAAATACGCGATCGGAAAACAGCTCCGCTGTCCGAGCAGGAAGACGCGGTCGGCGTCTTCGATCGCACCGACCACCCGCGAAATCCGCGCGCTGTCGTTCCGGGCAAAGCTCTGCTCGATATTGCGCAGTTCCGCCGCAAAAATATCCTTCACCAGCACGGCCTCCGAGCCGTCTTCTTCGCGGTTCTGCAGGCGCTCGGCACGTTCGGAATAGACGCCATGTGACCGCCGCAGCCGATCGGCGAATATCTGGCGGATTTCCGAATAGCCGCCAAACCCAAGCAGCCGCGACAGCCGCACAAAGGTGCTCGGCGGCAAGGATGCGCGGCTTGCCAGTTCGCGCATCGACAGCAGCGCGACATCGTCCGGCTGTTGCAACAGCACCGCCGATGCCTTGCGCAGTTGCGGCGACATCGTCTCGCTGGCCTCGGTGACCCGCTCGCGCAGGCTTTGCATGTCCATTCGCAGCTCCCGCGCCGGATCATAGGAAATGGTTCGCTCGTCTGCAACGCTCGTTTTACGCTTGCCCATCTATGATCCGAATGTTTCAATCGCTATCGCGCTGCCATTTGCGCGGAGGGTAAAATGGGTAGCGGCACGCAGCCGCAGCCGGATATCGGCCTGGCGGAAAAGCTGTTCGATCGGCTGGCGGCCGACACCGCCGATCCGCCCGGGGTGACACGACAAGCCTATGGCGCGGGCGAGCAGAAGGCGCATGACCTGGTCGCGGAATGCGGCTCGGCGCTCGGGCTGGAAGTTGACCGCGACTTCGTCGGCAACACCTACCTGACGCTTCCCGGGAGCGACCGCACCGCCCCAAAGATTCTCGTCGGCTCCCACATGGACTCGGTCCCGCATGGGGGGAATTTCGACGGCGCGGCCGGAGTGGTCTGTGGGATCGCCGCGCTCGCCGGCTTACGCCATGCCGGTACGCCGCCGCGCCGGGACGTCACCGTGATGGCGATCCGGGCTGAGGAAAGCTGCTGGTTCCCGGCCTCTTACATCGGCAGCCGCATGGCGCTCGGCCGGCTCCCGCCGGGAATGGTGGATACCCTCCGGCGCTCCGACACCGGCCGCACGCTGGCCGAACACATCGGCGCGCTTGGCTTCGATCCCGACCCGGTCCGACAGAGCCGCCCGTATCTCCATCCCGAACGCCTCGCCTGCTACATCGAGCCCCATATCGAGCAAGGCCCGGTGCTTGACGAGCAGCATTTGCCGATCGCGATAGTTGAGGCGGTCACCGGCGGCGCTCGCTATCGCGAGGGTCGGATATTCGGGGCCTACGATCACGCCGGCGCCGCACCGCGACGGTTCCGGCACGACGCGGTAGCAGCCCTTGGTGAGTTCATCACCGGTGTCAACGACATGTGGCGGCATCTCGAATCCGAAGGCCACTACTCGGTCTTCACCTTCGGCATCATCGGCACCGATCCTGCAATGCATAGTTTCAGCCGGGTGCCGGGCGAAGCACGCTTCTGCCTCGATAGTCGCGGCATCCGGCCCGAGACAATTGCAGAAATCCGGAGCCGGCTGGCATCGCTGATCGAGCATGTGTCCGAGCGCCATGGCGTCCGATTCGAGCTTGGGCCAGATTCCGGGCCGGACATTGCGGCTATGGCTCCGTCCAGCCGGTCTGGCCTGATCGAGGCCGCCCAGGCGCTCGGCATCCCATTCCACACAATGCCGAGCGGGGCGGGGCATGATGCGGCGGCGTTCGCCTGGGCCGGCGTTCCGACCGGGATGATCTTCATCCGGAACGTCCACGGCAGCCACAACGCCGATGAGAAAATGGACATCGGCGATTTCGAGAAGGCCTCTGCGGTGTTGACCCGCTTCATCGCCGCAAGCTGAACCCGCAGCAGATCGAGACTTTATATGAGCAATGGTACATCCCCGGTCCGGTTCGGCATCAACTTTCTGCCGAACCGCGCGGTCGAGCTGGTCGAGTGGGTCAAAGCGGCAGAAGAGACCGGCTTCGACATCGCCGGGATTGCCGATTCGCAATCGCTTTACCGCGACGTTTACGCTTGCGAAGCCCTCGCTGCGGTGAATACCCGGCGGATCCGTTTCGGGTCGCGTGTGATCAATCCGCAGACCCGTCATCCCGCAGTGGCTGCCTGCGCTGCGGCGACGGTAGCTGAACTGGCGCCCGGCCGCACGATGATCGGTGTCGGCACCGGCGACAGCGCCGTCGACAATATCGGCGTGCGCCCCTCGACCCGCGCCGAACTGGCCGCTTATGTACGCGCGATCCGGGAATTGCTGTCGTCCGGCACGACGCAGTACCGGGGCGCGGAGTGCCGCTTCACCTGGGGCCGTTTCGATATCCCGATCTATCTCGCCGCCTCCGGGCCGAAGATGCTGCAGCTCGCCGGCGAGATTGCCGATGGCGTGATCATCAACACCGGGCTTTTGCCCGAAATCGTCCGAGACTCGATCGCTCAGGTCAAAATCGGCTGCGAGCGCGCCGGACGCCAGTTGTCCGATGTCGACATGTGGTGGCTCCCCATCACCAATATCAGCGACAGCGCCGAGCGTTCGCTATACGAAATCGCGCCAACGCTCTCTTCGGCCGGGAGCCATCTCTCCCGGTTCACGACCGAAGGCAAGCATATCCCGGAGGAGCTGCTCGATAAGGTGAAGGAACTGGGACGCCGCTATCGCAGCGACCAGCACGACAAGCCCGACAGCACCAACCGGGCGCTGATCGCCGAACTCGGTTTGACCGACTATCTCGCAGACCGGTTCTCGATCGCCGGGACACCGCGCGATTGCGTCGCGAAGCTGGAGCGCGCGATCGAAGCGGGGGCCCATCAGTTCTGGATGAGCATCCATTTCGATGACAAGATCCGGTTCATGCGCGATTGGTCGAGCGGTGTCATGCCAGCGTTTCGACACGGATAATCCTGAGACGCTAGCATCTGATCCTGGAAGCGTTTTTCCGGGGCGGCGTTCGCCGCCACCGCCTCGGTCGAAAGGGTTCTGGTCCAGCAGATGATCCACCGCGGCTGCCCGCCGCCGGTTGGGATATGGGGCTGCCGTTCCCACCAGCCATCGGTCATCATCGATTCCTCGGTGACGAATCTGTCGCGCGGCATCGCCGAGCACAGCGAGATAGTTCCTCGACCGCGCGGATCGCCGCATCCGGCGGCGGATCGGCACCTTCAATACGGCACGGTCACTGGAGTCGGCTTGGATCAAGCTGGTATCGACGGCAAACTCGCCGCCGACAAGCCCCCTCGTCGATCAGCGCCGCGACACGGTCTCGAAACAACGTCGCAGCAGGTCGCATCGCGGAACCGGCCATACCGGTTCTTCGCTACCGGGACAAGCCTGACCAACGCCAGAGAGGGGTCACGATTGGGCGCCGATCGAGGGTCAAACTTCAGCGCCGATTGACAGACGACCGCCGATCGGCGGAGGGAACCACGCCAGAGCGGTTTATTTTTAGGTTCGGTGACTACAGCAATCGGGCACGGAGAGATCCTCACTCTTTTGCCGCGCCTTCGTTCTCGATCGCGGCTTTTCTCGTGCACCCGGAAACGCTGCGGCCGCTTAGAGGGCGCAGATTAGCGCCCGATTTGGCGGTTCGCCCAACTCGGAATTTGCCAGTCGAAATCGCTTATAGCCGGTATTATGTAGGAAACGCCAACAACACAGTTGTAGAAATAACCGGTGAAACAGCCGTTCCAACCACACAGTTGTAGAAAAACGAGATACTTTTACTCGATTATGTCGATACTTCTTGACCGGCGGCGATTCTTTGTTTTTAAACAGCAACGAGGCGGCTGCGCGAACAACCGCCTCGTCGCCCCCGCCCGACGAATATCGGGCAGGACGGCGCAACCAACCTACGGAGACACATAGGATGGATCACGCCGCGTTTTTGGTTGTCACTGATCCGGTCGCGCCCATAGCGCCGACCGGGTAATCCGGCTCAGCCCTCGCCGTCGTCGCTGAGCCGCAGGGTCTTGCAACCCAGCGCAGTCAACGCCTGAACAAGAAACGTCGCGGTGAATTTGCCGCGCGCCACCTTGTTGCGGATGTTGACTGCCGTGTCCTCGACGCCGATCTGCGCGAGCTTTTCCGCAAGCTGATCGTAGGTCACGCCACGCCGAGTCATCTCGGCGCGAAGGAGCCGCTTTACGTCCTCGGCCCAGGCAGATTCCGATTTCACACCGGGCATACGCAGGAGACCTTTATGCAGGCCATGATCCCAATTCACCTGATCGAAGCAAAGTCGGCCACGGTCGCGATTAGCGATGACGGCCGCTCGGCCGAGATCGCCTTTGTGTCGGCGGCACCTGGCTCGGCGCACTATCGCTTTCGGATGGACCGCCGTCTGTTGGATCGATTGGTTCTCCAAATAACTCGCGAGCAAGCTCGCGTGCCGAAGCCCGCGAGGCATCGTCCATCGGCGCGTGAATCCATTTAACCTTGCGCTTAGACACCGTTTCTTCTCCTTGTCGGCCACCTGAAATGATGGCGATTGCCATCATACACGATACTTTTGCCATTGACAACGCGATCATACGCCATCATATAAGCACCATTAGTAATGTATACGATGGCATATGCCTCAGCATTTCCTCCTATCGGCAGCCGCACGGTCGCTCAATCTGGCGACGGTGATGCGTATGTCCGACGACGAGGTCGAGGCAGTGTTCAAGCGGCTGCGCTGGCAATCGACCAACGGCGAGCCGGTCTGCCCACATTGCGGCGGCGTCGAGCCTTACGAATACCAGCGGCCGAGTGGTTCCCCACTATTCCGGTGCAAAGCGTGCCGCAAGGATTTCAGCATCACGTCGGGCACGCTGTTCGCCTCGCGCAAGCTGCCGCTGCGCATCTACCTGCTCGCGATCGCAATCTTCTGCAACGAAGTCAAAGGCAAGTCGATGCTGGCGCTCGGGCGCGATCTCGGCGTGCAGTACAAGACCGCGTTCGTCCTGGCGCACAAGCTGCGCGAAGCGATGGCCGCCGAAGTCCGTACCGGCGTCATAGGCGGCGAGGGCAAGACCGTCGAAATCGATGCCGCTTATTATGGCGGCTACAAGAAGCCGCGAAACCGCCGAGCGGATCGCGAGAACCGGCGCTACAGCGCCAACCAGACCGGGAAACGGCGCGCCGTCGTTGTTGTGCGCGAACGCGAAGGCCGGACGATTGTCGGTGTGTTTCAGTCCGAAGCGCAGGCGCTTGCCTTCATCCGACAGCGCGTCGCCAAGGGCACCGAAATCGTCGCCGACGAAGCCGCCGCCTATAACGATCTGCTTGCCCGGTACGAGATGCAACGGATCAACCATACCGATGGCTATAGCCTCGATGGGGTCCACACCAACAACGCCGAGTCGTTTCACTCGCGCATGCGGCGCGCCGAGATTGGTCACCATCACCATCTGGCCGGGCCGTACCTGCTGCGCTTCGCGCAGGAAGCGGCATGGCGCGAAGACCATCGCCGCGAGCGAAACGGCGATCAGGTTGATCGCCTCGCCGCGCTGGCGATGGTGTGCAAGCCGAGCGTCGATTTCTCCGGATATTGGGAACGGGCGAGGGTCGCATGACCGACGAACATCCCGTTGCCGTTACCGGCCTACAAAAGAAGCGGGCCGAAATCGCTGGCATCATCAACGATCTCGAACGGCAATTGGTCGAGCGCCGCAACGATCTGATCGCCCTCGACCGCGCATTGGCGTTGATGGGATCGCCCGTACCCGGCGAAGCCGTCCCGGCGAAGCGTGTAAAACCGCCCGCTGCCGGCTACCTGATGCCGAAAGAAGTCTCGCGGCGCATCCTCGAAGCGCTTCGCGACAACGAGACCGTATCGGCAGGCGAACTCGCCAGCACCGCGATGCAGGACAAGGGCATCGATGATCCGGCGGTACGGGCTAAGCTCGTGCGCCGTTTCCTCGTGCGGCTGACGCAGATGAAGGACGCGGGCCGTGTCGAGCGGATCGGCTTCGGGTACCGGGTGCGCTGGCGGCTGGCGGACGAGGCTTAGAGAACCGTTTCCATCAGCAGACGCTCCACAAGCGCATCTATTGTCTGCGCCAAACCAGCGCGACGAAGTGCGTCACGGATTGCGGCTCGGGCTGCCTTGAAACCGCGTCCCGGCAAATTTACGCCAGCAGCGATATTCTCTGCACTCTGAGCGGCTTGGGCAAGTGAACGGTGAAGCTGATCCCTCATGCTGTATCGAGGGATCGGTAGGCTGAATATCACCTTGTCGAAATCGCGCGGCCCGAACTGGCCCTCACTCTGTAAGCCTTCGATACGGCGTCGCGCTGCTTCGCTATTCAAGATAGCGAGAAGGAACCGCGCTTCCTCAATATCGTTCAGCCCGATCCAATAAAGCTTGTGCTCGACCACGGCGCGTCCATCCTGAACAATTGCAGCAGCGGGCAATGTGCCCGAAGCCGCATAGACCACCCGCAGTGGTCTGATCGGAAACTGACTCGTCATCTTGCCGTAGTAGTCGAGTTGTCCTGAGAGCGACAGTGTATCATCCGCCCGGTTTTCTTCCCATGCGCGCTCCGCTCGTCGTAGCCATGCGGCCAAATGCGGATGTCCGCGATTCACCGCCATTCGTGAATTGATCAGGCCTGCGTTTTCCCACGGGATAATCGCCGTAGCCGGGGTCAACAACCGAAATGGTGCGATCGATTCACCAAGAAGGAGGGGATGGAGAAAATTGGCCTCGATCTGACCGCTCAGCGGCTCAACATCGCGCCACGGTACTTTATCTTGTCGTGTAACGCGGCTCCGCACAAATGGCGCGTTGCGGTCATGGCCGAGGCGCCCATCCTCCCGTTCAACACAAAAAAGCCGGCGCGGAACGACAGTAGCGCCTTGTTTGAACCGCTCCGCATACGGCGATGGTTGGGTGACGCCGGCGATCGGCGGCCACGACCGAGACTCAACCGACAGATAACGTCTCGCATCGTCCGGGTCCGCGTCGCGTGTTGGCAGAGTGCCGGAGAACGCGCGCACTGTGCGCGGCAGCACAGATGCCGTGGGAGAGCGATGTGCGAACAGAACGCAGGAAGGAACCTCAAATAGCGGCTGAACATTGCTGTCGAACGTCCATGCCTCATCAAAACGGACGGCGACAAGCGTTTGACCGCCTCGCCTTCCTCTGCCTCTGCCGCCGCCGCGGCCGGGCCTGCCAAAACTGCCTGTACGAAAACCCTGATACTGTAGCCGAGTCATCGCAGCTAATGGCATCACGAACGCAACGCGTCCACTTGGCGTCAGATACCGTTCCGCGCACCGCGCGAAGAAATACCCAGAAAGGTCTTGATGGGTGGCGACGTTGCCGCCGACCCAAATGCCCATGTCCTGACTTGCCTCGCGAAAACGCCTCTGCATCGGTCTCGACATTGCGTTGTACCGAAGCCAGGGCGGATTTCCGATCAGCACATCCGGCTGCCACGTCGCAAACTCAGCCAGAGTGGCCGCGTCACATTGCGGACAATGTAGGTCCAGATATGATCCCGACCGGACTGATGGAGATCGAGCATCTTCTCGTAGGACTCGATCAAAATCTCGCGATCGATTATTGGCAACTGCGTATTGGCGCTATTGAGCCAGCTTGCAAAGGCACGCGGTACCGCGCCGAGATCGGCAAGCTGCCGCATCTGCTGTAGCGTCGCATCGAGCAAGGTTGGGTCGCCAGCCACGCGGCCTGGAAAGCGAAGTGGTGGCTCGCCGGGAACGGCAATCTCTACCTCTTCTTCGTTCAGTAATGGCCGCACATCCCATTGCAAGGAGTCGCCGAGATAAACTGGAACAAATAGCCGCACATTCCGCCGGCGCAGGCGATCAGGCCCGATCGCCAGCAAATAACTGACGCGCGAAAACAGAACGGCAACCGGGTGGACATCCAACCCAAACACTCGCTCTGTGCATTGTTGGAGCGCGTCGTCGAGCGGGATGCCAGCCGCGTCTGCGGCGTTCAGAAACCGACGTACCAGATGGAAAATAAATGTTCCCGACCCGCACGCCGGATCGAGTACCCGCGTCTCTAATGGATTGTCGATCTCGTGCTCGCACATCATCAGGGCAAGCCAGTCCGGTGTGTAGTATTCGCCCAGGTAATGCCTCTGCCGCGGATCGATCAGGGATTCATAGATCGCCTTAAGGATGTCTACGTCGATATCGGTCAGGCGATAGCGCCCGACCTGGTTAGCGATCCGATCAACCAAGTCCTTGCCGCCGGGCGCCAGCAGAACCCAATCGAAGAAATCCGCCTCGACCGCGCCGTTCAGGCCGATTGACGCGAACGGTGTGCCAGCAAGCAACTCACCTGACGGAACCGAACCGGTGACCAATACCCTGACAGCCATCGTTTTCGCGATGATCGTTAGGTAGGTGTGTTGAAGGAAAAGCTCATCGGGCTCAACAAGCCTGCCGTAGACAAATTCCAGATGGCGCTCCCACAACTGTCTCTTGAGTTTGGCTTCTGGAACGTCGGCAACGGAATCCCAAAGCTCGCGCAGGGTCGACATGCTCAGCCGGTACACAGCATGATCGCGGCCAAATTCTTGGCGAATTGTCTCCGCGTCCGGAATGACATCGCCGCGAGCGCTGACGGAGGTATTGAGCCAGCGAAGAAGAGCGCGCGGGTCTTCGGGATCACTTGCGGCTTGATCTAGTCTCACGAGCCGACCATGCGCAAGCTGATACAGAATAAAGTCGGCGCCATCGGTAGATACACCGACGTATCGGCGACCCGTCGCCCGCTCGCGATCGCCGAGGTAGCGTTGCAGTTGTTCTTCCGCGTCGGGTGTTTCGCGTCGCAGATCGGACTTGAACTCGAAGACTGTCGAGCCGAGCATCGCGTCCATGATGCCTCGCACCTCGGGCACCGGAATGTCAAAGTCCACGTCGCGGCGCGGTATGTCCAAACCGACAACGCACAACTCGTACACCAGAGCGGCAACATGGTTGTGCCCCGGCCGGCCATGCAGGGTCTCGACGACTTGGCGTAACTGATCCTGCCCGATTGCCATGGCGTTTCCTCCGCCCCAATGGACAAGCGGGAGTGAATCAGTCCTGATTCACGCCGTGAATCCCCACAGAATATAGTGGGTTTCGGTTCCCACTGACTCCCAGGTGTAGATAAAGTGGAAATGCAGTGCCGCGAATCGCGGCTTCGTCGGTAGGTTGTGAAAGACAAAACAAAACGCCTCGGCTATACTGCAAAAGCCGAGGTTCCAGGCCGGCCGGCCAGCCAGAGCGGACGGGCAGTGGTTTGGCGACTATGCCCGTCGCCCCGCATATTCTATCAGAAAACCGGTTGTACCGCCTTCCATTTCACCCCACGCCCCTTACCCACCTTCTCGATTATACCCTTGCGTCGTAGCGCGTCGAGCGCCCGCAGGCACCGTTTCAACAAGTCCGACCGGAGCCGCTGATCGTCGGGGTCGAGAGCTTTTTCACGCATCAGAGCAGTGACGACCGCCTCGGCGGTGATAGCTGCGCCGTCGCGCATCGCCTCTCGGCACCGCCGCCGCAGTTCGCCGTGCGCTAGATACTCGGATCGCGGCGGACGGCGATACTTCGGCAGGATGTGCTCGGGCGGGCTGTCAGGCGCGAACGCCTTCAATACCTCGTCGATGTGGCCGATGACGCCCCGGATGTGCCCGATCTCCTGCTGATGATGCAGAACCAGGCCGGCGAGTTCGCTGCGCTTCTGGCGCAAGGCGTTGATCGCAAGTTCTGATAGGCCGGTGCCGTCGTCGAGCATGACCCGAAGTCTAGGCCAAGACTAGGCCAGGCCCAATGACGGGGTGTTGGCGTTTCCTACATAATACCGCTTATAGCTGGCTGGGGCGCCTGGATTCGAACCAGGGAATGCCGGAATCAAAATCCGGTGCCTTACCACTTGGCTACGCCCCATCAGGGAACACGCGTTACTCTAAGATACTGATGTTCCGGTACATTTCCTTACAAGGTTTACATCGCCGAACATGCCCAAACCTTGCTACGCCTGCACTCCGCGAGACTGAAGATGCCGATAGTCGCGCTCACCGACCGAACCTGCCGCACCGGAAGCCCGAGCGCGGGAAGCAGATAATCTACCACGACCGTACCTTGAAGGGCTTCGGCGTCCGGGTACCCGACCAAGGCCGGATGTCCTATGTCCTGACCTATGGCCCCAAGTGACGGCGCATCAAGCTCGGCGACGTTGGCATCGTCAAGCTCGCCGCTGCCCGCGAGGAAGGCCTGCGACATCCTAGACTAGCCGTGCCGCAGCTTGAAATGAGGCAGGCTTCCGGCAACGAGAGCTTTGAGCGAGCCGTGGCAGCGTCCTGACGGCCGCCAAAGCGAAGAACAAAGACCGCACCGTCCGCGACTATGTGAGGTTGGCGACGAGCCACGGCGTCGGCGCCGAGAAGCTCGGCGACATCACGTTACCCGCGGAGATCACTAAGAACGGCCGCCGCCAACATACCTTTCCATAGGCGATACGACGCGCGCCGTTCTTGCAACAATTTCGAAAGGAAATAGCTTTCCCCGGCGCATAAAACCTAGCGGAACGATCGGCAATTATCCCTTTTACGTAGGCAGCCACTAGCGGTAGAATTGGCGGCAGAAGGGGACAAGCCGACATGAACCTCACCGACCCGATCTTCACCGACGAGACCAAGGCGCGGGAGCATTTCGAAGCGACGCGCTGGCCGAACGGCCCGTACTGCCCGCATTGCGGTGAAACCGAGCGCGTCTACCGGCTGCACGGCAAGTCGCACCGTCCCGGGCTTCTGTACTGCAACGGCTGCAACGAAAACTTCACCGTCACCGTCGGCACGGTGATGGAGCGCAGCCACGTTCCGTTGAACAAGTGGGCGCTGGCGTTCCGGCTTATGTGCTCGTCGAAGAAAGGCGTCTCGGCGCACCAGCTCATGCGGACGCTCGGCGTCACCGATAAGACCGCGCGGTTCATGGCGCACCGGGTGCCGCGAAGCAATGCGCCCGAACGCGGGGGAAGCGGGCGGCCCGCTCGGCGGCAAGAACAAGGTGGTCGAGGTTGACG
>Ga0102924_1006022_pt1 | contig 11503 bp, 7 predicted proteins | sample PaiPotPPM11metaG_FD_80116 | JGI IMG/M metagenome (GOLD analysis project Ga0102924, IMG submission 80116) | Iron sulfur acid spring bacterial and archeal communities from Banff, Canada, to study Microbial Dark Matter (Phase II) - Paint Pots PPM... ...
CGACATCTACAGGAGCGCGCCCCTCTTCCAGGCGCTGCGCGACGTCGATCACTTCGCCGGTCGGTGCGGCGTGTGCCGGTTTCGTGCGATCTGCGGCGGGTCGCGGGCCCGCGCATGGGCCGCTACCGGCAACCCGCTGGCGGAGGACCCACTGTGCGCGCTCCAAGTGCCCGTGGAGAAATCGTCGTGATCTCGCCGCGGTGGCAGACCGTTGCCAGGGCAACGATTCTTCTAGGGACGCTCCTCGTGACGGGCGCCAGCGCCTGCAGCGGAAGCACCCCGGGACGCGCGGCCCCCCTTTTCCCTCGCGCTTCCGTCGCCGATGCCGCGCCCTCCCCGATCTCCTCGTCGTCCGCGCAGCCTGCGGCCACCCCGGTCATGAGCCCCGCAGGCCTCGCGGGCCCGGCGCTCACCTGGTCCCAGCTCTTCGCCGCCTACATGGCCCCTGGCACCGAAGGGGGGTGTGGACGAATGGGCGCGTGTCATTCGAGGCAGATGAGCGACGCTGCGTCGGCCTACGCGTGGCTGAAGCAACGCGGCTACATCACGGGCACGGAGTCGGCGCTCGCGAGCAACGCCAATTCCTGCCTCCGCTGGTTCGGCGGCAACATGCCCCCGGGAGGACACGGCAACCTCCGAGCGGCAGCGGACGTCGCGGCCTGGGTCGCCATCGGCGCTCCCGAGAACTAGAAGCGTAGCCGTTGAGCGCAGGACGGGGATTCTGCGTGACGACGCATTGGCTGCACCGCTTGATGGGGTGAAGAACCGAGCACGCTTGTCTGTCGGGGCAAGGGCCGATACGGTCGCCGCCATGCTGCGAATATCGTGGACTTATGCGTCAGGCGTAGCCCTTCTGGCGATGGCGGTGAGCGCGTGCAATCCAACCGAGAGCTCACCAAATGACGCAGGCCAAGACGGTCCAACGTACGACGCCGGCCAAGAGGACAGCACGACCCCAGAGTCTTCTACGAGCGGCGACGCCACGGCCGCCGACGGCGGGGAACCCGAAGCCGCCGCTGACGCGGGCAAGGACGCGCTCGACGACGGGACGGTGCCGAGCGACTCGCAGGCGGACTCCCCGACCGGCAGCGCCGACGCCACGAGCGCGGACGCGCCGTCCACGTCTGCCGATGGTTCATCGACGAGCGACGGCGCGCCCGCTGACGCCGCGCTCGACGCGTCCTCCGACGCCGCGCTCGACGCGGGGATCCCCGACGGGGCGTGCAACGCGCTGACCCTCGTAGGCGTTCCGTCGGGAAACCTCGTGGCGTCGACAGCCGCGATGCCCGCGCCGGTCGGCGGGGTGATCACCGACGGGACGTACTACGGAACGAAGACAGTCCTATACGAGCAAGAGGCCGGCGCGATGGAACAAGGCGGCTCGGCTGTCTGGGTCATCACCGGCGGCGGAACGCATATCGAGGCGGACATCGGCGGCATGAGCGGCTTCAGCGCGAACTACGACCTCTTCCCGCTCCTCGACGCAGGTTCGACTTCTGTCGGAGTCACGGTGACCTGCGGCAACGGTATGCCCGTCTCGATGACGAGCACGTGGCCCTATTCGGTCGTCACGGCGGACGGCGGCATCGAACTGTCGATCGTCCCCAACTCGCAAGCACTCGAATGGGTGACCTTCCGCAAACAGTAGCGACTGCTGACGGCTTCCCCACGAGCCGATCGGAACACGTGTTCGGCACACAGAAACGTATCGAGTGACGTTCGCGCGGTCGCAAGTCGCAGCGAAGATCCCGTAGCGGCGTACGAATCGACGCCGGATGGACAAGCGGTCCCATTACGATGGGGAAACTGCCCGGACCGCAGGCGAGGCACGTTCGTCGCTGTGCGTCCGGCACCGTGAAGAGGAGAACTCCGGACATGAGCCCGCGCCTTCGCAAGCGACACCTGCTTCTGGTGGCCCTGGGGACGCTCGCCGTTGCCGCCGGCGCGACCGGGTGCGGCGATGCGAGCAACACCGGGAATGGGCCCTCTTCGGGGAGCGGATCGACCGGGGGATCTTCCTCGGGCGCTTCGTCATCGGGCAGCGGAAGCTCCAGCGGCGGACCGACGAGCGGCTCCTCGGGCGGCTCGACCAGCGGGTCTACGAGCGGCGGGTCGACCTCGGGCAGCACGTCGTCGGCTAGCGGCTCCTCGGGCAATGGCTCCGCCAGCGGGTCGTCCGGCGGCTCCTCGAGCGGCTCTTCCGCCGACGGCGGCGCGTCGAGCGGCAGCTCGCCGGACGCCGGCCCGCCGATGGGCCTGAACGGCAGTAGCACCTGCACGTACACCGACGACGCGTCGTTCTGCGCGTGCCTCGGCGCCAACTGCGGCGGCAACACCGTCAAGGACGCAACGGGCTCGTGGCACGCCGTCTACTGCGGCCACTGCGACGCGCCGTCGTACTGCGCCGCGTACGGATCGATCTACGGCGGGGCGCTCGGGTCCTGCAGCAACGGGGGAGGTCTGACCCCGGTGCAGAAGCAGCTCTCGGAGTGGATGACGAGCATCGGCGAGACGAGCGGCGTCACGATCGCCTACAGCGACTCGTACAACCTCGGCGACAACCGCGGGTACACGAACGGCCGCGCCGGTTTCTGCACGGGAACCGGCGACGCCATCATCGTCGTCGAGTGCTACAACCTCGCCAACCCGAACAGCCCCTTCCTCCCGCTGATGCCGGCGCTCAACGTGATAAACGACGCCTTCGCCGACTCGGGTGGGATGACCCCGCAGGGATCCACGGCGGGGCTCACGAACTGGACGTCGATCTGGCAGATGTCGGCGATGGATCCCGTCTTCGACAAGTGCCAGGACTACGCACAGGACGCCATCTACTACGGCGTCGGCGTTCGCCACGCCGTGGAAAAGGGGTTCACGACGGCGCTCACGAAGGCGTCGTTCTACGACGCCGAGATCGAACAAGGCGAGGCGGATCCGCGCTTCAGCGTCGCGGCGTATCTCATCCCGCAGGCGGATCAGATGACGGGACCGCTCTCGAACCCGCCCACCCTCGCCGACGAGGCCAAGTGGGAAGCCAACTTCCTGCAGGCTCGTTACAACATCATGAAGAGCACGATGTGGCCGGAGACGCGGGTCTGGAACGGCAACACCGGCCGCGTCGTGACCTTCCAGAACATGCTCATGGCGGGCAACTACGACCTGAGCCAGTGCATCGACGACCAGGGATACGCGCTCGAGACCGTAAACGGCATGGCCCAGGCGGTGAAGGGCGGCTCCTGTCCGTAAGGCCCTGACTTGGGTCAGCGATCGAGCGCGGCTTCGAGGCCCAGACTTCCGATCCAGCGCGGTCTACCCCACGTCGCCACCTCACGCCCGGCAAACCGAACGGATGCCCCCGGCTCGCTAACGCCGACCGAAACACCCGCCCCCCGTCCGAGAGTGGGCGTGAGGGCAAAGCGCACCCCCTCGTCGAGGTGGGGAAACACGCTCACGAACTCGGCGGGAGTGTTGACGTAAGGAGCTGCGGCCTGTCGGGCGAGGCTCATCAACCCCAGCCATGCCCCGGCGCTCGAGCGAACCCGAACGAGGGCCGCCGGTTGCCGGGGGAGAATCCCAACGACACGCCCGCGAGGTACCAGGCGATGCTCGCTTGACCCTCAGGTCCCCGCAAGTGGTTCTCGTCGGCGTCAGGGCGCCCGTCCACGGCGCGCGGTTGGCGCGCCGTGCGTGTCACCGAACGCAGTGATCGACTCACGGACCTCGCGCCAATAGGAGCGAGGAGAAGGTGCGAACGTTTATGCACATGAACACACCACGTCTCCGGCGACGCCGGTCACGCCCCCGTCTGCATGCCGGGGCCTCTTGGCCGCGGCCATCCTGGCAGGGTGCAGCGACGACACCAGCGCTTCGTCCCCCCAGCAGCTCCGGAACGATCCCACTGTCCACGGCGCCGGGGAAAGATCAATTCGCCCCATCGGACATTCATCGGCTCACTCTGGGCGAGTCGTTGCGCACAGTGAGTGTGGCCGGAAAGACCGCGCGACCCTCGATGGTTCGCACCTCGCGAAAACGCGGCTGTGCGGCGACAGAAGTCGATTCGGCATGGTTAGTGCCACTTGAAATGCGAGTTGGGAGGACCGCGCGCTCGTTAGAGCCCGCGTCGAGCTGACGCCGCCCACGCGCCGTCACGTTCTGATCGAACGGGGTTAGTACGCCCACCCACTGTACACGGTTACCCAACGGAAGAGAGAGGAGCAGGAGATCCGATGGCCATCCCTCGCGCACCCGCCGTCTTTTTTGTGGCGCTCGGCCTCGCCGCGACGGCCGGGAGCATGAACGCCTGCGTCGGAGTCATCGGCGACGGCGGGCCGGGAGGGACATCCAGCGGAGGAGCGCCGGGAGGGGCATCCAGCGGAGGAGGAAGCGGTACGCCCCCTCCAGTCGGTACCGGCACCTCGCCGGTTCCGACGAGCACGGGTGGAGTGCAGCTACGCCTGCTCACGCAAGCCGAGTATCTCGGCTCGATCCAGTCGCTCTTCGGCACGATCACGACCCAGCTGGCGCTGCCGGGTGACCTCTCGGTCGGCGGCTATGTCTCCGTGGGAGCGTCCCTGAATGCGGTGAGCGATCCGGCGGCGACGGCATACGAAGCCGCGAGCCTCGCAGTGGTTGCCGAGGTCTTTGGCAATACGCAGCGGTGGCAGACGCTCGTCGGTTGCCAGCCGAAGGCGGATCTCAGCGACGCGTGCGTCACCACGTACATCAAGACCTTCGGGCGGAGCGCCTTCCGACGCGATCTCACCGCCGACGAAGTGACGCAGTGGCTGGGCGTGGCAACGAACGCCGCGATGCTCGCTGGCACGGCGGCAGAGGGGCTGGCGACCGCGACATCCGGATTCCTTCAATCGCCGTACTTTCTCTACCGGGTCGAGACGAACAAGCTCGACCCCAGCACGGGTCGCCTCAAGTACGACGGGTTGTCCATGGCCACGCGGCTCTCTTACTTGCTGACCGGCGGGCCACCCAGCTCGGCCCTGCTCGACGCGGCGGCCGCGGGTCAGCTCGATACCGCCGACGGCGTTCGCACCGCCGCGGCTCCGTTGCTCATGGATCCCCGTGTCGTTGACCGCATGACTGCGTTCTTCAGCGAGTACGCGCAAGCTCAGCAAGTGTTGATCGTGAGCAAGAGCGCTCAGCTCTTTCCGAGTTTCAATGCAGCGCTCCAAAGCTCCATGCTGCAGGGCACCCAACTTTTCCTCAAGAACATCGTGCTGGGACCCACGGCCGATGTGCGGTTGTTCTACAACAGCAACCAGACGTTCGCTGACGCCAACCTCGCTCCCATCTACGGCGTTCCGGCGCCCGCCGCGTCGGGCTTTTCCCAAGTTCAGCTCCCGTCGAGCAGCGGGCGCGCGGGTATCTTGAGCGAAGCGAGCGTGATCGCGGCGCAGTCTCAACCCGACCGCACCTCCCCAACTCGCCGAGGTGTCTTCATTTTGGAGAGCCTCCTCTGCCAAACTCCGTCTCCGCCTCCGGCGGGCGTCAACACTAACCTTCCTACCGATACGACCACCACGACGCGACAAAAGATGGAAGCTCATCGCAAGAGTCCGGTCTGCGCCGGGTGCCACGCGTTGTTCGATCCCCTCGGCTTCGGGCTCGAGCACTTGGATCCCATCGGACAGTATCGGCCAACCGAAAACGGGCTGCCCATCGATGCCACCGGAACCCTCGATGGCACGGCGTTCGACGGAGAAGCGCAGTTCGGCTCCGCGTTGGCGCAGGACCCGCGCGTAATTAACTGCTTGATGCGCAATTTTTATCGCGACGTGAACGGCACCACGCACGATACCGCCGACGCGACGCAGATCACCAGCTTGGTTCAGTCCCTCGCGGCGCGCACCTACGTCTGGCGCAACCTCCTCGGCGACTTCGTCGTAAGCGACGCCTTCCGTTCCGCCCCCGCACTGCCCATTGGGAGCATGTGAAACATGGCAATCCTCGATGAACTCAAGGTTTCTCGACGAAACGTTCTGCGGGGCGCGCTTTCGGGCGTCGGTGTGGCCCTGTGGCTGCCGGTGCTGGACGTCATGCTCAACGACAGCGGCACCGCGTTCGCGCAAGGAGCACCGTTGCCCACGACGTTCGGCATCTTCTGCTGGGGCAACGGTGTCCACCCGGGGGCGCTTTGGACGCCAACCACGACGGGCGACGGCAACGCCTGGCAGCTGCCGACGAACCTGATGGCCTTCGCCGACCTGAAAGACTCGATGACTCTCGTGACCGGGCTCGACATGCTCAGCGCCGAGTTCAAAGGACACGGCTGGGGCTGCGTCTACGTGCTGGCTGGCGGCGACGGCTTCCCTTGCACCGTCATGTCCGACATCTTCAAGTCACCGTACGGAGGACTCCCCGAAACCTCCCAAGGGACGCAGTGGCAGCCCACGATCGATCAGATCATCGCCGACGCCATTCACACCACCGAGCCCTACAAGTCTCTGGAAACGGGCGTGCTGGAGTACACCGGCCAGAACATGGGAACGGCGAGCCTGAATCTCGCGCACCGCGGCCCGTACATGCCGTTGCCGCCTGAGCGTGATCCCGCGACGCTGTTCAACAAATTGTTCAGCACGGGCGCGCCGACGCCCGAAGGCGGGGTGCCCCTGGATATCTCCAACAAGCTCCGCCGCAGCGTACTAGACGCGGTGCTCAGTGACGCGAAGCGCTTGCAAATGAGCTTGGGTAAGACCGACTCGCAGCGCATCGACGCTCACATGGCGAGCATACGTTCCCTCGAGGCGCGCATTCCCACGTCGGCCGACGGCGGGGCTCCCGGTGGCTCAACGTGCCAGACTCCGACGGCTCCGACGGCGCCGGCCGCGAACCTGGACTTGACGAAGGTCACCGCCGCGAGCCAAGCGTTGAATCAACTGATTGCGGCGGCGCTTGCCTGCAACATGACCCGGGTCTACACGCACTTGTGGTCGGGTGCGCGCGACGACAACCACTATCCGGTTGTCAACCTCGATACCGAGCACCACGAGCTGACGCACGGCAACGCCATGCAAAACCAGGAAGTTGCGACGTCCATCGAGCCGTACATCATGACCCAGTACGCTGACCTCGCAAGGAAGCTGAAAAACACCACGATGGGTGCCAGTACGCTGCTCGATAACACAATTATCTACGGCATCAGCGAGCTTGCGGAGCCGGCGGGCCACCTCATGACCAACTATCACATCGTGCTGATGGGTCATGCCGGCGGCAAGATTCCGGGCAACCGCCACTACCGCGCGCCGGGGACGGGTAACCCCTCGGCGGACCGCAAAGTCACAGAGCTCATGCTCACGCTCCAGCAAGTCATGGGCTTGAACGTCACCACCTTCGGCAGCTGGGACAAGACCAGCAAGAACATGCCCGAGATCCTCTAAAGGTGCGGCCGGGTCGCCGGGATCTCTGGGTCGGTCTCGGACGGTAGCTAGAGTCCGCGGCGCGGCGCCGGGCCCCTCACGGGACCTCGAGGCCGTGCGGCGTCTGCGTTACGGTGAGGCGCGCGCCCTCCACGTCCATGCGCGAGCCCTTGCCGGTGCGAGTGGCCTTGTAGCGGCTCCACTCCCAGCTGGCGTGCCCCTCGATCTGAAAGGTCTTGGGGACGCGCTCGAGCAACGAAGGGACGCCGAGGGCGAAGATGGTCTGCCCGCTCTTGCGCTCGATGCCCGCGTTGTCGAGGACGGTGCCGTTGCTGACCACGTCGCATGTGAGCACCACCTGCTCGGCGACGCCGGCGAGCGAGGTCAGGTGATCCTGCTGCAGCCGCAACTCCAGGTCGGTGAAGTGCCGGGCCCAGCGCAGCTTGAGCGGGTCGGGCACCGCAGAGAAGCGGCGCTCGTAGACACGCTTGGCGTAGACACGCTGGGGCCACGCCACCTGGCTCAGGACGCAGCTAGATACCAGCAGGTCCGCGTGCTCGCTCGGCGGCAGCAGGCGCGGCGGCTCCGCCAATCGGTAAGTCCAGCAGAGCGCCTCCAGTCGATCCAGCGCCTCGGCCGCGTTCGCCGCCGACGCCACAGCCTCGTCGACGCGTTGTACGAGCTGTCCGTTGATGCCCGTCAAATCGAGGAAGCGCAGTTCCGTGCGCGCGCGCAGCCCCGGATCCTTCAGCACGCCGGCGACGGTCGCGTTCAGGGCCTCGGCGTCGATGTCGACGAGGACCAGCTTCTCGAAGGACCTGGCCAGCTCGACGAGCGGCAAGTCGAAAGCATGCCCGGCCCCGAGAATGACGGCGAGCCCGCGTCCCTTCGTCTTGCCGACGACGTCCTCGATGAAGGCGCGGTTCTTCTGGGCGTGCGACCACCAGCCGTCGCGGTTCTCGCGCCGGGTCTTGCCGATCCCCACCGAGGTTTCGCGGAATTGCAGCTTGGCGAAGGCATCGGCGTCGATGCGAGCGTCGAAGGTCCAGCGGGCCTCGCCCGACTGGGGAACCAGAGAAAGGGCGGTCAGCGTGTCACCCAGGTTGACCTGCGGCGTACCGGGATCTAGCTGACCGATGCGGTACATCGTCCGAGCGAAATTCACGAGGATCTCGAAGTGTTCGTTGGCGCGCGGGCGCGTACCAGCCAACACCTCGCCCAGGTACTCGGCCTGCGCCAGTGAGACCGGGGGCTGGTTCGCGAGCGGGACCTCGCGGATGTACCAGGCGAGGGCTCGGTCGACGGCGAGGACGGCGGGAGCGAAGCGGGGATGGGGCAACGACAACCACGACATCTTACTCTGGACGCCATCGATCCAAAAAGGACGCCTCGCATCACGTGAATCCGTTTCGATTCCCGTCACGCTCCACGCATGCGGGCGGCCGAAGTCGCCGAGCACGGACGGGGTAAGCAGCTCACTCCCTCGCAGGATCGCTCGCGAGATGCTCATTCTCGCTCCAAACTGCCGTTTATCACCAGGCTGCGGGTATAAGGTTTTTTGCCAACTTTGTCGTATCGACTTTTGCGAGTGAAATCCGATGTGTTCGGTTCTTCGACAAGGCGCCGGCCAGCACACGAGCGAGAGGTGGTACGTTTTCGCCCATGGCTATCGTCGATGACCTCAGGGCGCGCATGACCGAGGTGATGCGCGGCAAGGACGACGTCGCGAAGAACATCTATCGCCTCGCGTACAGCGAGATGCAGCTCGCCTCGGCGCGGTCGGGCAAAGACGTGAAGGACGACGAGGCGATCGCGATCCTGAAGAAGCTCGTCAAGTCGAACGAGGAGACGCTCGCCGTCGCCACGGACGCGGCCCAGAAGGAGGCTCTTGCGCGCGAGATCGCGCTACTCTCCGCGATGCTTCCGAAGACGCTCGGTGTCCCGGAGGTCGTTGCTGCGCTCGCGCCGGTGGCCGAGGCGATCCGGGGCGCGGCCAACGATGGACAGGCGACGGGCGTTGCGATGAAGCACCTGAAGTCGACCGGAGCGTCAGTCGACGGCAAGACCGTTGCCGCGGCGGTGAAGCAAGTCAGGAGCTAGGCACCGCCCGCAGCCACGGCTCAAGTACCTCGTGCGATAGAGAGGGCCTCGCCGACGGCCCGCGCCGGCTCAGAAGCGAACCATGTACCTTGCGGCGAGCGTGCGCGGGGCGCCGAGGTTCCAGTAGGTGTAGTCGCTGCCCCCGACATCGGTCACCCCCTTGCCGAGCGACGACGCGTACGTCGCGTCGAAGACGTTGGTCAGACTGAGCGCGATCCTGTGGTGCTTGGCGCCGTCGAGGAAGACGCGCGCCGAGAGATCCATCACGAAGTGCCCGGGGATCTTCTCGCGATCGGTCGCCCCGAAGGTCTGGTACGCGTCGCCCGCGTACCGGCCGACGACCATGGCGCCGAGCGGAAGGTCCGCGGGGTGCCAGTCGACCCAGGCCTTCGCGAGGTGGCGTGGGACGCGGTCGATCTGCAGGTCCCCCGTCTGCTCGGCCGACGCGTACGTGTAGCTCGCGCTGCCCGACCAGGCCGGGACGGTCTGCCCCTCCACGACGACGGTCCCGCCGAGGACGTGCACCGTGCCGGGGATGTTCTCGAAGAGCGACTGCATCGTGGTCGAATCGAAGCCGGAGGCGGAGATGAGGTCCGTGACGTCGCGGAGAAATCCGATGGTCTCCCACTTCAAGCCAGGCATCCCCAGCGGACCGGCGTTGCCGCCGACGGAGAGGTTGACGTTGAAGCTCTGCTCGGGCTTGAGGTTCGCGTCGCCCCGCTCGTCCATCGGGTCGTTCGAAAAGAGCTCCTCGGCCGTGGGCAGCCGGAACGCCGTGCCGACCATCCCGCGCGCGAAGAGGAAATCGGTGACGTTCGCCTGGCCGGTGACGTTCCACACCGCGGCGGCCGGCCCCTCGCTCGGCACGCTGTAGCGCGCTCCCGCCGAGAGCCGGACCGCCTGCAGGTTCTCCGGAGTCCGCACCTCGCCGAAGAGGGCGTTCACGACCTCGGACTTGCGGGTGATGACGAGAACGGCGTCGTTGCCGGCGTAGCTCTGCAAGTCGTACCCGACGAAGGAGTCGAACCAGGGCGCGCTCAGCCTGGCGATGGCGTTCGCGCCCACGTCGTGAAAGCCCCAGAAGTCGCCGTTGTCGACCACCTTCAGGGGGCCGCTCACGTCACCGCCGGCCGAGAGGGTGTTCTGGAAGTCCGTGTAGCCCGAGTTCCACAGGTGGTAGTAGCCCTTCGCGAAGAGCTGTATGGCGCGGCTTGGCGAGTACTCCACCTTCCCGGTGACGATCTCCTCCTCGCGCGCGTTGTAGGCCGTCGCGACGAGAAACGGCTTGGCGTAGTCGAGGCGGGCGTCGGTGTGCTGGTAGAGCGCCGTGAAGCGCAGGTCCGGGCTGAAGTCGTAGGAGTATTTCGCGCCGAGGGTCAGCACCTCGTAGCCGCGTTTGCGATCGGTCGCGCTCGGCTGGTAGTCCTGCGAACGAAAGGCCTGGTACCCGTCCGACTCGTCGCCGGAGGCGTACGCGACGAACCGATGCGCGCCGAGCGCCGTCCGGTAATAGCCGTCGAGGTGGCGCCCTCCGAGGGTGTCCGCGCCCATCGAGAGCGCGCCGTCGGGGACGCTCGAGAAGCCGCGGGTCTGGATGTTCACGGCGCCGGCGATGGCCTGAGTACCGTAGAAGAGCGCCTCCGGTCCCTCGACGATCTGCAGCTTCTCGACGATGGACGACGGGAACGTGTCGAGCGGGGTCGTGCCGCCGTAGAGCCGGTTGTTCAGTCTTACGCCGTCGAGCAGCCAGAGAATGTCCTCGGTGCGCGAGCCCTGCAGGGAGACGTCGATGTAGTCGAACGGCCCGTTCTTCGGGCTGACGTAGAGCCCGGGGGCGAGCAGCTCGAGGCTTCGCGCGACATCGGGCTGCCCGGCGTTGCGGACTTGTTCGCCGGTGATCGTGTCGATGCGCGTGCCGTATCGACCGAGCTCGCTTGGGAGCGTTTCCTCCAGCTTTTCACCGACGACCTGCACGGTCACGGGCTGCTGCGACGCGGCGGCAGGAGGGGAGACGCCGGCGTCAGGCACGGCGGCGC